>Ga0207707_10004836_pt1 | contig 11813 bp, 11 predicted proteins | sample KBSC83BmetaG_FD_184336 | JGI IMG/M metagenome (GOLD analysis project Ga0207707, IMG submission 184336) | Corn rhizosphere microbial communities from Kellogg Biological Station, Michigan, USA - KBS C8-3B metaG (SPAdes) (version 2) | ecosystem: Host-associated > Plants > Roots > Rhizosphere ... | reverse complement strand
ATTGTCGAGAAACGAACGTCGATCTCACATTCTGCCCATTCTGGAATAACATTGGTCGTCGTGCCGCCATGGATTGTCGTCACGTTGACGGTTGTTCCTATTTCCGGACGGGCGATCGCGTGAATGTTTCCGACCTGTCTCGCAAGCTCGGTTATGGCGTTAAGACCTTTTTCGGGTTCGAGTCCGGCGTGTGCAGGCCGGCCATGTGCGCGAAGCTTGAACATTCCCGTTCCCTTGCGGCCAGTCTTCACATTCCCGTTGAACGAAGGCTCGAAAACTAAACAGCTTTCGGCGTTTGCCGCCTCACGTTCGATCAAAGCGCGGCCTGAGTGGCTACCGACCTCTTCGTCGCACGAAAGAAATATCGTGATCGGATGCGACGGTTCGGTTCCTGTATTCGCAAAGAAACGGATCGCTTCGAGCATGAGGACGATGTTAGCCTTCATATCAAAAACGCCGCATCCATAGAGGCAGTCGCTATCGATCCGTGTCGGGTTTTTCTCGTCGGTGCCGATCGGGTGAACGGTGTCTGTATGACCGAGCAAAAGGATGGCTTTGTTGTTGGGAGGAAATGCTCTGATCACAAGATGCTCGCCGCAGTTGTCGTCGGCGATGCGCTCGATCTCGATCGCGGTACCGGCGTCTACCGCAAGTTTGACGATCTGATCGACAACCTTTCGGCTCAGTTCTACGTTGTAAGAAGGCGATTCGATATTGACGATCGACCGGATGTCGTCGACCATCCGCTCGCGTTGCTTTTCGAAATATGAGAGGACCGCTCGAGGGTTCATCGGTTCAGTTATTTCGTCGTGGCCGCAGTCGGCGGTGTACCAAATAGTTTGTTAAAGAGCGCGGCCATTCGATAACCGGCCAATGCGAGCCGCTCGTCGGCAATTTTCAACGCGTTCCTTTTATAGCCCTCGGACGGCATCTCAAACCGCTTGAGGTCAGGCGTATAGATCTTGGTCGACGAGATCTCAAAGCTTTCCTTCTTCCACTGCTCCGGATCGTCCACATCGAGACGCGACTGCATCTTATCGAAAGGATATTTTTTCATTATGTCTCTGGCGATCGGGAATATGTATTCGTCGTCGCTCGAATCGTTCGCGTTCGGAATGGCTCGCACGACGATGCTGTCCCAAAACCAGTGCAGATTTTCCTGCTTGTCACGTGGCGTGTCTTTTGGCGTCAGCAGAAAGAGATTCGCGCCCTGGTCGCCTTTTGGTTCGGTGTCGGTAACACGGCCTGATGCGTGCAGCGGTTGATGGATGTCGCCAATAAGATGTTCGAGCCAGGCGATTCCGACAGCCTTTTCGGCGTCACTCGCATCACTTTGTTCGAGCTTGGTAAACTCGGCGATCTTGTCCATCGCCAATCCGTCGGCCGGAATCGAGGTAACAAGCTCGATCTTTCCGTCCTTTTCGGTCCAAAGTGTGTCTGAATAGTGCCAATTTGAATGATGATACTTCTTATAACGAACCGGAAAATTTCGATCCCGAATGATATCCGGCCACGAAGCCGCAATAATAAAGAATTCGCGCCTGCGGGCCTCCTCTGTACGGGAACCGTACGGGAGATAGAACGTCGAAAGCTGGGCGTCTTCGGGCGCCGCAAGCAGTATTTTGATCACGCGCTCTCGTACCTCCGGTGTCATTTGCTGCCAGGCGATATAGGCCGTGATCTTGTGTCCGACATCGTCCCAGCCGAATACGCTCAATGCCGGAAATAGTGTAATTGCCGACATTAACAGTGCAGCGAAGAATGTTTTTCTCATATCGAATTTCGGGTCTTGCGGGAAGATTTTAGCTAAATTCCGCGATTTGAGAAAGGTAGCACGACGGCCGTGGCCTTGTGGCACGGAAATTTCATACAGCTAGTGCAAGACTTTCCCCGAAAGGCGTTCTTTGAGAGACGCCAGATCACATTTGAGAATGATGTGAGAGGAAACGGATGTTATGCAAGCGGTACTTGAACAAGAATTGGTCAACACAGTAGTCACGCCCCGACCGGAGGAAAACGGAAAAAAGGTAGGCTTTCTTGCCAGCGTTTTCGGCTGCTGGCATAAACATCTGAGCAAGCCGATCTCAGACAAAAATACGACCTATCAGGTCTGTGCCGAGTGCGGCGCCCGCCGGCGTTATGACATGGACGATTTCCGACCAAAGGGTCACTTTTATTATCCGGCGAGGGCGGACGTCCGGACACAGCTCGGTGCGTAAGATCAATATTTCTCACCTGCCATAGTTACTAGAGCGAACGCGGTCGCCTGTAATGAGCGGCCGCGTTTTCGGCGCAAGGTCTTAAACTTTTCTGAGGACGATCGCAGAATTTTTCGAGCCGAAACCGATACAGTTGCATAATGCCGTATTCACTTCGGCCGGCCGGGCCCGATTCGGTACATAGTCGAGATCACATTCAGGATCCGGAACGTCAAGATTCACGGTCGGCGGTATTACATCTTTGTTGATCGCCAGCAACGAGGCGCCGATGCCCGCCGCGCCCGTCGCGCCCTGCGGATGGCCGATCTGAGACTTCGTGGCTGACATAGGAATGCGGCGCGCATTGCCGTCTAGCGCGAGCTTGAGGGCCCGTGTCTCGATTCGATCGTTGAGCTGCGTCGAGGTCCCGTGCAGGTTGACATAATCGACATCTGAAGCCGTGATGCCGGCATCTTCCATCGCGATCGACATCGCTCGCGCGGGCTCGACACCATTTTCCTCGAGCCTCACGCGGTGATAGGCGTCGCAGGTCGAACCATAGCCTGCAATCTCGGCGTAAATACGCGCCTTGCGGGATTGAGCCGCTTCAAGGGTTTCGAGAACATACATCCACGAGCCTTCGCCGATCACCATACCGGAGCGGTCCTTCGAAAAAGGCCGCGAAGCGCGAGTCGGTTCGTCATTCCATTCGTCAGTGCAAACGGTCATCACCTCAAAGCCTTTTAGGATGCCCGGTGAGATCGGCGAATCAACGCCGCCGGCGATCATACGATCTTGCCGACCTAATGCTATATGCTGCGCCGCATAAAAGATCGCATCGGTCGACGACGTGCAGCCGGTCGAAACGATGTGCGACAGACCGTGCAAGCCGAAAACCATTGACAGCTCGCTCGACAAACCGCCATGCGTCGAAGCTGGGATCGTATACACGCTGCCCTTGCCGGCATTGCCGGAGAACCAGAAACCAAATTGCTTTTCCGTGAATGACAGTCCGCCGCCGCCAGTCCCGAGTATGACGCCAAACCGCTGTTTGTCTTCAGCGGGAAGCTGTTCAACGTCTAACGCCGAATCTGCGACCGCCTCGCGGGCCGCTGCGAGAGCCAGCGGGACCGTGCGGGGCACATGCTGCCGGTCTTTTGGGTTAAGTTCGGCCTTCCAGTCAAACTCGGGGATCTCGGCCGCGATCTGGATGTTGAAACCAGATGCGTCAAAGCTTTCGATCCGACGGACGCCGCTCCGGCCCGCGGCAAGCGAGTCCCAATAAGCCTCTCGACCGATGCCGATCGGCGTTACGCATCCGAAGCCCGTGATCACGACCCGCCGAGGGCTCGCCAAACTATTGAACATAATGGATCTACGTTAGGATAACACAGCCGATAGTGACGCCTATTCAATAGATGAGCCAAGCGTCGAAAACGTAGCCTTGATAGCCGCCCCACGAAATAAGGCACCAGCGGCCTGCGCGACCGCCTATTATGACCTTTCTCCGGTTGCAATTTTCGATCGTTACCGTGTCGCCGTGCGGGATCTTTACGACGAGCTCGCCGGCAACATCCGGCCGTGATCGGAGGGCCAAAAAACCGTCGTTTGGTGAATTGACGCGGGCTGAGACCACATCTGGGGCACTGGGCGTTGGCTGCGACACGGGTCGGTTGGAGTTTTTCTCGTCTTGTGACAGACGTTTCTGGATGTTGGCCAGCTCGTCCTGAAGACGTTGTTTTTCGCTATCCGGAGTCGGGACCGCGATGGGGGTCGACGCCACATTCTTATTATCGACCTTGTTCTCGGTTGTCTTCGTCGTATTTCTTAAGCCGTAATAAGCTAATACGCCGATCAGACCGATCACAACAATAAGTAAAAGGCCCGCGAGACCCCCGATCAGAATGACCTTGCTGGCGGATGATCTTGGCGATTTGGCGTCGACGGTATTTGGGTGCGCTGGGCCTAATGCGTCGACCCGTACTGTCGCGCCGCGGCCGGCGACTTGAGTTTCATTTTCGTCTGTGACGTCAGTGAGCCTCGTTCCGTCCGTGAGGCAAAAGCGCAAACCGTCATCTGTATAGGTCGATCGGCACTTTGGACAATGTTTCATTGGACCCGGTTAACGTTTTTATAGATCAGTTTACTAATTATTTCAATTTGGCACCGATAGTTGAAGGCTACACGTCTGATCACCCATTTTCGATGCGGACAGGTCCCGCAAGCGCAATTCGTACAAAGCTGTTTCAGCCTAACCTGCATACCCTCAATGCCTTAGGGTGAACGATCCGATGGGAATGGCGCTTGCTTTATCTATTGGTAATGAGAGGGGACGTATATTGATTCAATACACTCGCTCAGATGTTCTCGAATAAGGGAGGGAAACTATGCTTTGGACAATTATTATTATCCTTTTGGTACTTTGGGCACTTGGATTCGGTTTTGCCGGCCAAGCGGTCGGCGGCCTCATCCACATTCTGTTGGTTGTTGCGATCATTCTTTTTGTTGTGCAGCTTCTCACAGGACGTCGGGCTGTTTAGTACCGAGATAACTTAATCTTTCAGATTAATCTTTCAGATCACCGGTCGACATAGGCTCGACCGGTGGTTCTTTTCTGTTTTTTTGCCGGAGATAATATGTGGCCGTATTTGAGGTCACCGTTACGTCTCCGGCATTTTGGCGCCGATCTGATCCCGCACTTTTGCGTCCGCCTATCCGGTTTCGAGCACGATTTTTTGGAACAGCTATATTTTGAGCGCGATGCCGATATTGCTGATCGCGTTCGATGCCATCCTGAAATTTACACCCGGTGCCGTCGACGAAGGCTTTGCAATCCTTGGCTGGCCTCTTAGATTTGCACCTCTTTTAGGGATCATTGAGCTGGGTTGTGTTGTTGTTTATCTGATCCCGAGGACCGCTGTGTTTGGAGCCATATTGGTAGCCGGTTACCTAGGCGGTGCGACTGCAGCCCAGCTTAGGATCGGAGATCCGTTTGCCTTTGCACCATTTATAGTCCGTATGCTTGGGTGGTTGGGTCTTTGGTTACCTGAACCGAGCTTGAAACAACTTTTGCCGCTGCGGAGTCAGATAAGAAAAGCGTCCGGAAGTTGAAATTCCGGACGCTTCTGATCGACCTGCTAAATTTGCCACTGATTAGCGATCGGTTGCCAGGTCAAGTATCGATCCGATCACGCTGCCGAGGATGCTAAACGAATTTCCGTTCCGAGTTCCATATCGAAATGTGTTGTTGAAGCCGTCCTCATAACCGCGTTGAAACCCCTGCTGGAAGTAATACTGATACATGTCCTGGGTGACGTACGACTGATAACCAAACAGACCTTCGCTATACATTCGGTTGCCATAGTAGTTAAATCCACGCCCGTACCGTCGATCCATCAAACCCTGCTGATAACCCTGCTGATAACCGGTGTTTATCGCCGTTCTAAGCAGCGAGGCACCTCGGTTATCAACGTAATACGTCTGTCCGTTTCGGTACAAACGATATCGCGTACCAGCGATCGTTCCCGGCGTCACGTAGACATTGGTGTTCGGATAGTAACGACGATTATTGTAGGCCCTCTGCTGGTACATTAACTGTCGCCGCTGTGCTTCGGACTGAGCCCGTTGCCATTGGCGATAGTCGCTGCTTCGGCGCGTCCGCAGATAATCGTTGTAGCGCTGCTGGGCTTGAGTCTGCGCCCGTTGCCAGTCTCGATATTCCCGGCTATTGTCCTGTGCATTCGCCAAACCTGAAGCCGCTGAAAGCGCTAACAATCCAAGAACTGCAGTGATCAAACCGTTTCTAATACTTTTTATGTTCATATTCAACCTCCTTGATAAATAGACCCCGCGGGCGTCGGGAAGAGCTCACGGGGTCTTAAGTTTTCAATGTGATTGGAATCAAATCACAATCAACTTGCCCTATTTAAAGGCAACGTCTATGCCGAAACTGTAAGTATTAGAATGATTAAGCTTAGCTCTCGTACAGGGCACGCCCGCGGCGGATTGCTTGACTTGAAATAGCTCTTCGCGTAAAACATTTAAGCAGTTTTAATGCAAATTAATTCCTAATTGAATCGGTAGACGCACCTCGCATTTTCGGTATACGGCATTCCTGCCTTTAATAGGATTTCGAATGGCATCTAATTTGGTTTCGATCACGCGCCGCGGCTTTGGCGAGACGGCCAGGAGAGATCTCTGGTGGCTGCAGCCGCTCGTCACCTTCATCGTCTTTGGCTCATTCGTCGTGTACACGACGTGGGCGGCGTTTCAAGGTGTCCACTATCTTTTCACCGGTGGCGGCGCGCATTACCTGTCGCCGCTATATTCGCCCGAGCTTCTTGGGTCACAGACGGCCTGGTTTGGGCCAAAGCCGAGTTGGTTTCCATCGTGGATGCCATTCACCGCGGCGCTTTTGATCCTCTGGGCACCGGGCGGTTTTAGATTTACCTGTTATTACTATCGCGGCGCTTATTACAAAGCATTCTGGGCCGATCCGCCGGCATGTGCCGTAGGTGAGCCGCGTTCGAACTATCGAGGCGAGCGAAAATTTCCGCTGATACTGCAAAACGTCCATCGTTATTTCATGTATCTGGCGCTGTTGTTCCTTATCGTTCTTGCCTACGATGCGATCGAGGGAATGTTTTTTGCGGGGCCGGACGGTCATCGCCATTTCGGCGTCGGCGTCGGGACGCTCGTGCTGGTCGTCAACGTGGTCCTGCTGTCATGTTACACATTTGGCTGCCACAGCCTGCGCCATCTCGTCGGTGGCCGATGCGATCAATTGTCGAACAAACCCGTTCAGCAGACCGCCTGGAAGTGCGTCAGCGGATTTAACCGGCGCCATATGCTCTTTGCCTGGCTGAGCCTGTTCTGGGTAGGATTTACCGACATTTACATACGGCTTTGCTCAATGGGAATTTGGCATGACTTTAGGATCTTGTAAGAAATTTGCCGCTGATAAACGCAGATGACGCGGATCAAATCAAATATTATTTTCTTATCCGTTGTATCCGCGTTCATCCGCGGCGAATATTTTCTTTACTTCAGCGGCTAACACCATTTAATGGCAGACTACCCAACTTTTGAACATGACGTTCTTGTCATTGGCGCGGGAGGCGCGGGTTTGCGCGCGGCCATCGAAGCGTCAGCCGCAGGGGTCAGCGTCGGCCTCATCTGCAAATCGCTTCTCGGAAAAGCGCACACGGTGATGGCAGAGGGTGGGATGGCGGCAGCGATGGGCAATGTCGATGACCGCGATAATTGGAAGGTCCATTTTTCCGACACGATGCGCGGCGGCCAGTATGTCAACAATTGGCGCATGGCCGAGCTTCACGCCAAAGAAGCTCCCGACCGCGTCCGCGAACTCGAAGCCTGGGGCGCGGTTTTTGACCGCACTAAAGATGGCAAAATTCTGCAGCGCAACTTTGGCGGTCATCGCTATCCGCGACTCGCGCATGTCGGCGACCGCACCGGTCTCGAGCTCATCCGCACGCTGCAAGACCACGGCATCCATCAAGGAATCGACGTACACATGGAGCTGACCGTTGTCACCTTGCTCAAAGATGGTGAACGCGTCATCGGCTGTCTCGCCTATGAGCGCGAGCATGGACGGTTTCATATCTTTAAGGCAAAGGCGGTTATCCTTGCGACCGGCGGCGTCGGCCGCGCGTTCAAGATCACATCGAACAGTTGGGAATGTACCGGCGACGGACACTCACTCGCATATCACGCTGGCGCAGAGCTGATCGACATGGAATTCATTCAGTTCCATCCGACCGGCATGGTCTGGCCGCCGAGCGTCCGCGGAATTTTGGTGACAGAAGGCGTCCGCGGCGAAGGCGGTGTCTTGAAGAACAGCGAAGGCAAGCGCTTCATGTTCGATGACATCCCCGAATTGTACAAAAACCAGACGGCCGACAACCCCGAAGAAGGCTGGCGATATACGCAGGGCGACAAAAATTCGCGTCGCCCGCCCGAGTTGTTAACACGCGATCATGTCGCCCGCTGCATCGTCCGCGAAGTAAAAGAGGGACGCGGTTCACCTCACGGCGGCGTCTATCTCGACATTGCTTGGATAAAGGAAAAACTCCCTAATGCGGCCGAGCACATCAAGAAAAAGCTGCCATCGATGTATCACCAGTTCATGCAGCTCGCCAATCTCGACATCACGACGACCCCGATGGAGGTCGGGCCGACGACGCATTACATCATGGGCGGCATTCACGTCGACGCCGACACGCAGGCGTCGACCGTGCCCGGTCTATTTGCCGCGGGAGAATGTGCGTCCGGCATTAACGGAGCCAATCGTCTCGGCGGCAATTCGTTGTCGGACCTGATCGTTTTCGGCAAGCGAGCCGGCGAACACGCCGCTATCTATGCAAAGGAGAACGCGGCCGGCCAGGTGAATCCCGACCAGATCGAAGAAGCTGTTCGCTGGGCGCTTGAGCCGTTTTCGCGGGATCAGGGTGAAAATGCGTTTGCCGTGCAACACGACCTGCAGGAGATGATGCAGGACCTCGTTGGCATTGTCCGAACAGAGAGCGAGATGCAGCAGGCGCTCGACGGGCTGCAAAAATTGAAAGAGCGGGCTGGTAAGGTTTCCGTGACCGGCAACGTCGATTTCAATCCCGGCTGGCATACCGCGCTTGATCTCAGAAATCTTCTGACCGTTTCCGAAGCGATCGCTCGTGCCGCCATCGAACGAAAAGAAAGCCGCGGCGGCCAGTATCGCGACGACTATCCGCAAAAAGACGCCGAGTGGGGAAAAAAGAACATCTCGGTAAATCGACAACCGGACGGTTCAATGTCGATCAGCGAGATCCCGATAAAAGAAATGCCGGCCGAGTTGAAACAGATAATCGAGGAGATGGGTTAGAGAGGTACCACCGGCTTCCAGCCGGCTGTCGTGAGGGCGTCCCGTCTTCACATCGGCGGCAAGATGCCGCCGGGACGGCGGCGATACACTTATGAAAACAGCAGTTTTCAGAATTAGGCGAGGCGATAAGGAGCGGACCGAGTTCGTCGATTACACGACTGAGGTTTCGGAAGGAATGGTCGTGCTCGATGCTGTTCATCAGATACAGGCCGAGCAGGCGCCTGACCTCGCCTGCCGCTGGAACTGCAAGGCCGGCAAATGCGGTTCATGCTCGGCTGAGATAAACGGCAAGCCGAAACTGATGTGCATGACCAGGCTCGACACGATCGATACTGACGCGCCGGTCACGCTCGAGCCGATGCGCGCGTTTCCGCCGATCAAAGATCTGATCAGCGACGTTTCGTGGAACTACGAGGTAAAGACGCGCATAAAGAAATTCAAGCCCCGGCCGCCCGACGCCGATGATGGCACCTGGCGAATGCAGCAATCTGACGTCGACCGCGTACAGGAATTTCGCAAGTGCATTGAATGCTATCTCTGCCAGGATGTCTGCCACGTGCTGCGCGATCACGAAAAACACGACGAGTTTATCGGCCCGCGATTTCTGGTCTATACCGCGGCGCTCGAGATGCACCCGCTAGACACCGAGAACCGGACCGAAGATCTGAAGGAGCTCTTCGGAATCGGCTATTGCAACATCACCAAATGCTGCACAAAGGTGTGTCCCGAGCACATCACCATCACGGATAATGCTATTATTCCCTTAAAGGAGCGTGTCGTTGACGAGCACTTCGACCCGTTGGCAAAACTGGTGAAGTTGTTCAGAAGGAAGTAAACGGAATGCGGACACCCTCGTCCGCAACGTCGCATTGCGACGTAAGAACGTTTCGTGCTTCGCACTCATGCGGACGAGGGCGTCCGCGTTCCGGTTATGTTCAAGCTCAAACCTCTCTCGAGAGAAGCCATTCCCGCCGCACTCGAAAAAGCGCGTCACTATCGATTGCTAAATGAGCCCGCGGCCGCCGAAAGTATCTGCCTGGACATCCTCGCCGTCGACCCCGAAAACCAGGAGGCCCTGATCGATATCGTGCTCGCGATGGCTGACCGCTTTGGCAAGGATTACGCCGTCGGCGACACGCACGTCCAGGAATTTTTGCCGCGCATTAGAAATGAGTACGCTCGCCTCTATTACACGGGCATCGTGTACGAACGGCGGGCGAAAGCGATCCTTGCAAAAGAAGGCGTCAACGCATTCGAGATGTTTCGACAAGCGATGGATTGCTTTGAAAGGGCCGAGGGCATCCGCCCGCCCGGCAACGACGACACTATCTTGAGATGGAATGGCTGTGCCCGCATCATCCAACGAAATAAGCTCGAGCCCCGCGATATGGGCCACGATTTCCTTGAATAGTCTCACCCCAAATTCATGACTGTGATATGCTCTCAAATACACCACAGATCAAGCGGGAAAGAACACACGGAGGTAACTTTCATGGCAGGGAAATTTGAGCTAAACACGTCGTCGAACGGTAAATTTTTCTTTAATCTGAAGGCTAGCAACGGCCAGATCGTCTTGTCGAGCGAGATGTACGAATCAAAATCCGCGGCGCAGAACGGCATCGAATCGGTAAAAAAGAACGCTGCGGATGACGCTCGCTACGACCGTCAAACTGCGAAGAACGGTGAGCCGTTCTTTATACTAAAAGCCGGCAACGGTGAGCCGATCGGGCGGAGTGAGACATACAGCTCGACGGCCGCGCTCGAAAATGGGATCGAGTCCGTAAAAACTAACGCTCCGGCTGCGGCGATCGTCGAAACAGGTGCCGCATAAATTCGGCCCACGATCAATTCATAACTTTTAAACTAAGCCCAAGCACCAAGCCTGGGCTTATTGATTTTGTATGACAAACAAAACTCGAACTCGATTCGGGATCGAAATCCTACTAGATGAAAAGATCGATCACATCCGCGGCGAGCGCGTTGGCCTGGTGTGCAATCAGGCCTCGGTGCTGCCGGAGACGTTTCGCCACGCGGCAGATGTGTTTCACGGGCATCCGGACATAAACCTGACGACGCTTTTTGGCCCTCAACATGGCATCCGCGGTGATGTTCAATACAACATGATCGAGACGCCTCACGTCCGTGATCAGCGAACGGGCATCATGGTCTATTCGCTTTACAGCGAGGTCCGCGAGCCAACCGAGGAAATGGTCAAGGACATCGACACATTTGTCGTCGACCTTCAGGACGTCGGCTGTCGTATCTACACGTTTCTCTATACGACCGCCGGCTGCATGCGCGCCGCCGCCAAATACGGCAAGCGTGTCGTTGTTTGCGACCGTCCGAACCCTATCAACGGAAACGATATTGAAGGCACGATCACCGAAGACGCTTTCAGATCGTTTGTCGGCCAGTACGCGATCCCGACGCGGCACGGCATGACGATCGGCGAGCTCGCGCGGATGTTTAACGAACACTTCGGAATCGGCTGCGATCTTGAGGTCGTCGAAATGCAAAACTGGTCGCGCGAGATGTGGAGCGACGAGACCGGTCTGCCGTGGATCCTGCCTTCGCCGAATATACCTGATGTCGACACCTGCGTCGTCTTTCCGGCGACGGTACACATCGAGGGCACCGAGCTGAGCGAAGGCCGCGGCACCACGCTGCCGTTTTTCCTGAACGGCGCGCCGTTTATCGATGCTTATGCGTGGGCTGAACAGTTGCGAAGCTTTGATTTT
>Ga0207707_10004834_pt1 | contig 11814 bp, 10 predicted proteins | sample KBSC83BmetaG_FD_184336 | JGI IMG/M metagenome (GOLD analysis project Ga0207707, IMG submission 184336) | Corn rhizosphere microbial communities from Kellogg Biological Station, Michigan, USA - KBS C8-3B metaG (SPAdes) (version 2) | ecosystem: Host-associated > Plants > Roots > Rhizosphere ... | reverse complement strand
AAAACTCTCTCATTTATTTTAGAGCGATCCGCATCCGTTGTTTCACGTGAAACATCCGTTTCAAAAACAATTTGCGTTCCCTGCTCCGCCCCCGTGCGTAGTATGTCAATGAGAGCGCGAGGGATGATCGCTACGGGAGGGACAGCAGTTCGCGTGCAACCAGATCTCGAACCAGCGGCGCAATGCGGTTTACCCGATTTCGCCGAAATCGTTCGGGACCAGCAAGCCATGGTTTTCAGCATGTCTTACCACTTTCTGCGCGACCGGAGCCTCGCCGAAGAACTGGCGCAGGAGGTTTTTCTGGAGTTGTATCGCAACTTGGCTGCTATCGAATCGCCTGCACACCTGGTTTTTTGGTTGCGTAAAGTGACCAGCCGTCGATGTATCGACCAGACCCGGCGCCGGGCGTTCTGGCCCAAGTTCCGGCTGGATGAAGTACCCGAGCCCGTGGCCAAGATCCGCACGGCCGACCCAATGCTCTCGCGGGCGCTCGCGCGCCTGGTCGCGTCACTGCCCGAGAAAGCTCGCATGGTAGTGATTTTGCGATATCAGGAAGATCTCGATCCGATGGAAATCGCACAGGTGCTGGATATGCCGATAGGAACCGTGAAGAGCCACCTGCAGCGCTCATTAGCTATGCTGCGCGACAAGCTCGCGCGAACCGTGGGAGAAATTGCCATATGAGCAACCTCGAAGATAATCTCAAAGCCGCGCTCGAGCGTACTGGCCCGCCGCCCGGATTCAGCGGGCGTGTACTCGCCCGCTTGAACGGACAAGCGCCTCCCAAGGTCGCGTGGTGGGACCTGTTGAGCGTGCTGCTCCGGCCGCCGCGAATCCAGTGGGTCGCGCTCAGCGTCATCCTGAGTGTCATGATTCCATTCGCCGGAGTCCGTTACCAAAGGGCACGCCGTCTGCGCAGCGAGGGAGAAAAGGCGAAACAACAGCTCGTGTTCGCAGTGCACATGGCTGGAAACAAGCTGCACCGTGTGCAGCAGAAAGTTTTGGAAATCGGTCGAATGGACACTCGTTTATGAAAATCTTGTGCCGTCTTACATTCTGTATCCAGATCGGCGCGGCCATGTACGGGCAGGCGCTCGACCTCACGCATCTGGAGCGTCTGGCCGCAAAGGCCAAAGAAACCGCTGACGTCAATCTGGATGGCGCGGTATTGAAACTGGGAGCCAAATTCCTTTCCGCCGACGATCCCGACCAGGTGAAGATCAAAAAGCTGGTTGCTGGCTTGAAAGGCATCTATGTCAAGACGTTCACCTTCGAAAATGAAGGCGAGTACTCCGATTCGGACGTAGGCGGCATCCGGAAACAGCTGCAGTCGCCCGGTTGGTCGCGCATTGTTGGCGTGCACAGTAAGAAGGACGGAGATAATGCCGAGGTCTATCTGAAGACTGATGGACCCGGCGGCGGATTGGCGATCATCTGCGCAAATCCCAAAGAGCTGACGATCGTGAACATCGTCGGCAAAATCGACCTCGATGAGTTGAGCGAACTGGGCGGCAGCCTCGGTGTGCCCAAAATCGATTTGGAAAAACCCAAACCGGCTCCCAAAAAGGACGACTGATGGCAACCACAGCAGTCATTTTGACTCTATTGGCCGGCTTCACGGCCGAGCAGCCTGAGGCGGCAGACGTCATCATGGCGAAAGTCGCGACCAATCAGGATCGCGCCCAGCAGATGCGTTCCGCCTTCGTCTATCACCAGAGCATGCTGATCCGGTTCATGCGCGGTCACGGCAAAATGGCTCGCGAAGAACAGCGGGAATATACCGTCACGCCCGACGCTAAGGGATTCAAGAAAGAGCTGACGCACTTTACCGGCAAGTATGCGAAGAGCGGCCAGCTCATCGAGTACAACGAACCCGGCTATCAGTACAAAGGTGTCGACATCGATGGCGAGTTGGCGGACAGTCTTGCCAACGATCTGGCGAATGACCAGCACTCGCGCGATGGAATCACCAACGATGTTTTCGCACTGACCGCCGAGAAACAAAAGAAGTTCATGTTCAAGCTCGAGGGCAAGGAAGATTATCGCGGCAAGCAGGTTTATCGCATCACCTTCAAACCCCGGAAGGCATCATTGTTCGACTGTGACGATGGCGACGAGGGCACCTGCTGGGCGGGTGAGGCGCTGATCGACGTGCATGAGTATCAACCCGTGCTGGTCACTAGCTGGCTGGCGAAGGGCATTCCCATGGCCGTCCAGATTCTGTTGGGAACCAATCTGAAGCACCTCGGCTTCAAGGTCGCGTATGAGAAATTCGACGAGGGGTTGTGGTTTCCCGTGACGTATGGCGGTGAGTTTTACGTACGCGGGCTATTCCTGTACAAGCGCACGATCGCCGTTTCCGTTGTCAATAGCGGGTTTCGGAAGGCCGACGTAACCACGAAAGTCTCGTTCGACACGCCTCGTTAGCAATGGACGGGCACGGCTACACTGACCCACGTGCGAGTACCGTGTCCTGCGACCTGTTCTTATTCCGCGGAAGAAGGCTGGTGTTCCAGATTCACCAGTGCATCGGCGATCATGCTGACCACCTGCTCTTCGGCGCTCCTCGAGGATTTATTCAAGGGCAGCACCGAAAGGTGCAGATGGACCAACTCGTGCACCACCGATAGCTCCATGTCGGCAGGAATCTTGTCTTTTGGAAGCTCATAGTCCGCTGGATTCAGAACTTTTATGGTGGCCGTCCGATGCGCAGCGGACCAATCGATATGACCCAGCGTGCCCTGCTCTAAATCCCAGATTCGGACGATCTTCACTTCAATCTTCCAGTCTTCCAGGCGCAGGCGCTTTTGCCAAAGCTTCAGCCAGTCATGCACCTGCTCATCGGTGACAACTGGGGCGAGGGTTGATGTGACGCGATTCCGGGAAGCCGGCGCGGCGTTTCCCAGGCTAACGAATAACAACAAAAATGTGATGAATATCACCATTTTTTTATTTCCATTATTTTATAGGAAACCGCGGCAAAAAGCTTCAAGAAAATTTTCAGAATCGTAAGTCACTGATTTTCGCGGACCCGAACACTATCCTTGGTGGTCGTGGCGACGCTGTCGTCTCATGCAAACGTGACCATCGAGCGTGCTACTCTTGAAGTTTCAGCAATGCTGCGGTTATGCCCGCTCGCGTGAGCGAAGCCATCGTTCTGCAAACCTACCCGTTCAAAGAATCCGATCTTGTGGTCAGCTTTCTGACGCGGGACCAGGGGAAGCTGCGCGGAATCGCTAAACGCGCGCGGCGTCCAAAAAGCAGCTTCGGGTCGGGTCTCGAGCGGCTTTCGCAGGTGAAGATGGCGTATTTTCAGCGCGAGACGCGCGAACTGGTCAATTTGGATTCCTGCGAGCTGATCCAGTCGCAATTTGGATTGCTGGCAGATTATGGCGCTACTTTGGCCCTCGACTATCTGGCTGAGATTTCCGAACAACTGCTGCCGCCATCGGAAGCGAATGAGCGTTATTTCCGGCTGCTGCTTACGGTGCTCGAGCATATGCGATTGCGCGGCGAGGGCAGCGTCTGGCGGGCCGTGACGTATTTCAGCGTATGGGCAGTGCGTCTCGCGGGTATTCTGCCCGAGCTGCATGTTTGTCTGGATTGTGGCAACTGGCTGGACAATCCGGAAGCGCGCGAGCAGGCGTTCTTCAGCCGCTACCGCACCGGACTTTATTGCGGTCATTGCCGCAGAAGCGCGGAATTGGGGAAGACCTGGGAGTTGACCGCCACATCGAGAGATATCGCTGAAGAAATGCTGCATAAACCTGTAGGCCAATTGGCCCAGACTGGCTGGCGGCGCGAAGTCGCGGCCGACTTGCGCCAGTTTCTGGTCCGGCAGATTGAAAACCACATCGAGCGCCGGCTCGTCACCGCCACCGCATTGGAAGCTGCTTAGGGAATGGATTCATACCAGGAAATTATCTTCAAGCTGAAAAAATACTGGTCCGATCGCGACTGTATCATTCAGGAGCCATACGATCTGGAAGTCGGCGCCGGGACCATGTGCCCGGAAACTTTCCTGCGCGTTCTGGGGCCGAAACCACATCGCGTGGCGTATGTGCAGCCCAGCCGGCGTCCCGCTGACGGCCGCTACGGCGAGAATCCCAACCGACTCTACAAGCACATGCAGCTGCAAGTCATCCTGAAGCCTTCGCCGAGCGACGTGATCGAGCAGTATCTGGGCAGCCTGGGCGCGATCGGGATCGATCTCCGCAAGCACGATATCAAGTTCGAAGAGGACAACTGGGAGTCGCCCACGCTGGGCGCCTGGGGCATCGGCTGGCAGGTGATGCTGGACGGGCTCGAGATTACCCAATTTACTTATTTCCAGCAGTGTGGAGGCATCGATCTCGACCTGGTCCCCGCGGAGCTGACCTATGGCCTGGAGCGTCTGACGGCGTTTTTGCAACTCAAGGACAGCGTCTACGACATCGAATGGGGCGGCGGCGCGACCTATCGCGATGTGCGCTTTGACGACGAGCTGCAGTTCTCCGTTTACAACTTCGAGATGGCGAATGTCGAGACGCTGTGGAAGCTGTTTGATCTGCACGAAGAGGAAGCGGCGCGGCTGCTGGGAGAGTATCGGAAACTCGCGAAACCACTCCCTGACGGTCACGGCTCAGTAAGCGACAAACGGCGCTTTCCGTTGCTGCCAACCTATGAGCACGTTCTCAAATGCTCGCACCTGTTCAACACGCTTGACTCGCGCGGCGCTATCTCGGTAACAGAGCGAGTCGGCGTCATCGCGCGGGTGCGTAAGCTGGCTGTGGGTGTGGCGGAGGCGTGGGTGGACCCAAAAGCGGCCGACGCGTCGACGCCGCGACACGGCGACGCGGCGGCGAACGAGGCTGTCCGATGAGCCTGCCGTTTTTGCTGGAGATCGGTACTGAGGAAATTCCAGACTGGATGATTCCGCCGGCACTTGAAAATCTGCGCGCGTTATTCACGGAGGCCGCCGGCGGCGAGTTTGGTGCCGTCGTGGATGCCACCCCACGGCGTCTCGTGCTGCGGGCCACCGGGCTGCCCGAAAAACAGGCGGACATAGCGAAGAAAGTTGCCGGCCCCGCGGTCAATGCTGCCGCCGCAGCCGTGGCGGGCTTCGCGCGCAAGCAAAATGTGGAGCCTGCCGAGTTGCAGCAGGAAGACGGCCGTTACGTGTTCTCGAAGGTGGTTCCGGGGCGAGCTACGCGCGATATCCTCGCGGACGCACTTCCCGGTATCGTTCTCAAAATCTACTTTCCCAAAACTATGTACTGGACGGCAAAGAATGGCCCGCGATTCATCCGCCCCATTCGCTGGATCCTGGCGCTGCTCGGCGGCGAGGTCGTGCCGTTCGAAATAGCGGGCGTGAAGTCGGGCGCATTGACGTCTGGCCATCGCATCCTCGGCGCTGCCGCCATGCCCGTCACCATCGAAACCTACGAGCAAAAGCTCCGGCAGAATTTTGTGATTGTTTCCGCGAAGGAGCGCGAACAGCGGATTCGTTCCGGCATCGACGGAACGTCAGACGAAGGCCTGTTAAAGACCTTGGTCTACCTCACGGAATTTCCAAGCGTCATTTCGGGAAGCTTCGATACGGAGTACTTGAAGCTTCCCTCTGAAGTGCTCATCACCGTCATGAAGCACCATCAGAAGTACTTCGCGGTGCACGAAAATGGAAAATTGACGAATCGGTTTCTAGCCGTCACCAATACAGATGGAGACCCCGAGGGTCTGATCCGGCGAGGCAACGAGCGGGTGCTGCGAGCGCGCTTCAACGATGCAAAGTTCTTCTGGGAAACCGATCAGCGCAAAAAGCTGGCGGATCGCCTGCCCGACCTGGCGCATGTCACTTTTCAGGCGAAATTAGGCTCTTATCTCGAAAAGACCGAACGCGTTGTCGCCCTGGTCAAAGAACTCGGGGGAGATGCCGCGGCCGCCCGCGCGGCGCAGCTCTCGAAGATCGATCTCACCACCGAACTGGTTAAAGAATTTACGGACCTGCAAGGCGTCGTCGGCGGGCTTTACGCGCGTGCTCAAGGCGAACCGGAGGAAGTGTCGACCGCGATCTACGATCATTACAAGCCCGTCAGTATGGAAGATTCCATTCCGCGCACCCCGGCAGGGCAACTCCTTTCGATCGCCGACAAGCTCGACACACTGCGCGGTTGCTTTGCCATCGGCCTGATTCCCACCGGTTCGCGCGATCCCTTCGCGCTACGGCGCGCGGCACAAGGCGTCGTGAAAACCCTGGTCGAGGCCAAGCTGCGGCTGCCGGTTCGCACGCTGCTGAGGAGCGATGCCAAGCTTGAAGAATTCGTCCTCGATCGAATCCGCTACTATTTCAAAGATATTCGCGGCTTCAAGTACGACGAGGTCAACGCCGTGCTGGCCTCCGGCTGGGACAACCTCTTAGACGTCGAAGAGCGGCTCATCGCGATCCAGGCGGTGCGGCCCACCGAAGACTTCGAACCGCTGGCCGCCAGCTTCAAGCGCATCCAAAATATTCTGAAGCAGGCCCAGTTCACCGGGGACGGAAGTCAGATCGACGCCGCGTTGCTCGAGCCCGGTCCCGAAGCGGATCTCTACAAAGAATTTCAAAACGTGCGCAGCCGCGTGGCGAACCAGCCATACGGGCCCGCATTGGAATCGATCGCTTCGCTACGGCCGAAGGTCGATCTCTTTTTTGACAAGGTGCTGGTCAACGCGCCGGATGCGAAAATCCGGCAGAATCGCCTCACCCTGTTGCACACATTGCTGGCGGAGTTTTCCACCATCGCGGATTTTTCCGAAATCGTTACTAATACATAGGAGACAAGAATGAAGAAGTACGTATACTCGTTCGGCGGCGGTTCGGCTGACGGCGACGGCAAGATGAAGGACGTTCTGGGCGGCAAAGGCGCCGGGCTTGCGGAAATGTCGCGGGCAAAGCTTCCCGTACCGCCAGGTTTTACGATTGGCACTGAAGTTTGCAATCTCTATTTCCAGAGCGGTAACAAAGTTCCCGCCGAAGTCGACCAGCAGATGAATGAAGCGCTGTCTTCCCTCGAATCCAAAATGGGCCAAAAGCTCGGCGACACGCAGAATCCGCTTCTCGTGAGCGTGCGCTCCGGCGCGAAATTTTCGATGCCAGGAATGATGGACACAATTCTCAATCTCGGCCTCAACGATCAGACAGTCGACGCGCTCGAACGCAAGGGCGGCAACCCGCGTTTCGCGCAGGACTGTTATCGCCGCTTCATCCAAATGTTCGGCAACGTGGTGCTCGATATCGAAAAGCACGATTTCGACCAGATCTTCGAGGGCCGCAAGAAAAAGGCGCGCGCCAAATTCGACACCGATCTCACGGCGGAAGATCTCAAAGCGGTCATCGTCGATTACAAGAAGCTGGTCGAAAAAAAGAGCGGCCACCCGTTCCCGCAGGACGCACGCCAGCAGCTTACGATGGCGAGGGATGCCGTTTTCCGCTCCTGGAATGGAAAGCGCGCCATCGAATATCGCAGGATCGAAGGCATTCCCGACAACCTGGGCACAGCGGTCAACGTCCAGACGATGGTCTTCGGCAACCTGGGCGAAACATCTGCAACCGGAGTGGGCTTCACGCGCAATCCCTCCACGGGTGAGAAGAAGTTTTACGGCGAATTTTTGGTCAACGCGCAGGGTGAGGACGTGGTCGCCGGGATCCGCACGCCTCGGGATATTTCGGAGCTCGAGCAGTGGAACCCCGCGGTCTACAACCAGCTGCGCGAGATCACCACGAATCTCGAAAAGCATTACCGCGATGTGCAGGATTTCGAGTTTACCGTGCAGGAAGACAAGCTCTACATGCTGCAGACGCGTAACGGCAAGCGTACGGGGCCCGCGGCCGTCCGGATCGCGGTCGATATGGTGAATGAAAATCTCATCACCAAGACCGAGGCTGTACTGCGCGTAGATCCGCAGCAGCTCGATCAGCTGCTGCACCCGGTGCTCGACCCCGCGGCCAAAAAGACGCTCACAACCCTCGCAACCGGCCTGCCCGCATCTCCAGGCGCCGCCGTGGGACGCGTAGTCTTCACCGCGGATGAAGCCGTGATCCAGGCGCAAAAGCAGCCAGTGATCCTGGTTCGCGCCGAAACCGTTCCCGACGATATTCACGGAATGGAAGTTGCCAAAGGCATTCTCACTTCTCGCGGCGGCATGACCAGTCACGCGGCCGTGGTGGCCCGCGGCATGGGAATTCCCTGCGTCGCAGGCGCGGGCGAGATCGAAGTGAACGAGCGCAAGCGGGAAATTGCGGTGACCTCCAAAGGCAAGATGCTCGTGGTTCGCGAAGGCGACTGGATTTCGCTCGATGGCTCGACTGGCGAAGTATTCGCCGGCCAGGCGAAAACCATTGATGCCGACCCCACGTCCGGCGTTCTGGCGACATTCATGCAATGGGCGGACGAGTTTCGCGGCGAGTTCGGCGTGCGCGCCAATGCGGACATCCCGCGCGACGCCAAAGTCGCACGGCGCTTCGGCGCGGAAGGCATCGGCCTCTGCCGCACCGAGCACATGTTTTTCGCCGAGGACCGCATCCCGCACATGCAGGCCATGATTCTTGCGCGTGACGAGAAAACGCGGCGCAAAGCTCTGCTTAAGCTGCTGCCCATGCAACGTGCCGATTTCGCCGGTCTTTTTAAAGAGATGGACGGCTTCCCGGTGGTGATCCGCACCCTGGATCCTCCGCTGCACGAGTTCCTGCCGAAGCGCGAGAACCTGATGGTGGATCTCGCCAGGCTGCCCCATGCCGACGCGAAGACGAAAAAAGAAATGTCGCAGCAGTACAGGATTCCGGTAGGCCAGCTGAAAAAGGAGCTGCCGGTGCTGCTCGCCCGCGTCGAAGAATTGCACGAGTTCAACCCCATGCTCGGCCATCGTGGATGCCGGCTTGGCGTCACCTATCCTGAGATCACCGAAATGCAGGCGCGCGCCATCTTCGAGGCCGCCGTACAGGTTTCGAAGAAAGGCGTGAAGGTGATTCCCGAAGTCATGATTCCGCTGATTGGCAGCGTAGAGGAGCTGGAAAACCAGAAGAAGATCGTGGTCCAGGTGGCCAAGGAGGTGCTCGGTAAGGCGGGTAGCGACCTGAAGTACATGGTTGGGACCATGATCGAGATTCCGCGCGCAGCATTAACGGCCGATCGGGTGGCGAAGGAAGCTGAGTTCTTCAGCTTCGGCACCAATGATCTTACGCAAACCACCATGGGTCTTTCACGCGACGACTATACGAAGTTCCAGAAAGACTACGAGAAGGCGAAGATTTTCAAACACGACCCCTTCGCCGTGCTCGACCAGGAAGGTGTGGGAAAGCTCATCGAAATGGCCGTCAAGGCCGGCCGCTCCACCCGCAAGGATCTGGAAGTTGGAATCTGCGGCGAGCACGGCGGCGAACCGAGCTCCGTGCAGTTCTGCTATCGCGTGGGCATGAATTACGTTTCATGCTCTCCCTATCGCGTACCGATCGCGCGCCTGGCAGCAGCCCAAGCGGCGATTTCGGGCGATAAGTCAGAAGCCATGCGCACAGCGTAGGAAAACAGACCTGAGGCCACGTCGAGGATAAACGTAGGACAGGCGTTCCAGACCTGTCGATGTGCACGTAAATCGAAAATAGACAGGCGAGAACGCCTGTCCTACTTGCGACCCGCGGGTTCTTGTCAGGTGAGAAAACTACCGCAGGTCCCCGCAAAAAGCGCGTGGCCCTGCGCTACATGCTATTCGCCGCTATATTCCAGCACTACGAGCGTGATGTCATCGGCTTGCGGAGCGCCCTCGATGAACGTTTTCACTTCACTCAAAATCGCGTCGTGGAGCGCAGCGCACGAATCGCCCGCGTGTGCAACCGCGGTCTCACGGAGTTTCTTTTTGCCAAAAAATTCGCTTCGCGCATTCTCTGCCTCCGTCACGCCATCGCTGTAAATGACAAGGCGGTCGCCCCGCGACAACTGTCTTTGCTGGATGGCGAATTCGGCCTGCGGCAGAAGCCCCACCGGCATGGCGGTAGTGTCCAGATATTCAATCCTGCCGGCCTTAGATACGAGAATCGGGGCGCATTGCCCGGCGTTGATGTAGCGCAAACTACCGGCGCGATCGAGCAGGCAGTAAAAAACGGTCGCGTACTTGCCGCCCTCTGTTCGCTCATTGAGGAAACGGTTCACGTCCTCAATCTTTTTCACCATTAATTCGGAGCTGTCGGATGCCGTCAGGAATGCCCCTTGCAGCAGCGACGCCAACAATGCGGAGCTGACACCCTTACCCGAAACGTCGGCGACCACGCCTGACCAACACGAATCGTTTACCGAGACCACATCGAAATAGTCGCCGCCCACCTGATACGTGGCAACGCTCGACCCACACGCGCGAAACCAGCCCTCCGTGGGCAGCCGCCGCGGTAACAGGCTCTGTTGAATCGTGCGCGCGACATTCAACTCGTCTTCGATCTTCCGCTTGTCTCGCTCCTCGTCGAGCAGCCGGGCATTTTCCAAAATGGTAGAGGCTTCGATAGCCAGCGTTTGCAGCAGCTCGCGATTGCCCCCCGACAAATCGGCAGCCATGACGCGTGAATCCATGTAAAGGACGCCCACCGTGTCGCTCTTGGTCGACAACATGCTGGTGTCTTGCGAAGGGCCCGCATTAATGCGCACCAGCGGCACGCAAACTACGCTGCGTAGTTCCAGATCGGCAACGCTGTGCTCCGGCCTGCCGTCTCCCGTGCCCAGCGGATCGAAGTTCATGGAGAGCAGCTCTCGCCGATGCTGCAGAGCCCGATGGATCACGCGGCGGGGGACACGTAAATCAGTTTCGGCTAAGGGTTTCCCGTGGGCATCCCTTGCCACCCGCATCTCGAGATCATCCTCTTTCCGCAGAAGCAGAAAGCCGCGTTCCGCTCCGGTCACCGTCAAGGCGGCGTCTACCACTGAATTCAATACGTCATCGGTGGAAAATGCATTTTGCAAGGTCCGGGCCACTTCGAGCACCGCGCGCAGCTTGGCCAGGCTTCCACCGACGCCAGTCTTGGTCACCTGTTCCTGGCTGGGTAACTGTTCCATCAGGCGTTTCAGGTCGGCGCCGTCCAGGACGAAGAGCAACTGATAAGAGTCCGGTACTCCGAACTCGATTTTGTCCGAGTTTTTCAGCCTCTGGCGCTCCACACGCTCGCCGTTCACAAGCACACCGTGCCGGCTGCCGCAGTCTTCAATCACGTACTGGCCGTCTTCGAGAACGATCTGCGCATGATTGCGGGAAGCGCGGCTGTCGCGCAGGATCAGGTTACTATCGGGCTGGCGGCCGATTTTGAAGGGAACCGGTTTGATCTCGATACGCGTGCGGTGGCCGTTGGTATCCACCACGATTATGGAAGCGGACGCGGCGATTTCGGATGTAGCCTCGCGGCGCATCAGGCGGAACGTTTCGGCCGGGGACGCTGGCTGTGTCCGTTGGACTCGAGGACTTCCTGTGCTGCCTCTGCCAGCTGCGCTGCCTGGCCCATCTCCCGCGCGCGCAAGGACTGGCAGTGCGAACAGTAACCTCCAACTTCGGTGCGCGCAAGGAGAATATGAAAGCCGAAATGACTTTCGATCTGGCGGCGCAGCCGTTGCAGCGGCTCGCCGAAAAATTCCTCTACTTTGCCGCAGCGCAGACAAATTACGTGCGCGTGCTCCTGTTTCATGCGCGTTTCGTAGTAGTGCTGGTCGCCGCCATAGTGCATCAGGTCAAGCTCATCCACCAATCCGCCCTGTTTAAGCATTTTGAGCGTACGATAGACCGTGACGCGGTTCAATTTGGGGTCCCTCTGCTTTGCCAGTTCAAAGA
>Ga0207707_10004832_pt1 | contig 11816 bp, 11 predicted proteins | sample KBSC83BmetaG_FD_184336 | JGI IMG/M metagenome (GOLD analysis project Ga0207707, IMG submission 184336) | Corn rhizosphere microbial communities from Kellogg Biological Station, Michigan, USA - KBS C8-3B metaG (SPAdes) (version 2) | ecosystem: Host-associated > Plants > Roots > Rhizosphere ... | reverse complement strand
ATCCCGAGCAAGGGCTTCGGCGTGCTGGCGATGGCCTTGTCGATCATCGCCCTGTTCCTGGTGCCGTGGCTGGATCGCGGCAAGGTCAAGTCGATCCGTTATCGCGGCGTCGGCTACAAGGTTGCACTGACGGTCTTCGCGATCGTGTTCGTCCTGCTGGCGGCGATCGGTGCCGATCTCACGCCTGGCTGGATCGTGTCCATCTTCGGCCCCAACGCCGACATCACCACCATCGAGAACCTGTTCGGGCGCACCTTGGTGGTCCTGTACTTCGCGTTCTTCGTGTTCCTGTGGGTCTACACGTTCTTCGGGTGGGAGAAAACCAAGCCGGTTCCGGAAAGGGTGACCACGCATGCATAAGTCCATTCAGCGCACCACCATGCGCACCCTGACGGCCATGCTGCTCGCGCTTGCCGTGGCGTTGTTGGCCTCGCCGTCCGCGCTCGCGGAAGAGGGCGGCGGTTACGCCAACGCCAACATCAACGTGCACGACCAGGCGTCGCTGCAGCGCGGCGCGCGGCTGTTCATGAACTATTGCGTCGGCTGCCATTCGCTCAAGTACATGCGCTACTCGCAGATGGCGGATGGCCTCGGGCTCACCGAAAAGCAGGTGATGGAGAATCTCAACTTCACCGGCGCCAAGTTCGGCGATCCGATCGTCACGGCGATGCCCGAGGCCGACGCCGAGAAGTGGTTCGGCAAGGTTCCGCCCGATCTGTCGCTGGAAGTCAGCGCCAAGGGTGCCGACTGGGTGTCGGCCTATCTCAAGGCTTTCTACCTCGATCCCGCCACCAACAGCGGCTGGAACAACACTGTGTTCCCGAATGTCGCGATGCCGTTCCCGCTGTGGCAGTTGCAGGGCCAGCAGATGGCGGTGATGAATCCCGCCGAAGGCGGCAACCCGGCCACGGTCAAGGAACTCAAATTGGCGCACCCGGGCAGCCTGACGCCCGAGCAGTACGATCAGGCCGTGCGCGACCTGACCGCGTTTCTGGCCTGGGTTTCCACCCCGGACGAGCTGGTCCGCAGCCATATTGGTGCGTGGGTGGTGCTGTATCTGGTACTTTTCACCCTGTTCGCGCTGGTGCTGAAAAAAGAGTATTGGAAGGACGTGCATTGACTGGCGGGCACCTCGTCCGTGCAGTGATGCTCGCTTGGGGAAATGCGAATAGACCCAGCCCAAAGGGGACACAGGCATGATCCAAACCGCACATACCACCCGCACCGTGCTGACCCTGTTCACCGCACCCGACGACGTGCAATCGCACCGGGTGCGGCTGGTGCTGGCCGCCAAGGGCGTGGTCTATGACCGCGTCGAGGTGCCGCCTGGCAAGCCGCACGATGAATTGCTGTCGATCAATCCCTATGGCGACACGCCGACGTTGCAGGACCGCGACATGGTCCTGTACAGCCCTGCCTTGGTGTGCGAATACATCGACGAGCGCTATCCGCATCCGCCGCTGATGCCGGTCGATCCGTTGTCACGCGCGCGCCTGCGCCTCGCTTGCGTGCGCATCGAGCGTGACTGGGTTCCGGAAATCGCCAACATTCGCGCCGGTGGCCGTGCTGCCGAAGCCGCGCGCAAGCGCCTGCGCGACCACCTGATGAGCGCATTGCCGCTGTTCAAGGCCGCCAAGTTCTTCCTGAATCCGGAAATCAGCCTCGCCGATTGCCTGGTGGCGCCGGTGGTCTGGCGCTTGCCTTCATTGGGGGTGTCGCTGCCCAAGGACGCCAAGCCGATCGTCGATTACGGCGAACGCCTGTTCCGCAGCCAGGGGTTTTCGCGCAGCCTCACATCCGACGAGCGCCTGCTGGGCGAGTTGTGACCGAACAGTCCCCCATGATGACCTCCAACCGTCCGTACCTGCTGCGGGCGGTACACGAATGGATCTGCGACAACGGCCTCACGCCGCATATCGTCGTGGATGCGGGCAAACCGGGCGTGCAGGTGCCGCCGCAGGCGATCAGCGACGGCCGCATAGTGCTCAACCTCGCGCCGCGCGCGGTCACGCATCTGGAAATCGGCAACGATGCGATCACCTTCATGGCCCGCTTCGGCGGCGTCAGCCAAACCGTGAACGTGCCCGTAGCCGCCGTGCAGGCGATCTATGCGCGCGAAAACGGCCAAGGCATGTTGCTGGCGGAAGACGCGCCGGGCACGGCCCCGCCGATCGAGCCGGTGGGTGACGCGCCATCCACAAAACCGTCCGTACCCTCGTTGCAGGCCGTGCCCTCATTCGTCCAGAAGCAGCCGGCACCGGATAACGCGGGCGCCGCACCATCGTCTTCGGGCGACGGTCCGGACAAGCCGCGGCCCAAGGGCAAACCCACGCTGCACGTGGTGAAGTGACGAAGTTGTGTTGCGCGCGCCGCGCGTTGCCCGCAGCTTGAAACGCTTCTTCTCTTGATCGTCATCCCGGCGCAGGCCGGGATCCATTTTGATCTTTGGCGAGCACGCAGCACTTTCGTTCTGGTTTCGCTCGCCTACTTGCCATATGGATGTGGCGAGTCACCCGCGCGCCCGGGAAGCGCGCGGAAAAAGAAGGGATGTCGTTTGCATCGCGCCCAACGGCCGCCCGGGGAATCAAGACAGAGATGTCACTCGCAAATCCAGGCGACACGCACGTGGAAGTCAGTGCAACGTCCTGCGCGCACGTGTGATCGGGACGATGTTGTCGCCGGCATGAGTTTCGGGAGCGGTGTGCGGCGGCAAGACACCGTATGGCGAAACTGGCGCGGGTGCGGCAGGCGTTTCACGCTCCGGCACGCTCGCACTCACGATGCGGTCGCCGAGCAGCGTGATGCTTGCCGCGCGGCGATCATTGCCACCGAGACTGGTATCGAAGCGGTATTCGCGGGTCACGTGCAGGCTGCCATGCCGCCAATTCATGCGCAGGCGATGCAGCGCCACGCTGTCGTCGAGTAGTTGCAGCCCGTGCCGTTCGCAAAGATGGCGTGCGTGCGCGATGGCGCGTTCGCGCAACCGCAACGCGTGGTACCACCACATGGCAATGGCGGTGATGGACAAGAGCGGCAGCCAGACTTCCAGCACGTCACGATCCTCGCGCGGCCGAAACGGCTGCGGACGCAGTCATCATGCCTGCGCCGGCAGCTGAAAGACAGATTGGGGAAGGTGAGCGCGGGCTTACTTCACGCGATCGACGCGCACGCTCTGGTTGCAACCCTGCACGTACATCAGCCAGCTGCCCAGGATCATCGGCTTGATCGTGACCTCGGGATTGTCGACGCCGGGGCACGAATAGGAGCCGGACTCGGCCTGCTTCCAGACCTGGCCATTGTCGAGGGTGAACGTGGTCTGTCCCGCCCAGCCATCGAAGTGGCCGACCAGATGCGTGTTGAATTTGTCGCGCGGCTGGTTGTCGGGATAGAACACCGGCGCGCCGCTGGCGGAGACCATCTTGGTCTGCTCGTGCGTGCGCAGCCAGTTGTCGAGCGACTGCAGTTCCTGCGGTGAAAGCTTGTCGAGGCCGGCTGCCTTGAAGTCGGCCGCAGACATGCGTTCCTCAAGCGAGGAAAACTGCTGGGCCATGACGGGCAGGGCGGTGAGGAGCAGGGCCAGGGCGGCCGGCAACATCAGTCGGGTGCGCATGGTGGGCGATGATAGCAGTGCCCCATGCCGGTCGCACGGGGTATCGGAGTCTTCAATTTAATACACTGACGGTCTTTCGCAAACCTTTCCCGGGTCGGCGCAATCGCATCGATGCGCACAAGCCATGCAGTCATCCTCCAGGAATCACGGCCCTTTCCCCGAGCCACCCGTTGCCTCGTTGCCCGAACGCGAGCGCGGGTTGTGGCAGGAAACCGATGCGTTGCTTGCGGAGGTGGGGTGCGATGACGATGCGCGCGGCGCGGCGGGCTGGTATGCCGTGTCGCGTGTCGACCCGGATGCCTGGAACACGATCGGCGCCCGGGCGCCGGATGCGCTGCGCCGGCTGGTCGAAGGCCAGCAGCAGGCCGAGCGGGTCTGGGCGTTGCATGCTGCGCGCGATTCCGCGGGCAACACCGAAGGCTTGCGGCGGTTGCTGCTGGCGATCATCCGCGACCTGCGCGTGGTGTATCTGTTGCTGGCGCGCCAGCTGGTGCGGATGCGCGCGGCGGCCACGCTGCCGGAGGACGAACGTCGCGAACTCGCGCAACTGACCCGCGACATCCACGCGCCGCTCGCCAACCGGCTCGGCATCGGCCAGTGGAAATGGGAACTCGAGGATCTGGCGTTCCGCCACCTGCAGCCGGATGTCTATCGCCGCATTGCCCAATGGCTGGACGAGCGTCGCGCCGATCGCGAAGCCTGGATCGCACGTTGTGTCGCCGAGTTGCGCGAGGCGCTGGCCGCGCAAAGCGTCAGCGCCAGCGTCAACGGCCGCGCCAAGCACATCTATTCCATCTGGCGGAAGATGCAGCGGAAGAAAATCGGCTTTGGCGAGCTGTACGACATTCGTGCGCTGCGCGTGCTCACCGGCAGTGTGGCGGATTGCTACGCGGTGCTCGGCGTGGTGCATGGCCTGTGGCCGATCATCCCGCGCGAGTTCGACGATTACATCGCGCGCCCCAAGGGCAACGATTACCGCTCGCTGCACACCGCGGTCATTGGCCCGGATGGCAAGACGCTCGAGGTGCAGATTCGCACCGAGGAGATGCATCGCGGCGCCGAACTCGGCGTGGCTGCGCACTGGCGTTACAAGGAAGGCGGCCACGGCGACGTCGCGTACCAGGCGCGCGTCGCCTGGATGCGCAAGCTGCTGGAGACGCGCGCCGATGGCGAGGACGACACCGCGCTCGCGGCCGAACTGCGCTCGGAGCTGGCGGAAGAGCGTGTCTATTTGTTGACGCCGAAAGGGGAAGTGCTCGATCTGCAAGCCGGTGCGACGGTGCTGGATTTCGCGTATCACGTGCACACGATGGTCGGCCACCGTTGCCGCGGCGCCAAGGTCAATGGCCGCATCGTGCCGCTGACCTGCCAGCCGGCGAGCGGTGACCGCATCGAGATCCTCACCGCGCGCGAACCCGCGCCGAGCCGCGACTGGTTGTCGCCGCAGCTCGGCTACCTCAACACCGCCAGTGCGCGCGGCAAGCTGCGCGCGTGGTTCCGGCGCGAAGACCTGGTGGCCAATCTCGACGCAGGGCGACAAATGCTGGAACGCGAGGCGCGCCGCCTCGCGGTGCCCGACGAGCTGCTGGAACGGTTGCCGGCGCAGTTGGGCCGCAAGGGCCGCGAAGACTTGCTCGCCGGGCTTGCATTGGGCGAAGTGGGCGTGGCGCAACTGACCCGCGCGATGCTCGAGACGCAACCCGCGGCACCCGCGCCAACGCTGCCGCCACGCAAGTCCGCGCCGGTTCTGGACAAACCGGGTGCGCTGACGGTGGAAGGGGTCGGCAATTTGCTGACCACGCTGGCGCGATGCTGCGGACCGCTGCCGGGTGATGACGTCGCCGGCTACGTCACGCGCGGGCGCGGCGTCACGGTGCACCGCGCCGATTGCGCGTCGCTGGCGCACTTGCGCGTGCGCAACCCGGATCGCGTGATCGAGGTGCGCTGGCAAAGTGCGCCCGACCGCGCCTACGAGGTGGACATCGTGGTGCTTGGCTATGACCGCCGCGACCTGCAACGCGACATCACCAATGTCGTCACCAATTCCGGCGCGCGCATCGTCGCATCGAACAGCCACAGCGACCGTGACCTCGGCGAGGTGACAATGCACTTCACGCTGCGCGTGCATGACTTTGGCGAGCTGTCCGCGCTGCTGGCCCGGTTGTCGGCGCTGTCCAACGTGACCGAAGCGCGCCGGCTTGCCGGTGGCTGAATACGCACGGCTTCCGGCGGGAGCGAATCGGTGCGAATGCTAAGATGAATGTACGTGGCCTGGTTCCAGCGAGGAACCGGCGAACGGCCGCGATGTCCCATGGGGCGGATATTCCCGCCGGCACTCCCCGGCGAACGATCAGGGTTGACAGGCCCTAGCATGAACGACCGAAACGACCCATCTTCGCGGGACAACCCGCGGCGCACCGAGCCCAAGCTCGGCAACCTCGATCACGTCGATACGGGCGGTGAACGGCGCACGACCATGCGCGCGGATCCGGCGGATCGCCCGCCTTTCGCGAACACCACCCGCCGTCAGCACGTGCAGCGCAAGCCCTTCCGCGCGCCATGGCTGGTGCTGGCGGTCGTGGTCGTGCTGGCGGTGGCCGGCGGCTGGGCGTTCACCCATCACGCCGCGCTGAGCGGCTTGTTGCCGCAAACCCAGTTGAATTCGCTATTGACGCGTGCCGACAAGGCTTATGCGGAAGGCAAGCTTTCGGGCAGCCCCGACAGCGCACGCGACCTGTACGAAGCCGCGCGCGCGCTCGATCCCGACAACGAACAGGCGCTGACGGGTTTGCAGAACGTCGGTCACTCCGAACTCGTGCGTGCACAGGCGGCCCTGACGCAGGGCGACTATGCCTCCGCGCGCACGTCGCTGGAGGAGGCACGCAGCCTGCTGGGCGGCGGTGCCGATGTGGCCGCGGTCGACCAGGCGCTGGCCAAGGCGGTGCTGCACAACGCCAACATCGGCGTCCTGATCGACCAGGCGCGCGCGGCGCTCGCGAACGGGCGCATCGATGGCAATGACGGCGCGGCCGCGTTGTTCGGCAAAGTGCTCGCGGGCGACCCCCACAACGCGGTCGCGCGGCATGGCATGAACCAGGTCGGTGATGCGCTTGCGTCGAGCATCCAGACCCAGCTTGGCAATGGCGATCGCGCCGGCGCCAGGCAAACGCTTGCCAATCTGTCGAACCTGTCGCCCGGGTATTCACAGCTGCCGACGTTGCGCGCCAATGTCGCCGCCGCCGATCGTGCCGCGGATGCGCAACGCGACCAATATCTCGCGCAAGGCCAAGCCGACCTGCGCGCAGGCAAGATGACCGGCAGTGGCAGTGACAACGCCGAGGCGCAGTTCAAGGCCGCGCTGGCCGCCGATCCGGGCAATGCCGCCGCACAGGCGGGCTTGGGCCAGGTGGCCGAAGCGCTGATCGTGCAGGCCAACGCCGCGATCGACGCGGGGCATGCACACGACGCGAAGAATCTGCTGGACCAGGCCGCTGCGCTGGCGCCGAAGTCGGCGGATCTGGCCGCGGCGCGTTCGCGCCTGAGCGCCGGTGGCAAAGCGCCCGTCGTGGCGACTGCTTCGGCAGCCCCCGCGCCCGTGTTGAGCCCGGCGGACTCGGCCAAGCTCGCACGGCTGGTCGCGCATGCCAAGGCTGCTGCGCGCCAAGGCGACATCATGCTGCCGCCGGGCAACTGTGCGTACGACTTGTACCGCGCCGCGCTCGGCATCGACGGCAACAATGCCGAGGCGCAGGCAGGCCTGCGCAACCTGCCGGAGGTCACGCGCCAGCAGTTCCAGCGCGCGCTGCACGAAGACAACCTGGACAAGGCGCACGACATGCTGGGCACGCTGGAGCAACTCGATCCGGGCGATCCGGCCGCGGCTTCGATGCGCCACGGGCTGGGCAGCGCCTGGCTCGATCGCGCCGATCATTACGTGGGCTTGGGTCAACTCGGTGCCGCGCGCGCGGCGTTGCGTGAAGCCCAGCGCCTGGTGCCGGACGATCCGCGCATCAGCGAGGTGGATGCAAAACTTCACCGTGGATAACGCCCGGCATGGATAACTGGCATGAGGGGGGCACGGTGCTGGTGTGCGGCGCCAGCAGCCAGATCGGTTTCTTCCTGCTTCCGGAACTGGAGCGCGCGGGTGTTCCGGTTCTCGCGCTTTCGCGCAAACCGCAAGTAGCGGCTGCAGGCGTGACGTGGGTGCAGGGCGCGCTGCCGCAACCTCCGATCGCTGCGAATTCCGCCAGTTCCGTCTGTTGCTTCGCGCCACTGGATGCGTTGGCTGCGTGGATCGAAGCGGGCACGGCCGCGGACCTGGAACGTGTGGTCGCGACCAGTTCCATGAGCGCGGAGAGCAAGCAGGCTTCGCCGGTCGCCGCCGAGCGTGAAGTGTCGCGGCGCCTGCACGAGGGCGAAGCCGCCGTGGCGCGCGCCTGCGAGCGTCGCGGCATTGCGTGGACGATCTTGCGGCCTACGTTGATCTACGGCGCTGCGCGTGATCGCAGCCTTACGCCGCTCGCACGTCGCGCGATGCGTTGGCGCGTGTTCGGATTGCCTGCGGGTTCCGGTTTGCGCCAGCCCGTGCACGCGGCCGACATCGCGCAAGCCGTCGTGCGCGCGCTGGACGGCAACGCGGCGGGGCGCGTGATTCCCATCGGTGGCGGCGAGCGTTTGCCTGCGTCGGAGATGTTCGCGCGCGTGCACGCAAGCCTTCCGGTGCGCGCGTTTCCATTGTGCGTTCCCGCACCGTTGATCCGCCTGGGCGCGCGTTGGGTGCCACCCATGCGCGGGGCATTGATGCGCCTGCAGCAGGATCTGGTCGCGGACAACGGTGAACTGGAACGGTTGCTTGGCGTGCATCCGCGTCCCTTCCGGCCCGGCCCGGAATGCTGGGAACCATCCAGACTTTGAACGTTGCAGCGTGCGTGCAGGCACTGCTTGATGGGCGGTCATTTACAATGCGCGTGCCTGGCGTTCGGCCATCGCCCGCGACACCGGCTGCAGGATGGAAATGGACATGCACATCGCGCCCGCGACGGTGCGGGAAATCGCCAGTGAATTCAGAAGCCGCAAATCCTACGGCTACGCGGCCGTGGGCGCGTTGTTTGATGCCGCGACGCTGCGGGAAGTTGCGCGCGAAGTCGAAGCCAACCTCGCGCGCTATCCGCGGGAAGAAAACATCTACGCGTCGTACCGCAAACATCGCCTGTCGGTGCTCGAGGAGATGCCGGAACACACGCGCGTGTTCGTCGCCAGCTTGAATGCGCCGCCGTTCCTGCGCGTGCTTGCCGAAATCACGGGAATTGAAAACCTGCAGCCCGATCCGGAACTGCGCGGCGGCGGCATCCACGCGATCGGCCGTGGCGGCTATCTCAAGTTGCACACGGACTTCAACTGGCATCGCGGCCTGTCGATGTACCGCCGTCTGAACCTTCTGGTTTATCTCAACGAAAACTGGCAGGACGCATGGAACGGCAACATCGAGTTGTGGAGTGCGGACGCGCGGGAACGGATTTTTTCGCTGTCACCAAGGATCGGCCACGCGCTGCTGTTCGAAACCAACGACATCTCCTACCACGGCCATCCCGACGCGCTCGAATGTCCCGAGGGCGTGTTTCGCAAGTCCATCGCGCTGTATTACTACACGCCCACGCGGCCCGCGGCGGATATCCGTTTCGGCAAATCGGAAATGACGAATTTCATCGAGCGACCCGCGGAGAAATTCGACGCCGACAAGGTGCGCCGGCTCCGGCACCGGCTGCAGCTGCAGGCGAAGCGCTTTGCGCATTCGCTGAAATGGAGTCGAAAGGATTGAAGGCGCAGCCGCTCGCGCGATCCATGGTGTGGCATGCTTGAGCAGTTCATGGCGGCGGGTACGTCGGCGCGCGAACCCGATGTATGCGCGGTGATCGTCACCTATCACCCGGATGCAAAGTTGCTGGCGGCCCAACTTGAGGCACTGCAGGCGCAGGCCGGTTATACCGTGGTGGTGGACAACGCGACGCCCGGATCTTCCGTGCGCGAGCTGTGTGCCGCGACGCCCCGAAGCGAATTGCTGTCGCTGACCGAAAACCTTGGTCTCGCGGCCGCGCTGAACGCGGGTATCACCCACGCGCGAGCGAAGCCGGGTATCACGCATGTCCTGCTGATGGACCAGGACAGCGTGCCCGAGCCCGGCATGGTCGCGGCACTGAAAGCGGCGCTGGATCGCCAGTCGCAGCAAGCGCGGGTGGGCGCAGTGGGGACGCGTTTCCACGATCCGCGCGAAGGCGGCGACGCGCCGTTCGTGCAGATCCGCTTTCCCGTGAATCGGCAACTGCATTGCAATGGCGATTGCAATGAAGTGGCGTGTGATTTCCTGATTACTTCAGGCTCGCTGATTCCACTCGAAGTGCTGGATCAGGTTGGCGGCATGGACGAAGGCCTGTTCATTGACAACGTGGACCTGGAGTGGTGCTTCCGCGCCGTGTCCATGGGCTATGTGTTGTTCGGCGCCTGCGCGGCGCGGATGTTGCATCACCACGGCACCACCCGCCATCGCGTGCCGGGCCTGCCGCGCGGCGTCGTGGTGCACACACCGCGGCGGTTGTTTTACATGATGCGCAATCGCGTGTTGCTGTACCGGCGCACGTACACGCCACGCCGCTGGATCGCGCAGGATGTGCCGCGGCTCGTCGTCAAATTCCTGCTGTTCGCGCTGCTGATCGCGCCGCGTCGAAAAAATGCGCGCTGCATGCTGGCAGGGCTGCGCGCGGGGATTGCGGGGCGCGTTGCGCCGCCGCCCGATACGGATTGACGATTGCGCGAAGCCGTGTGAATCAGGCGACGCCGAAGCGCTCGCGTTCCAGTTGTTCGAGATGCCGCCAGCGGTTGGCGATGGTGCAGAACAAGGCCGCGGTGCGTTCGGCGTCGTACACCGCGGAGTGCGCCTCGTCGGCGTTCCATTCGTAACCCGCGGCCTGCACCGCGCGCGACAGCACCGTTTGCCCAAACGCAAGACCGCCCAGCGTTGCGGTGTCGAAGCACGAAAACGGATGGAACGGATTGCGCTTGTGGCCGGTGCGCAGCACCGCGGCGTTGAGGAAACCGAGGTCGAACGCGGCGTTGTGGCCGACCAGGATCGCGCGCTGGCAGCCGGTTGCCTTGATGGCGGCGCGCACGGGTTGGAAGATCAGGTCCAGCGCCACACGCTCCGGCAGCGCGCCACGCAGCGGCTGGTCGGGGTCGATGCCGGTGATTTCCAGCGACTTGGGGTCGATGTGCGAGCCCGGGAACGCCTCGACATGGGTCGAAACCACGGGTTCGGGCGTGAGCATGCCGTCACCATCCATGCTCACGATCACCGCCGCGATCTCGAGCAGCGCGTCGTGCCGCGCGTCGAAGCCGCCGGTTTCGACGTCCACCACCACCGGCAGGAAACCACGGAAGCGCGTGCACAGGCGTTCCGCGTAGGCTTCGATCTGTTTGTGCATCCGGTCAGGATATCAGCGTGCGCCCTGGCAGCATTCGGGAAATGCAGCGAATCCTGTCGACTCGCTGTTCTTCCGTTGCATCCCATTCAGCGGGCGCAATCAGGCCGGCGTCTTGTGCTTGTAAGCGCACAAATCCCGGATCGGACATTCGGGGCATTTCGGCTTGCGCGCGATGCACACGTAACGCCCGTGCAGGATCAGCCAGTGATGGGCGCCGGGCTTGTATTCGTCGGGAACAACCTTCTGCAGCTTGTCCTCGACTGCGCGCACCGTCTTGCCGGGCGCGAGGCCGGTGCGGTTGCACACGCGAAAGATATGGGTATCCACCGCGATCGTCGGTTCGCCGAACACGGTGTTCAGCACCACGTTGGCGGTCTTGCGGCCGACGCCCGGCAGCGCTTCCAGTTCCTCGCGCGTGCGCGGAATCTCGCCGCCGTGGCGCTCCAGCAGCAGCGCGCAAGTCGCGATGATGTTTTTCGCCTTGGCGTTGTACAGGCCGATGGTCGATATGTATTTTTTGATGCCGTCCTCGCCGAGCGCGAGGATTTTTTGGGGCGTGTTGGCCACCGGAAACAGGCGCCTGGTGGCCTTGTTGACGCCGGCGTCGGTGGCCTGCGCCGACAGGATCACCGCCACCAGCAACTCGAACGGCGTGCTGTACTTGAGTTCGGTGGTCGGATTCGGGTCGATGTCGTGCAGGCGATGGAAGAGTTCTGCGATGTCTTCGCGCT
>Ga0207707_10004831_pt1 | contig 11819 bp, 10 predicted proteins | sample KBSC83BmetaG_FD_184336 | JGI IMG/M metagenome (GOLD analysis project Ga0207707, IMG submission 184336) | Corn rhizosphere microbial communities from Kellogg Biological Station, Michigan, USA - KBS C8-3B metaG (SPAdes) (version 2) | ecosystem: Host-associated > Plants > Roots > Rhizosphere ... | reverse complement strand
CGGGACCGGGTCTCACCAGGCGGCCTGGTCCACAACTTCGGTTTGGGCACATACCCGGCAATGCCCCGACCGTTGAGGGGCTCCAGCGCAAGCTGGAGCCCCTTTCTTTTCACCAAATCGGGGATTGCCAAGGCCGCTCCTGGAGTCCGACACTGCAGGCCAACACACAAACCGGGAGGACGTCATGAAGCTCGAAGGCGGATGCTATTGCGGGGCGGTGCGTTACGTCGCCGAGGGCGAGCCGATGCTGAAGGCCCAGTGCCACTGCCGCGAGTGCCAGTACATCACCGGCGGCTCACCCAACATGTTCGTGGTGATGGCGCCCGACGGCTTCAAATACACCAAGGGTGCGCCGAAGCAGTTTACGCGCAAGGATCTGGAGAAGCCGGTGACGCGCGAGTTCTGCGCCGAATGCGGCACCCATGTCGTGACCCGGCCGCAGCGGCCCGTTGTCGTGATCAAGGTCGGCACGCTCGACAAGCCCGCCGAGATCATGCCGCAGATCGCGATCTTTACCATCGACAAGCAGCCGTTCCATCATGTGCCCGAGGGCATGCCGGCCTTCGAGCGACGGCCGCCGCCGCAATAACGCATGATCCGGAAAAGCCCGCCCCGCACTTGATGCGGGGTGTGCAGCGGTTTTCCGGAAAGATCATGCGCAAATAAGTTGCTTACTCGTCACACCGACTGCACCCAGACCCGTCCATCGAAGAGCCGGCGCGCGGTCCGATAGAACGAGCCGGCGCGCGCGATCCAGGCACCGCCTTCCGAGGCGACGTCGGCGTCCACCGTCAGCACACCGGAGGGCATTCCGAGGCGCAACGATTTGCTGCCTGCCGCTGGTGATAGCACTTCGGCTACGACCGTGCCGGTGATGCGCGCGGCGACAGCCGTGCAGAGCGAGATCGTGACGGGCAGCGCCCGGTGCGGCTGTCCGCTCGAGACGACGCGAACGGTCAGATCGATATCGGCGGCCTGAACGGTATCGCCGGTGAGCGTGCGGGCATCCGTTGGCGGACTGACGATGGCCATGAAGGGTACCGCGCTGATGGCGCGCGCCGCCGTGGCGTCCGGCGCGATGCCCATCCGCATCGATCCCTGCACCCGGACGTCGTCGAGCAGCCGCATGATCTTCGGGTTGGCTTCGAGCTGCTCGGGCAATTCCGTGCCGGTCAGGCCGATATCGCGCGCACGAACGAAGACGGCCGGATTCGCCGCATCGACCAGCGAAGCGTCGATCGCACCGAAGCCCGGCACCTCGAGCCGATCCATCGTGTTGCCGGACGGGAGCAGCTTGCCGGTGGCCGCACCGCCCGGCTCGACGAAATCGAGCCGCACCGGAGCGCCCGTGCCGGCCACGCCGGGGATGACGAGATCGCCGTCATAGCGGGCCCGGCCGGCCTCCAGCGGGAACGTGGCGCGGATGATCTTTTTGGTATTCGTATTGAAGATGCGCACCGTCGCGCTATCGCTGCCGGCGCGGACGAGGCCCTCGTCGACCGCGAAGGGGCCGACCGCCGAGCTCATGTTGCCGCAATTGCCCTTGTAGTCGACCTTCCTTTCCTTCACCTGAACCTGCGCAAAGGTGTAGTCGATGTCCGCATCGTCTCTCGCCGACGGCGCGAGCACGCAGACCTTCGACACCGAGGAGACGCCGCCGCCCATGCCGTCAAGCTGCCGGCCATAGGGATCGGGCGACCCCATTGCCGCGGTGAAGATCGCGTCCCACGCCGCGCGGTCCTGCGGCAGGTCGCGCGCGTGGAACATGATCGCCTTGCTGGTGCCGCCGCGCATGAAGACGGCGGGAATCGGACGCTGCATGGAAGGAGCTTTCTGGTGGTGGCCGGAGAATGGACACTATCCCTTTCCCCGATTGCAACGATTAAATTAGGATTGCGGCCGCCGATGAAGCCGGAGGATGGGAGATTGACCAGGTCGAGGTGGATGATCCGGCTCTTGCTGGTGGCCGGCAGCGCCATGATGGCGATGCCCGGCGCCGGCGTCGCGGCGGATGTTCGGGTGATGATCTCGGCCGGATTCTATCAGGCCTATTCTGAGCTCGGCCCCGCGTTCGAGCGCACGAGCGGGCACCATCTGATCACGACCCGCGGGCCATCGATGGGCGACTCGCCCGAAGCGATCCCGGCCCGCCTTGCGCGTGGCGAAGCCGTTGATGTCGTGATCCTCGACGGGGGCGCAGCCGACGTCCTCGCGAAGCGGGGATTGGTGGGCGCCGACAGCAAGGTCACGCTCGCGCGCTCGCTGATCGGCACGGTGGTGCAAAAGGGAGCGGCGAAGCCGGACATCGGCAGCGTCGAGGCCTTCAAGAACGCGCTGCTTGCCGCACGGTCGATCGCCTATTCGGACAGCGGCAGCGGCACTTATCTCTCGACACAGTTGTTTGCAAAGCTTGGCGTCGCCGATCAGGTGCTGCCCAAGAGCCGCAGGGTTCGCGGTCCGCCATCGGGCGAGCCGGTCGCCGCCGTCGTTTCGCGCGGCGAGGCCGAGATCGGCTTCCAACAGGTGAGCGAGCTGATCCACGTTGCAGGCGTCGACTATGTCGGCACGATTCCGGCCGAGCTTCAGCCGGGATTTACCTTCGCGGGTGCGCTCACGCGCCAGGCGCAGGAAGTCGAAGCCGCAACCGCGCTGCTGCGCTTCCTGAACTCGCCCGAGGCAGCCCCTGTCATCACCAAGGCGGGGCTTTCGCCAGCCGTGGCGCAATAGCAATGCACAAGCCAACACTCGATTTGCGGGAGTACCGATATGCAACTTCCTTATCATCACCGCTATGCCTACTCACCGATCGTCGACCGACCGAACTATTCGTGGCCGGGCGGAAAGCGGCTGGCGGTCTATCTCGGCCTCAACATCGAGCATTTCGCATTCGGCGCGGGCGAAGGCCATCTCCTGACCGTCGCGGGCGCCGCACCGGACCCCCGGACCTTCGCCTGGCGGGACTACGGCAACCGGGTCGGCGTCTGGCGCTGCCTCGACCTGTTCGATGAATTAAATCTCCCGGCGGCTCACCTCATCAACACCGCGGTGTTCGACTACGCGCCGCGCATCGTCGATGCCTTGAAAGCGCGTGGCGATGAATTCATCGGGCATGGCCGCACCAACGCCGAGCGTCACAGCCACATGTGGGAGGCCGACGAGAAGCGATTCCTGCAGGAGATTCGCGACGCGATCGAGCGCGCGTCCGGAAAGCCGCCGCGAGGCTGGATGGCACCATGGATGGCGTCGACACACCACACGCCCGACCTCCTGAAGGAGGTTGGCTTCGATTTTCTGATGGACTGGCCGGCCGACGATCAGCCGCTCTGGATGAAGACGCGCGCAGGTCCCATCATGAGCGTGCCTTATCCGATCGAGATCAACGACAGCCCGCAGATCCTGGTGCGGCATCACTCGCCGGAACAATTCCGCGATTTCATCATCGGTCAATTCGAGGAGCTGTTGCGCCAGTCGGCCAGACAGCCGCTCGTCTGCGGCATCGCCTTGCACACCATGATCGTGGGCCAGCCATACCGGCTGCGCATGCTCCGCGAAGCGTTACAGCACATCGCAAGCCACCCGGAAAAGGACAAGGTGTGGTTCACAAGGCCGTCGGCGATCTACGACCATTGCGCCGCGTTGCCGGCAAGCCAGTTTCCGTCCGCGTAGCCGCGACGGTAAAGGCCAAAAGTAGATTTGTGCGTTTTCCGCTTACGGCGGCTTGTGGCCTTGGCGTACCTCGTCCGCCGCACCAATGTCCGCCCTGCGCCAAAGCCGGATCTTTCGCCATCCATGCATCGGACCTCAAAGCGGACATCGAACGTTGGAACCGATCCTTCTTGCCTAGAACAGGCCGGGCAGAAGCATGGCGACCCGTTCTCGGTAACGGCGGTATTCATCGCCAAACAGTGAAATCAGGTCGCGCTCCTCCAGCCAGATGCCGACGAAGATGTAAGCCGTGGTCACGGCCGCAAACAGCAGGTGCCCGACCGTCATCGAAGGCGTGCACCAGAACGCAACGATGAAGCCGAGATAGATCGGATGTCGTATCAGGCGGTAGAGCCCGGGCGTCCTGAACTTCATCGGAGCAACCATGCGGCCGAAGAAGTGTGAAACGACCTGGGTCAAACCGAACAACTCGAAATGACTGATCAGGAACGTGCTGTAGAGGACGATCAGCCAGCCGAGGAAGCCGCCGGCGACTGCAAGGCCCGCGAACGCTGGACTTTCGATCTGCCAAACGATTTCCGGCATCGGCCGCCATTGCCAGAACAGGAGCAGCAGGCTCAGGCTGGCCGCCAGCACATAGCTCGACCGTTCGATCGCGGGCGAGGCGAAGCGGGAAAACAGCTTCTTGAAACCCTGCCGCGCCATGCCGCTATGCTGGATGGCGAAAAGCGACATCAGGGCGAGGTTGATCATCAGTGCCGTCGTGAAGGACGAGGTCGGGCCGACGTCGACGGTCTTGGGTGCGAGATTCGTCACGAAGGCGATGGCATAGAGGAAGGTCGCCAGAAAAATCAGGTAGGCGGCGCCCCCGAAGCCGAGCGCGACGCTTCGCGTCACAAATGTATCTCTTGAAACAGACTGGTCCGTGCCATTCGGCATGGTGATGGACATGGTGAATCTCCTTTGCAGGTTAAATACAGCTACTGCCGTTTGGCGACGCCATGCCGGCGCCGCGGCAACGACGATCATCTGATCGCGCTAACGCGCGTCCGTCGGCATCACGAAGCGCGTGGCGTTGCGTGCACACCTCGCAAGGGCGGTCGCGACCAGGCGATTCAGGATGCGTCGCGTGTGGACCAGGACAACGATCAGGCGTTTCCGCGCCCGCAGCCTGGCGTTCGATGAATGGACTGCCGACAGGGAAGTCACGTGAGTTGTCCTGATTTGTCGTGGGCGCGCTTCGCTTTGGCGCAGCCCGCGAATGGCCCGATCTATTCGGCCGCCTGCGCCGACAGCGGATCGTCGCGAACGACGACGGTGGTGGCGACCTTGTAGAACTCGTCGCCCGGCATTCCGACGCGGCAGGCATGTTCGCGGATCGACTCTCCGTCGCGCGCTTCGTAGACACAGAACGTGCCAATACGTCCGTCGGCCTCGTGCACGACATAGCTGCGGATCCAGCGGACCTGATCGGGCATCTCTTCGTTGCCGACGCGAGCGGACTTGGCTCCCGCGGCTTCGAGTTCCTTGAGGGTTGCCCAGGCGCTCGGGCGGCGGATCACATAGAGGTCCATTGCATTCTCCTTGAGGTTAGGCGGTGCTCGCCCGTCACTGGCCAAGTTGTCGCAGGCCACGTTGGAACTATGCGCCTGGTGCGCGCCAACGTCCTTACGGCGGGCTGACCATTTCCTGATCTCTCGCTGAACCTTTCCGGCGGATTGCAGACCTATTCGCATGACCTTCGAATTCGGGCCGTTCGAGCTGGATGTACCCGGCCGCGTAGTTACTTGCGCGCGGCGGGAGGTTCAGTTGCAGCCACGCGTCTTCGATCTCCTGGTCTATCTCCTGGAAAGCCGCGGGCGGGTCGTGTCGAAAGACGAATTGCTAGACGCGATCTGGCCCAACGTGACCGTTACCGACAATTCGCTGCAGCGTGCCGTCAGCGGCCTTCGTGCGATGCTGCGTCAGGGCGGACTCGAGAGCGCGATCCGAAATCTTCCGGGCAAGGGCTATCGTCTCTTTGTGGACCTCGGGCCCGCGCCATCAAGGCAGGTCGCGGCGACGAATGGCCGCGTCATTTCGGGCGCGCTCGGAGCGGCCCGGCTTGCTGCGTCAAGGCAGGAGTGGAAGCGGTCGGCTGAATTGTTCGAGAGCGCCGACGCGGAAAATGCGATCGGCGAGGGCGGCGAGCTCGATTGCTGGGCGCTCGCGCTGCAATGTGCCGGAAAGCCGGCTGCTGCGATTCCCGTGCTGGTCCGCGCCGTGGCCGCCCACAGCGCCGCGGCAAATTGCCGTGAAGCGGCAGCCGATGCCCTGGCGCTCGCGGGCCTGTATCTTGAACGAGGAGACGACGCGCCCGGCAACGGTTGGCTTGCGCGCGCCGAGGATTGGGCGTCGAAGCTGCAGGATCCCGCTACGACCGGACTTCTGCTCTGGACGAAGTCCAAGATGGCCGCGTTTGCGGGAAATCCGGAACAGGCTCTCGCCCTTGCCGAAAAGGCCTACGTTGCGACCCGCGACAAGGGCGCCCTGAGAGTCGAGGCGCTGACGCTCGCCTTTCGCGGCTTTTACCGGCTCAGTCTCGGGGATACGGCCGGCGGCTTCGCCGACCAGGACCATGCGGCAACGCTCGCATTGTCAAGCAATGTGGATCCGATCACGGGCGGGACGCTCTACTGCAACATACTGTGGGCCAGCCGCATGTTCGGCGACTGGGCGCGCGCTGAACAGTGGACGCTCGGGTATCAGAGATTTTGCACCGACACTCACATGGAGCTCTCCGGCTCGTGCCAGCTTCATCGCTCCGAGGTGCTCGGTGTTCGAGGATCGCTGGAAGAGGCGCTGCTGCGAATTCAGGACGCCGTGACACGTATTGTCGACGACGCGCCCTGGGCATTGGGTGACGCGCACCGTATCCTGGGCGACGTTCACGCAGCCATCGGCAACGAAGCCGCGGCGTTCGAAGCCTACGACAAGGCCTACGCGCTGGGATGGTGTCCGGAACCCGGGCACGCCATGCTGCTGCTTGAAACCGGTGATGCCGAGGCGGCCTATGCCAGCCTGGAGCGCAGCCTGATCGGCAGGACCTGGTGGACGCTGCAGCGGCACGGCATCCTTCTCGCTCACCTTGCGCTTGTCGCCGCCCACACCGGTCGCCATGAAAAGGCGGCGGCTCTCATCCAGGATCTTACCGGCAGCTCCGATCGCTGGCCCATGCCGTCGATCCGCGCATTGACCAACGAAGCCAATGCCGTCCTGGCGCTGGCACATGAGGATCGGGACCTGGCCGCGCGCTATCTGCATCTGGCCCGGCAGCTCTGGTCGAGTGTCGACAGCCGGGCCAATGTAGCGCGCCTGAGGCTTCAGATCGCAGGTCTGCAGCTGTCGAGCACGGATATGCGTGGCGCGATGACGGAAATCCGCGCAGCCCGGCTCCTTGCCGAAGAATTGCGGTCGCACAAGCTGCAAGACGCCTGCGACGCGCTGCACGATCGTATCCTGCTCGCGGAAGGCAGCCGCGCGATCGTAAGCCGGCAGCCTGCCTGGCATGCAGGCTGACGTGCCTCGGATCGGCTCGGGATTCTCCACCTTGCAGTTCCAGATTTAACCTCCTTCGCCGGCATCAATCTTAATATCTACATTTCGTTGCGACGTCGCTTCGGCGATGTAGTCATGCTGCGTCGGACATTGCCCTCGTCCGGGACCAGCACGGCGAAGTCGCGGGACGAACATATTCCGCCCGCGGCTTCGCTCCCGCACCAACCGAAAAGCACATGCGACGGACCATTCCGAGCGAAGCCGAAAATTTCGAACCGAACCACACCAAGCCCGCATGGGCCTGTGTCTGGCACATGTGGACGCTGATTCTGCCTCGCCGCTCCGTCGACGCGGGATTTGTTTGGGGCCGCGTCTGGCGACGCCATGATGGCCGCCGCTGGCGCTACAGGCGCTTTATCGAATTTGACGATCGTAGCTGAGACGGCAGCCGTCGCTTGGGAGACCGAGGTACGACGGTACGTGGACTGCCAATGGGGAGATCGAAAATGCACTTCGGTCAAGAGCGTCGGGCGATTGAAAGGAAGTGGGTAAACAGAGGCGCGCTACTGACCATACCGGGGGTCCGCGGCGTCCATTCGTGCTCGGTGCGGGATCTGAGCCACCTGGGCGCAGGTATTCGACTGAACGGGCTCGCGATCCTGACGACCGAGTTCAGGCTTTCGCTCGACGGCATGCACACAACGGTTCCATGCCGCCTGATTTGGCGAGACGGCGACTTCGTGGGATTGTCGCTTATTGCTCCATTTCGGGAGCGATCAGATTCACCGTCGGAAAATAGCTGCGATAGCGCCTGACGTCGCGGGTCAGGAGCGGTAGCTGTTCGACCGCGGCGTGCGCGCCGATAAAGAAATCCGGGAGGACGCTTGTCCGAACGCCCCTTGCGGCTTGATATTGAAGATAGGCCTTGCCGGCAAGGAACAGCGCCTCACGTGGAATCAAGACCAGATCAATCTTCAGATCCAGAAGCATCGACTCGACATCTCCGACCGAGCCAAAGCGCGTCGAGACTTCCGCATAGATCACATCGTTGACGATGAGCGGTCCTCTCGCTGCCGCGCGTTCGAGTTGTGTTTGAGACCAATCGCCCCAGACCTGCCCGTCCGTCACAACGTCGAGCAGCACGTTCGAATCGACCAATGTCATTCAGGCTCGCCGCGCAACAGGGCCATGAGTTCGTCGGTCGTCATGCCCGGTCCAGCAGAGCCACGTGCCTTGGCAAAACGGCTCGGTTCTCGGGTACCATCCGCCTTCTCGATCACGATGCTCCCGTCGTCGGCGAGCCGGAATGCGACTTCACTGCCTGGCCCGATACCCAAATGATCCCGGACCGGTTTTGGAATGGTCACCTGACCCTTACTGGTCACGGTCGTCGCCATCTGATTTCTCCCGGTATTACCTGCTGAAGATATGGTAATACCTCGCAAATTGTCCAGTATCGTCGATGGTTAATCGCGTCTTAACCTCGCCGTATCTATGGTGGTTTGTCGCTTCCGGCCGGTCTCGTTTCGCGACCGGCAGATCAAGAAATGCTGGCGCTTTGACGTATGGCCATGACCGCTCCATCCCGCGCTCCCTCGGGGGCCGGACCCGAGGAAAGCGAACGCTCGCCTTTTGCGCGGACGACCGAGCTGCTCGCGCCTTATAAGCCCGCCAAGCCCTTGATTACGCTGTCATTGGGCGAGCCGCAGCACCCCGTGCCCGGCTTTGTCGGCCCGGTGCTGGCGCAACATATCGCCGATTTCGGCCGCTACCCGCTGGCGAAAGGCATCGAGCCGTTCCGGAAAGCGGCCGCCGCCTGGCTCTCGACCCGCTTCAAGCTGCCACGCCCGGTCGATCCCGACAGCGAAGTGCTCGTGCTGAACGGCAGCCGCGAGGGGCTGTTCTTCGCGGCGCTGACCGCCAAGGACTATGTCGGCGAACGGTGCGGCCGGCCCGCGATCCTGATGCCGAACCCGTTCTATCCGGCCTATGGCGCCGGCAGCCGCGCCGCCGGCTGCGAGCAGATTTATCTGCCGACCACGGTCGCCAACGGCTTCCTGCCCGACCTCGACGCGATCGACGAAGCGGTGCTGGCGCGTACCGTCGCGTTCTACATTGCGTCACCCGCAAATCCGCAAGGCGCGGTCGCAACCCCCGACTATTTCCGCAAGCTGAAGCAGCTCGCCGATCGCTACGGCTTCATCGTGCTGAGCGACGAGTGCTACTCGGAGATCTACACCCGGGAAGCGCCGGGCAGCATGCTCGAATGCGCCGGACCCGATTTCAGGAATGTCGTCGCATTCCAGTCGCTGTCGAAACGCTCGAACCTGCCGGGCATGCGCGTCGGCTTCGCCGCCGGCGACAAAACATTCCTCGCCGCCTTCCATGAGCTCCGCAATGTCGCAGCTCCGCAGGTCCCGGTACCGCTGCAACAGGTCGCGACCGCGGCCTATGGCGACGAGGCGCATGTCGAGGAGAATCGCAAGCTCTATCGCATCAAGTTCGATCTCGCCGACCAAATCCTCGCCAACCGCTACGGCTACAAGCGCCCGGCGGGCGGCTTCTGCGTCTGGCTCGATGTCTCGAAGCACGGCGGCGACGAGGCGGCGGCGGTGAAGCTCTATCGCGATGCGGGCGTGCGCGTGATCCCGGGCAGCTATCTCGCGCGCGAGCAGGACGACGGCTTCAATCCCGGCAAGGGTTTCATCCGGCTGGCGCTGGTGTCGGACAGTGAATCAACGGCCGAGGCGCTGCACCGGCTGGTCGAAACTTTGGCTTAATCGCGAGGCTCAGGGGCATATGCCGGCGATCGAACGCGTCATCCCACTGGTCGCTCATTTGCCGACCTCCATTCGCGAGGCGCTGGTCAGGCGGCTTCGCGAGCTGATGGGCCTCGGCCTGATCGCATTCACGGGCGTCGTCGCGGCGGCGTTGATGACCTGGTCGGTGCAGGATCCTTCCCTCAGCCACGCCACCTCGCGCGCGATCCGCAACATCGTCGGCTATCCCGGCGCGATCGGCGCCGATCTGTTGATGCAGATTCTGGGGCTCGGCGCGATCATGCTGATGCTGCCGATCGCGGTATGGGGCTGGCGCATGATGACCCATCGCGATTTCGATCGCGAAGCGTTGCGGCTCGGTTGCTGGGTGTTGTGCACGGTGATTGCGGCGGGTTTTTCCAGTTGCTGGCCCCATGGCGGTGCCTGGCCGCTGCCGACCGGTCTTGGCGGCGTCGTCGGCGACGCGCTGGTGCGCGCGCCGGCGGTGGTGTTCGGCCCGCCCGGCTTCATCTATCGCTTCGTGCTCGGCCTGATCCTGTTCGCCGCGATGGTCGTGACCTTCCTGATCGCCTGCGGCATCGGCTCGCAGCCGAAGGAAGAGGGACTGACCGCTATCGAGAACGACGACGCGCCGTTCGTCGAAGAGGAGGACGAGGAGGATCGCGGCTCGGTGTCGCTCGGCTGGATTTTCCATGCGCTGATGAGCGCCAAGGCGCGGCTCGCCTGGTTCTTTGGCACGGCCTATCGTTCGCTGGTTTCCTCCGGCCCGCAGCCGCGCAAATTGTCGTTCGAACGCCAGGAGCCCAATCTCGGCGGCCGTGCTGCGCCGTCGATTGCGCCCGAGGCCGACGACGAGGAGCTGGAAGAGGAGGAGGACGAGGAGGATGAGGATGAGCCGGCCGCGCGCGCCCCGCGCAAGAAGGCCGCGCCCAAGTCGCCGTCCAGGAAATCCGACAAATGGGATTTCCCGGCGATGTCGATGCTCGCCGCGCCGAAGGCGACCGACCGTCAGCCGCTCTCCAAGGCCGAGCTGGAAGCCAATTCGCGCCGCCTCGAAGGCGTGCTCGGGGATTTTGGCGTGCGCGGCGAGATTGCCAAGGCCAATCCGGGTCCGGTCGTCACGCTGTACGAGCTGGAGCCCGCGCCCGGCATCAAGTCCTCGCGGGTGATCGGCCTTGCCGACGACATCGCCCGATCGATGAGCGCGCTGTCGGCGCGCGTCGCCGTCGTGCCCGGCCGCAACGCCATCGGCATCGAACTGCCGAACGCACATCGCGAGAAGGTTTACCTGCGCGAGCTCCTGACCGCGAAGGAAGCCAACGATTCCGTCGCCAAGCTGCCGCTCTGCCTCGGCAAGACCATCGGCGGCGATCCCGTCATCATCGATCTCGCGCGTACGCCGCACATGCTGATCGCCGGCACCACCGGCTCCGGCAAATCGGTCGCGATCAACACCATGATCCTGAGCCTCGTCTATCGGCTCAGGCCGGACCAGTGCCGGCTGATCATGGTCGATCCGAAGATGCTCGAACTTTCCGTCTATGACGGCATCCCGCATCTGCTGACGCCCGTCGTGACGGATCCGAAGAAGGCCGTCGTGGCGCTGAAATGGGCAGTGCGCGAGATGGAGGAGCGCTACAAGCGCATGTCCAAGCTCGGCGTGCGCAACATCGACGGCTACAATTCGCGGCTGGGCGAAGCCAGGGCCAAGGGCGAAGAGCTGACGCGCACGGTGCATACCGGTTTCGACAAGGAGACCGGCAAGGCGATCTACGAGGAAGAAAAGCTCGATCTCGATCCGCTGCCCTACATCGTCATCATCGTCGACGAAATGGC
>Ga0207707_10004828_pt1 | contig 11820 bp, 12 predicted proteins | sample KBSC83BmetaG_FD_184336 | JGI IMG/M metagenome (GOLD analysis project Ga0207707, IMG submission 184336) | Corn rhizosphere microbial communities from Kellogg Biological Station, Michigan, USA - KBS C8-3B metaG (SPAdes) (version 2) | ecosystem: Host-associated > Plants > Roots > Rhizosphere ... | reverse complement strand
CGCCGCGCGCCGCGAAAGTATTGGAGTACGCGATCCGCGACCTCAAGATGTCCGGCGTGACCATCGCTTCCAACGTCGTCGGCAAATATTATGACAGCAAAGATTTCGATCCATTCTGGGCCAAGGCCCAGGAGCTGGACGTGCTGATGATCATGCACCCGGAATGGATCGTCGGCGGCGACAAGATGGGCCCCTACGGTCTGCGCACCGTGTGCGGCAATCCGGCGGACACGACGCTTTCTGTCGGCTACATGATTTACAGCGGAGTCTTCGATCGCTTCCCGAATTTGAAACTCGCTTTGCTTCACGGCGGCGGTTTCTTTCCCTATCACCTCGGCCGCTTCGACAGCGGCTTCAGCGGCGGCACCGGCTCCTCGCGCATTTCCGCCAAGCAGCCACCGAGTAAATATTTGAAGAACCTTTACTTCGACAACCTCGTCTACCGCGTCGAGACCGTGGAATATCTCAAACGCATGGTCGGCGCAGAGCACGTCATGGTCGGGACCGATTATCCTTTCGATCTCGGCGATTGGAAAGCCGCTGAGAAAATTCAGACGATGGACTGCACCGCGAGCGAACGCGAAGCCATGATGTCCGGCAATGCGCGAAAACTCCTGAGGATCTGATTCTTCTACACGAGGCTCCGGTGCCGGTTCTTTCCGCCTACGGTTCCTGGAAGTCGCCGATCACGGCCGAGCTGGTCGCGAGCAGTGAGATCGGTCTGGAACAGGTCCGCCTTGACGGCGACGATCTATATTGGATCGAACGCCGCGCGCAGGAAGGCGGGCGAAAAATCATCGTACGACGAAGCCCGGATGGCAGCATCGCCGACATCACACCTACGGGCTTCAACGCGCGCACACGCGTGCACGAATACGGCGGCGGCGACTACGCCGTTACCGACGGCGCGGTCATTTTCTCCAACTTCACCGACCAGAGGCTTTACCGCCAGGAACGCACCACTGCGCCAAAGCCGCTGACGGCGGAAGGCGCGCTTCGCTACGCCGATGGGCAGATCGATCGGCAACGGAGATTCTTTTACTGCGTGCGCGAAGACCACACCGGCGACGGCGAGGCGGTCAACACGATCGTACAGATCGATTTGACCAATGGCGCCAGCAGGATCGTTGCGGCAGGAAATGATTTCTACTCGTCACCGCGATTGAGCCCGGATAGTGCTCGCCTCGCCTGGCTTTCTTGGAACCATCCCAACATGCCCTGGGACGGAACCGAATTGTGGATCGGTAAACTCGATGCCGATGGCATGGTTACGAGCGCAGAAAAAATTGCCGGCGGCATGGGCGAATCGATTTTTCAGCCCGAATGGTCGCCGCACGGCGTTCTCTATTTCGTCTCCGACCGCACCGGCTGGTGGAATCTCTATCGCTGGAACGACAATAAGGTCGAGCCGCTCTGCCCGATGGAAGCCGAGTTCGGCCAGCCGCAATGGGTTTTTGGCGCGAGCCTCTACGGCTTTGCAACGGCAAACAGCATCGTGTGCAGCTACACGAAAAACGGTTGCGACTATTTGGCTTTACTGGATGCCGCGAGGAAGAAGCTCGACACGATTACGCTTCCGTTCACGGCGATCTCGCAGCTTTGCGTCGCGGCCAATCGCGTAATTTTCATCGGCGCCTCTGCCACCGAAGCTTCGGCTATCATTTCGCTCGACGTCACAACTAAAGAGTTTCAGACTCTGCGTCGCTCGCGCGACATCGCCGTCGATGCGGGGTATCTTTCCGCGCCGCGCGCGATCGAATTCCCCACGGCTGACGGTCTCACCTCACACGCAAATTTCTATCCGCCGAAAAATCGCGACTACATCGCGCCGCCGGACGAAAAACCACCGCTGATCGTCGTCAGCCACGGCGGTCCCACTTCGTCGAGTTCGTCGTCGCTCAAATACTCGATCCAATACTGGTCCAGCCGCGGCATCGCCGTCCTCGACGTCAACTACGGCGGCAGCTCGGGCTACGGCCGCGCCTATAGAGAACGGCTGAACGGACGCTGGGGCATAGTCGACGTCGGCGACTGCGTCAACGGCGCGCGCTACCTTGCGGAACGCGGCGAAGTCGACGGCGACCGGTTGGCCATACGCGGCGGCAGCGCCGGCGGCTACACGACGCTCTGTGCGCTCACGTTTCGTGACGCGTTCAAAGCCGGTGCCAGTCACTACGGCATCAGCGACCTCGAAGCGCTGGCCAAGGACACACACAAATTCGAGTCACGCTACATGGACCGCCTGATCGGCCCTTATCCCGAGCGCCGCGATCTCTACATCGAGCGCTCACCGATTCATTTCACCGAGCGGCTGAACAGCGCGATGATTCTTTTTCAAGGCCTGGAAGACAAAGTCGTTCCGCCCAATCAGGCCGAGCAAATGGTCGAAGCCGTGCGTGCCAAAAAACTGCCGGTCGCCTATCTCGCCTTCGAAGGCGAGCAGCACGGCTTTCGTAAGGCGGAGAACATTCGACGCGTGCTCGAAGCCGAAATCTACTTCTATTCGAAGGTGTTCGGATTTGAACTGGCAGAACCGGTGCTACCGGTACACATCGAGAATCTTTAGAAAGGAATTCCGTGCAGGTCGTCCGATACAGCACCGCAGCTGATTTTCTCGGACGCGCAAAGGCTTGGCTCGAGACGGCAGAAGCGGAAAACAATCTCATTCTCGGTATTTCCAAATATTTTCAAAGCGATCCGCAACGACCGACGCCATATCTTTTGACAATTGAAGACGGAGATAGAATTTCAGGTGCTGCACTCATGACACCTCCACGCAACTCAATCATCAGTCGCATGCCTCAATCCGCGTCGGTAGCTCTCGCCGACTATTATTTCGAAAATAAGATACCGCTTCCCGGCGTTGTCGGGCCCAAAAACACCGTTCGGGTCTTCGCAGATTATTGGAAGACTCGAACTGGAAAAGGCTGCCATATCAAAATGAGTCAGAGGCTCTACGCGTGTGAACGCGTGCTCATCCAAGTAGAGAGCCGCGGGTATTTCAGGCCGGCGACAGAAAAAGATAGATCCTTGGCAACCCAATGGGCAGCAGAATTCTGTCGGGAGGCAGGGATCGAGGATGAAGTTGAGTCCATGACGGCGCGGATCCCATACCTAATCGCAATAAAATCATTGTACGTGTGGGACGACGACCAAATGGTGTCGATAGCTCTCGTGCAACGCGACACCTCACACGGCATTGCCATTTCGATGGTCTATACGCCCGCGCACCTTCGCAAACGTGGCTATGCAACCTCCTGCGTCGCTGCAGTTACTCGAAGGATGTTTGACGCCGGAAAGCAATTCTGCTGCCTTTACACTGATCTGACCAACCCAACATCAAACTCGATCTACCAGAAAATCGGCTACGAACCGGTTTGCGACTCTGAAGATTTGGTTTTCGAATAGCGACGAGCGTATGCTCTCTAATCCCGTCGAGGCCATACGAAAATAAAAGGGGCAAACCAGTAATGGCTCCAAGTGCGTTTAGGGGTGTCATCTTCGATCTCTTCGGCACTTTGGTAGGAGATTTTGTGGCTGGCGTATCGCCGACCGATCGGGATCTTCCTTCCATCCTGAATGCCCCGCGAGAATCCTTCCAGCAGCTCTGGCGCCAGACGGCGAAGTTGCGCATCGACGGGACCTTTCAGTCCGTAGAGGCGAGCATCGCGCACGTGTGCGACACCATTGGCGTAAAGCCGACGAAAGAGCAAATCGGCGAGGCGGCGGAATTTCGCCTGGAGCAGATTCGCCGCGCGCTCAAACCCAAACCCGACGCCGCGCCGACTCTCGCGCAATTGAAGCGAGCCGGCTACAAGCTCGGGCTTCTCAGCAATTGCTCCATCGAAATTCCGACTCTCTGGCCCGAAATTTCCTTGGCTTCCTTCTTCGAGACTGCGGTCTTTTCCAGCCGCGATCGCATTTCCAAGCCCGATCCCCGTATCTTTCAACTCGCGTGCGAACGCCTCGGGGTCGCACCGAGTTCCTGTGTCTACGTCGCCGACGGCGAGAACCGCGAACTAGCCGCCGCGACAGGACTCGGAATGCGCGCCATCCTGATCCGAAACCCGTCGGCGCAGAAACGTCCCGACCTGTTTCGCGAAGCCGCCGAATGGCAAGGCGATATCATTTCGACTTTGTTCGAGGTAGTGGAAATCGTGCGCTAACGCGCGTCGCGGTGCGCTTTTCTCTTCCCCTTTTCGCGACGTAAAACGAATGTGCTAGTATCCCCAACAGCATCACCTGGAGCGACAAATCACGATGCAGCACACACAACAAGCGGACTTTCATCACCCTCAAGGCTTTTTATCTCTTGCTAAGAACGTCGGCATCAAAGACTCGACCCTCGATCTGACTGTTATTTATTCCACCGCGCGAGCGCGAGCGGCGGCGATGTTCACGCGCAATCGTTTTCCCGGCGCGCCGGTGATCGTCGGGCGCAAGCACATCGCCGATGGTTTCGCGCAGGCGTTGGTCATCAACAGCAAGAATGCCAACGTAGCGATGGGTCAAACCGGCATCGACAACGCCATCGAGACCTGCCGCATCGTCGGCGAAGAGCTGGGTGTAGATTCCTACGACGTGCTGCCCTTTTCTACGGGTGTGATCGGCCGGCCGCTGCCCATGGACAAGATCCGCGCGGGACTGCGCGGCATTCGTGCTGAACTGAAGCCCGACAATTTCAAGCTTGCGGCCGAAGCGATCATGACCACCGACATGTATCCGAAATATTTCTCGGTCAAAGTCGGCAAGGCGATCATCGCCGGAATCGCCAAAGGCGCAGGGATGATCGAGCCAAACATGGCGACCATGCTGGTCTACCTGATGACCGATGCGGAATTGCCGAAGGCAGTGATGAAGCCGATGTTGCGCCGCGTGGTCGACCGGACTTTCAATTCCATGAGCATCGACACCGACACCAGCACCAGCGACACGGTAGTGCTGATGGCCAACGGCCTCGCCGGTAAAGTGAATTTGGGAGCATTCGAAAAAGGCTTGTTGAAAGTCTGCGAGCATCTCACCCGCGAGATCGCGCGCAACGGCGAGGGCGTGACGAAATTGATTACGGTCGATGTCAAAGGGGCGAAAAACGAAGCGCAGGCCAAACGGGTCGCGAAATCGGTGGCGAACTCACCGCTGGTGAAGACTGCGGTTTACGGCTGCGACCCCAACTGGGGCCGGGTCATCATGGCGGTCGGCAAAACTTTCGATCCGAACATCCAACCGGCGAAAGCGAGTATCCGCTTCGGCGAAACTTATGTTTTCAAAAAGGGAGTGCCGGTCGATTGCGATCTCGAAGCGCTGCGCGGCTATCTTGGACAATCCGAAGTCGTCATCGGCGTAGAGCTCGGCATCGGGCGAGCGGCGGCGCGCGTCTGGGGCTGCGATTTGACCGAAGGCTACGTCAAAGAAAACGCGTACTACACGACGTGAATCGTGATCGTAGAACGTGTTCGTCAAATCCGAAAACGAATCAGGAGCACGAACACAATCACGTAAGCAATGCAATGAACCGGCAGTCAACTCATTTCGTCATCAAAGGCGGCCGCCTGATCGATCCCGCGAGCAATCGGGACGGCGTCTTCGATATCCGCGTGCGCAACGGCAAGGTTGACGCCATCGGGGCAAGTCTCGAAAGCGGCAACGCTATCGTCATCGACGCCAAAGATCACATCGTCACGCCGGGGCTGATCGACGTTCATCTGCATCTGATGAAAGGCCTCGGCGCCTTCGGCGTCGATCCGGATATCTTCGGTGTCGGCTCCGGCGTGACGACGGTCGTCGACGCCGGTAGCGCCGGCCACACACTGCTGAATGTCTTCCGCAATTACGTGACCGACAATGCGAAGACGCGGGTGCTCAACTACATCAATTTATCGACTCTCGGTGGAGTGAGCGGACCTGGCTACAGCATCCTCGCAGATCCACGTCTCATCGACGAGGCAAAGATAGAGCAAGCCGTGGAGGCGAACCGCGACATCATCGTCGGCATCAAGATCATGGCCACCGGCGGCGCGCTCGGCGCGCAGGGCTTGAAGCCGCTGGAACGAGCGCGCCGGCTCGGCGATCGGTTGAAATTGCCGCTGCTCGTGCACATCGGCGAGAGCTGGACGAAAGATACCGCGTCGGTGCATGTCGGCGATGTGCTCAAATATCTTCGCGCCGGCGACATCGTCACGCATATGTTTACCGTCCATCCCGGCGGTTTGCTCGACGGCAACGGCAAGCTCTGGCCGCAGGTGCGCGACGCCAAGGAATCCGGCGTTCTGATGGACGTCGGCCACGGGCTGCATAACTTGAACTTCGACGTCGCGCGCAAAGTCCTCGATCAGGGACTTCATCCCGACGGCGTTTCCACGGACGGCCACCGCGGCAACCGCGCCGGTCCGGTGTATGATCTGCCGACCACGATGGCGAAGTTGATGGCGCTCGGCTTTTCGTTGAATCAGGTGATCGAAATGGCGACGGCGAACGCCGCCAAACTTTTAGGTCGAAGCAATGAGCTGGGAACGCTCCGCGTCGGCGAATCCGCGGATATTTCTATCTTGAAAATCGAAGACCGCGATTGGCAGGCAATCGATTCACAGAAAGGAACCATTCCGGCGCATCAGGCGATTTTGCCGGTGTACGCAATTCGTGCCGATGTGATTTACGAACCGCTGCCCGTGGAGAGACCGTGATTTTGCAGAAAACCAGAGGGCAACCACAGGGGGTTGCCCCTACACAACATGCGGAACTCTAGCCAAAACCCTTTTGCGCCCTTTGCGCTCTTTGCGGTTAAAATTCCTTGTCCTACCGTCTTCTTCGCGTCGTCGTTGATCCGAAGATTGATCCCAGCACACCACGGATGATTTCCCGGCCGAGTTGCGTGCCCATGGCGCGAACCGCGCTTTTACCCGCCGCTTCCAGCAGACTCCCCGCTTCGGACTGCCATGCCGAGCCGCCCGGCGTCGGAGCCGGAGCGGCTCCTGCTTGAGGAGCGCGGCCTTTCAGCATCTCGTAGGCCGATTCCCGGTCGACAACTTTTTCATAGTGACCGTAAAGCGCCGATTGTTTGACCACCTGATCCAGTTGCTCGGGCGTGAGCGGTGGCAACTGGCTTTGCGGCGGGTAAATCAGCGCGCGATCGACGACGCTCGGCTGGCCTTTTTCCGTGAGCAGCGAAACCAGCACTTCGCCGACGCCGAGCTCGGTGATGGCGGATTCGATATCAACATTTTTATTTTGACGAAACGTTTGCGCCGCGGCTTTGACCGCCTTTTGATCGCGTAGTGTCAAGGCGCGGAGCGCGTGCTGCAGGCGATTGCCGAGCTGGCCGAGCAGCACGTCGGGCACGTCGAGCGAATTGTGCATGACGAAGAAAACGCCGACTCCCTTGGAACGGATCAGGCGATCACCTGCTCGATTTTTTCCAACAAAACGCTCGGCGCATCGTTGAATAGCAAGTGCGCCTCGTCGAAGAAAAACGCCAGCTTCGGTTTTTCCGGATCACCGACCTCGGGGGTCGAATAATTCCGACAGAAGCCAGAGCAAAAACGTCGCATAGAGCTTGGGCGCGTTGATGAGCTTATCCGCGACGAGAAGATTGATCACGCCGCGACCGCTACTGTCCGTCTGAAGAAAATCGTCCAGATCGAGCGCATGCTCACCGAAGAAGCGATCGCCGCGCTGCCCTTCGAGTTCCAACAGCCCGCGCTGGATCGCGCCAACGCTGGCCGCTGAGACGTTGCCGTACTGAGTTTGAACTGCGCCGCGTTGTCGCCTACGTGCTGAAGCATGGCGCGGAGATCTTTAAGGTCGAGCAGGAGCATGCCGTTGTCATCGGCGATCTTGAACACCAGATGGAGCACGCCGCTCTGGGTCTCGTTGAGATTGAGCAGCCGCGCCATCCAGCAGCGTGCCCATCTCTGAAATCGTCGTTCGTACCGGGTGACCGCGCTCGCCGTAGAGGTCTCAGAAAACGGCGGGACAGCCGGAGAAGTGGAAATCCTCCAAGCCGAGATTCTGGACTTGTCGGTGATCCTGGCGTTTGCCTGAGCGGGCCTGGCGATCCCGGACAATCAGGCCATGCCGATTGGCCAGAGCCGGCAACAGCCGATGGAGATCATTGCCTTGGGGCAATTGTTAGCCCTTCCGTCATTTGCTGACCCCCTTTATTTATCGGCTACTTAAAGAGTTCCCGGCGCGAGATTTAGCTTGAGAACAAAAAACGTTTCATATATAACCCACATCCGGCGTGAATGAAAAGTAACCGTCACGCGTCCAAGTCACCAGAACGAAAAAGTCGAGGCTGTATCGAGCGGAGGGCGATACAAAGGTTTTTTCGTTCCAACAATAACCACACTACTCCACGAAGGGGGATTCAGGATGAAACGTTTTCTGGGTGTATTGATCGCTTCTATGTTCCTCGCTTCCGCCGCCTACGCGGCAGATGCTATGAAAGATGAGAAAACCAAATCCGAGAAGTCGGAAAAGGCCGAGAAGGGTGAAAAGGCCAAGGGCGAGAAGGCCAAAGACTCAAAGGCCAAGTCCGAAAAAGGCGAAAAGGCCAAAGGCGAGAAGGCCAAAGACACGAAAGACATGAAGGAAGAGAAGAAGTAATCTTCGTTCCAGTTCGGTCGAGCAAGGCGGCCCTCCCCGCCTTGCTCGAAAAACTGCCTGTCCGGTTTCAATTTTCCCTCCACGAACCAAGTTTCACATCTCCCATGCGTCGAGTTGAACGTTCAATTGAACTCCGTGCTCAGCGTCGTACTTGATTCCTGCGCGAAGAGTCATTCCAAAATTTCGCTTTTCCGGGCGAATTTTGGCGTAGTCCGCAGCGTCTAAATCAGCAGATCGATGCCGTCGCAGGGACGGAATCGATATCCCATCAACCTCTCTCAACCCAAGGAGGTTTTATGAAAGCAGTTCTCGGAATATTCGCGGCGGCTTTTTTCTTCGGCGCCGTGTCTCTCGCGCAGGCGAAGGACTACCAGGTCACGGGTCCGGTCGTCGACGTGAAAGACGACGCGATCGTCGTCAAGAAAGGCACGGAGAACTGGGAGATCGCCCGCGACAAGGACACGAAGACGACCGGTGAAATCAAAAAAGGCGACAAGGTCATGATCAAGTACAAAATGACCGCCACCAGCATCGAAGGCAAAGAAGCGCCAAAGGCAAAAACCGACGCCAAGACGGATACCAAAGCGAAAACGAAGTAGCCTTTTCCACCGCTTTATCGCTTCGACGACGGGCCGCCGCGCGCGGCCCATCGTTTTTCTACCGCGCCTTTCCTTTTTCTCGCGCTTTTGTTAGGTTTCCTTTTGTTCGTTGGAACCTGCGACCATGCAAGCACACCCGGAAGCCATTATCGTCCACAGTTCGGATCTCCACCTCGGGACCGACGACAGCTTCAGCGATCGCGACCGACTCGCAGTTCTGCCCAAGGTTCTCGCCGCCGCGCACGAAGTTCAGGCGCATGTCGTCCTGCTCGCCGGCGATTCTTTCGACAACCACCGCCAGCCCACGGATATCCTCGAGCGCGCGGCGCAGATGCTCCGCGACTATGGCAAGCCGGTGGTCATTCTCCCCGGCAATCACGATCCGCTGACGCCGGATTCGGTCTATCGACGCGCGGGCCTCGGCGAGATCGCCAACGTCAGCATTCTCGGCCTGAACGTCGACCAAGCCGTGCTCTTCCCCGAACTGGAATTGGAGATCTGGGGCCACGCGCATTTCGACTACACCGACATGTCGCCTCTCGCCAATCCGCGCCTGCGCACCACGCGCTGGCAGCTTGCCGCGGCCCACGGCCACTACGTCGATGAAGAGCGCGACCCAAACCGCATGCTCGGCTCCTGGCTGATTCATCGCGAGGAGCTGATCGCGACCCGCGCGGATTACATCGCTCTCGGCCATTGGAACCAGTCCACGCCGGTGGGCGGCGAAGAAATCACCGCGCATTATTCCGGCTCGCCGGAGTACACCGGCACGGTCAACGTCGTGCGTCTGCGCGCCGACGGCAGCGTCGAAGTCGGAACGACCAGCGTGCGCTAGTCGGCCTTCACGAAATTTCTAATATTTGAATTGCTGCCTACGCCGGCAGCAGCAGCCGCGCCTCGTCGGCGTCGACCACGGGATTTTTCGGCCGCTTGCTTTCCAGGACCCGGATAACTTCGTGAGCCGCGCCCCACTCGCCGCGCTCCGAGGCTTCCAAAGTCACCGCGCCGAGGTGCGGCGTCCAGAGCACATTGTCGAACTTCATCAGTGGATGGTCCTTTGCCGGCGGCTCCTCGGCGATCACATCCAGTGCCGCGCCGGCGATTTTCTTTTGCTGTAGCGCGGCGCACAACGCAGGTTCATCGACGATGCCGCCGCGCGCCGCGTTGATGAGAAAGGCCGAAGTTTTCATCGAGGCCAATTCTTTAGCGCCGATCATGCCGCGGGTCTCGCGATTGAGCGGGCAATGGATCGTCGCGAAATCCGCGTCGACGAGCAGCTCGTCCAATTCCACCCACTTGCCGCCCAGCGCGGTGACGTGCGACTCGGGAATGTAGGGATCACAGATCAGCAAATCCATTTCGAAGGCGCGGGCGCGGAGCGCGACCCGGGCGCCGATGTTGCCCATGCCGACGATGCCGAGCGTCTTGCCGGCGAGCTCGGTGCCGATGAATTTCAGATAATCGCTCCAGCGGTTTTCCTTGACGGCACGATTGGCGGGATGCGTGTGGCGCACCAGCGCGATCATTTGGCCGAACACCAACTCCGCCACCGACACCGCGTTGCTGCCCGGCTGATTGGTCACCCAGATTTTGAAATCCTTCGCCGCTTCGAGGTCGACCCGCGATGGGTCGACGCCGACGCCGGTACGCGCGATGATTTTCAATCGCCCGGCGCTGCGCTGCATCTGGTCCCGGGTGATCTTGCCCTTGCGGCTGATCACCGCGTCGACGCGCCCGGTTTCCAATTCCCAGCGCTGCGCTTCGACCCACGGATTCACGACCACTAGATCGACCCGCTCGCGCAGCCATTTGAGCACTTCGGGTTGAAACTCTTCGACCAAAACTCGGCCAAGTGACATGATTTCGCCTCCTGTTGCCTCGATTGACGAATCGAGATCGATGCTTTGGCTATTATAGCGTCTCCGCCGCCGCTTGTCCTTGACGGAATGCGCGCTTCTCTTTATATGCTTGAGCGGCAACATCGCACCGATGCAAAAAGTGACTCTTTGATTTGAGGGAAGCCGATGAATCAGCGTTTGCTGGGCGCGACATTTTTATTAGCTTTGCTGCTGCCGCAGGATGGCGGCGCCGAATTGGTGAGAACGGTAGTTCCGCGCGCCACGCTCAATTACCTGAGCGTGCCCGTCGCCGAAGTGAAAGGATATTTTCGCGATCAGGGACTGGAGAACCAGACTATCGTCATCCCCGGCAGCACGGCGATCGCCGCGCTCGTCAGCGGCAACGTCGATTACAGCGGCGCCGGCGGCACCGGCATGCGCGCCGCCCTGCGCGGGGCGCCGATCAAAGCCGTCATGTTTCAGACCGAAAAAGTTACCTGGTATTTGCTGGCGGCTGCCGACATTCAGAAGATCTCCGACCTCAAAGGCAAGCGGGTCGCAGTCGGCACCATCGGCGACACCCAGGACACGTTAATCACGATGCTGGTTGAGCGCGAAGGAGTTTCCGGGCGGGATATTACCCGGATTGCGATGCCGTCGCGCAATACCACGAACACGATTCTGTCCCTCAAATCCGGCGCCTTCAGCGCCGCAGTGGTGAACGCCGACGAATCGCTCCTCGGCGAGAAAGAGGGCCTTCGCACCTTGGCCTTCGTCGGCGA
>Ga0207707_10004822_pt1 | contig 11829 bp, 8 predicted proteins | sample KBSC83BmetaG_FD_184336 | JGI IMG/M metagenome (GOLD analysis project Ga0207707, IMG submission 184336) | Corn rhizosphere microbial communities from Kellogg Biological Station, Michigan, USA - KBS C8-3B metaG (SPAdes) (version 2) | ecosystem: Host-associated > Plants > Roots > Rhizosphere ... | reverse complement strand
TCCCAAGAGCCTCACGAGCGAGCTCGACGCCGCCGTCAACGAGTGCATCGCCCTGCTGGACAGCGGCAAGGCGCGCGTCGCGGAGCCCCAGGAGGGGCGCTGGGTCGTCAACGAATGGTTGAAGAAGGCGGTGCTGCTGCACTTCCGCACCCACGAGAATGTCGTCGTGGACGCGGGATTCACCCACTTCTACGACAAGGTGCCCCTGAAGTTCGCGGGCGCCGGGGAATCCGAGCTGCGCGCCAGCGGCGTCCGCGTCGTGCCGGGGGCGATCGTACGCACGGGTGCCTACGTTGCGCCGAACGTCGTGCTGATGCCCAGTTTCGTCAACATCGGCGCCTATGTCGGCTCCGGCACCATGGTCGATACGTGGGTGACCGTTGGCTCCTGCGCCCAGATCGGACGCAACGTCCACCTCTCCGGAGGCGTCGGCATTGGCGGCGTGCTCGAGCCGCTGCAGTCGAGCCCGACGATCATCGAGGACGATTGCTTCATCGGTGCCCGCTCGGAGATCGTCGAGGGAGTGGTGATCGAGGCGGGCTGCGTCATCGCGATGGGCGTGTACATCAGCCAGAGCACGCGGATCTACGACCGGGCGAGCGGCCAGGTCTACCAGGGCCGCGTGCCGGCGGGCTCGGTCGTCGTTCCGGGCAGTCTGCCCTCGAGCGATGGCCGCTACTCCCTGTCGTGCGCGGTCATCGTCAAGCGTGTCGATGCCCAGACGCGCGGCAAGACCTCGATCAACGACCTGCTGCGCGCCGCCGACTGACAAGAGCGCCGGCGGCTTCAGGGACTTAAGCCGCGCGGCCACACAACAACGGAAGGTCTCAAGGGCCATGATGAGTTTTCTGTCGCGGCTGATGCCGCGCGAGAAGCGCTTTTTCGAGCTGTTCGATCGGCACGTGCGCTACGTCGTCGAAGGCAGCGCGGTGCTGTCGGAGCTGCTGCATGGCTTCAACACCGAGCAGCACCGCCGCACCGAGCGTATCGCGCGCATCCTGGAGCTGGAGCACAGCGCCGACCGCGTAACGCACGACACCGTCGCGCTGCTGCACAAGACGTTCGTGACGCCCCTGGATCGGGACGACATCCATCGCCTCATTTCGCGCATGGACGACGTGCTGGATCTCATACAGGACACCGCAGAGGCGCTCCAGCTCTACGACATCCAGGACCTCACGCCGCAGGCGTGCGAGCTCGCCGACCTGCTGCGGGAGTGTTGCGTGCGGATGCAGCAGGCGGTCGGCTTGCTCTCGACGCTGGACAAGGCGGCGCAGATCCTGGAGCTGTGCAACCAGATCGATGCGCTGGAGTCGCAGGCGGATCGGGTGATGCGTGCCGCGCTCTCCAAGCTGTTCCGCGAGGAAGCCGACGTGCGCCAGCTGATCAAGCTCGAGGCGGTCTATCAGCTGCTGGAATCGGCGACGGATCAGTGCGAGAACGTCGCGAACATCATCGAAGGCGTAGTTCTCGAGAACGCATGAGCCCGCCCCCCACCTCGAGCCGGCCGACCGGCGCCCCCGCCCAGTCGGGCCGGAGCCGGTCGCCGCGGCCGTTCGCGATGCCGCCGTGCACATCGGCATGCATCTGACGCTCGGCTTCGCCACCCTGGCCACGCTGGTGGGCCTGGCGCTGGTGTTCGATTTCCTGAACGGCTTCCACGACGCCGCCAACTCGATCGCCACCGTGGTGTCCACCGGCGTTTTGCGTCCTTACCAGGCGGTGGTGTGGGCGGCGTGTTTCAACTTCCTCGCCTTCGCCATCTTCAAGCTCAACGTCGCCGCCACGATCGGCAAGGGCATCCTGGACCCGCAGTTCGTCGATGCGCATGTGATCTTCGGCGCGCTGGTCGGGGCGATCGCCTGGAATCTCATCACCTGGTACTACGGGATGCCCTCGAGCTCCTCGCACGCCCTGATCGGCGGGATGATCGGCGCCGGGCTCGCCAAGGCAGGCACGGCTCCCCTGCTGGCGCCGGGAATCCTCAAAACCGTGGCGTTCATCGTGATCTCCCCGGTGCTCGGGCTGGTGCTGGGCGCGCTCACCATGATCTGGATTTCGTGGATCTTCTTCAGGCGCTCGCCGCTGCACGTCGACCGGTGGTTCCGGCGCCTGCAGCTGATCTCATCCGCGCTCTACAGCATCGGTCACGGCAGCAACGATGCCCAGAAGACGATGGGCGTCATCTGGATGATGCTGATCGCCGGACAGGCGACCTCGAGCGATCACCTGCCGTTCTGGGTGGTGGTGAGCTGCTACCTGGCGATGGCGATCGGCACGTTGTTCGGCGGCTGGCGGATCGTCAAAACCATGGGCCAGAGAATCACCAAGCTCAAGCCCGTCGGTGGATTCTCCGCCGAGCTCGGCGGCGCGGTGACGCTGTTCCTGGCCTCCTCTCTCGGGATCCCCGTATCCACCACTCACACGATCACGGGCGCCATCATCGGCGTGGGATCCGCACAACGCGCCTCTGCCGTGCGCTGGGGCGTCGCCGGAAATATCGTGATTGCATGGATCATCACCATTCCCGCGGCGGCGGTGATCGCGGCGGCGGCCTGGTGGGTGGGGAACACCCTGGCACCTACGTGAGGCGGGACGCTAGCGCGGCCGTGGGCGCAGGTTGACGTTGCGAGTGCGAGGGGTTGAGCACCAGGCCGAGCGCGACTAGCGAGACCGGCCAGTGCCGTCCAGGCTCACAACGGTCGTCTCGCCCGCCTCGATGATCACCGGAACGATCGCGTAGCCTCCGCCCGCCTGGAGGGCTTTCACCCGATATTCACCCGGCTGCAGAGTCACTCTCGCCGGATAGCCGTTGAAGGAGCCGGTACTGTTGTCGATCCTGCTCAACAGTTTGCCGTCCTGAGCATAGATCGTGTAGTCGGTATAGGCGGGGTATTCCGCCTGCGCGTACCAACTCACACGTGGGGCGGAGTAGACGACCAGATCGCCGTCGGTGCGCCGGCGCACGAGCGGTGGCCGCTGGGGCCGCACGGGCTCGTGGATCACGGTCGGCGCGGTAGCGCAACCGGCGAGGCTCGCGACGGCCAACACGCAACTCAGCGACCCCGCGGTCCGTGAGACTCGCGGCTCCCTCGCGAACGGCGGCCGCGATCGTGATGCAGATGCGTTCATGGTGTTGGCCACCTCATTGCGGCTGCGGCGCCGCCCTGATGCCGGTCTCGTAATTGAGCGCGGACTCCTGGATCAGCACGTCGTAGCGCGCGCTGGTGTTGTCAATCTCCGCCGAGGTCAGCGCCAGTTGTGCCTGACTGAGCTCGACGATCGAGCTGCTGCCGGCGCGATAGCGGGCGTCCGCCAGCTGGTACGCCTGATTCGCGTAGTCGCGCAGCTGCTGCGTCGTCGCCAGGCGCTGGCGCGAGTTGTTCAGATTCAGCCACGCAATGCGCACGTCACGCGTCACGTTGTCTTCGGCGGTGCGCAAATTCTCGGCGGCGGCCTTCGCTCTGAACTCCGCCTCGTGCTGGCGCGCGGCGTAGTAGCCTCCGGCAAACACCGGCACACTGATCTGGATGCCCCCCGCGGTGTAGTTGGCCGGCAATCGATCGTCGCGAGTCACTGCACCGCCGGAATCGACCACTGCGGAGATCGTTGGGAAACGGGCATCACGCTGCGACCTGGCCAGGCGATCGGCCGAGTCGCGCGCATCGCGCAGGCTGACCAGATCCGGCCGGTTCTTCAGTGCCATGTCGATGAGCGGGCCGACATCGGCGAATTGACCCGCTGGTCCGGGGGAGGCCTCCACCAGCGAGTAGTGCTGCAGCTGCCGAAATCCGAGCACGGCGGAAAGTGTGGCCATCGCGCTGTCGGAGTCGTTCTGCGCCTTCTGCAGCAGCAGCTGGGCATCTCCCAGCGACACCCGCGCGAAGCTCACGTCCAGATCGGACTTGAGCTTGTTGGCAGCGAGGATGCTGACGCGATCCAGGAGCAGCTGCCGCGTATCGACGGTCTGCTGCGCGACCCTCTGGACCGCGAGTGCCTGCAGAGCACCGAAGTACGCCCGGTCCACCTCCAGCAGAACCTGCTCGCGGGTGGCTTCCAGATCCTGTCCGGCCGCGCTCGCCTGCAGCCTGGCGCTCGCGGACAGGTTGGAGGTGCGGCCGAAGTCGGTGATGAGCTGCGACAGGCTCGCGCCGAGGGCCCTGCGGTCGAAGACGCTCGGATTGTTCAGGCCGCCGGCCATGATGCGAGTGTTGTCCGAGTGCGCCTCAACGTCATCGCCATACAGGTTGACCTGCGGAAGCAGTCCGGAGCGCGCCTCCTTGAATACTTCCGTTGCGGCCTGCGCGCGATAACCGGAGGCGGCGATGCCCGGGTGGTTCTGTAGCGCCAGCATGTGGGCGTGCTCGAGCGTCAGCCGTTCGCCAGCCGGCGCGGGTGGCGCCGGCGGCTGGCCAGGCGCTGGCGCCGGTGGCTGGACGGGTGTCGGCACCGGCGGCTGAACGGGCGCTGGGGCCTGGGCGAGCAACAGCGGCTGAGCGAGCGCTGCGTGAGGTGCACACGCGAGCGCCGCGGCACACACAAGGATATTGAACAGGGCCGGCATCGGCCGGGGAAAGAGCACTCGGGTGACTCCTCTCAAGCCGCTGGGCCCGCGGCCGGTCCGCCGTCAGCCGCCGCCGACACGCGGCGCTCTTCGTCGCGCCGATGAGCGAGGTAATAGGCGGCCGGAACGATATAAACGGTCAACACCACCGAGACGGCCAGCCCCCCGATGATCGCGCGGGCCAGCGGAGCGTAGGCCTCGCTCCCGGTCCCGAGCTTCAACGCCATCGGAATCAGGCCGATCAAGGTAGCGAGCGAGGTCATCAGCACAGGACGTAAGCGCACGCGGCACGCGAGCGACACCGCCTCACGCAGAGATCTGCCCTCCTCGCGCAATCGGTTGGTGAACTCCACGATCAGGATGCTGTTGGAGACCACGATGCCGACCATCATGACGACGCCCATGAGCGACATGATGTTGAGTGTCGTACCGGTAACGTAGAGGATGGCGAGCACGCCTGTCAGGCCGGTCGGCACCGCCAGGAGAATGAGCAGCGGATCGATGAACGACTGAAACTGAGCGACCAGGATGAGATACACGAGTACCGTGGCGAGGATCAGGCCCAGTCCGAATGAGCTGAACGACGTCTGCATCGCCTGCGCGGAGCCGCGGACGGTGACACGCACGCCCTGCGGCAATTGAATCCCGTGGATGATGCGGTTCACGCCGCTGATCACGCGGCTGAGGTCCTCCCCCGAGGGAGACACGTAAACATCCATCTCGCGCCGCAACTGATAATGATCCACCTCGGTCGGCGATTCGATGTGGTGCAGAGTGCTGACGGTGTCCAGCTGGGTGGGCTCCATCGAACGGGAGCCCCGCAAGGGGACCGAAGTCAGGTCGGCCATGCTGTGGATGAAGTCCTCCGGATACTGCACGGTCAACAGGTAGTCATTGCCGCTCTTCGGATCGACCCAGTAGCTCGGGGCGATCATCGCGTTCGAGGTGAGCGCCGTGATGACGTTGCCGACGACCTCTTTTTCGTTCAGGCCCAGCTCACTCGCCCTGACGCGGTCGATGTCGAGCTTGAGGGAGGGATAGTCGATGTCCTGCGGCACGTACACGTCGCTGACGCCGCGCAGCGCGTGAGCCTGCTCGGCGATGCGGGTCGCGACCTCGTGAGCCGCCTCCAGATTGCTGCCGCTCACCTGGACGTCGAGCGGCGCGGGCAGCCCCAGGTTGACGATCGCATCCACCAGGCCACCGGTCTGGAAGTACGTGGTCAGCTCCGGAAGCCGCTTACGCAGCTTGGCGCGCACGCGGTCCATGTACTGGAAGCTGCTCAGGCTGTGATCGTCCTGCAGACCGACCTGCACGAAGGCGGTGTGCGGGCCGGAGTTGGAGGTGTACATCGAGGAGAAGCCGGGCTGCGTGCCGATGTTGGACACGATGATCTTCAGCTCGTTCTTCGGCACGACCTGGCGCACGATCTGCTCCACCTGGTCGACCAGCTTGTCGGTGAGCTCCAGGCGGGTGCCCGTGGGGGCCTTGAGGTCGATGACGAACTGGCTGGGATCCGTGCGCGGGAAGTAGGCCTTGCCGACGAGGGGGTACAACCCGAGACTCAGCACGAAAATGCCCGTGATGCCCAGCACGGTGGCCGCCGGCCGCACCAGTGCGCGCGCAAGGCTGCCCTCGTAGTTGTCGAGCATCGCCGTGAAGCGCCGATTGAAAGCGGTGTTGAATCTGGCGCCGCTAGGTAGCCTCAATTTGGAGTGCGCGGGGCGGAGAGCGGACTGGGAGGCGCCGTCTCGACCCGAGGATTGGCGAGGCGCGGCGACCGTAGGGGTGTCGCCGCCAGCCGCGAGGCCGCTGCCCGCAGCGTGGCCTGCCGCACCGGCGGCCTCCGCGTGCGACTGGTGCGGCTTGATGAGCCGCGCACAAAACAACGGCACGACGGTCATGGCAACGAAATACGAAGCGAACAGCGAGAGCACCACCGACAACGCCAGCGCGGTGAACAGGAAACGGCTGACTCCGTAGAGGAAGGTGACGGGAAAGAACACGACGGCCGTCGTCAAGGTCGCCGCGAGCACGGGGATCGCCACCTCCTTGCCGCCGCGTTCCGCGGCGACCTCGGGGCTCTCACCCATCTCCATGTGGCGGAAAATGTTCTCCAGCACGACGACGGAATTGTCGATCAGACGAGAGAACGCCAGTGCCAGTCCGCCCAGGATCATGGCGTTGATGGTGCTGTCACCCATCGACAGCGCAATGAAAGCCGCCAGCGCCGACAGCGGAATCGAGAGGAACACCGCGACGGTCGCGCGCATGCTGCCCAGGAAGACCAGGATCATGACGCCCGTCAGCAGCAAGCCGATGGCGCCCTCGTGGATCAGGTTCTCGATGGCGCTGCGTACGAACACCGACTGGTCGAAAACGACCTTGGCGACCAGTTGCCTGGGCACGTCCAGCAGGTGCGACACACCCTCCTTGATTCCGTCCACGACGGCGATCGTGTTGGCATCCCCGCCCTGCTTCATGACGGGCAGGTAGACCGAGGGCTGGCCGTCGACGCGCACGATGTTGTTCTGGATCTGCGCGGCGTCCTGCGCCTTGCCGACATCCGCCACCAGCACCGAGGCGTTGCCGACCGTCTTCAACGGCAGGCGGTTGATGTCGGACATCGAGTTGATCTGGCTGTTGGCGTACAGGTTGTAGTCGTACGGGCCGATCTTGACGTCGCCCGCCGGCAGGATGAGGTTCGCCTCGTTCACCGTGCGCACCACGTCCATGACGCTCAGCTGATGGGCCTGCAGCTTCAGCGGATCGACGTACACCATGATCTGGCGGTACTTGCCGCCGAAAGGCTGCGGAACCGAGGCCCCTGGCACGTTGGCGATCTGATTGCGCACATCGTACTGGCCCTCATCGCGCAGCTTCGCCTCGCTCAGGCCCGCTCCTTTGAGCGTCACGAGGCACACCGGGAGGCTCGAGGCATCGAACTTCAGCACCACCGGAGGCAGCGTCCCGGGCGGGAGCTTGCGCAGGTCGGCGGTGGCGAGGTTGGCGATGCTGGTGACCGCCGAGTCGGGGTCGAATCCGGGCTGGAAGTAGATCTTGATGAGGCTCACGCCCGGGAGCGAGCGCGACTCCATGTGGTCCACACCGCTCGCGAGAGTGAAAAAGCGCTCGAAGCGCCCCGTAATGTCGGTCTCGATCTGCTCCGGGGGCATGCCGTTGAAGAACGTAGCGACCACGACCACCGGGATGCGGATGGGCGGAAACAGGTCCACCGGCATCTTCACCAGGCTCGTGACGCCCACGACACAGACGATCAGGCAGGCGACGATGATGAGATAGGGATAGCGCAGGGAGAATTTGGACATGGCTCAACCCTGCAGCGGCCGGGCGATCAGCTCGCGCAGCTTCTCGACCGAGAAGCCCGGGGAGTTGCAGAACGCGATCAGTGAACGCTCGCGGGCGGAAATCCGCATCGCGACTTCGGGAATCTTCGCAGCGATGCCCAACGGCACGGATTGCACTCCGTGGACATCCCCGTGCAGCAGATCTCCTGAATGCACTGCCAGCCCGCCCACACTGACCGGCGCTCCGAATTCGATGAGGTGCACATAACCGTGCGAGACCGAAGCGCTTCCTGCGAAGTAGTGGAACCCGGCCTCGTGCGCCGCGGGAATGTCCCGGACCGAGCCGTTGGTGAGGACACCCACGCAGTCGAGGGCACGCAGGATGTTCATATGTACCTCGCCGACCAGCGACCCCAAGCCGACGCGAGTAGCAACGTCCTGCACGACCAGCACGCGCGGCGCGGGCACGCTCAGCACGTAATCCCACCAATCGGTTCGTTCCGGATACTCGCGCTCGGCCGTCGAAGGGGCGGAGCCGCGGATTCGCACTGTCGCCGCGTATCCGACCATCGGCGGCAAGTCGGAGAACAGGCTCCGCACGCTGCCATCGACGAACCCTTCGTTGCGCAGCCGCTCATGGAAGGTCTCGATGGCGTTCGCGACGAGGCAGGAGTTGAACCCGCGCAGCGCCAGCAGCTGCTGTGCGGTGAGCAGTGGTGCGTTCATTGCGCCGCCAGAGGTTGGGTGAGCTGCGGTTCGACTTTCGCGCCCACGGGGAGTTGGTCCGGATTACCCAGCATGACGCGGTCCCCTTCGTTCAGACCGCCCAGGACTTCATAGGCCGAGGCGGTTTCCATGCCGAGAGTGACCGCGCGCTTCTGCACCTCGTTCGCGCCGTCGACCACGAGTACCGATTTGGAGCCGGGGGCGGCCGCCTCGATCGGCACGGCTAACGCGTGCGGATGCTCGATGGTTTTCAACGTCACGGTGGCATACATGCCCGGCACGAGCTCGAGGGTGGGATTGGGCACTTCCGCCTCCACCGTCATGGTGCGCGTGCTGTCATCGACCTTGTCGGTGAAGCGCGCGATCTTTCCCGACAACTCCTTGCCGCGCAGCGACTCCACTCGCACGCTGACGGGTTGCCCGATCTTGATGTCACCGACGTAGTCCACCGAAACCGGGAAGTCGAGCCTGAGCAGGGTGTTGTCGGCCACACGCACCAGCGGCATGGCCTGCGTCTGCGAGGTAGTCCCTGCCTGGATCAGCGCGCCCGGGTCGGCAAACCGCTTGGTGACCACACCATTGAACGGCGCGGTGATGCGCGTGTAGCTGACGAGTGTCTCGTACTTACCCACGTCCGCCTTGGCAGCCGACAAAGCGCCGTCCGCGGCGGCATCCTTGGCTTCAGCCGTGTCCAGGTCCTGCTGGGCGATGAGGTTGGGATGCTCTTTGTTGACGGCAACGAGCCGCGTGTAGGCCAGGTGCGCATCGCGGTACTCGGCATCCGCGCGCCGCACGGCAGCGCGGGCGCTGTCGAGCTCATCGGTGAGCTCCGGGACTTCCAGCGTCGCGAGCAGCTGCCCTTCCTTGACGCGGTCGCCGATGTCCACGTTCATCTTCTTGACGAACCCGGAGACCTTCGCGTGCACCTCCACGTCAGTGTAGGCCCGGAACTCGGCCGGGACCTCGATCTCCTTGAACAGATCCTCGCGTGATACTTTGGCGACGGCAACGGTAGGCGGCACCGCCGCCGCATCGGCGCCTTCCGCATTGGCCGGATGGCGCCAGGAGCGCGCCAGGATCGCTCCTCCGACCACCAGACAGGCGAATACCAGACCGACAACGAGCCGCGTACGCATAGGATGGATGCTCATGTAGATGAATGCGTCGAAGGAGCGCTCGCCAGCGGCTGTCGCACGCGAAAGCGGCTGCCTTTGCCGAGAACGCTCGAGACCTCGACCTGTGCGCCGTGGGCCGTACAGATCGACTGCACGATCGACAATCCGAGGCCCGCGCCGCCCCCGTCGCGCGCATCGCGCGACCGCGAGTCATCGACGCGGAAGAATCGCTTGAAAACATGCGGCAGGGCCTCGGCCGGAATTCCAATTCCATCGTCCGCCACATCCAGCACGGCATAGCCGTCCTGACGCGAGATCTGCAGGCGAACGGTGCCGCCCCTCGCGGTGTACTTGATCGCGTTGTCCAGCAGGTTGACGATCACTTGCTTGAGTCGAGCGCGATCGCCCTTCACCGTGATGCCCGGTGCGGCATCGCAGGTGACGGTGATGTTCTTGTCCTCCGCGAGCAGGCTCATCTGATCCGCGGTCGTCGCGGCCAGCTCGGCGAGGTCGAACGGCACCCATTCCTCCTGGGCCTCGCCCGCATCCAGGCGCGACAAGGCCAGCAGCCCTTCGACGATGCCGCTGAGGCGTGTCACTTCCTCCAGCATGCTTCCCAGAGTCTCTGTGGTCAGTGCCTTCTGCTGCCGATCTTGCGCGAGGCTCTCCAGCTCTCCCCGCAGTACGGTGAGCGGAGTGCGCAGCTCGTGGGAGGCATCCGCGACGAAGCGCTTGGAGGTCTGGATCGCGTCCTCCAAGCGGCTGATCATGTGATTCAGCGACACGGAGAGTCTTTCGAGCTCATCTCCCGTGCGCACGACCGGCAGCCGGTCGCTGAGATTGTGCTGAGTGATCTCCTCGGCCTTGCCCGCGATGCGGTCCACAGGCACGAGCGCTCTGCGCACCAGAACGAAGCCTCCGGCCACGGCGACGATCACCGCGACCGGCAAACCTACCGCGAGCATGAACAGGACATCGTTGAGAGTGGCTTCGGTCCTTGCGGAGCTGACCCCGACTTCCACCAGGTAGCGGTGCTCGCCGACGCTCTGCGGTACGGCGGCAATCAGCAGGGCACCCTCTGCCAGCTGCTCGCGGCGGTTGAATTCGCGCGAGCGCTCCAGAGAGACTCCGGGTACGCCGGATGGATCGAAGCTGCGATCCTTGGGCTCACCCGATGCGTAGATGACATGACCGTCCTCGCGCGTGACCCGCAGGAAGCGGTCGTTGGCCTCCGGGGAGTACAGGCTCTCGATCTGGTCCGCGACCGTCGCCTCGCCGGTGCGGCCGATGGCCGCGACCAGGGTGTCGGCAATCTGGTGGGCGCGGCGCGCCTGGATGTCCAGCAGATTGGATTCCAGGTAATGGCGCACGAGAAGAAAGGTGAGCGAGCCCAGGAGCACGAACACGATGGTCAGCAGGCCGGCGTACCACGTGACGAGCCGGAAGCTCAGGGAGCGGGAGTTCATGTCTCGAGGCTCTCGCCCAGGCAGTAGCCCACGCCCCGGACCGTGCGGATCAGCTTACTGGGGAACGGATCGTCGACCTTGCTGCGCAGGTGGCGAACATAGACATCGACGATGTTCGTCAGCCCCTCGAAGCTCTGGTCCCAGACGTGCTCGATGATCATCGTCCGGGAGAACACCCTCCCCGGATTGGTGGCCAGGTACTCCAGCAGCGCGTATTCCTTGCCCGTGAGCTCGATCCGGCGGCCGGCCCGCTTCACCTGCTGGGAGAGGCGGTCGACCTCGAGATCCGCGACCCGCAGGACGCTCGAGCGGGTCACCGGTCCGCGGCGCAGCAGCGCCTTGACGCGCATGAGCAGCTCCGCGAACGCGAACGGCTTGGTCAGGTAGTCATCTGCCCCCGCCTCGAAGTTGCGAACCTTCTCTTCGGTGGCATCCCGGGCGGTGAGGATCAGGATCGGAACCTTCTGGTTCTTCGCCCGGATGCGGCGCAGCACCTCGGTGCCGCTCAGGGACGGGAGCATCAGGTCCAGGACCACCAGGTCATAGTCGTAGGAATCCGCCAGCTCCCATCCGGAGAGGCCGTCGTAAGCGGTGTCCACGGCGTAGCGCTCGGCCTTCAGGGCGCGCTCGATGAGCTCGCAGAGCTTCTT
>Ga0207707_10004820_pt1 | contig 11831 bp, 17 predicted proteins | sample KBSC83BmetaG_FD_184336 | JGI IMG/M metagenome (GOLD analysis project Ga0207707, IMG submission 184336) | Corn rhizosphere microbial communities from Kellogg Biological Station, Michigan, USA - KBS C8-3B metaG (SPAdes) (version 2) | ecosystem: Host-associated > Plants > Roots > Rhizosphere ... | reverse complement strand
CCCGACTGGATCGACGAACTCGACAAGCTGCGTCCGCCTTACAACGTGGGAAGTCTCGCGCAGACGGCGGTAACGCTCCTGCTCGCGAACGCCGACGTGTTCGCGCAACAGGCGGCGTCGATTCGTGCCGAGCGCGCGCGGCTTTGTGCGACGCTCGCGCAGCTTCGCGTGCGCGCATACCCGACGCAGACGAATTTCGTGCTCGTGCGAGTGCCCGACGCGCCTGCGGCGGCGGCGGCGCTTCGCGCGGCAAGGATTCTCGTCAAGGACCTGCACGGCTCGCATCCGCTGCTCGCGCAATGCCTGCGGATCACGGTCGGCACGCCGGACGAGAATCGCGCCCTGCTCGACGCGCTCGAGCGCCACCTGACGGAGCGACCACGATGAATGCGCCGAACGGACCAGCGATACGCAGCGCGCAAGTGGCGCGGCGCACGGCCGAAACGGAGATCAGCGTGCGCGTCGTCGTCGATGGCGGCGGCCGCAGCACGATCGCGACCGGTATCGGCTTTCTCGACCACATGCTCGACCAGGTCGCACGCCACGGCCTGCTCGACCTCGACGTCCAGGCGCAGGGCGATCTCCACATCGACGCGCACCACACGGTCGAGGACATCGGCATCACGTTCGGGCAGGCGCTCAAGCAGGCACTCGGCGACAAGCGCGGGATCCGCCGCTACGGGCACGCGTACGTTCCGCTCGACGAGGCGCTGTCGCGTGTCGTCCTGGACCTCTCCGGCCGGCCGGGACTCGAGTTCCACGTGCCGTTCACCCGCGCACTGGTCGGCACGTTCGACGTCGACCTGATCCACGAATTCTTCCAGGGATTCGTGAACCACGCGCTCGTGACGATGCACGTCGACAACGTGCGCGGCAGCAATGCGCACCACCAGGCCGAAACGGTCTTCAAGGCGTTCGCGCGCGCCTTGCGTATCGCCTGCGAGCGCGATTCCCGCGTCGCCGGCGACATCCCGTCGACCAAGGGCAGCCTTTGAGCGTCGACATCGCCGTCGTCGACTACGGCATGGGGAACCTTCGGTCGGTCGCGAAGGCGCTCGCGCACGTCGCGCCCGAGGCGTCGGTCGTCGTCAGCGGCGATCCCGCGGTTATCCGCGACGCGCGCCACGTGGTGCTGCCCGGACAAAGCGCGATGCCGGACACGATGGTGGCGCTCGACGCGAGCGGACTGCGCGAAGTCGTGCTCGCCTGCCTCGCCGACCGGCCGTTTCTGGGCGTGTGCCTCGGCTTGCAGATGCTGTTCGAGGCGAGCGAGGAGGGGCCGGCGCGCGGGCTCGCCGTGCTGGCCGGCCGCGTGCGCCGCTTTCGCGACGAAGCGCTGCTGCTGGCAGGCGGCGAGCGGCTCAAGATCCCGCACATGGGCTGGAGCCGCGTCGAGCGGACGCGCCCGCATCCGCTGTGGAGCGGCATCGACGACGGCGAGCGCTTCTATTTCGCGCACAGCTACTTTCCCGAGCCCGCCGACGCGGCGTTGACGGCCGCCACCACGTCCTATCCGGCGCCGTTTACTTGTGCAATTGCGAGGGCTAATATCTTCGCCGTGCAATTCCACCCCGAAAAGAGCCAGCGCGCGGGCCTGCGCCTGCTCGCCAATTTCGTCGCCTGGGACGGAAAGAGCTAGGCAACAACGCCGCGAGCCGTCGGCATCCGTTCATTTCCGCCGCGCCGTCATGGCTGCCATGCAGATCATCCCCGCGATCGACATCAAGGACGGACATTGCGTGCGCCTGAAGCAGGGCGACATGCAGGCCGCGACCGTGTTCTCCGAAGATCCCGCCGCGATGGCTCAGCACTGGATCGAGCTCGGCGCGCAGCGCCTGCACATCGTCGACCTCAACGGCGCGATCGCGGGCAAGCCGAAAAACGAGCTCGCGATCCGCGAAATCGTGAGCGTCGTCGGCGACGAGATTCCCGTCCAGCTCGGCGGCGGCATTCGCGACCTCGACACGATCGAGCGCTATCTCGACGACGGGATCAGCTACGTGATCATCGGCACCGCCGCGGTCAAGAATCCCGGCCTTCTGCACGACGCGTGCTACGCGTTCCCCGGCCACATCATCGTCGGCCTCGACGCCCGCGACGGGAAGGTCGCGACCGACGGCTGGTCGAAGATGACCGGCCACGACGTGGTCGATCTCGCGAAGAAGTTCGAGGACTACGGCGTCGAGGCGATCGTCTATACCGACATCGGCCGCGACGGCATGCTGACCGGCGTCAACATCGAAGCGACGGTCAAGCTCGCACGCGAGCTCAAGACGCCGGTGATCGCGAGCGGCGGCATCGCGTCGGTGGCCGACATCCACCAGCTCCTGCCGTATGTCGGCGACGGCATCATCGGCGCGATCGCGGGCCGTGCCCTTTACGAGGGCAGGCTCGATTTCAAGGAAGCGCTCAAGGCGGCGAAGGGATAATGGGGGTCGGGAAAGACCCTCTTCATGCTCGCCAAGCGCATCATTCCCTGCCTCGACATCGCCGACGGCCGCGTCGTCAAGGGCGTCAATTTCGTGAACCTGCGTGACGCCGGCGACCCGGCCGAGGTCGCGCGTCGTTACGACGAGCAGGGTGCCGACGAGCTCGCGTTTCTCGACATCCGGGCGAGCGTCGAGCGCCGCAGCCTGCTCTACGAAATGATCGAGGCCGTCGCCGACCAGGTGTTCATACCGCTGACCGTCGGCGGCGGCGTGCAGTCGGTCGACGACGTGCGCGCGCTTTTGAACGCGGGCGCCGACAAGGTGAGCATCAATACGGCGGGCGTGCTGCGGCGCGAGCTTTATGCCGAGGCGTCCGCACATTTCGGCGCGCAATGCATCGTTGCCGCGATCGACGTCAAGCAATGCGCCGTCGACCAGTGGCAGGTGTACATCCACGGCGGACGCACGCCGACGGGTATCGACGCGATCGAGTGGGCGGAGGAGGTCGCGCGGCTCGGCGCCGGCGAGATCCTGCTGACGAGCATGGATCGCGACGGCGCGCGGACCGGATTCGACCTGCGCGTCACGCGCGAGATCGTCGACCGGGTGAACGTGCCGGTGATCGCGTCGGGCGGCGTCGGTTCGCTCGACGATCTCGTCGACGGCGTCGTCGCGGGCGGCGCCGACGCGGTGCTGGCCGCATCGGTTTTCCATTACGGGCAGTACACGATCGGCCAGGCGAAGGCGGCGATGCGCGCCGCCGGAATCGAAGTGCGCGAGAGCGCCCAGTGAAGCACGACGACTGGCTCGAGCAGGTTCGCTGGAACAAGGACGGCCTCGCGCCAGCGGTCGCGCAGGACGCCGCGACGCATCGCGTGCTGACGCTCGCGTGGATGAACCGTGACGCACTGACGCTCACCCGCGACACGCGCGAGGCACACTACTGGTCGCGCTCGCGGCACAAGCTGTGGCGCAAGGGCGAGCAATCGGGCCACGTGCAGCGGGTGCGCGAGATCCGCCTCGATTGCGATCGCGACGCGATCCTGCTGATCGTCGAGCAGGTGGGCGGCGTCGCCTGCCATACCGGCCGCGAGCGCTGCTTCTACCGGCGGCTCGAAGGCGACGAGTGGCAGGCCGTGGAGCCGATCCTCGAGGATCCGACCACCGTCTATGGCCGCGACTGACGAAGCGGACGTGCTCGCGCGGATCGCCGCGGTCATCGAGTCGCGCAAGGCGGCCGACCCGGCCGCATCGTACGTTGCGTCGTTGCTCGCGGCGCCGGAGGACCGGGTGCTGCGCAAGATCGGCGAAGAGGCGACCGAGACGCTGCTCGCCGCGAAGGAGGGTGATAAAATTCGCCTTGTCGCCGAGGTGGCCGATCTGTGGTTCCACTGCCTCGTGCTGCTCGCGCGGCACGGCCTCGGTCCCGCCGACGTGCTGCGCGAACTGGCGCGGCGGGAAGGCGTCTCCGGCCTCGCCGAGAAGGCGTCGCGCGGAAACTGACATCGCGCCGCTTGCAAAGGGCGCCGAACGATCCCCATGACCAGCGACTCCAACTGCGTGTTCTGCAAGATCGTGCGCGGCGAACTGCCGAGCCGCAAGGTTTACGAGGACGATGACGTTCTCGCATTCCACGACATACAGCCGTGGGCGCCGGTGCACTTCATGCTGATTCCGAAGAAGCACATTCCGACGCTCTACGATGCGACGCCCGGGGACGCGCCGGCCCTGGGGAAGATCCTGGCGCTTGCCGGACGGCTCGCACGCGAGCAGGGTGCGGCGGACGGTTTCCGGACGATCGTCAACACCGGCCGCGTCGGGCATCAGGACGTGCAGCACGTGCACGTGCACGTGCTCGGCGGTCCCGACCCGCTCGGTCCGATGCTGCCGCGGTCGCCGAGGGCCGGATAACGAGGAGACAACGATGGGTAGTTTGAGCATCTGGCACTGGATGATCGTGTTGCTCGTGGTCGTGCTGATCTTCGGCACGAAGAAGCTGCGCAACATCGGCCAGGACCTGGGGGGCGCCGTGAAGGGCTTCAAGGAAGGGATGAAGAGCTCGGAGGAGCCGCCGCCGCCGTCCGAGCCGCCGCCGAAGGTGACCGGTCAGACGATCGAAGGCGAGGTTCGCGAGGAGCGCTCGTCGAAGGTATGACGGCTGCACCAGGTAGGCGCGAGTGCCTGCACCGCGCCTTCTAGCGCCATGTTCGACATCGGGTTCTCGGAGATCGTCGTCATCGGGGTCGTCGCGCTGATCGTGATCGGTCCCGAGCGGCTGCCGAAGACCGCGCGCACGGTCGGCCTCCTGTTCGGCCGCCTGCAGCGCTACGTCAACGACGTCAAGGCCGACATCAGCCGCGAAATCGAGCTCGACGAATTGCGCCGGCTGCAGCGCGAGATGCACGGCGCGGCGCAGGATCTCGAGCAGAGCGTGAAGTCGGCGGCGAGCGACGTCGCGAGCGGCGTGCGCAACGTCGAGAGCGAGCTCAACCAGGCGGCGCAGCAGGCGATCGAGACGCCGGCGTCCGATAGGGCCGCATCCGCGGTCCCCGCGCAATCGGCAGCGGCTCCCGTCGCCGAGCCTCCACCCAAACAGGCCGCTTTGCCGGGCTTCGACAAGATTTGATGTCGCGGCGCGGAGCGCCACGCGTGCCGACCCGATGAGCGATCCCGCCGATCCGCAGGAATCATTCCTCTCGCACCTGATCGAGCTGCGCACGCGGCTCATGCGCTCGATCATCGCCGTCGTCGTCGTGCTGCTCGTGCTGTTCCCGTTCGCGAAGGACATCTACGCGCTGCTCGCCGCGCCGCTTTTGCGCGTGCTGCCGCACGGCTCGACGATGATCGCGACCGACGTCACCGGCACGTTCCTCGTCCCGCTCAAGGTGACGCTGATGGCGGCGTTCCTGCTCGCGCTGCCGTACGTGCTGTGGCAGGCGTGGGCGTTCGTCGCGCCGGGTCTCTACCACCACGAGAAGCGGCTGGTGCTGCCGGTGCTCGTCTCGAGCTGCCTGTTCTTCGTGCTCGGGATGGCGTTCGCGTACTTCGTCGTGTTCCCGGTCGCGTTCGGCTTCTTCGCCGGCTACGCGCCCGCCGGCGTGCAGATGATGACCGACATCGACAAGTACCTGTCGTTCGTGCTGACGATGTTCATCGCGTTCGGCATCACGTTCGAGACGCCGGTCGTCGTCGTCGTGCTCGTGCGGATGAAGGTCGTGTCGCTCGACAAGCTCAAGTCGCTGCGCCCGTACGTGATCGTCGGCGCATTCATCGTCGGCGCGATATTCACGCCGCCCGACATCGTCTCGCAAAGCCTTCTCGCCGTGCCGCTGTGGCTGCTCTTCGAGCTCGGCCTCCTGCTCGCGCGATTCGTGTCGACGCCCGCGCAAGACGCGTCGGCGGAGGAAACCGAGCCGGCGCAATAGCGCTGTGCGCGCCGGGGGACGCCCGCTAAGGCGTATCCGCCCGCGGCCGCTTCGCGACCCTGACGTCGATGTCGAGCGGCTTGCCGTCGCGCAGTACGCGCACGCGCGCCGTGGCACCAGGACGCAGCTCGGCGATGCGCGCAAGAAGCTGCGGAACGTCCGGCGTCGGCTTGCCGCCCACCTCGATCATCACGTCGCGCACCTGGATGCCCGCGCGGTCGGCCGGACCGTCGCGCTGCAGCGCGCGCACGATGACGCCGTCGGTGCGCGCGAGCGCGAGCGCCTGCGCGGCGTCGCGCGTGATCGCCTGCGGCTCGACGCCGAGCCAGCCGCGCGTGACCTCGCCTTGCTTGATGATTTGCGACAGCACGTCGCGCGCGAGCGAAACGGGAATCGCGAAGCCGATCCCCATCGAGCCGCCCGACTGCGAGAAGATCGTGCTGTTGATGCCGACGAGATTCCCGGCGGTGTCGACGAGCGCGCCGCCCGAATTGCCCGGATTGATCGGCGCATCGGTCTGGATGAAGTCCTCGAAGCGGTTGACGCCGAGGTGATTGCGGCCGAGCGCGCTGACGATGCCCATTGTCACCGTGTTGCCGAAGCCGAACGGATTGCCGATCGCGAGCACGACGTCTCCGACGTGCAGGTCGTCCATCGACCCGAACGTGATCGTCGGCAGGTTTTCGCCGTCGGTCTTCAGCACGGCGAGGTCCGATTCGGGGTCGACGCCGCGCACCTTCGCGTGCAGCTCGCGGCCGTCGGCCAGCACGAGCTCGATGTCGTCGGCGCCGTCGACGACGTGGTGGTTGGTGAGCACGTAGCCGTCGGGCGAGACGATCACGCCGGAGCCGAGGCTCGTCGCCTGCCGCGCCGGGACGCGCTGCGCGAGGTCGGGGAAGTAGCGGCGCAGGACGTCGTCGTCGAGCAGCGGATTGCGGCTGCGCACCGCCTTGCTGCTGTAGATGTTGACCACGGCGGGCATCGCCTTGCGTGCCGCCTCCGCGTAGCTCGTCGCCCCGGGCGCCGCGATCGTGCCGCCCGCCTGCTGCAGCAGCACCACCCGGTTGTTTTTACCGGCAAGACGTGGCAAGAGGTCGGGTCGCAGCGTCGCGACCACGAAGAGCGCCGCGACGCAAAGCGTGCAGGCCTGCGCAAACAGGAGCCAGAATTTCCTGAGCACGTTTCGACTCGTTGAACGGCGATTATAGTCGGGCGCCCGCACGTCCGATCCGGCGAGCCGCGACAGAGCGCCGCGTGCATGGCGTCTTGTCGGCATTGCCGAGAAGCGTGCAAGTTCCGTGCGCGGCTTCAACTTCGCCATTGGAATCCCGTATAATTGCAGGTTTTTGCGGGACGCGCCGGCGTCCGGCGTACGGTAACGAAAGGCATGGATGGCAACTGAGGCGATCCTCAACAAGGACAAGCGCCGCTTCCTCATCGGCGCCACCTCCGTCGTCGGCGGCATCGGTGTGGCGGCCACGGCAACACCCTTCGTGATGTCCCTCTTCCCGAGCGAGCGCGCCAAGGCCGCCGGCGCGCCGATCGAGGTCGACATCAGCAAGATCGAGCCCGGACAAAAGATCAACGTCGCGTGGCGCGGCAAGCCGTGCTGGCTTTTGAACCGCACGAAGGCGATGCTCGACTCGCTGCCGAAGATGGACTCGCGCGTCGCCGACCCGAAATCCGACGTTCCGCAACAGCCCAAGTATTGCAAGAACGAGACGCGCTCGATCAAGCCGGAGCTGTGGGTGGCCGTGGGCATCTGCACGCACCTCGGATGCTCGCCGACGTTTCGTCCTGAAGTCGCGCCGGCCGATCTCGGGCCGGAGTGGCTCGGCGGCTTCTTCTGCCCGTGCCACCAATCGAAGTTCGATCTCGCCGGACGCGTGTTCAAGGGCGTCCCCGCGCCGACGAACCTCGTGATTCCGCCGTACCGTTACGCGTCCGACACGCAGGTCGTGGTCGGCGAGGACCCGAAGAAATGAGCGTCGAGAAGAGCGTGCAATGAGCAAGTTCATCGCCTGGGTCGACGAGCGTTTCCCGCTGACGTCGCTTTGGAACAGCCAGTGGGGCAAGTACGTCGCGCCGAAGAATTTCAACTTCTGGTACTACTTCGGCTCGCTCGCCGCGCTCGTGCTCGTGCTGCAGATCGTGACCGGCATCTGGCTCACGATGAACTACAAGCCGGACGCCCAGAAAGCGTTCGAGTCGATCGAGTACATCATGCGCGACGTGCCGTGGGGATGGCTGATCCGCTACATGCACTCGACGGGCGCGTCGCTGTTCTTCGTCGTCGTCTACCTGCACATGTTCCGCGGGCTCATGTACGGCAGCTACCGCAAGCCGCGCGAGCTCACGTGGATCTTCGGCTGCCTGATCTACCTCGCGCTGATGGCGGAAGCGTTCTTCGGCTACCTGCTCCCGTGGGGGCAGATGTCGTTCTGGGGCGCGCAGGTGATCGTCAACCTGTTCTCGACGATCCCGGTGATCGGCGACGACCTCTCGGTGTGGATCCGCGGCGACTACACGATCTCCGACGTCACCCTGAACCGCTTCTTCGCGTTCCACGTCGCGGCGCTGCCGCTCGTGCTGCTCGCGCTGGTCGGCGCGCACCTCATGGCGCTGCACGAGACCGGCTCGAACAATCCGGACGGCGTCGAGATCAAGAAGCAGCCGAAGGACCCGCGGACGGGGCTGCCGCTCGACGGCATCTACTCGCACCCGTATTACACGATCAAGGACATCGTCGGCGTCGTCGTCTTCCTCGCCGTGTTCTCGGTGATCGTGTTCTTCCTGCCCGAGATGGGCGGCTACTTTCTCGAGGCGAACAATTTCATTCCCGCCGATCCGCTGAAGACGCCGCCGGAGATCGCACCGGTCTGGTACTTCACGCCGTACTACGCGATGCTGCGCGCGGTGCCGTCGTTCCTCGAGACGCAGGTGTGGGGCGTGATCGTGATGGCGTGCTCGGTGCTGATCTTCTTCTTCCTGCCGTGGCTCGACAAAGGGCCGGTGAAGTCGATCCGCTACCGCGGCGGCCTATACAAGGCCTGGCTCGCGGCCTTCGTCGTCACGTTCCTGATCCTCGGATACCTCGGCACCGTGCCGATCACGGTGTGGGGACAGTTCGCGGACACGTTCCCGTTCTACGGCGCCGACAAGGCCACCGTCGTCGCCCGCATCCTGACGATCGTCTATTTCCTGTTCTTCCTGCTCATGCCCTGGTACACCGTGCGCGACAAGACGAAACCGCAGCCGACGAGGGTTCGGTGGCCATGAGCGCCGCGGGACAAGTGAGCGCGGCGGGCGACGCCGAAGGCGGAGCCGAGGCTCGAAGGGCCGGCGACGCGCGAGCTTGGGAGCCTGAAACGAGGACACCGCGTAAGGCGATGCGCGTCCAAGGAGGGCGAGAGCGATATGCATGCGGAGCTGGTTCAATGAGGCCGAGGCCATGAGGCGCTGTTTCCGCGGACTGCTCTTCGCGCTCCTCGCCGGCGTCTCGCTGACCGCGCTCGGCGCCGAATCGAACATGCAGCTGCTGCGCGCGCCCGTCAACCGGCTCGACACCGAGTCGCTGCAGCGCGGCGCCCGCAACTTCGTCAACTACTGCCTGACGTGCCATTCCGCGAAGTACATGCGCTACAACCGGCTCACGGATCTCGGGCTCACCGACGAGGAGATCGCGTCGAACCTGATGTTCGCGAGCGACAAGGTCGGGGAAACGATGACGGTCGCGATGACGGCTGCCAACGGCAAGGCCTGGTTCGGCAACCCGCCGCCCGACCTGTCGGTCGAGGCGCGCATCCGCGGCGCCGACTGGCTCTACAGCTACCTGCTCGGCTTCTACCGCGACGACACCACTGCAAGCGGCTGGAACAACCTCGTGTTCCCGAACGTCGCCATGCCGAACGTGCTGTGGCAGTTGGGCGGCGTCAGCAAGCTCGTCAAGACCGACTACGACGGGCATGAAAAGGCGATCGCCGGCATGATCGCGGTGAAGGGTCTCTCGTCGCTCGAGGCGCTGCCGAAGGAGCACTACGCGGTGCTCCAGATCGGTCCGGGAGAGGCGGGCTCGATGACGCGCGCGCAGTACGACGCGTTCGTGACGGACCTTGTCAACTACATGGACTACATGGCCGAGCCGGTGAGGAACACGCGGATCCGCCTCGGCATCGTCGTGTTGCTGTTCCTCGGCGTTCTTTTCGTCTTCGCGTACGCGCTCAAGCGCGACTACTGGAAAGACCTGCACTGACCTTTCGGTGGGCGCGGAGCCCTTGATGCCCGGCGCGCATGGCGGGGCGTCAGGGCTCCGGTATCGTTCGCGACCAGGAGAAACCCCATGATGACCCTTTATTCCGGCACGACCGACCCGTTCAGCCAGCGGTGTCGGATCGTGCTCCACGAAAAGGGGATGGACTTCCAGATCATCGACGTCGACCTCGACCACAAGCCCGAGGACCTCGCGGTGATGAACCCGTACAACCAGGTGCCGGTCCTCGTCGAGCGCGATCTCGTCCTGCACGAGTCGAACATCATCAACGAGTACATCGACGAGCGCTTTCCGCACCCGCAACTGATGCCGGCCGACCCCGTCATGCGGGCGCGCGCACGGCTCTTCCTGCATCGCTTCGAAAAGGAGCTGTTCATCCACATCGACGCGCTGGAGAGCGGCAACCAGAAGCAGGGCGACCGGGCACGCTCGCAGGTGCGCGACGCGCTGTTGCAGATCGCGCCGGTGTTCACGAAGCACAAGCACATGCTCGGCGAGGAATACTCGATGCTCGACGTCGCGATCACGCCGCTCCTGTGGCGGCTCGACTACTACGGCATCCAGATGCCCAAGCAGGCGGCGCCGCTGATGAAGTACGCCGAGCGGCTCTTCGCGCGGCCGGCGTTCTCCGAGGCGCTGACCTCGGCGGAGCGCGGGATGCGGAAGTAGGCATCGCGCTTGCTTGCAAGCGTTACCGGACCGCTTCTTTCGGACAAAACGTAAAGCGCTTCGACAGTTTCCGCCCGCTGTAACGCACAGACCGCCGCCCCACCTTGTCGTCGGCCGCGCAACAGCGGCCTCCCGGCGGTGCGCCCGGGGTTAAGGCGACTCGTGCGCGTGACGCTGGCGCGGGCGTATATTTTCGACATGTCAGAGCAGTCGGCCAAACCGTACCTCGTGCGCGCCATTTGCGAATGGTGCGCCGACAACGGGCTCACGCCTTACCTCGCCGTGCGCGTCAATCCGCAGACCCGCGTCCCGGCCGCTTTCGTGAAGAATGGCGAGATCGTGCTGAACGTGAGCCCGACCGCCACGCGCAAGCTGACGATCGACAACCAGTGGATCCAGTTCACCGCGCGCTTCAACGGCTCGTCGCAGGAGGTCGCGGTGCCGATCGGCGCGGTGATCGGCATCTTCGCCAAGGAGACGGGATACGGCTTCTCGTTCTCCGCGCCCGACGATCCCGTCGCGGCGCTAGCGTCGAGCGGCGGCCAGCGCGACCTCGACGCGTCGCCGAAGCTCGGCGACCCTGGCCGCAAGCGGCCCTCGCATCTGCAGCTCGTCAAGTAGGCGCGCGTCCCCTCGCCGTCCCGCCCTGGCTTTCCGCGCGGCGCTAGAATTGTTCAGACGCCGGCATAGCTCAGTTGGTAGAGCAGCGGTTTTGTAAACCGTTGGTCGGGAGTTCGAGTCTCTCTGCCGGCACTCCCTACGCCTCAGCGCGTGATCCCGGGAAGCGCTCACACGTCGTTGACCGCGCCCGTCGCGACCCATCCGGCGTCGACGCCGCCGGGCAGCATCTGGCCGTTGTCCTCGCCGACTTCCTTCGCGATCATCGCGTTGAGTTTGTGTTCATCGCTTCCAGCAGCTCGCCGTGCTTGTCGCGCTCGAGCGCGAGGTTGTGCCGCTCGAGCGGATCGCGTTCGACGTCGACGAGCTCGACGTCGTTGAGCTTGAAGAGCGCATCGAGGTTCGTCGGCACGTTGTGCT
>Ga0207707_10004819_pt1 | contig 11832 bp, 11 predicted proteins | sample KBSC83BmetaG_FD_184336 | JGI IMG/M metagenome (GOLD analysis project Ga0207707, IMG submission 184336) | Corn rhizosphere microbial communities from Kellogg Biological Station, Michigan, USA - KBS C8-3B metaG (SPAdes) (version 2) | ecosystem: Host-associated > Plants > Roots > Rhizosphere ... | reverse complement strand
GCGCACTTCGCCGATCAGGATCACGTCGGGCGCCTGCCGCATCGAGTTGCGCAGCGCGATGTCCCAGTTGTCGGTGTCGACGCCGACCTCGCGCTGCGTGACGATGCAGTTCCTGTGCTCGTGCACGAACTCGATCGGGTCCTCGATCGTCACGATGTGGCCGAAGCTGTTCTCGTTGCGGTAGCCGAGAAGCGAGGCCATCGACGTCGACTTGCCGGCGCCCGTGGCGCCGACGAACATCATGATGCCGCGCTTGCTCATGATGATGTCCTTGAGCACCGGCGGCAGGCCGAGGTCGTCGAATTTCGGGATCTCGGTCGTGATCGTGCGCAGCACCATGCCGACGCGCGCCTGCTGCACGAACGCATTGACGCGGAAGCGGCCGATGCCGGGCGGGGCGATCGCGAAGTTGCACTCCTTCGTCGACTCGAATTCGGCCGCCTGCTTGTCGTTCATCACGCTGCGGACGAGCTCGATCGTGTGCTGCGGCGAGAGCATCGTCTTCGACACCGGCGCGATCTTGCCGTCGACCTTGATTGCCGGCGGGAAGCCCGACGTGATGAAGAGATCGGAACCCTTCTCCTTGACGAGCAGCTCGAGCAGCTCGTGGATGAAGCGTGTGGCGCGTTCTCTTTCCATCGCAATGCTCTCCCTGGCGGCGGCCGGCCCGTCAGGCCGCGCCGAACAATTCCTTGTTGACCGCGCGCGTCCTCGCCTCGGCCGCCGAGATCGTGTTGCGGCGGACGAGATCGACGAGGCACTGGTCGAGCGTCTGCATGCCGAGCGCCTGTCCCGTCTGGATCGCGGAATACATCTGCGCGACCTTGTTCTCGCGGATCAGGTTGCGGATCGCCGGTGTGCCGATCATGATCTCGTGCGCTGCGACGCGGCCCTGTCCGTCCTTCGTCTTGATCAGCGTCTGCGAAATGACCGCGACGAGCGACTCCGACAGCATCGCGCGCACCATGTCCTTTTCGGCCGCGGGGAACACGTCGATGATCCGGTCGACGGTCTTCGCTGCGGAGCTCGTGTGCAGCGTGCCGAACACGAGGTGGCCGGTCTCGGCTGCCGTCATCGCGAGGCGGATCGTCTCGAGGTCGCGCATCTCGCCGACAAGGATGTAATCGGGGTCCTCACGGAGCGCGGCGCGCAGCGCGTTCGGGAACGACAGTGTGTGCGGGCCCAGCTCCCGCTGGTTGATCAGGCACTTCTTCGACTCGTGCAGGAACTCGATCGGGTCCTCGATCGTGAGGATGTGGCCGAACTCGTTCTCGTTGACGTGGTTCACCATCGCGGCGAGCGTCGTCGACTTGCCCGAGCCGGTCGGCCCGGTGACGAGGATCAGTCCGCGCGGGCGGTCCGTCAGGTCGGCGAACACCTTCGGCGCATTGAGCTCCTCGAGCGAGAGCACCTTCGACGGAATCGTCCGGAACGCGGCCGCCGCCCCGCGGTACTGATTGAACGCGTTGACGCGGAATCGCGCGAGGTTCGGCACCGCGAAGCTGAAGTCGCACTCGAGGAATTCCTCGTACATCTTCCGTTGCTGATCGCTCATGATGTCGTACACCATCGCATGCACGTCCTCGTGCTCCATCGGCGGCAGGTTGATGCGGCGGATGTCGCCGTGGACGCGGATCAGCGGTGGCAGCCCCGACGACAGGTGCAGGTCGGACGCCTTGTTCTTGACCGCAAACGCGAGAAGCTCGGTGATGTCCATGGATCAGGCCCGGGTCGGGACGTCGCGGACGGTATCGCGACATGCGGTTTCGATCGGTTCGGCAGCGAATGAACGCGCCTGCCACGACGCGACGTTCGGCCGTGAAATGCGCTTGGAGCCGTCTTTTCCCGTGTTTGTGAACGTTTTCATCGCTGGCGCCACCTTGTGCAGCCTCGAATCAGTGTACAAACGGACTGTAGTACGCAATACGCGTGCCATGGGTTGGTGCTCTAATGGCGGTCGATTATGGGACGCCACGAGAATGCATGGCAAGCGACGCGCCAGCGCATCGCGTCCGCCGCGCGCGCGGCGCAGCGCACACCCGACGACGTTCGGCTCCTCGCCGTCTCCAAGACCTTTCCGCCCGACGCCGTTCGCGTTGTGCACGCATTGGGCCAGCGGGCCTTCGGCGAGAACTACGTGCAGGAGGCGTCGGCGAAGCGGGCGTCGCTTTCCGATCTTGCCGATATCGTGTGGCACCTGATCGGGCCGCTGCAGACGAACAAGGCGCGCGACGCCGCCGCCACGTTCGACTGGGTCGAGACGGTCGACCGCCCGCGCATCGCCGAGCGGCTGTCGGCCGCGCGCGGCTCGTCCTCACGGCCTCTCAACGTGCTCGTCCAGGTGAACGCGAGCGGCGAGGCGACCAAGCACGGCGTTGCGCCCGGGGAGGCGGTCGACCTCGCGCGCTACGTCGCAACACTGCCGAATTTGCGCCTGCGCGGCATCATGGGCATTCCGGAGGCGACGGCCGACGTCGAGCGGCTGCGCGCGCAGTTCCGCACGCTTCGCGGCTGCCGGGATGCGTGCGCGGCGGCGGGACTGCCGGTCGACACGTTGTCGATGGGCATGACCGACGACCTCGAGATCGCGATCGCCGAAGGTGCGACCGAGGTGCGTGTCGGGCGCGCGATCTTCGGCGAGCGGGAAAGGAGGCAGCCGTGAAGGCCACCTTCATCGGCGGCGGCAACATGGCGACAGCGCTGGCTGGCGGCCTGCTCGCACGCGGCGTCCATCCGGCAGACCTGCGTGTCGTCGAGCCACTGGCAGCGCAACGCGAGCGCCTTCGCGAGCGAATGCGCGGCGTGGCCGTGCATTCCAGCGCGAGCGGCGATGCGCTGAAGGGCGCCGAGGTCGTCGTCTTCGCCGTCAAGCCGCAGCAGATGCGCGAGGCGGTGACGGCGATCGCGCCGCATGTCGCCGCGATTCCCGTGGTGTTGACGATCGCGGCCGGCGTGCGCTGCGCGGACATCGCCCGCTGGCTCGGCGGTTATGCACGGATCGTGCGCGCGATGCCGAATACGCCGGCGCTCGTCGGCGCGGGCATCAGCGCGCTGTACGCGACACCCGACGCGAAGCCGGTCGCGAAAGTCGCCGCCGACGTCCTCGAAGCGTGCGGCGAGATCCTGTGGTGCGACGACGAGCGCGATCTCGACGCGGTAACTGCCGTGTCGGGCAGCGGTCCCGCCTACGTGTTCTACTTTCTCGAAGCGCTCGAACAGGCGGCAATCGAGCTCGGCTTGCCGCCGGGGGAAGCGCGGCGGCTCGCGTACGCGACGTTCGACGGCAGCATGCGGCTCGCGCGCGCAAGCAGCGATGCGCCGGCGACGCTCCGCGCGAACGTGACGTCGAAGGGTGGCACGACGGCAGCGGCGATCGGCGTGCTGGACGCGGCGGACGTGGGCGAGCGCATCGTCCTGGCGGTAAAGGCGGCCGCTGCGCGCGCGACCGAGCTTGGCGACGCGTACGGCAAGGACTGACGGGGTCTTCGATGCTGAACAACGCGCTCGCCTACCTGATCGACGTCTTTTTCGGACTTTTCACGTACACGCTTCTGGCGCGCCTGGTGATGCAATGGATGCGCGCGCCGTTTCGCAATCCGCTGGGCCAGGCGGTCATGGCCATGACCGACTGGATCGTGAAGCCGTTGCGCAGGGTGCTTCCCGGATTCCGCGGCGTCGACTGGGCGACGGTCGTCGCAGCGTTCGTCTTTCAGTTCGCGTGGCTTCTCGCGCTGCAGCTCGCGTTCGGCCCCGGCTTCGCGCTCTTCGGCGTCGGGCTCGTTTTCCTGCTGCTCGCGACGATCATCGCGCTCGTCAAGGCGTTCCTGTGGCTTCTGATCGTGATCGTGTTCGCGCAGGCGATCCTGTCGTGGGTTGCGCCCGACGGCCCGCTCGCCGGCGTGCTGAATGCGCTGACGTTTCCCGTGTTGCGCCCCGTGCGCCGCGTCGTGCCGCCGATCGGGGGAACGCTGGACCTGTCGCCGCTGATCGTGATCGTCGTCGCGCAGCTCATCCTGATCACGGTCGTGCCGTGGCTCGAGAGCTCGGCGACGCGGCTTTTCATCTGACGCCGCAACGCGGACGAAGGCGACGGTGTCGCGCCCGGAACCTAAGCGTGCGCCGTTCGGTCTGACAGGCACTCGGCACGACAACGACCGGGCGACAACGCCCGGAACGGCTGTCGTCACCCGTAGTTCAAGCGCCGCGCCACCGACCGCAGTACCGACGGGCTCATGCCCGCCCGGCATCCCGACAGCCGCCTGACGCCTCCGCACGACTCGGCGTACCCGCCATTGGCGGGTGCGCCGCATGACGACGCCGTCATCGCCTCGTGCCGTCTCTGTTCAACGGTCGAGCGAAGGAGGAATGCCATGGGAAAGGAATATCGACGCGACGTGTCGCGCCGCAGATTCGTGCAGGCCGCGAGTGCCATCGGACTTGCGGCGAGCATGGGACCGTACATCGTCACGCGTCCGGCACGCGCGGCGGGCAAGACGTTGAAGATTCTCCAGTGGAGCCACTTCGTGCCCGCCTACGACAAATGGTTCGACGACACATATACCAGGCAATGGGGCGAGAAGAACGACACGCAGGTGATCGTCGATCACGTCGGGATTCCAGCGATCAATTCGCGCGCGGCCGCCGAGGTGTCGGCCCAGAAGGGTCACGATCTCTTCATGTTCCTTTGGCCGGCACCGAGTTACGAGACGCAGGTGATCGACCACAAGGAGATCTACGACGAGTGTGCGAAGAAGCACGGCAAGCCGATCGACCTCGCGGTCAAGAGCACCTACAACCCGAGGACGAAGAAGTACTTCGGCTTCTCCGACAGCTTCGTTCCCGATCCGGTGAATTACCGGATCGATCTGTGGGCCGAGCAGGGCATGCCGCATGGGCCCACGAGCTGGGACGACGTGCTGCGTGTCGGCAAGAAAATCAAGGGCAAGCATCAGATCCCCGTCGGCATCGGCCTGTCGGCCGAGCTCGACACGGCGATGGCGATGCGCACGATCCTGTATGCGTTCGGCGGCTCGGTACAGGACGAGCACGAAAACGTCGTGCTCGATTCGCCGCACACGCGCGACGCGGTCGAGTTCGTCAAGGCGCTCTACGAGCAGACGATGACGCCCGAGGTGATGGCGTGGGACGCGTCGTCGAACAACCGTGCGCTGCTCGCCGGCAAGGTGTCCCTCGTGCTGAACGCGATCTCGACGACGCGCGCCGCGGAGGACAAGAAGCTGCCCATCGCGGACAGGATCGGGCTCACGCCCGCGCTGAAGGGCAGCGTCCGCGCGATCGGCCTCGAGCACGTGATGGACTGCTACGTCATCTGGAAATTCGCCGACAACATCGAGGGCGCGAAGAAGTTCCTCGTCGACTACATCGATAACTTCGAGCAGGGCTTCAAAGGCAGCGAGTACTACAACTTCCCGTGTTTTCCGAGCACGGTGCCCGACATCAGGGCGCTGCTTGCGAACGACCCGCACGAGCCGCTCGGCAAGTACAAGGCGCTCGACGACGTGCTGCACTGGGCGACGAACGTCGGCCATCCGGGCTACGCGAACGCGGCGACCGACGAGATCTTCAACACGTGGGTGCTGAACACGATGTTCGCGAAGGCCGCGACCGGCACGTTGCCGATCGACGACGCCATCAAGGAGGCTGCGGCCAAGTGCAAGGCGATCTTCGCCAAGTGGGACCAGAAGGGACTCGTGTAAGGCCGCACGATGGCCACGGTGGAGACGCGCCGGCTCACCAAGCGTTTCGATTCCGGCAACGCCGTCGACGGCATCGATCTTTCGGTGCGCGAAGGCGAATTCCTGGTGCTGGTCGGACCCTCGGGCTGCGGCAAGACGACGCTGCTGCGCATGCTCGCTGGCCTGGAGACGCCCAGTTCGGGCGACGTGCTGATCGGCGGCCGCGTCGTCACGTGGCTGCCGCCGCGCAAGCGCGACATCGCGATGGTCTTCCAGAGCTACGCGCTCTATCCGCACCTGACGGTCTTTGGCAACATCGCATTCCCGATGCGGGCGGCTGGCGTGGCGCGCGCGGACGTCGCCACCCGGGTCCAAAAGGCGGCGTCGATGTTCGGCATCGAGCGTCTGCTGCAGCGCAAGCCGCGGCAGCTTTCCGGCGGCGAGCGCCAGCGCGTCGCGTTGGCGCGCGCCGTCGTGCGCGATCCCGTCGTGTTCCTGCTCGACGAGCCACTGTCCAATCTCGACGCCAAGCTGCGCACGTCCGCGCGCGACGAGCTGCAGCAGTTCCAGCGCCGGCTCGGCACGACCACCGTCTACGTGACGCACGACCAGGTCGAGGCGATGGGTCTCGGCGATCGGATCGCGGTCCTCGACCACGGGCGGATCCATCAGCTCGGCACGCCGCGCGACGTCTACCACGATCCCGCTGATACGTTCGTCGCCACGTTCATCGGCAGTCCGCCGATGAACCTGCTCCAGAATGGCCGGATGCTCTCGGGCGTGCGGCCCGAGCAATTGCTGCCGCGCGCGGCATTCGATCGCGACGACGCGATCGTGCCGTTTCCGTTCACCGTGAACCGCATCGAATACCTCGGCGCCGATCGTCTGGTCTACGGGACGCTCGACGCGCCGCGCGCGGACACGAAGGTGATCGCGCGCTTGCCGTCGATGATCACGCTGCCGATCGAGACGGGCAGGCGCTACGATTTCGCGGTTCGCGAGCGCGACCTCAAGCATTTCGATCGCGAGAGCGGACGCAAACTGGAACGGGCGGCATGAGCGCGTCCGGGGAACGTCTGGCGAGCGCGCTCGCAACCCATGCACCGGCGCCGGCCCGCCGCCGCATCCATCCGTTCGACGACGAGTCGTGGCTCGGCCGCATCCTGCTCGCACCGGCGGTGGTCTATATCGTCGCGCTGGTCGGTTTCCCCTTCTTCCTCGCGATCTCCTACAGCGTCAGCGACGCCACCGTCGGCAGCACGACGCTGCACTTCGTCGGCTTTCGCAACTACGCGCAGATTTTCCAGGATCCGACGTTCTGGCGGTCGCTGCGCAACGCCGTCGTGTTCACCGGCGTCTCGCAGGTGCTCGTCGTCGTGCTGGGAAAGATCCTCGCGATGGCGATCTACGCGGACTTCCCGGGGAAATGGATCGTCCGCTTCCTGATCCTTTTGCCGTGGGTCGCGCCGATTTCGCTCGGCTCGATCGGCTGGTTGTGGATCTTCGATCCGGTCTACAGCGTCATCAACTGGAGCGCGCGTGCGCTGCATCTGTTCCGCGGCGGCTTCTGGCCGATCTGGCTCGGCCAGCCGGATCTCGCGATGGCGTCGATCATCCTCGTCGACGTGTGGCGGCTGCTGCCGCTCGCCACCGTCATCATCCTCGCCGGCATGAGCTCGATTCCGCAGGACATCCATGATGCGGCCGCCGTCGATGGCGCCGGTTTCTGGCGGCATCTATTCCGCATCAACCTTCCGCTGATCATGCCGATCATGCTGGTCGCGCTGCTGTTCGGCATCGTGTTCACGTTCACCGACCTCATCGTCGTCTATGTGCTGACGCGCGGCGGCCCGTTCGACAGCACGCAGGTGATCGCCAGCTATGCCTATTTCACGGGCGTCCAGGGTGGCGATCTTGCAACCGGCGCCGCGATCTCGCTGTTCCTGTTCCCGGTGCTGGTAGCGGTGGCGATCGTGTTCCTGACGATCGCGAAGCGCACGGAGGTGACGTGACATGACGCACCGTCCCCTCATCATCGTGCGTTCGCTGAAGCGTACCGTCCACATGCTGCTGCTCGCGGCGTTCGTCGCGTTCCTTGCCTTCCCGTTCTACTGGATGGCGATCACGACGTTCAAGTCGACGAGAGACCTGATCGACACGACCCACAACCCGTTCCTGTTCGGCGCCCCGCCGACGCTCGACAACCTGCGCGTGCTGTTCTTCCAGACCGATTTCGGCCGGTGGATCGCGAATACCGCCGAGGTCGGCGTGCTGGTGACGCTGATCACGCTGCTGCTCGCAGTGCCGGCGGGCTATGCGCTTGCGCGGCTTTCGGGACGCTGGGGACATCGCCTCGGCATCGCGATCTTTCTCACCTATTTGATCCCGCCCACGATCCTCTTCATCCCGTTCTCGCGCATCGTCGCCGGCCTCGGCTTGCAGGATTCGCTGTGGTCGCTGGTTCTGGTGTACCCGAGCTTCACCGTTCCGTTCTGCACGTGGCTCATGATGGGCTTCTTCAAGTCGATTCCGCGCGACATCGAGGAGGCGGCGATGATCGACGGCTTGAGTCGCTTTCGGGCGTTCGTCAAAGTGGTGGTGCCGGTTTCATCCGCCGGCATGCTCACCGTCGTGATTTTCACGCTGACGCTGGTGATGCAGGAATTCGTTTATGCATTGACGTTCATCACCACGTCAGCGCACTACACCGTCAGCGTCGGCGTGCCGACGTTCCTGGTGCGCGGCGATGTTTACTTCTGGGGCTCGCTGATGGGCGCGTGCCTGATCGTCAGCATTCCGGTCGCGCTCGTCTACAACCTGTTCGTCGATCGCTTCGTCGCGGGATTCACCGTCGGGGCGGTGAAGTAGTTCTCCCAAGCTGCTTGGGTGCGAGCGCACCTGTTGCAACGGGTCGTTGCGAAGCGCACGGGCACGACTCGAGCGCCGCGTCGCGGCTGGAGAATGCGGTCGGGCGTCGCCCGACACTCGCGACGCTCGAGCGTGATGCAGAGGCCGTTGGATGCGGGCTCCCAATACGGCTCGTCCACGCCGACGAGGCGTGGTGGCGCTGTCAACGCTCGCCCGCCAGCGTGTTGGCGAGCCGAACGAAATCGGCGACCGTTAAGGCTTCGCCGCGCAGACCGGGGTCGATGCCAGCGGTGCGGAGTTGCGCCTCGCTGGCGAATGCCGCGAGCGCGTTGCGCAGCGTCTTGCGCCGCTGCCCGAAGGCTGCTGCAACGATGCGGGCGAACAGCGCGTCATCGGCGATCAGGGGCTTCAAGTCGCCGAGCGGCACGAGACGCGCGACTGCCGATTCGACCTTTGGTGGCGGGCGGAAAGCGCCCGGCGGTACCGTGAAAAGTCGCGTCACGCGAAAGCGCGACTGGAGCATGACGCTGAGACGTCCGTAGTCGGGCGTGGCGGGAACGGCCGTCATCCGCGCAACCACTTCACGCTGAAGCATCGCATGGATGTCGCGCAGCCGCGCCTCGAACGCCGCGAGACGGAACAAGAGCGGCGAGCTGATGTTGTACGGCAGGTTACCCACGATACGCAGGTCCGCGCCGAGCATCGCGAAATCGAATGCGAGCGCGTCCGCCTCGTGCAGCGCCAGCCGATCGGAAGGGAAGCGCTCGCGCAAACGGGCCGCGAGGTCGCGATCGATCTCGATCGCCGCAATGCGTCCCGCACGCTTAATCAGCGCGCCGGTCAGCGCCGCAAGTCCCGGCCCGATCTCGACGACGTTGTCGTCGGCCTTCGGGCCGATCGCATCGACGATCTTCTCGACGTAGTGCGGATCGGCAAGGAAGTGCTGGCCGAACCGCTTGCGCGGCTGGTGGCCGTGCATCAGGCCTCAAGCCGCGAGCGCGATCGCGAGCTCGACGGCGCCGGCGAGACTGCCGACGTCGGCGCTCTTCGCGCGTTCGGCATCGATCGCGAGGTCGAGCGCGGTACCGTGATCGACCGACGTACGCACGAACGGCAGCCCGAGCGTCACGTTGACGCCATGACCGAAGCTCGCCGCCTTCAGCACCGGCAAGCCCTGGTCGTGGTACATCGCGACGATCGCATCGAAGCGCTTCGCGATGTCGGGCACGAAGACCGTGTCGGCCGGCATGGGGCCCGTCACGTCGATGCCGCCTGCGCGCGCGCTCGCGATCGCCGGCGCGACGACGTCGCGGTCTTCGGTTCCGAGGTGCCCCCCTTCGCCTGCATGGGGATTCAGGCCGCAGACGGCGATCCGCGGCTCGGCGATGTCGAAGCGTGCCGTCAATTCGCGACGCACGATCGCAAGCGTCTCGGCGACCGAGGCGGCCGTGATCGCGTCGGCAACGCCGCGCAGCGGCAGATGCGTCGTGACGAGCGCCACGCGAAGCGCATCCGGCGCCGCGCCGCTCACGAGCATCATCACGACGCGCGGGGTGGCGGTGCGCGTCGCGAATAATTCGGTGTGGCCCATGAACGGGATGCCGGCATCGTTGAAGACGCTCTTCTGCACCGGTCCCGTCACGAGCGCGCCGAACGCGCCGGTTGCGCACGCGTCGCACGCGGTCTCGAGCATCGTCAGCACGCTCCGCGCGTTCGTCGGATCCGGATGTCCGGGCACCGGCGGCGCCGCGAGCGGCTGATCCCAGACTTCGACGCCAACCCCGAGCGGCGCGAACGCGAGCGGATCGTAACGAACGTAACGCGGCGTGATGCCGAGCCGCTCCGCGCGCGCGACGAGCACGTCGTAATCGCCGAGCACGACGAGCCGCGCACGAAACGGCGTTGCCTGATGCCGCTCGGACAGCCGCGCGACAAGCTCGGGACCGATTCCCGCCGGCTCGCCGGTCGTGATCGCGATCGTCGGATGCGCGCGCATCGAGGCCTAAAGCGGCAGCACGCTCACGGCCGACGCATCGCCGAACACCTGCACGTCGACGTTCAGCATCGCTCGGACCGTGTGCCCGGCCATGCGGTCCGCGTCGATCTTCACCTGACGCAAACCGTCGAGCGGCTGCGCCGGCTTGCCGAAGATCCAGAGCGCTTCGAGCGGCACGTCGGCGTTGATCTCGCCGGTGTGCTGCACGGCGCGGCCCAATGGCAGCGCGAAGCCCTCGCGACCGAACACCGGGAACTGGTCGAGTTTCGCCGCGTAGCGCAACACCTGCGATCCCCCGTAGCGCGCGCGCGTATTGAGGTCGTACCACGCTCCCGGCGGCAGCGCGATGTCGACCTCGCCGCCTTCGCGAACGATCGGCGCGACGAGCAACGCGTCACCGCACATGAACTGCGTCTCGAAATCGCGCGCGAGACGGCTGTCGGGAAACGCGAGCGGCATTGCGCGCGACACCGGCAGGCCGGTGCGCGTCGCCTGCGTGATCGCCCGCTCGAGATACGGGATCAGCCGGTAGCGCAGCGCGAGCCATTTGCGCGCGATGCCTTCGGCTTCGGCGCCGAACGTCCACGGCTCGCGTTCGCCGATCCCGTTCAACCGCATGTGCGAGAAGAAGACGGCCGCCTGCAGCCAGCGCACGAAGAGCTCCGGCGTCGGCCGCGCGCCGTAGAAGCCTCCGACGTCCGAGCTGTGATACGGATTGCCCGACATTCCGAGCGACAGCCCGCCGCGGATCGACGCGGCGAAGCCTTCCCAGTCGCTCTGCGGCGCGCCGCCAAAGCCGATCGGATAACGCTGGCTGCCCGCCCAGCCCGCGCGGCTCCAGACGATCGGCGGCCCGTCCTGCGGCTTCGCGAAGCGCGCGGTCGCGTCGAACACGCAGCGGTTGTAGAGCAGCGGATAGACGTTGTGCAGCCGCGCGCCGCTGTCGCCATTGGACGCGACGGCGTCGTCCGGTACCTGTTCGCCGAACTCGCTCGCGATGACGTCGACGCCATCCTCGAACAGCGATGCGTGCTCGTCGCGCCACCACGCGTAGGCGTCGGGATTGGTGAAGTCGACGATTCCGTATTCGGCGGCGCTCATCGTCGTGGCCGAACCGGGCGCAGCGGTCGGCGCATGGACGTAGGGATCGCCGTCGGGCGTGAGCAGCAGATACTGCTGCGACGCGAGATCCTGGAAGAGCGTCGAGTCGACCGACACGTGCGGCTGCTCGGTCACGCAAACGCGAAAGTCGCGTTCCCTGATTTTCGCGAG
>Ga0207707_10004816_pt1 | contig 11838 bp, 9 predicted proteins | sample KBSC83BmetaG_FD_184336 | JGI IMG/M metagenome (GOLD analysis project Ga0207707, IMG submission 184336) | Corn rhizosphere microbial communities from Kellogg Biological Station, Michigan, USA - KBS C8-3B metaG (SPAdes) (version 2) | ecosystem: Host-associated > Plants > Roots > Rhizosphere ... | reverse complement strand
CGTTCCGCAAGCAGCGGGTGATAGTGCGCGACATCGCCACCGATCCGCTGTGGGATGACTACCGCCGGATCGCCGAACCCTTCGGGCTCGCCGCGTGTTGGTCGACGCCGATCCTGGATATCGATGACACCGTGCTCGGAACCTTCGCGATGTATTACGACGAGCCCCGCGCTCCAACCGACGACGACATCGCGCTCACCGAAACCGCGACGCTGCTGGCGAGGAACGCGATCAATCGGGCGCGCGCCACTACGGCACTTCGCGCTCGCACGGCGGCCGCCGAGCGGTTGGCGCTGGCGCTCCAGGAGAGTGAAGCGCGTTTCAGGATGATGGCCGAGACCATTCCGGTTCAGGTCTGGACCGCTCGGCCTGACGGCATGCTGGATTTCGTCACCCGCAGGACGGCCGCCTATTTCGGCGTTCCCGCGCCGAGTCTGCTGGGCGAAGGATGGGCGGCGCTCGTTCATCCCGACGACATCGAGCGCGCGGCAGAGCACTGGAAGCACGCGCTGGAAACGGGCGAGGCTTACGAGGTGGAGTTCAGGGTACGTGATGCCGCTGGAGAATTCCGGTGGCAGCTCGTCCGCGCTGATCCGATGCGGGACGCAGACGGGCAGGTCGTTCAATGGTTCGGGTGTACCGCCGACATCGAGCAGCAGAAGCGTCTCGAAGCGGCGCTCGACGATGCGCTGGCAGAGGCGCGCCACGCCAACAAGGTCAAAGCTGATTTCCTGGCGATGATGAGTCACGAGCTACGCACTCCGCTCAACGCAATCGGCGGCTACACCCAGCTGATGCTGGACGGAATCCCGGCGCCGGCGACCGACGCACAGCAGAATTTCCTGCAGCGCATCCTTCGCAGTCAGCAGCACCTCCTTGGTCTGATCGAGAGCGTGCTCACCCACGCCAAGCTCGAGGCGGGGAAAACCACATATCGAATTACCGAGGTAATGGCGCACGAGATTCTCGAGGTGATCGACCCGCTCACCGCGCCGCAGCGCGCCGCCAAGCGCATCTCGTATCGATGCGATGACTGTGATCCGCGAATGCAGCTGCGCGCCGACAAGGACAAAGTCGTTCAGATCATGCTCAACGTGCTGTCGAACGCGGCGAAGTTCACGCCCGCTGAAGGGAGCATCACGGTCTCAACGTCGGTGCCGTCGCCCGGCGTGGGTGCCTTTATCGTGAGTGATACCGGAATCGGGATGTCGGCCGAGCAGCTGGCGATCGTCTTCGAGCCGTTCGTTCAGTTCGACAGCAAGCTGGCGCGTGAGAGCAGCGGCACCGGATTGGGGATGCCGATCAGCCGAGAGCTGGCGCGCGGGATGGGCGGCGATCTGGTCGCGACCAGCGAGCCGGGGTCGGGGACGACTTTCACGCTTACGCTGCCGCTCGCGACCTGAGCTTGACGCGTCAGGCATAGCTGGAGGCGGCGATTTGCCGCCTTTTTTTGTGCCGTTCGGGGCCCGGCCAAAACCCGGTGGTCAGGCCAGAAAATCGGCGTTTTAGGCAGTTAACAGCTTCTTGGCGCGATCTACAAGCTCAGCCGTTTCCCGCGTCCGACGCGCTCGTCAAAAACAGAGGCCTCCAAACGGCCCGTTTTCGCCGCCCGCCAGTTCCCGCCGTCGCGCGCACCGACAGGGCGAATCGATGCACACCTCTCACACGAGGTCGATGAATATGTTCGAAGCTTTTGCGCAACTCTTCCCCGCCGATTGGCAAGGCGCGGTGCTCACTTTGCTGGCGCCAATGCGCTGGCTCGCAGGCTGGCAGTCGTCACTGGGCAACGCCTGGTTGGGCGGCGGATCCGCTGGCCACATCCTGTCATGGATCGCGCTGCTCTTCCCCGCATTGCTTCTCGCGGCGGGCATGTGGTGCACCCTCGCATCGATCTACACGCTACCCTTCCGCTCCGGACGCGGCGCCGTCATCACATCGATGTTGATGGCGTGGTGGGACGCCGGTCGCGTCATCTGGCTGTTCTGGACCGGAATGCTCCGCGTCGCGGTCGCGTTCGTCGGCTGGATCATCGGCTCGGTGCGCTTTGCCTTCCTGATGGTGAAGAACATTTTCCTCGGCCTGCTGCGCTCGCCGCTCACGCTCCTCGACTGGACGTCGAAGCGGTACTTCCAGCCGGGTGTACCGTGGGTCGCGTTCCTGATCCTCACCATCTGGTGCGCGATCGAAGCGACGATCTTTACCTTCACACTGCAGCCGACGCTCAATGAAGTGTTCGGCAGCTTGACCGGATTCGATCCGAATCCGCGGGTGATGGCGCCGCTGCTCTGGATGTTCCTGTTCATGCTCGTCGCGGGCAGCTTTGCCTGCGTCCAGGTCGTCACCGAAGCGGTGAAGGAGAAGAAGAAGGCTACCATAGTACAGATGCTCGTCGTCGAGAGCGCGGTAATGTTCTTCGAGGTCGTGTTCCTCTACCGCGAGCTGATCGATGCGATCACGCCGTGGATCGCCCAGCAGTCGGGGGGCTCGGTGCAGCTCGGCATCGGTGCCACGTTGGCGCTGGCTTCGTTCGGCTGGCTCGGCGTGCGCGGCATGTCGTGGTTCCTGTTCGGACGATTTGGAACTCCGGCACTGCTGGCGATTCTGTCGCGGCAGGCGGTCACCCACGAAGGCACCGCCCGCCCGGTTGCGTTGGCGGTCGAGCCCGGTCTGTGGCGCGAGCCGGTCAACGCTCTGAAGGCGGAGACCGTGTGGTTCCACGAGGAAGCGAAGCGCATGTTCGAGCTGCTTTCGCTGCCCGTGCTCCAGCTCCTCGCTGCAGCAATCAACTTCGCGGTCGTGATGATCAAGTCGCGGCCGATGTTCTCGCTTCCATTCAAGTCGCTCGACGATGTTCTGTCGGCGACGCCGATGGTCCACGTTCGTCCGACCCTGGAATCAGCGGCGCGGAAGCTGACGCCGCACGATCCCCGACCGAGGGTAGCGTGATGAGAAGCCCACGCGGAGTCATCGGGGCCGCGCTCGCGGTAGTTGCGCTGAGCGGGGCGGTGGCGTGCGTGCCGACGGCAGATGGCGCGCGCGTCGCGAGATCTACGCTGGTGATCGGAATCGACGTCAGCGGCTCGTTCAGCGGCAAGAATCGATATGAAAGCTCGATCGATTTCGCCGCTAATTATCTCTACGCGCACATCCATGGGTTGGGCGGGCTGAAGCAGCCGACGGCCGTATTCGTCGGCTCGTTCGGTGGAGAGAAGCCGGGCGAGACGAAGTCGTTTCAGCCGATCCATACTTTTCAGAATATGACCGTGCCGCAGATCGCGGCTTTCTTGAGAAAAGAGTATCCGTCGCGTGACGGACTGACGGATTTCAATCCGTTCTTCGAGCGCGTCGGAACCCTGGTGAAGCGCCAAAACCTGGTGCTGTCGCCGCTCAACATCGTGATGCTGACGGACGGAATTCCAGACACCCCGTCGGAGAAGAACGACAGCTTGAGCAAGTACAAGAAGATCAACGTCAGCGGGCTGGAGTATCTCTCCAAGAACACCACGGTGCGGATCCTGTATCCCCGCCCGACGGTGGCGGTGCACTGGGAGAAGAACGTACCGCGCCGCAGAGTGCGGATGTGGACCGTGGACGACGAGGTGATGGCGACCTGGCGCTCGCACTATAAGACCGGTGCGCAGCCCGAGACCCAGGCCGAGCTGTGGAAGTGGATCAACGACAACGTCGACTTCCGGGTGCGGAGCGGCGGAATACTGTAATCTCCGAAGTCTCCGATGCACAAACGCCCCGCGCATAAAGCGCGGGGCGTTTTGCTTTTCGGCAAGACTGTTGCTCACTCGGATCACGAAAGCGATCGAGCGCGATCAACGCGTCTCAGGGAACTACCGAGCGGAGAGTCGAGGTGAGAGTACAGTACCGGTTCGCCACAGCGCTGCTTTCCCTCCTGGGATTCGGGCTCGGTTATCCCCGCCTGCTCGCTGGCCAAACGGTATGGCAACCGTCGCCGGGGCACACCCAGATCCCGATTTGGCCCGGCGCCGCTCCTGACGCGCGGAAAGTCGGACACGAGGTGGCAGGCACCGTCGTGGATTCGACCGGTAAACCCAAGCCCGTTGGCGGCAGGCCCTGGGTTTATGTCGACAGCGTCTCGCGGCCGACGATGACGGTCTATTCACCCACCGTTAAGAACACCGGCGCAGCGGTTGTCGTGTTCCCCGGCGGCGGATATTTCGTTCTGGCGATAGATCTCGAGGGCACCGAAGCCTGCGACTGGCTGACATCGAGGGGAATCACCTGCGTTTTGTTGAAGTACCGCGTCCCTTGCGACCGAGTCGGACCGTACCGGGATTGTCGGACGGCGTTGGAAGACGCACAGCGGACCCTGGGATTGGTGCGCCACCGTGCTGCGGAGTGGCACATCGACCCGCACAAGATCGGGGTAATCGGCTTTTCGGCCGGCGGCCACATGGTGGCGGCGATAAGCACCCATTTCGACAAGCGTCTCTACCGGGCCGTGGACGCGGCGGATTCGGAGAGCTGCCGCCCGGATTTCGCGATCGCTCTCTACCCTGGGCACATCGCGGTACGAGAGAAAGGGTTCGTGCTGAATCCCGACCTTCGCTTCACCAGCCGTACACCGCCGACGTTCTTGCTTCAGTCCGAGGATGATCCTGTAGATCCGGTGGAGAACTCGATTGTCTATCACAATGCACTGAGGAAGGCGGGAGTTCCCGTCGAGCTGCATTTGTACGTAAAGGGCGGGCATGCGTTCGGGCTGCGGCGCACCAGTTTCCCGATTACGGAATGGCCGCACCTGGTCGAGCGCTGGCTGGGAACTATAGGGATGATCCCGAAGTAGGCCAGTGGCAGTCCGGCTAGGACTCGGATTTGCTGCCAATTCGGGTGTGCGCGATTCTGCGTACGCATGATCGAGGGTGTTCCTATGCGTCACATTCTCTTAGCCTCTCTGATAACGATCACCGCCTGTTCCACCCCGACCAGCGTTGACAGCGGCCTGCTTTTGGTCTCGTCGCGTCCGCATGCGGTCACGCTCTCCAACCACACCTCGGATCCGGTGTCGTACCTAATCGGAACGCCCGCCTATTTTGCGCTTTACGATCCCGGACCGTGTGCGCTGCCAGAAGGGTGCAACAAGAGCGTAGCGGCGAATGCGTCGGTCACCATCCCGAACGATCAGATTGGTGGATATCGTGTCGGCGAACGGACCGCGGTGGTGATCCATTGGCGTGGGCTTGGGCCAATGCCGGCAGACGGTCCGCAACGTCTCGAGATACCCCTTCGTTGAGCAGTCGATGCGTGTTGTACGCGTTCTGCGTCGGAATGTGCGTCGCAACCGCGTGTAGCGCGCAGAACTCTCCAAGCCCGCGCGGAGTTGACGCTCGCGATCTGGAAGTCTATACGGCTGTCCTCGACAGCATGTTCACTCCCCGCGCTGAAAGCAGCCACTCCCAGATCGCGGTTGACGTCAGCACCGAACTGCTTCCGCCCGAGAACGCCGCCAGCATCATCGGCATCCTCCTCAAGGCTCCGGGCGTCGACAGCTCAATCGCACGCGAAATCGTCGCGAGAAGCGATCGGCCGCACTCGCTGCGGGGCATCGCTGACGGACGCTTGCGAATGCCGGTGTTGCTCGCGGATTCGGCGTCGCTTGCGGCACTTCCTCGTGCCGACATAAACAGGTTCTGGAGCGATTTTTATACGCGCTTCCCACACACCAACGGACTCATCCAGCTCTCGGGTATCGGCTACAGCGCGGATCGCAATCTCGGCGCCCTGATGGTCGACGTGGGTTGCGGCGGTCTATGTGGAAATGGATATATCGTCGTGATCAAGCGAGAGAACGGACGATGGCGTATTGTGAAGATCGTCAACACCTGGGTTTCGTAGGTCGTGGTCGCCCGCTTGCAGTGAACGGAGCTCTAATACCCCGCACATGGAGGGCATGTGAAAACACCGCCCGCACTAGTTGTCGGTATCGCCCTTGTCGCAGCCGCCTGCGCGGCCCGCACACCTCGCGTGACTTCTTCGGCTCCCGCACCGATCGCTGAAATAGCCGTCACATCTTCGCCCAACACGCCGGTAATGATATTCGCGAGCGCGCCCAGCAGATTCGCGCTTCGCACAGACGCGATAAGAGTAAGATCGGACACGATCCATACGACGACACCTGCGCTGTTGAAAGCATATCTCGATCAGGGCGAGATCAACATCGTGGCGGAAAGCAATGTCCCCATTTACGTGAAAGCGACTCTCGCGCATGCTCCAGCGCTCCACGTGACTGCAACCGGGCACGGCGCAGTTCTTCTGCAGGGCGGTTTCGGCATCACGACGCGCTGAGCGCGGCAGCAACCATTCGAGGTCTTGAGGGGTCTTGCCCTGACGAGCAACAAGCGTAGCTCGATCCTGTTTTCCGCGAGCCTCGTCGGACTCCCGCTGCTCGGAGTGAGCTCGCTTGGCGCCCAGGCACCCTCGACATCGGTGACTGCCGGCTTCGGTGTCGATACCGCGATCGCAGACGTACACAACATCTTCTCCCTCGTTCGCGCTTACCTCGCAAAGCCCGACTCCGCGCGTTCGCGGGGCTTGTGGACCGAATCGACTGAGTTCGACCGGGACGTCGGCGACCTAACCGCCCTCGTCACCATCTACCAGGGCTTTCCGGCAACCGTGGTGGGCGTGATACCCGCCACCCCGAACGACAGTGCGTACGTCGTGCGAATACTCTACGCCCAGGGCGATTCTGCACACGGCATCTCGCCGCTCGCGCTCCAGAGACTCTATGCGCTGCGCGACCGCGGCGCTCCATTCGGGTTCAAGCTGTCCGGCGCTCTGCCGAGGATGACTGAGTCGTGGGACCGGCGCACCAATGGGCGCATAACGTTCTGGTATTCGCCGGGCACGAAACCGAATCAAGCCAAAATCGAGCGCTCGGCTCGATTCGTGGACTCGGTTGCAAGATTGTTCGACGTGCCGCCACCCAAACATCTCGATGTGTACGTCGGACCATCTATGGACGAGGTCGACCGGGCGATCGGCCTGGACTTCTACCCAGAACCGTCGGGCCCCGGTCAACGCAGCGGCGGACGCGACTTCGGATCCATCCTCCTGGTTGGAAATCCGGAAATCGGCGAAGCGTACTTGCACGAGTTCGTACACGCAGTGTTGGGCCCGCAGATTCACCCTGGCAATCACCTTCTGAATGAGGGAGTGGCGACCTGGCTTGGTGGCTCGAGAGGCCACACACCGGCGCAGATGTACGCACTCGTTCGCGGCTACCAGACAGCCGATTCGACGCTCACCCTTTCCGGTCTGATGCGCGCTGATTTTCGCGATGACGACGCCATTCGCGCCGCCGACCTGCTCTACGGATCGGGCGCATTGGTCGCGAATGCCGTGTACCGGAAGCGCGGGATCGCCGGCGTGCTCAGGCTGTATCGGGCCACGGGAGACGCCGACGCCATTCTTCGAGCGATCGCCGCCGAGCTCAGCCTGCCGACGAACGATCCGACAGCGATCGATCGTTGGTGGCGAGAAGAAGCGGCTCGGGCGGCTCGATTCTAATGCGACTTTCTCTCGCGTTGGCCGCATTCTTTCTCCCAACGATGCTCGTCGCGCAGCAAGTACCGAGCAGAGGAGTCGAGACGACCATTCGCCGACTCGAAGACCAGTGGCGCGCCGCGCAACAGGCTAACGACACCGCCGCTTTCCGAAAGCTCCTCGCGCCGGAGGTCACCTTCATCGGAACTTCAGGGTCCCTGCGCGATCGCGACGGATACATCGCGAGCCGGGCACAAAGCTGGATCCCGCGCGCCGCGCGGTTCACTGTCGACGGGCTCCGGCTGCGAGCTTATGGAACGGTGGTGATCGTCACAGGACGCGAGACCACGGCGGGAACGGGTGTCGCGGCGCAGGGACGTTTTACGCATGTCTGGTCGCATCGGGGCAATTCCTGGGTGCTCGTCGCGCTGCAGCGGACGGAAATTGCGCCCTGACGCGCTGCAATCCTTGCCAAGGCCGTGACTTTACTTTACTGTACAAAGTCCTTTGTACGACTCCTCAACCATGATCGATGCAGCTCAATATCCGCGACCTGTCCAAGAAGTATCCGAACGGCACCCAGGCACTGAAGAACGTCTCCCTCGACATCCCGCCCGGGATGTTCGGCCTCCTCGGCAGGAACGGCGCCGGCAAGTCCACCCTGATGCGCATCCTCGCCACCCTCCAGGCACCTGACCAGGGCTCCGCCCAGCTCGGCGACATCGACGTCATTAATCAAAAAGATCGCCTTCGCGAAACCCTCGGCTACCTCCCGCAATCATTCGGTTTCCACCCCAAAGCCAGAGCGGAACGCCTGCTCGAGCATTTCGCCGTCCTCAAAGGCATCGAGGCGCCGAGCGCGCGCCGTGAGATCGTAGAGTCGTTGCTCCATCAGACAAACCTCTGGGATGTTCGCGGTCAGAAGCTCGGCACGTTCTCCGGAGGGATGCGCCAGCGCTTCGGCGTCGCCGTCGCACTGCTCGGCAGACCGAAGCTGATCATCGTCGACGAGCCCACCGCGGGACTCGACCCCGAAGAACGAGTACGCTTTCTCAACCTGCTCAGCCAGATCGGTGAGGATAGCGTCGTCATCCTCTCGACCCACATCGTCGAAGACGTCGAGGAGCTGTGCAGCCGGATGGCCATCATCGACCGCGGCGAGATCCTCCTCGAGGCGCAGCCATCCCAGGCGATCGCCGAGCTCCGCGGACGCATCTGGCGGAAGACGGTGACGCGCGACGAGCTCCAGACGGTCGAGAGCGAGCAGCGCGTGATCTCCACCAAGCTGCTGGCCGGCCGCACCATCGTGCACGTGTACGGCGAGTCGCCGCCGGGTGCGGGCTTCGAGACGGTCGAGCCCGACATGAAGGATGTCTACTTCACCGTCATGGCTAGGCATCACGGCAAGCGCGCGGCGGAGCTGCAGGCGTGAGACTGCGCGAAGTCTATCGTTTCGAGCTCGATTACAGTCTGCACCGCCCGCTCACCTGGATCCTTTTCGTAGTCCAGGGATTGTTCGCGCTCTGGACGAGCCTCGCCACCAACGACAGCGCCGTCGTTCACTACAACGCGCCGATCCGTCTCGCCGGCGGCGCGGTCATCGCCAGCATGCTCGGCATCCTGATCTCGGCGGCGCTGTTCGGTGACGCGGCGCTCCGCGACGTCGACGCCGAGATGGATCCGCTGCTCTACACTTCGCGGCTCACCAAAGGCGAGTATCTGGGCGGGCGTTTTCTCGCCGCCCTGACAATCAACGCCATCGTGCTGCTGGCGATCCCGCTCGCGCACGTGATCGGGGGGTTGAGCGTCCCCGCCTCACAGCTCGGGCCGTTCCGGATCGCTGCGTTGGCGGAGCCGTTTGTGTTCTTCGCTCTGCCGAACATCGTCCTGTTCGGGGCGCTTCTCTTCACCGTTGCCGCCCTCACCCGACAGACGATTCCCGTCTATCTCGCCGCGATCGCTTTCTTCATCGGCTACCTGATCGCCGTCAACAACATGGGAGGGATCGAGAGCTCCGCGCTCTACACCATGGCCGACCCGCTCGGAATCGGGACGCTGCAACGCATGACGAAGTACTGGGCGCCGGCGGAGGAGAACACCCAGCTAATCGGCTTCCCCGCACTGCTGGTGTTCAACCGGGTGCTGTGGCTCGCGGTCGCGGTCGTAATCCTGGCGTTCCTGCAGCGGAGGTTTCGGTTTGCGCATGAGGAGGAGCGCGGTGGTCGGTGGGGGGAAAAACGGAATGCGGCACGGGAGATCCGGGCTGCGGAGCGCGCGCCGAGCCGCCTCAGCTTCCCTTTCGCCATCCCCCATCGCCCCTTCCTCGCCGTCGCGCAGCACTCGCTCGAGGAGCTCGCCCTGACACGCGTTTTTCTCGCCTGTGTGCTGGTGGCAATGGGCCTCTCTCTCCTTTTTGGCTGGAACGTCGGCAGCAGCGTGTTCGACACCTCGACGTGGCCGATCACCTACCTGGTCGCGGCTGAAGCGATGGGCAAGCGCGTCGGACCGGTGATCGTTCTTCTGATCGCACTCTTTGCGGGTGAGCTCGTATGGAAGGACCGCTCGGTTGGCGTCGCCGAGATCGCCGACGCGACGCCAGTGTCGAACAGCGCGCTGCTGATCGGCCGGTTCGTCGCGCTCATCGTAATGATCGTCGCACTGCAGGCAGCGTTCATGGCGGCCGGAATGCTCTTGCAGACGCTGCAGGGCTACCATCACTACGAGCCGGTCTTGTACCTCAAGATTCTCTTCGGCGTGAGCCTGGCTCGATGGGCGCTCATCGCAGCGCTGGCGATGGCCGTGCACGTCGTGGTCAACCAGAAATACCTCGGTCATCTCATCGTCGTCATTGCCTGGGCTTTCACGATGGTGCCCCAGTTTTTTCACGTCTATCACCATCTCCTGATTTACGCTTCGACCCCGCCGTGGACGTACTCGGGGATGAACGGCTTCGGCGAGTTTGCGGCGCCGATGATCTGGTTTCTGCTGTACTGGGCGGCCTGGGCGCTATTGCTCGGAGTAATCGCAAACCTCTTCTGGGTGCGCGGGCGGGAGACGGGGTTGCGTCAGCGGTTTCTCGACGCACGCACCCGATTCGCCGGCGCGATCCTCCGCACCGCTGGTGTCGCGGTTGCGCTGATCCTCCTGCTCGGTGGATTCATTCTCTACAACACGAACGTACTCAACGAGTATCGATCCCCGGATGACACGGGGAGTACCCAGGCCGAGTACGAGAAGATGTACAAGCGCTTCGAGGTAGCGCCGCAGCCGACCATCGAGGCGGTGCAGCTCCGCGACGAGATTTATCCCGAGCGACCTGGCGTCGATGTGCGCGGAACCTATCGGATGACCAATCGCACCGCTTCGGCGATCGACTCTGTCCACGTGGTGCTTCTCGATCGCTCGGCGACGCTGCGGTCGGTCTCCTTCGATCGCGGCGCAACGCCGGTGGTCGTCGACGACGAAAGGCGATACCGCATCTACAAGCTCGAGCGTCCGCTACAGCCGGGCGCCTCCCTGACGCTCACGTTTGGTCTGACGTTCGGGCAGCGCGGATTCACCAATGGATATCAGGACAAATCGGTGGTTGGGAACGGCAGCTCTTTAAGCCGGCCCGTGCTCCCTGCAATCGGGTATCAGCCGTTCCTGGAGCTCACCGACGACGATGAGCGTCAGCGCTTCGGGCTCGGGCCCCAGCGCGCGCCGGCATCCGAAGATCCGCGACACTCGCGATGGCTGGTGCGCAACGAGGATCTCATCGACTTCGATGAAATCGTCGGGACGAGCGCCGATCAGATCGTGGTCTCACCCGGGAGACTGATCGGCCGCTGGACGGAAAACGGCCGGCGCTACTTCCACTATCACGGTGACGGTCCGACGATGTTCGGCGTCGACATCTTCTCGGCGAAGTGGTCGGTGGTGAAGGACCGCTGGATTCCGGCCGGAGATTCGGCGCGCGCCGTGTCGCTCGAGGTGTTTCATGATCCCGCCCACGCCGGAGACAACGTCGATCGCACGCTCCGCAGCATGAAGGCGTCATTCGACTACTACACGAAGGAGTTCGGCCCGTATCAGTACAATCATCTGACCTTCGTCGAGATTCCCCGCTACGGCGGATTCGGGCGGGCGATGCCCAGCAACATCAGCTTCACCGAGGACTACTTCATCAGTCGAGTGCAGCCGGGCGAGGTCGATCAGCCGTTCTACGGCACCGCGCACGAGATCGCCCATCAGTGGTGGGGCGGGCAGTTGAAGGGCGCCAACATGCCGGGTCGGGGGTTTCTGTCGGAATCTCTCGCCAACTACAGCGCGATGATGCTG
>Ga0207707_10004815_pt1 | contig 11839 bp, 2 predicted proteins | sample KBSC83BmetaG_FD_184336 | JGI IMG/M metagenome (GOLD analysis project Ga0207707, IMG submission 184336) | Corn rhizosphere microbial communities from Kellogg Biological Station, Michigan, USA - KBS C8-3B metaG (SPAdes) (version 2) | ecosystem: Host-associated > Plants > Roots > Rhizosphere ... | reverse complement strand
GTGTCGAGCAGAGAGTGAAGACGCTCGTTGTGAATGACGCTTTCGATGGCATGGCGCCGGTGGAGCATGACTTCGAGCCACGCGATGCCCCAGCAAAGCTGCTGCAGGACGGCTTCGAGGGCGTCGGGTGGACGAGGCGTTACCTTGAGCACGACGGCGCCGTAGAGACGAGTCGCGACAAGAATGGGATAGGCGACCTCGTACCACTCGCTCACGGTTCGGCTCGCATCGTCGCGGGCTTTGCGCTGAATGATAAGGGCGCCCCGCTCCTTCAGCGCTTGCTCTGCGGACGCGATCAACTCGCCGCCTGCCTTGTCGCTGGGCCATGAGGCATTGATCGAGTAAGGTCCCTGGTCGGGAGCGCCGAGCAGCAGCGCGCCGATCTTCACACCGCCGATGAGCCTGCACTGGTGGGCGAGCCAGATCGCGGGGAAGTTATCGTCGGTGACCGCGCCGGGGAGCTGGGTCCAAAGAGAGCTGTTGCCCTCGGTGGCCAGTGCTGCGTTTGAATTGTCCATCGTTGGGTTTTGAAGGACGAGTGAACGGCAAGAAATGTGCCGCGCTCCCGGAGTTCCTGTTCGTTTAATGAAAGCCGCGCTGTCGCTTCAACCCATGCCAAGTTGGAACGAAGAACGGAAAAGATATCCTCGATTTCCCTCGGGACTGGATCGCGGTGCGGACAACCTTTGCCGGCATATTTGACGCAAATTGTACCTTTTGTTGTGCAATGCGTTCAAAACCCGGCGCGCACTCGCTTCAAGCCTCCATCTCAACGGTGAACATTGGCCCGTTGCCGCGATTGCTGATCGTCAATGTGCCGTCGTGCGCCTCCATGATTCGTCGCGCAATTGCCAGGTTCAATCCTTGCCCCTTGTGATGGTGGGAGACATCCGCCACGGCAAACTCGCTAAAAATAATTTCTTCCTGTTCCGGTGTGATAGGCTCGCCTTCGTTTGCCACTTCGATGCGCACCCGGCTCGCGATGGATGCCACGCTTACTTCCACGGCAGTTTCCTTCGCCGAAAATTTAATCGCATTGTCGAGCAAGATATCCATGACGATGCCGAACAGTTTCGGATCGGCGTGAATCCATAGATCGGCATCGCCGCGCACGCGCAATTCGCGGCGGCGCAGCGTGCCCTCCGGCTGCTCCTTGGCAAGCACCATGCTGAGCGGGATGCGCGATCGCTGGATAGCGACATTGCCGGATTTCAGGTCGCTCAGCAGCATGGTCTTTTCGCATGAGCGCAGGATCAGCTCGCCCGATCGTTGAATCTGTTCCACGAACGATTCCTCCTCTGAAGACAGACGAGGGCTTTGTCGCAACAGCGCGGCATAACCCAGAATGCCGGTCAGGGGCGTGCGCGTCTCGTGGTAGAGCAGATTGATAAAATCGGTCTTGATCCTATCGATCTCTTCAATGTTTTTCAGGCGCATAAAGACTTTGATCTTTGCGCAAAGTTCGCTGCCCTCGAAGGGTTTGGTTAGATAATCATCCGCGCCGAGATCGTATCCCTGCAGTCTTTCTTCCAGTCTGATTTTTGCAGAGACAAAAATTATCTTGGTATCCGCGAGCCGACGATCATTGCGGATCCGCCGACAGACCTCATAGCCGTCGATTGTCGGCATCAGGACGTCGAGCAAGATCACATCGACGTGCGGGTGATGATCGAGCCAATCGAAAGCTTCTTTCGCCGCCGTGGCGAGATGCAGGTGATAGTCGTCGCCCAAGAGTGCTCGATACGTTTCCAAGACGATCCCGTCGTCGTCGATAGCGAGTATGGTTCCGTGCTTCATAACCTCCTTCGCCTACTTTCAAGGTTTGGCTCGGCGATCAGCTATTCAAAACTCACGCCATTCGCGCGCGCTTTTGGACATATCGAGTTGATGGCTCGGCTATTGCTATTTGAAACTTCTGTCCGGAAATTTTGCCGCTTATGGCCCAAATCAATCCCTAAAATATCCTGGTACCGTTACAGGTTCGCGGATTGGCACAGATGCAACGTTCGGGAAGCGAAAATCAGGTGACAAATTTCGTTAAACGACTGCGCAACAAATTGTTATCGAGACAACAGAGAGGAATCGCGCGACCTCAAGGGGCCGAAGTTGTCTTCGAGGCTTTGGAACCGCGGTTGTTGATGTCTGCGGACCCGATCGTCGCGGCGGCTGCGGTAGCCGAGCCGGCGGTGATTGGCACGACCGAGCCCAAAGTCATGAGCGTCGGTCTGCTCAACAATCCCGCTTCGGCGCCGGCCACTGCTCAGCAGGAACCGGCACGCAACGACAGCACCTCCGCAGCCGAGACTCGCACCCGGCATGAAATCGTATTCGTCGACACGCGGGTCGAGAACTACAAGCAGTTTCTGCAGGATTTTCTCTCGTCATCGGGCGGCGACCGGCAGATCGAAGTGCGCATGCTCGATCCTGACCGCGACGGCATCGAGCAGATCAGTCAGGCACTGTCCGAATATACCGGGTTGGACGCCGTCCACTTCATTTCCCACGGTGTCGACGGCGCCGCGCTTTTAGGCGCCACTTGGCTCGACCAAAAATCACTCCAGACGATGGCGGATGCGGTCGCCGGCTGGGGCAAGTCGCTGAGCTCGGATGCCGACCTGCTGTTCTACGGGTGCGATATCGCGGCATCTCCCGTGGGCGTCGCGTTCCTCCAACAGTTGAGCCAATTGACCGGCGCCGATGTCGCCGCCAGCAGCGATCCCACAGGCGCGAGCGAGCTTGGCGGAGACTGGATTCTCGAAAGCACGGTCGGTGATATCGAAACCGGCATCGCGCCAAGCAAACAGCTTCAACAAACCTGGGAAGCGCTGCTCGTCGCGCCCACAGCTTCGAACATGAACACGGCGGAGACCTATACGCTGAACACGCCGCTCAACCTTGCCGATATCGTGATCAGTGATGCGGATAGTGCCAACGTGACTGCCCGGCTGACCTTATCCAATCCGGGGGCTGGACGGTTGAGCATAGGCACGTCCGGTTCGGTGACTTCCACGTACAATTCAGCGACAGGAGTTTGGATGGCGAGCGGTGCTATCGCCAATGTCAATGCGCTGTTGGCGAATTTGACTTACACTCCGAGTCTTCTATTCCTTGGCAGTTTTACCATCGCAACACGGGTGGATGACGGCGTTTCGCCGGCGATTACCGGGGTCAAGAACATGTCGGTGGCTTTGCTCGATCTGCCGCCTTCGGCAAGCAACTTGAACGCGAGTCAAACTTTCACCGAAGACACCCCGTTGAATCTGACGAATATAGTGATCAGCGATCTGGACAGTCCGAATGTGACGGCGCGATTGACACTGTCCAACCCGGCGGCGGGAAGTCTCAATACCGGAATCTCCGGGTCAGTAATATCGACCTACAATGCAGCCACGGGAGTGTGGACGGCGAGCGGCGCAAAGGCCGACGTGAATAGTTTGTTGGCGGGTCTCACGTTCACGCCGACGCTCAACTACGCCGCCAACTTCACGATTTCCACTCGCGTGGATGACGGTGTCGCCGCTGCGATCACGGGTATCAAGAACATGACTGCCATTCCGGTGAACGATCCGCCGACTGCCTCGAACCTGGACGCGGCGGAAATCTACACGGTGGACCAACAGTTAAATCTCGCCGACATCGTCATAAGCGACGTGGATAGCGCCAACGTGACGGCGAGGCTCACGCTGTCGGATACGACCGCGGGAAGCCTCAATACGGCGACGGCGGGATCCGTGACGTCGACGTACAACGCGGGAACCGGTCAATGGCTTGCAAGCGGTGCGCGCGCCGATGTCAACGCCCTTTTGGCCGGACTGACATTCACCCCCGCGCCCGGATACAATAGCGCGTTTACCATTGCCACCAGCATCGACGACGGTGTGGCGCCGGCGCTCACCGGTACCAAGAACGTCTCGAGTAATTTCGTCAACACGCCGCCGCTGGGCACCAACTTGAGCGCGGCCGAGACTTACACCGAAGACACGCCGCTGGATTTGACCGACATTGTCGTAAGCGACTCCGATAGCGCGAACGTGACGGTGACGCTGACCCTTTCTGCGCCGGCGGCAGGGAGCTTGAATACCGCCACGTCGGGAGTGGTGACGTCGACCTACAACGCCGCCACGGGTGTCTGGACCGCTAGCGGTGCCATCGCCGACGTGAACACGCTTCTGGCCGGGCTCACATTTACGCCGGCGCTCAATTACAACAGCGACTTCACAATCGCCACGAGCGTCGACGATGGCCTGGCACCGGCTCTCACCGGCACGAAAAACATCACCGGCACCGCGGTGAACGATGTTCCGACGGCGAGCAATTTAAGCGCTGATGAGAGCTACACCGAGGATACACCGCTCAACCTGACGGACATCGTTGTGAGCGACGTGGACAGCGCCAACGTGACGGTGACCTTGACACTGTCTGACTCTGCGGCCGGCAGTCTCAATACCGCCACGTCGGGATCGGTGACGTCTGCGTACAATTCCGCCACCGGAGTATGGACGGCGAGCGGCGCGATCGCCGATGTAAACGCGCTCCTGGCCGGGCTCACGTTTACGCCGGCGCTGAATTACAACAGCGACTTCACCATCGCCACCAGCATCGATGACGGCATAGGTGGCACGACGAGCGGCGTCAAAGCGGTGACCGGGGTTCCCGTCAATGATGCGCCGACGGCGACGAACTTAAGCGCGGCCGAGCCTTACACTGAGGATACGTCGCTCAATCTGACCGATATCGTCGTGAGTGATGTCGATAGCGCGAACGTGACCGTTACGCTCACTCTCTCAGACATCACAGCAGGAAGCCTCAACACCGCCACTTCCGGTTCCGTGACTTCGACATATAACTCAGCCACTGGCGTGTGGACGGCGAGCGGCGCGCTCGCCGATGTCAATGTACTCCTAGCGAGCCTCACGCTCACGCCGGCGCTCAACTACAACAGCAATTTCACGATTGCGACCAGCGTTGACGATGGGGTGGCGCCGGCAGTTACCGGCGCAAAGAACATGACCGGGACGGCGGTCAACGACGCGCCCCTGAACAGCGTGCCAGGTTCCCAGTCCACGCCCCAAGATACACCGCTGGAGTTCGGTGCAAGCAACGGCAATCTGATTTCGATCGGCGACGTCGATGCAGGCAACAGCCAGATGGAAGTTACGCTCACGGCGACCAACGGAACGGTGACACTCAACTGGCCGTCGGGGACGGCGGTCTCGGCAGGCGGCGAATTCCTCGTCAACACCACGACACTGGATCGCCAGGCAACGCTGAACGGCGAATTCTACGGTGCCACAACCAATGACTTCGGCAGCACACGGGCAATAGCCGCCGATGCCAACGGTAACTTTGTCGCGGTCTGGTCGAGCAAGAATCAGGACGGCGAAGGCTGGGGTATTTACGCGCAGCGCTACGACGCCGCCGGAGCGGCCCAAGGCGGTGAATTCCGAGTTAACACGACAGTTTCCAAAGATCAGGTGCACGGAGCCGTCGCGATGGACGACGCCGGCAATTTCGTAGTCGTCTGGGCGAGCAAGGATCAAGACGGCGACAATTGGGGAATCTACGCCCAGCGCTACAACGCGGCCGGAGTGGCGCAGGGCGCGGAATTTCTCGTGAATACCTACACCGCGAGGGAGCAACTTGGTCCCAGCGTCGCAATGGACAGCGATGGGAACTTTATCATCGCTTGGTCGAGCAATGGTCAGGATGGCGACGGTTGGGGAATATACGCCAAGCGCTTCGACGCCAATGGCGTCGTTCAGGGCGGCGAGTTCCGCGTCAACACTGCGACCAGCAAAGACCAGACAAGCGCGTCGGTGGCGATGGATGCCGAGGGTAACTTCGTCATCACCTGGGCGAGTAAGGATCAGGACGGCGACAACTGGGGCGTTTACGCGAAACGCTATGATTCCGATGGGCTGGTTCAGGGCAGCGAGTTCCGCGTCAACAGCTTTACGACCAAGGAGCAGATGTTTTCGTCGGTGGCGATGGATGCCGCGGGTAACTTCGTCATTACCTGGTCGAGCAACGGACAGGACGGCGACAATTGGGGCGTATACGCTCAACGCTATAACGTCAGCGGTGTCGCTCAGGGGAGCGCCTTCCTGGTCAACCAGACTACCGCGAAAGAACAAATGTTCTCATCGGTTGCGATGGATACGGACGGCGACTTCGTCATCACCTGGTCGAGCAGAGACCAGGACGGCACCGGCTGGGGCGTTTACGTGCGCCAGTTCGACTCGAGCGGAGCGGCGAAAACCGGCGAGACGCTGGTCAATACGACTACGGCCGGCGATCAGGAGTATTCCACTGTCGCAATGGATGCGAAAGGAAACTTCGTCGTCGCGTGGACCGGCAATGGACCAGGCGACACACTGGGCGTGTTCGCCCAGCGATTCACGATCGCAAGCAACTTGACATTTACAGTGGGCGACGGCACGCGCGATACAACGATGACGTTGCGCGGCACCCAGACGCAGATCAATTCGGCGTTGGACGGCCTCGTGTTTACGCCCAATCTCGCCTTCAACGGGATTGCCAGCGTCACGGTGGCGGCTAACGACTTGGGCAACAGCGGCAGCGGCGGGGTCAAGTCAGACAGCGACACCATCAATATCAACGTTGGCACCGCCAATCTCAGCCCAACTCTGACGCTCACCACCGGGGCGCTCAGCTATACGGAAAACGATCCTGCAATGGTGATCGACAACGGTGCCACCGTTGTGGATTCCGATTCGGCTGACTTCAACGGCGGCCAACTGAGTGTATTTCTAAGCGGCGGCGGCACGGACAATGACCGCCTGGCGATACGCAATCAAGGCAGCGGAGCGGGCCAGATCGGCATTTCGGGCAGCAACGTGACGTACAACTTTGGCGTTGGGGCGCTCGTTATCGGCAGTTTCACCGGCGGCACCGACGGCGTGACGCCCTTGATCGTCACGCTGAACGCCAATGCGACGGCGACGGCTGTTCAGGCCCTTATCCGCAACGTCACCTATCAAAACATTTCGGACAATCCTTCCGCTCTGGATCGCGTCGTGCAGTTCAATCTGACCGACGGCGATGGCGGCATCAGCAACGATGTAAGCCGCAGTATCGCTCTATTTGCGGTCAACGACGCGCCGACGGCGACTAACCTGAATGCAACCGAGACTTACACCGAAGACACGCCGTTGGATTTGACCGATATCGTGGTGAGCGATGTGGACAGCACGGATGTGACGGTGATTTTGACGCTGTCGGATGTGAGTGCGGGGAGCCTGAGCGTTGGCACCTCCGGTTCCGTGACATCGACGTACAACGCAGGAACGGGTGTATGGACGGCCAGTGGAGCGATTGGCGACGTGAACGCGTTGTTGGCCGGGCTGACATTTACACCAGCACTGAACTACAACAGCGATTTTACGATTGCGACCAGCGTTGACGATGGCATGGCGCCGGCAGTTACCGGCACAAAGAACATGACCGGCACGGCGGTCGACGATGCGCCGGCGTTGGTCAACAACACCCTGACAGTCAGCGAGGGCGGCAGCGTAATTCTCTCGAGCAGCGATTTATCGGCGACCGATGTGGACGATGTCAGCGGCAGTTTGGCATTTGTTGTTTCGGTCGTAACCGGTGGGCAGTTTGAGCTGGTTTCCAACCCCGGAGTTGCGGTCACGAGTTTCACCCAGGCACAGGTGACAAGCGCGGCAGTGCGCTTTGTCCACGACGGCGGAGAATTGGCGCCGACCTACGATGTGACGGTATCTGACGGTAGCTTGTCGGATGGACCGGCAACGGCAACCATCACTTTTACCAACAGTAACGATTCCCCGACGGCTACCAATCTCGGCTCAGCCGAGACATACACCGAGGACATTCCACTCGATCTGACCGATATTGTGGTGAGCGACATAGATAGCGCCAATGTAACGGTTACTTTGACGCTGTCTGATCCTTCTGCCGGGAATTTGAACATCGCAACATCCGGTGCTGTAACATCGACCTATAATTCGGGTACTGGCGTGTGGACGGCGAGCGGCGCGAAAGCGGACGTGAATGCACTGCTCGCCGGACTCCTGTTCACGCCGTCATTGGACTACAACAGCAACTTCACAATCGCGACGAGCGTGGATGATGGCGTCGCGCCGGCAATTACCGGCACCAAGAACATAACCGGCGTTGCCGTGAACGACGCGCCGACGGCGACCAATCTCAGCGCTCCAGAAACATACACCGAGGACGCCCCGCTCAATCTGACCGACATCCTGGTCAGCGACGTTGATAGTGCCAACGTGACCGTGACACTGACGCTGTCCGATCCCACGGCCGGGAGTGTGAATACTGGAACCTCGGGTTCAGTCACTTCTACGTACGATGCGAGCGCGGGGGTATGGACGGTCAGCGGCGCGAAAGCCGACGTAAATGCTTTGCTTGCGGATCTGACATTTACGCCAGCCCTGAACTACAACAGCAATTTTACGATCGCGACCAGCGTGGATGACGGCGTGGCGCCGGCGGTTACCGGCACCAAGAACATGACCGGTGTTGCCGTGAACGACGCGCCGACGGCGACCAATCTCAGCACCGCCGAAACATATACAGAAGACACGCCACTCGATCTGACCGATATCGTCGCGAGCGACATTGATAGCGCCAACGTGATCGCTACACTCACGCTGTCTGATGCCGCGGCGGGAAGCCTCAACACCGGAACGTCCGCTGCTGTCACATCCACTTACAATTCAGCGACGGGGGTGTGGACGGCGAGCGGCGCGAAAGCGGATGTCAACGCGCTCTTGGCGGGACTCACATTCACTCCAGCCTTGAACTACGACAGCGACTTCACGATCGCCACGAGCGTGGACGATGGCGTGGCACCAATCACCGGTGTCAAGAACATGACCGCGGTTGCCATTGATGACGCGCCGGTGCTGGTCAACAACTCTCTCACCGTCAGTGAGGGCGGTAGCGTGGTTTTGTCCAGCGGCGAGCTGTCGGCCACGGATTTGGACGACGCCAGCGGAGCGCTTACCTTCACGGTCAGCGTCGTTACCGGCGGGCAATTCGAGTTTGTCTCGAATCCCGGTGTGGCGATCAGTAGTTTCACCCAGGCGCAGGTGACCGGGGGCGCGATACGCTTTGTGCACGACGGCGGAGAAACCGCGCCGAGTTACAATATGACGGTCTCGGATGGGAGTTTGTCCGATGGACCCGCAGCAGTGGCGATCACTTTCTCCAACGTCAATGACGCTCCCGTTCTCGCCAACAACCGTTTGCTGTTGACTCAGGGCGACTCGGTTGTCCTGAGTAGCGCGGATCTCTCCGCCACGGACGTTGATAGCGCTGCGGCGACTTTACTCTTTACCGTTTCCAACGTAAGCGCGGGACGGTTCGAGCTGATTTCAAATCCGGGATTGGCGATTGCCAGTTTTACTCAGGCGCAGGTGACGGGCGGCGCGGTGCGCTTTGTACACGACGGCAGCACGATTGCGCCAAATTACGAGGTGACCGTTTCGGACGGCAGCTTGTCCGCTGGTCCGCGCGCGGCGGCGATTACCTTCGTCACTTCAGGAATTATCGTGGACGCGACTCCGCCGCCGGTTACGCTCCCGCCCCTAACCGTGCCGGGATCGTCCGTTCCCGGATCTGGCACCGTTCCCGGTGAAACTATCGAGCCTCCGGTTGAAACCGGAATTTCCGAGGGAAGTTCCGGAACCGGCGTGGGCGGCTCTGGGAGTTCTACACCGTCGACCCTCGGGCCGGATAGTTTGATCGGCGATTTCCAGATTCCCGATAACACCACCACTACGACCGCTGAAGTCGCAGCGGCGCCCAGCCAGCCGTTGCCGTCGCGACTCGCGGACAAGACGGTCGATCCGCGCGAAACGAGTCTGCTTCGCGCCGATGCGGCGTTGACAACCCAGGATGGGACTTCGGCCGATTTCACCGCCGGCGCCCTCGCCAGCGGCGATCTCGCCTCGGTCGTCGACGTCAAGAATTTTGCGAAGGATTTGAACAAGCTCCGCGATGAAGTCGCGGCGGAAAATTTTCTCGACAAGGTTGTGGTCGGTTCCTCGCTCACGGTCGCCAGCGGATTCTCAATCGGTTATGTGCTGTGGCTCGTGCGCGGCGAGGTTTTGCTCACCAGCCTGCTTGCGTCGCTGCCGGCATGGCGTCTGGTCGATCCACTGCCGGTGCTTTCGTTTTTAGGCAAGCGTTCGGAAGAAGACGAGGAAGATGACTCGATCGAGGCAACTGTCAAGAAAGGCGGCGCGCCGGCACAACCGGAATCTCCGCCGACCAAGCGGCCTTCGCATGCAAGATCGATTAAATGGCGCATGGTGATGCAGCCTGCCGATTCGACACCGGAGAACAGTCTGTGAAACGTTTGAGCGCACGAACCCATATCGCCTTGGGGCTGACGTTTTTGCTGGTCAGCTTGATCCTCGTCTCGTTTTATCTTGGTTTCATACCCGATCGTCTTGGTGCAATCCGCGCGGGCCGCGCTGCGCTCGCCGAATCCATCGCTGCCAACAGCTCGATTTTTATTGGCCAATCCGATTTGCGCCGCTTGGAGGCGATCCTGCGCTTCGTGGTCTCGCGCAACCCGGACATTTTATCGGCGGCGATTCGCCGCGCCGACGGCGTGATCGTCGTAAGGGTCGGCGAACACGATCGCTACTGGCGCGCGATGACCGACGAGCATTCCACGGACTCGCAGATGCTAGTGCCAATCTGGTCGGGCAAGCAGCGCTGGGGCGCTCTCGAGATTCGCTCCCAGCCGCTGACCGCCGCCGGTTGGTACAGCTTCATCTTCGACCCGCGGCTTCGGCTGATTCTTTTCATTGTGGCCTGCGCGTTTCCGCTGTTCTATTTTTACCTCGGCAAGATGCTGCGGCAGCTCGACCCCTCGCAGGCGATTCCCACCCGCGTGCGATCCGCGCTCGATACGATGGTCGAAGGACTTCTGGTGATCGACGCCAACGGCCGGATCGTTCTCGCCAACCAGGCCTTCGCGTCGATCGTTGGCAAGGAGCCCGACGAGTTGATCGGGTTGAGTGCCTCGGCCTTCGCCTGGTCGACGGGCGACGGCGCCGCGATCGACGACCCATCGACTCCCTGGATTTGCGCGCTGCGCGAAAAAACACTGCAAAGAAACAGCATGATCGCGCTGACGGACCACAAGGAGAAGCGCCGCGCGTTCATCGTCAACTGTTCGCCGATCTTCGTCGGCAAAGGGCAGGTGGGCGGCGTGCTGATCAGCCTGGACGATGTGACCGCGCTCGAGGAAAAAGAGATCGAACTGCGCCAATCCAAAGAAGCCGCGGAAGTCGCCAACCGAGCCAAGAGCGAGTTTCTCGCCAACATGAGCCACGAAATCCGTACCCCGATGAATGCGATCCTCGGATTTACCGAAGTGCTGAGGCGCGGTTACGGCCAGAGCGAGCAGAACTGGCAAAAGCACCTGCATACGATTCATTCCAGCGGCAAGCATCTTCTAGAATTGATCAACGACATTCTCGATCTCTCGAAGATCGAGGCCGGCGGTCTGAAAGTCGAGCGCATTCCGTGCAAGCCGCACCAGATCATCCGCGACGTAGTGCAGGTGCTTTCGGTCAAAGCGCGGGAGAAGTCGATTTCGCTGGATTTCGAATTCGCCGGCGCCGTGCCGGAAAAAATCTTGAGCGATCCTTCGCGGGTCCGGCAGATTCTCACCAACCTCGTCGGCAATTCGATCAAGTTCACCGAAGAGGGCGGCGTCAAAATCGTCGCGGGCCTTTCGACGGCGAGCGCGCAGCCCCAACTCACCTTGGCGGTGATCGACACCGGCATCGGCGTGCCCGAGGACAAGCAG
>Ga0207707_10004810_pt1 | contig 11843 bp, 16 predicted proteins | sample KBSC83BmetaG_FD_184336 | JGI IMG/M metagenome (GOLD analysis project Ga0207707, IMG submission 184336) | Corn rhizosphere microbial communities from Kellogg Biological Station, Michigan, USA - KBS C8-3B metaG (SPAdes) (version 2) | ecosystem: Host-associated > Plants > Roots > Rhizosphere ... | reverse complement strand
GGGTGCCGCTGTGGCGAAGCTGATGCGAAAGCCGAGCATGCCTGGTTGGTCCAGCCAAGTGGCCAGCTTGTTTTTACTGGCCGGATCATTAAGAGGTACTTTACCCATAACGGCGAAGCGATCCGGGTGAAGGCGCGCAGCTTCGAGGACGTAATCGTTGCGGTATCCTTCCCAAGAGGGCGGTACGAGAATCGCTCGATCAACTTTGGCAGCTGCCATTTCCTCCAGCAGCTGCTCGCGTGTTAATGGGATGGTCCGATGGGGTTTGGATGCATCTTCTGTGACGTACGGCCGCGACGGTCTTTCAGGGGGCCAGATATGAACTTGGGCGTCAATGATCGTCATCTAAAAAAAATCGTAGGAGTCATGTGGCAGCCAATCGTCAAGGGCTTTCGTCACTTTCCGCTGTTGACCCGGCGTACGAAGCGATCATCAAAGAATTGTGCGGGCCTGGCGGTTTTCGCTTCCGGAATTGATTCCGAGAGAAAGTCCAAGATGCCCTGAAGTCCCGGCTCCGATGTGAGTAGCTCGCGACGGAAACCGGCTTTTTTATAAAACTCGTAACTTCGGTCGAGCACTTCTGGATCGGCTTCCTTGGTATATTTGCCGATGACTTTCATCGCGAACGACTTGTCCGCATAGTACCGCTCGATTCCAGCGCGGACCGCGCGCAGCAGCGAAACCAAGCGGGAACCCAGCTCTTCCATACGGCTGCGCCTCACCACGAGACCGACGTTTTGATACGGAACATCAAGCAAACTGACGAGGGAGTGAAAACCGGCCCGCTCGAGTAGAAAACTCGCGGGCGGCGAGCCGACTCCTCCAGCGATCTGGCCTGCATAAAAAGCAGCGACGATTTGTGGACTGCTGCCCAGCGGCCGGAGTTGCACATCCTTAGGCGTCAGTCCCATTTTCTTCAGCGCCACGAGAGTACCGTAAGCGACGGGAGTAGCCGGCCGGTCGGTGCCGATGAGTTTGCCTTTCAGCTGTTCGATGGTTTTGATTTCCGGGCGAGCGTAAAAATCCCAGATCATGGTATTAAGCAATCCGGCGATGAATACCACGTCAATGCCGCGGAGGGAGGCGGTAATCACCGGCGCGGCGGAGACTTGCACAACATCGATTTCATTTGCGATCAAAGCGGGAATCGCACTGCTCGATGACATCGACAGAACCTCGATGTCCAAGCCTTCTCTCGCGAAGGCGCCCATGTCCTTGGCCATCCATACCGACGCCATAGTCGCGGAAGTGCTAAGGTATGCGACCCGTAGAGGTCTACCCGTCCGGCTAGCCGATTGAGCCTGAGCCGAGCTCGGCACGACTGCTAAAAAAACGCCAAGAATGTATGCGCGAAGAGCTGTTGAAGTCGCGGGCGTTATTTGGCGCATGAGGCAATCTCGATGCAAGCTGTGGGTCGATGTTGTTGGATTGACACGCCGTAAGATAGGCAGGTCCTTCTCCGCCGTCAAGCGAATGGATGAAACGCCTAGGCCCCGGCTCGGGCCAAAGATTCGATGCTGAACGCGAACAAATTGCGCGCTTCGTACTTGGAAAAGACAGTCGGCTGAACGCCAAAACCAACAACGATTAGCCGCCCTGGCCAGGCATAGGGGTTGCTCTGGCATTCTCTGGTGATAAAGCTGGTATAGGAAGAAGCTGAGACCCACAACTTGTGTAAACAAACTTGCGCTTCGGTCGTCTACGGATGATGTCTGCCAAGAATGTTGTTCAGCAGGAGGCAGCGTATGAAAGGACTACCGATTGCTGTTTTGGCGTTAGCCTTCGCGTTTTTTTCACTAATCTCGCTACTCAGCGTAGCGCATGAATCGGATAGCAGAATGGCCGGTTTGTCGGATGATCCAGCCAAGGTTTCCGAAATCGGACTGCGGGTCACTTTTCAGCGATAAAGCCGAGTGGCCTCGCAGCGACAACCCAATCGTTGTAAAAATCTCCGGCTGCCGGCTACGGCGTAGCTCGCACAACCGGCCGATCCAACAAGCGCTGCATCCAGGCCTTTACGTGCGGTAAATCGTTTCCGATGACTGTCCGATACCGCTCTAACCGACAGAAAAACGGGATATAAGTAATGTCGGCCAGCGAGTAATCTCCGGCAATATAATCGCGATCGCTCATCTCCTGGTTCAGAGTCTGCAGATAGCCGCGCAGCTTTTCCTTCGACTTATCGACTTCGTGATCGTGCGCGATATAGCCCGCGGCTTGTTGCAAGCGCGTGTTGCAGTAGTCGACCCAGATACGCGCGCGTGCGCGTTGCAACGGGTCCTTGGGCAAAAGCGGAACACCCGGGTATCTTTCCTCGAGATATTCATTGATGATCGCCGACTCGTAAATCACTCCGTCGCCATCCACGAGCACGGGAACTTTTCCGTAGGGGTTTAGCTCCAAAAGATCTTTCGGTTTGTTGCTGAGGTCACATTCGATCAGCTTGTAGGGAAGTCTTTTTTCCGCCAGGACAATCCTTGTCCTGTGGGCGTAGGGTCAAGGCTGGTAGGAATAAAGTTTCATTGTCACTCTTCCTTTCTTTTAATCACGCGCCATTACCGAAGCTTTTTGTGTTGATCACGGCGCGGCGGTGCGTTCCGTCGCCGATCTTGACACCCTGATCGTTGCTGGCGGAAACCGCGTAAAGAATTTTATTGTCCTTCACTTCCAACAGTTTGGCCGTCACTGTGACGCTTTGACCGATTTTCGTCGGGGCACGATGGCGCACATCGACGTGAATTCCGACGGTTTGTTGGTCAGTGTCCAAATAGGGTTCCGTCATATCAACGCAGGTCCGTTCCATCAATCCGATCATCGCGGGGGTGGAAAAAATATCGGCTTTCAATTGGCGTGCGCGCATTTCGAGAGTAGTCGCGTAAGTTTGCGTTCGCGTGATGCCGGAGAGTAACTCTGGCTGCATAGGAAGACTATACGAAAGCCCATGGCGGATGCGCAATAGCGACAGCGAATTGCTCGAGCTTGTGATCACCGCTCAAATTCGTGCTATGAGATACGCATTATCCCGAAGGAGTTTGGAATGTTGTTGCCGTTTCGTGAGCACCTCGACTTCGGCCCTACGCCTTACGATCTGTTGCAGGCGAAAGAAGGCATTCCCGTCATCAAAGGCAATGTGGTGGCCGACGTGAACACTCTCAAGCTCGGCCGGTGGGAGCGTACGGGCGCCTACGGCTGTTATCTGAATCTCTCCAATCAACAGCAGACCGATGCCTACGTGTGCGAGATTTCGCCGGGCGCCGAGACGCTGCCGCAGCGTCATCTGTTCGAGGAAATTATTTATGTGGCTAGTGGGCGTGGCGCGACCTCGGTCTGGCAAGAGGGCGCAGGTAAAGTGACGTTCGAATGGTCTCGCGGAGCGATTTTCGCGATACCGCTGAATTGTTCCTATGTCCACTATAACGGTTCGCGTGATGAGCCGGTGCGGCTGTTTGGCGGTACCACCTGCCCGCGCATGATCAACATCTTTCACAACGAGGAGTTTATATTTCGCAATCCCTTCAACTTTCGTGATCGCTTTCACGAGGGAGAAGACTTCCTGCGTTACAACAAGCACATGACAGAGCGTTATTGGGAGACCAATCTGGTGCCGGATGTGAACGCATTTCTGCTCGACGACTTTCCCATGAAAGGGCCGGGGGTGAAGCACATGCGCTTCACTTTGGCGGACACGACCTATGGCTGTCATGTGTCGGAATTTCCGCCCGGTTCCCGCAGCACATTTCATCGCCATGGACCGGGTGCGGTCATCATTATCACCCAGGGCGAAGGTTATGTGATGCTTTGGAAGGATGGTGAGCCACGCCAGCGGCATGACTTTCAGGTAGGAACAGTTTATTCCCCAGACGATCTCATGTGGCACGGCCATTTCAATACCGGCAATTCGACGATGCGCCATTTTGCGATGCGCGGCGACAGCCCAAAATATAGCCACGACCGATTTCGTAATCCGCTTTGGACGATGATTCCCATGGAAGACGAGCCGTCGGAAATTCACACCGAGTACGCGCAGATCCTCCGCGAAAAAGGTGTGCATGCGACCATATCCGTAGTGGAGGATTGAAAAAGAAAGAATATCACTACTGAGACACAGAGCTCGGGGAGAAAAGATTGAATTTTCTCCACGTCTCTGCGCCTCCGTGGTGATTCCGAAGTTTTCACAGGAGGTCGTATGGTGAACTGTCCAGTGATCGATGCCGATGGCCATGTCTTGGAAAAGGAACGTTACATCCGAAAGTATCTCGAGGCGCCTTGGGACAAGCGCTCGACGGCGCTGCGGACACGAGATCAACCGTGGGATGCGAATCTATTCGACAGCTTTGAAACCGCCGTGCGCTGGGAGGGCTTGAGCCCCAAGGAACAAATCGACGAATGGCATCGGATCATGGATCAGGAAGGCATGGAGAAGGCGATCTGCTTCCCGACCGGGTCCGGCAATGTCTCCAAAATTCAGGAACTGCCGTTTCAACTGGCAGTGGCACGAGCCTGCAATACTCACTTCGCAAAGGAATTTAACGCGCTTTCGAATCGCGTGAGCTGCGTCGGTGTTTTGCCGCTGCGCGATCCGAAGGCCGCGGCCGAAGAGCTGCGACGCGGCGTGACGGAGTTAGGGCTGAAAGGGTTCGAAATCCTGCCCATGGGGTTGCCGATGGGACTAGGCAGCACTTTTTATGATCCGGTGTACGCCGAAGCGGAAAAACTAGGTGCAGTAATCGGTATTCATGGCTCGCGCAGCAATTCGCATGAGATCGGCGCGGCCGTGCTGTCGACCTTTGCCGAAGTGCATTCGTATGCCTTTACTGTCGGTTTGCTGCTCCAGTTCACTCATGTCGTTGGTCAGGGCGTGCCGGTGCGCTTCCCCGATTTAAAGCTCGCGTTTCTTGAGATTGGCGCGACCTGGTTGCCGTACTATCTCGACCGACTGGATGAGCACTGGGAGAAACGCGCGAAACACGAAATGCCTCTACTCAAGGAGAAGCCGAGCGATCTGGTGCGCAAATCGAAACTGTATTTTAGCCTGGAATCCGGTGAATCACTGCTGCCAGAGTCGATCAGTTATTTAGGCGCGGAGCATTTTCTGTATGCCTCGGATATTCCGCACTGGGACAACGAGTTTCCCGGTAACCTTCACGCTTTGAGAAATCACCCGCGGATCTCCGATAGCGATAAGGAAAAGATTCTTTATAGGAATGCGAAGGAGCTGTTCAGCTTATGAACTCGCGCAGCGCAAGCCCATAAAAGGAGAGATCGTGCGTTATTTTCGTTTTATGATGCCCGTTAAGACTACGGCGCTCTGCCTGGCACTGCTCACGTGTAACGCAGTTTCGAATGCAATCGCCGCAGACAAGCTCGTCGCGCTTTACTCCTCGCACGCGGTTCCATACTCGATGCCCTGGATCGCAGAAGAGCTCGGCTTATTCAAGAAGTACGACCTCGATTTCGGTTTCGTCTATATTCCCTCTTCTTCAACCGCAACTGCGGCGATTCTGGGCAACAATGTCGAGGTCGGTCTTCTCGGCGGAGTCGGGATCGTCAATGCCTACGCGAGCGGGGCCACGGACCTCTGCTTCATCGGGAGCATCAAAAACGTCATGACCCAGAGTATTCTCGCCAAACCGAACATCACCAACCTCGAGCAACTCCGCGGTAAACGCATCGGGGTGACGCGCATCGGCAGCAATACGCATTTTTTTACCGTGCAGGCGTTGCGGCGCGCCGGCATGAATTCGGACAAGGATATTACGTTCATCCAAACCGGCGGCGATAATGAAACTTTAGGCGCGCTCGCATCGGGCCGAGTGGATGCAGCATCCATGTTACCGCCAACCGATGGCAGAGCGATCGCTCTTGGGTTCCGGTATGTCGTTTTCGGACCGGATATCGCTATACCCTATGCGGCGTCGACGATTACGACGCGGCGGTCCGTGATCGCCAAGCGTGGGCCGGTCATCGGGCGCTTCATGCGTGCTATGGCGGAGGCGTCCAGATCGATGCATCGAGACAAGGACCTGGTTTACCGAGTGCTAGAAAAGAAGCTGCGGATTAACGATCGCGCAATTCTCGATGCGAGTTATACGATTGAAATGAAAGTGATGGAGCCGCGCCTCGATCTCAAAGCGGCGGCGATTCAGCCGATGATCGAAGAGGTTGCCAAAACCAATCCTCGCGCCAATGAGATCAAACCGCTGGATCTCATGGATCGCCGCTACTTAACCGAGATGGAGAGCAGCGGATTTTTCAACCAAGTCTGGAATGAAAAGCGTTGAGCTTGAAGATCGAGAAGGAAAATGGAGGATGGAAGAGATCGAAAACGCCGCCAATGTCGATTCTGCATCCTCGGTTCTCGATGTCCGTTTCCATTATCTGACGGGTAGATCCTCATCTTTCAGATTGAACCAATTGCGCGCGTTTTCGCCGAGGACATGGCGTAATCTGTCTTCGGTCATGCCGGGAATTTTCTTCACTTCTTTTACTGAGTCGGGGAACTCCGAGTCCCAGTGCCGATAATCGGAAGCGTACATTACCTGGGTCATGCCGATATTATCGAGTACATAGGGCAAGATCGTTTCTTCCGGCTCGCAGGTGAAGGCGACTTGTGGGCTCTTGATGATCTCGGACGGTTTTCGTTTGAGCAGTGGCCATTGGGGCCGCAGCTTGTGGAAATGTTCATCGAGGCGTTCCGACCAAAACGGCAGCCAGCCGCAAGCGCCTTCCATAAAGCCGACTCGGAGCTTCGGATAGCGATCGAACACAGCCTCGCCGATCATATGCATGAGCGCGATCATCAGCTCGAATGGAAATGACGTCATGTGCACATAGCTGTACTTCTCCATGCGCTCGCTGCCGGCACCCATGACGCCCCACACGCCGTACTGTCCGTCGTGCTCCGTCTGGGGATGAACTGAGAGCGGCATGCCGATCTCCTGGGCGGCGGCATATACCGGGTCGAACATGCGGTGTCCGAGATTGATGCCGTAGACATTGGTCGGCAACATGGCGCTCACGATCGAGCGCTGCTGGGCCAGGTATTCCAACTCCTTTACCGCTGCGGAAGGATCTTGCACGGGAATCAGGCCGACGCCTTTCAAACGTTTCGGATCGGGCGCGAGATATTCTTCAACAAGCCAGCGGTTCACCGCATGACAAATCGCCGCTGCCAGCGGCTTGTCGGCCATGCCGTTGACTGACAAAGCGATCGATGTGCCGAAGATGACGGCGACATCAATGCCTTCTTCATCCATGTCGGGTAGTCGCTTGATCGGATTCGTCATTCCTGGCCGGCTGCGCTCGATGTGTGAGGCAAAAACTTCGCTACGATCAACTCCGCCGCCCCAACGCCGACGACTTGAGAGCCGGCCTTCGAGCATCAGATGGGAATAGCCCGAGCTGTCCGTCACTCGATTGGGCGCGCGTTTGGCAAATTCCTCAGGCATCCACTTGGCTAAGTCGGTGTCCGGTTCATAACAGTGACCATCCGCATCGATGACTAAATTGGCCATATCGCCTCCACTGCGGTCAAAATAATTTGATCGTTAGATAGTTGGGTTCCACGACAATTGCAAACCATCGTGAACAGCTAGTACAAATTTACCTATATTTGCTGGAAGATGTCGATCCAAAATCGAGGCCTGAAAAGATAAGCCGCTCGTACACTACTGGAGAGTGGTGACAGGTATGTCGCTGGTGAGCTTGGGAAGACCAAAGCCACACCGAGCAATGAGAAATTGCTCGAATTCGGCATCGCTGGAAAACTTGAAGCGCTCGGCTCCAGTTTGATACCAAAGCTCTTTGGATGGCACTTGGCACCGATTGCAGGCGATGCCGCCGTTGCAGTTCTCGGGCGGCGTGCCGACCGTGATCGTGGCGATGGTCGCGATCCTGGGATCTTTACCGCGAGCATCTACGCGCAGGAGGACTCCCTTACCTCGATATTCGATGCCGGGAAATTTACGCGTGCCGCCGTCCGGATTGACGTCGACCGCAGCTTCCGAAAAAACTCCACCGCGAATCTCGTGCGTCGAGGCGTCGAACTCGATGGCTTCGCCGGTGGGAAGATTGACGATATTTCGCTCGCCGACGTTGACGATGGCAGGCAAAAATTTGCGCGGAAAGAAAAGCATCAAGCTGTTCATGATCTCACTCAGACGAAACACGCGGTCACGGGACGGTACCCAATCCGACACCATCAGATGGATGTCCTGTCGAGCGCGTTCATCGAAGCGGAATTGAAAATCCCTGGTGTAAAATTGATTTTTAGAAGCGTCCCGACGCGGTAGTAAAATTCTGTTGCCGCCGTAATTCGAGAACTCAAACCCGACAATCTCGCCACGCCGGGTAATGCGATAGCGCCAGCCGGAGTTTTGTGGCGCTGCCGATGAGCGCGTCGCGATGAGAGTGTTGTAGTCGACAACGCGGGATGGCGAATTCTTTCCCGGCTCGGCGATTACCGATTCCGGAAGCATCCGGACAATGACTTCATGGGGTGGTTTTTTGCTCAATTCGGGTTCTCGCACAGGACTAGGCTCGTCGGCGGGAAGGTTGGCTTGAGAAGGAGGGCTTTCCGGTGTCGTCGCCGGTTCAGAAGGTCCGCGCTCAGGCGAGATACGACAACCGCCCAGAAGAACAGCACTCCACAAACCCAACCAAAGCAGGACGGTTCGTATTCTCTGAATCATTTTCATCTGAAGAACTAGAGTAACGTTCCCAATCGAGGTGCGCAACGTTCGTGCCGAGCTCGGTGGCTCTGGTGAGCGCACAAACGCGTATCAAGGCGTATTTCTGGCAGCGCTACGGCTTCTCGTGTGAGCGATTATGAACGCTGCTCGAACACAATTGCGTGGGATTTAACTTTGCCGATTTGCTCGGAGAGCTGGCCGGCGGTTATGACAAAGCTAGGTGAGATTGGAAATCCGCCGGCGGCTAACGCTTCGGCCACCCAGGTGTTGCAAGTATTCCATAGAGCGAATCGCCGTGTCGCCGGATAAAATCGGCTGTAGGGATACAAACCCGCGTGCGAACTGGCGCGCACTCGCGGCTCCGGTCGTGCAAAAGTTTCAGAGAGATAGCTTAAGAGCTCGCCGTATGCCGTCGCGGCGAACTGCAATTCGATGATTTGAGCGCCGGAATAAAATTTCGCAATCTCCTCGGTGAATCCAACGAGATGCAACACGCTGCCGCTCGACCAAAAGGCAGCTTTCAGCGCGGTGAACGGGCCGGCGTGGGGATCCGGAAAATAATCTTTATCGCCCCAACTGAATTCGACGAACCGCACCTGGGGGAAATCAGCAATCTCCGGTACGACGGCCGGAGAAATATCACCGGCATTCAGGACGATGGCCGCATGCCAGCCGCCGTGTACGATGAAGACTGTCTTGCAACCAGATTCACTTGCGCCGCAGGCCCAATCGGCGGCTGCTGGATCGGTGAACTCTAAAAAGAACAAAAAGCAGGATAGGGCAAGGACAATCTTTCGAGCAGAGACACGGAGCAGCATCGCCGAATAACTTTCGAGCGCAGAGAGTGACCTGTTTCAATTTACGCGTTGGCTGTCGCACGTCGTTTGACGCGCAAACTCAGCCCCTCGCGTTTGATATAGACGTGCACCGCCTGCTTACGCTGTCCGATTTGTTCAATCAAGGTGATCAGCGAAGCACTGGGATTGGGGCGGAGGGACGAATGTCCATGGCCAGCTCTCATGGCGTTAACCGCTTCTGCTCCGGCGAAATAATACAAAAGCTTGTCGTCATCGCTGACGAATTCGCCGCCGAATTTCCGGCGAAACTCCTGGATCGACAGCTCCGGTGGATCGGACCCGGCAAGCTCCTTTGCGCGCGGCATGCTCAACAACCGATCTTTCACGTTGCCGTCGATGCAGCGCGCTTCTTCATCGCCCCAAAATCCCAGCGTGTAGAGCAACACTTCGTCCGTGACTTCTTTGTAGCGTTGTCCGACGATGACGTTGATGGCGGCTTGCACGCCGAAGAATTGCGAATAGGGCGTGACCATGATCGGGTAGCCGAACTCGGCACGAACGCGTGAAACCTCTTCAAGAACCTCGGGCAGCTTGTCGAGTTTGCCCAAACTGGCGAGTTGAAAACGAAAATTGGAAATCATTCCTCCCGGCACCTGATGCATGGGATGAAATGCATCGTAATGAACGGGTTTGCCGAGCGGGAAGTGTTCGCGCTCGGCCACTTTGATGAAGTGATCGCGCACAGGTCGTAAGACTTCCTCATCGATGCGCGTCGTGAAGCCGAGGGCGCGGGCATTCATCGCCACATTGAAGATGGACGGATTGGAAGAGGCGTCGGCCAAGGGCGGAATCGCCGTATTGACCGACCTGACGCCGAGCTTGATTGCTTCGAGACAACAAAGCGAACCCAGTCCAGTGTTGCAGTGGGTGTGAAATTCGACCGGCATCTCTTTGCTCTCTCGCAATATTAACGGAACTAGCCGGCGGGTGGACTCCGGCGTCAGCAAGCCGCCTGGATCTTTGAAGCAGATGCGCGCGACCTCGAGCTTAGCGGCTTCTCTGGTCCGTTGAATGAAATATTCGTCGGTATGTTTAGGCGAAATCGAATAGATGATGTTCAGAATGGTTTTCAGCCCCGCCCGCTTTGCGGCATCGACAGCTTGCTTCCAATAGAGCGGCGTGTTCGATGGGTCCGAAGTACGCAGTTCGTCGATACCGTTGGCAGCCAGCCGCTCCAGCCAAAGGTCAGCTATCGCTGGATCCGTCATTTGAAAAGCGAGCATGGAGCGGCTCCGTATCGAGCGCAGCGGTGTCCGGCCAATGCGCTGTTTGAGAAGGCGAATGCGTTCCCAGGGGTCGTCCTTGAGATCGCGCACGCATTTTTTGTAAAACGCCGACGACATCACCTCGATCGCCTCGAACCCTGCATCATCCAGCCGCTCCGCGATCGGCAGCATCATGTCAGTGCGCATGTTAGATGCCCAGAGACTCAAGTGGCCATCGCGCAGAGTCGTGTCGACGAAACGAATCGCATTGACTGAAGGAAACGTAGTCATGAACGGGTGCTGAGATCCGCCTGGAAGCTCGCTCAATCGAGATTTACGTAAGCGCGAATCCAGTCGTGCGGTGTCGCGGTGTGTCCTTGGCCGGTTGTGTCTTCGGCGAGAAAGATATCGCCGGGATGAAAACTCATGCTCGTGCCGTCGCCGAGGCCGATATCTACGCTACCGGCAAGCGTAATGACCCAGCGCTGTCTTGGGGCACGGTGAAAATTGACGATGTGCGGTGCGAAAGCGGTTCTAATCAATAATCCAGTTGCTGGCCGCGTCGCATTCAAAAACTCCGAGCCTTCGCTGGTATCGAGCGGTTCAAAATGCGATTGACCATCTGTACCTGAATATAACCGGAAAAATTTCATCGCCGACCTCTCACTACCCCATTCCTGAGCCGTGATCATAGCGCAATTTTATTGTGAATGGGATGGCGCCGCACAAAAAACCGGCTTTGCTGTTGGGAATCGTTCCAGGAGGGCGGCGATCGTTTTCCACCCTCCTGGACGATGGTTAGTTAGGCCTGCAAATAGGAATGGAGCATGCCCCAGATCGTGTAGAGCACGGTCAAACCAATGGTGCCCCAGATCACAAGTTTTAGCCAAATGGGAAAGTCTTCCATATCGATCTCCTCAAAAGCACTCGACGCGTTTGCTCGCGCGCGCGGGACATCTTCGCGAATCGCGTCGAATCAAACCGTATTCAGTTTAAATGAACCTGGAGTTCAGAGGAGAGACTCAAATGAGAAGAACGACAGTCATCCTTTGCAGGGTGCTGTAATTGAAACGAAGCCCTGAAGAAAAATA
>Ga0207707_10004809_pt1 | contig 11845 bp, 11 predicted proteins | sample KBSC83BmetaG_FD_184336 | JGI IMG/M metagenome (GOLD analysis project Ga0207707, IMG submission 184336) | Corn rhizosphere microbial communities from Kellogg Biological Station, Michigan, USA - KBS C8-3B metaG (SPAdes) (version 2) | ecosystem: Host-associated > Plants > Roots > Rhizosphere ... | reverse complement strand
CTTCGGTGCCACCGGCGACCTTGCGTACAAACAGATTTTTCCGGCACTGCAGGCGTTGATCAAGGACGGCAAGCTGGACATGCCGGTGATCGGCATCGCGCGTTCGGGCTGGACCGTCACCCAGTTGCGCCAGCGCGCCGAGGACAGCCTCAAGGAACACGGCGGCGTGGACAAGGCTGCGTTCGCGAAGCTGTCGAGGCAGATGCAGTACCTTGACGGCGACTACGGCGACGCGCAGACCTACGAAAAATTGCGCAAGGCGCTGGGCAACGCCGAGCATCCGCTGCACTACCTCGCGATCCCGCCCAGCATGTTCGTGCCGGTGGTGAAGGGGCTCGCGGCTTCGGGCTGTTCCCAAGGCGCGCGGGTGATCGTCGAGAAACCGTTCGGCCGCGACCTGCAATCGGCGCGCGCGCTCAACCGTACGCTGCACCGTTTTTTTCGCGAGCACGACATCTTTCGCATCGACCATTACCTCGGCAAGGAACCGGTGCAAAACCTGCTGTATTTCCGCTTTGCCAACGCGTTGCTGGAACCGATCTGGAACCGCGACCACATCGCGAGCATGCAGATCACCATGGCCGAGGACTTCGGTGTGCAGGGACGGGGCAGGTTCTATGACGAGGTGGGCGCGATACGCGACGTGGTGCAGAACCACATGTTCCAGGTGCTGGCATTGCTCGCAATGGGTCCGCCTGCCAACCGCAGTGCCGACGCGATGCGTGACGAGAAGTTGCGGCTGTTCCGTTCGATGCGCCCCTTGAAGTCCGAGGACATCGTGCGCGGGCAGTTCGAGGGCTACCTGAAAGAGCCGGGCGTGGCGAAGAAGTCGACCGTGGAGACCTTCGCGGCCCTGCGCATCCACATGGATACCTGGCGCTGGGCCGGCGTGCCGTTCTTCATCCGTGCGGGCAAGGAGTTGCCGGTGAAATGCACCGAAGTGCTGGTGCGGTTGAAGAACCCACCGCAACAGGTGTTCGACGATCCGCCGAATGGCGCGGTCAACCACTTCCGTTTCCGTCTGAATCCCGACGTCATCATTTCGCTGGGTGCGCGGGTGAAGGAGCCCGGCGAAGCGATGAAGGGACATCCGGTGGAACTGGTCGCGCATCGCCATGTGCGCACCGCGATGGCACCGTACGAACGCCTGCTGGGCGACGCGATCGATGGCGATTCGGCGCTGTTCACCCGCGACGATTGCGTCGAAGAGGCCTGGCGCGTGCTCGACCCGATCATCGGCGACAAGGTGCCCGTGCACAAATACAAGCCGGGCACGTGGGGTCCGAAGGAAGCCGACGCGTTGATTGCGGCGGCAGGCGGCTGGAACGATCCCAAGGTCGAGCCCGCGGCCAAGGGCGACAAATGAACGCGACAGCGTCCGTGGTGTTCCTGCTCGATGTCGACAACACGCTGCTCGACAACGACCAGGTGCAAACCGACCTCGACGCGCACATCGCGAAACTGTTCGGCGCGGATGCGACGAAGACGTACTGGAATCTCTACGAAACCTTGCGCGACAAGCTTGGCTATGCCGATTATCTCGGCGCGATCCAGCAGTTCCGGCTGGAATGCGATGACGAAGTGCGCGCGCAGGATTTGGCCGCGTACCTGCTCAACTATCCCTTCGCCGAACGCCTGTATCCCGGCGCGCTCGATGCCATCGTGCATCTGTCGCAGTTCGGCGAATGCGTCGTGCTTTCGGACGGCGACGTGGTGCTGCAGCCGCGCAAGATCGAAGCCTCGGGCATCGCCCGCGCGGTGCAGGACCGGGTCTTGATCTACGTGCACAAGGAGCGCATGTTGGATGACGTGGCCCAGCGTTTTCCAGCACAGCATTACGTCATGATCGAAGACAAGTTACGTGTGCTGGACGGCATGAAACGCCGCTGGCGCGAACGTCTGACCACGGTGTTCGTGCGCCAGGGTCATTACGCGAACGACCCCGCTGCGCGCAAGGAATATCCGCCCCCGCAAATCGAACTTGCCGGCATTCTTGAGCTTTGCAACCTGGACGCCGACGCCTTTCTTTCCCCTCCCGGCCATGTTTCTTCAAAACCGGCCACCGCCACGGAGCAACCATGAACGCGACGAAGCAATTGCACGACCTTGGCCAGAGTATCTGGCTGGACAACATCACCCGCGGAATCCTCGACGACGGCACGCTGGCGAAATACATCGCGGAATGCAACGTCACGGGCCTGACTTCGAACCCGTCGATTTTCGACAAGGCCATTTCCGGCGGCCACGACTACGACGGCGCGATCGCGGATCTGCTCGCGCAAGGTCAGCACGGCGAAGACCTGTTCTTCTCGCTGGCATTGCAGGATCTCGCCCGCGCCGCCGACCTGTTCAAGCCGGCGTTCCACGCCAGCGACGGCCTGGACGGATTCGTGTCGCTGGAGGTTTCGCCGCTGCTGGCCGACGATACCGAAGCCACGATCGAATCCGCGGTCACGCTGCACGCCAAGGCGCGCCGCGACAATCTGTTCATCAAGATTCCCGGGACGCCGGCCGGCATTCCCGCGATCGAGGAATCGATCTATCGCGGCGTGCCGATCAACGTCACGCTGCTGTTCTCGCGCGAGCAATACCTCGCCGCGGCCGAGGCCTGGATGCGCGGCATCGAGCGCCGCATCGCCGAGGGCAAGTCGCCCAACGTCGATTCGGTGGCGTCGGTATTCATCAGCCGCTGGGACGTGGCGGTGGCCGACAAGGTTCCCGCGACATTGAAGAATCGGCTTGGCATCGCGATCGCGCAGCGCACCTACAAGGCCTATTGCGAGCTGCGTGAAACGCCGCGCTGGAAGAAGATCCTCGCCGCTGGCGTGCACCCGCAACGCCTGCTGTGGGCCAGCACCGGCACCAAGGACCCGAAGGCGCCGGATACGCTGTACGTCGAAGCGCTGGCCGCGCCCGACACCATCAACACCATTCCCGACAAGACCATCCTGGCCTTCGCCGACCACGGCAAGTTGCACGGCGCGATGGCCAGGGACGGTGGCGATTGCGAGCAGGTCATCGCGCAATTCAACGCAGCCGGCATCGACGATGCCGCGTTGGCGGGGCAACTGCAGCGTGAAGGTGCAGCGTCGTTCGTGAAATCCTGGAACGACCTGCTGGAACGCATCACGCAGAAAAGTTCGGCGGTCGAATCGAAGGCTGCCGGGCAGGGCGCGCGCGCATGAGCGCGCCTTCCTTGCGTTCTTCCCCCGAATGGAAGGCGCTCGCGAAGCATTGGCAATCGCTGCGCGGCACCACGCTGAAACAATTGTTCGATGCCGATGACCAGCGCGGTATTCGTTGCATCGCGGAAGGCGCCGGGCTGCACCTCGATTATTCCAAGAACCTCGTGACCGGCGAAACGCTGCGCCTGTTGCAGCGACTCGCCAAGGCGCGCGGCGTGTTCGCCCGGCGCGACGCGATGTTCCGCGGCGACAGGATCAATGAAACCGAGAGGCGCGCGGTGTTGCACGTGGCGTTGCGCGCGCCGCGCGGCGAAAGGATTTTCGTCGACGGCAAGGATGTCGTACCCGAGGTGCACGAAGTGCTCGACCGCATGGCGGCTTTCAGCGACAAGGTGCGTTCCGGCGAATGGCGCGGGCACACCGGCAACGCCATCCGCAACGTCATCAGCATCGGCATCGGTGGTTCCGACCTGGGGCCGGTGATGGCGTATGAGGCGTTGAAACATTACAGCCGCCGCGACATGACGTTCCAGTTCGTGTCCAACGTGGACCCCACCGATTTCGTGGAAGCCACGCGCGATCTCGATGCCGAAGAAACGCTGTTCATCATTTGCTCCAAGACCTTCACCACACTGGAAACCCTGACCAACGCGCACGCGGCACGGGACTGGTGCCTGCACAAGATCGGAGGTGACGAGGCGGCGGTCGCCAAACACTTCGTCGCCGTTTCGACCAATGCCGAGGAAGTCGAAAAGTTCGGCATCGACACCGCCAACATGTTCGGCTTCTGGGACTGGGTCGGTGGCCGCTATTCGATGGATTCGGCGATCGGCTTGTCCACGATGCTCGCGATCGGGCCGGAAGCGTTCCGCGAAATGCTGGCCGGCTTTCACGCGATGGACAAGCATTTCAAAAGCGCGCCAGCCGAAAGGAACCTGCCGTTGCTGATGGGCTTGCTGGCCGTGTGGTACAACGATTTCTTCGATGCGCAAACCGTGGCGGTGCTGCCTTATGCGCAATACCTGAAGCGCTTTCCCGCGTACCTGCAACAGTTGACGATGGAGTCGAACGGCAAGCACGTGACGCTTTCCGGCGAGCACGTCGATTACCTGACCGGCCCGATCTATTGGGGCGAGCCCGGCACCAACGGCCAGCATTCGTTTTACCAGTTGATCCATCAAGGCACGCGTTTGATTCCGTGCGATTTCATCGGTTTCATGCACTCGCTGAATCCGCTCGGCGGCCAGCACGACTTGTTGATGGCGAATCTGATCGCGCAGGCGGAGGCGCTGGGCTTCGGCAAGACACCCGCGCAAGTGCGTGCGGAAGGCACGCCGGAATGGCTGGTGCCGCACCGGGTGTGCGAGGGCAACCGGCCCACCAACACCATCCTCGTCGAAAGCCTGACGCCGCATTCGTTGGGCGCGCTGGTCGCGCTGTACGAACACAACGTGTTCACCCAGGGCGCCATCTGGCACATCGATTCGTTCGACCAGTGGGGCGTGGAACTGGGCAAGCAGCTTGCGAAGAAAGTGATTCCGCAGTTGCAGGACGCCGCCGAGCCGAAGCTTGAGCATGACAGCTCGACCAACACGCTGATCCGCCGCTATCGCGCTGCGCGCAAGGCAGCCCGGTGAGCGGGGAAAAGATCAGTCCGCTAGCGGGCAAGCCGGCACCCAAGGACATCCTTGTCGACATCGACAAGCTTCTGGCCGCTTATACGGATATACGGCCAGACGCGTCCGATCCGGCACAGCGCGTCGCGTTCGGAACCTCGGGCCATCGTGGCTCCTCGCTGGACGGAAGCTTCAACGAGTGGCATATCCTCGCCATCACCCAGGCCATTTGCGATTACAGGGTGAAGGAGTCGGTCACGGGGCCGCTTTACATCGGCTTTGATACGCACGCACTATCGAAACCCGCCTTCAAGTCTGCGCTGGAAGTGCTGGCCGCCAACGGTGTCGAAGTGCTGACCTCGAAGGGTGGCGAGTTCACGCCGACGCCCGCGATCTCGCACGCGATCCTCGTGCACAATCGCAGCCGGCAGGATGGGCTTGCCGACGGCATCGTGATCACGCCCTCGCACAATCCACCCGACGACGGCGGCTTCAAGTACAACCCGGTCAATGGCGGCCCAGCTGGTACCGAAATCACTGGCTGGGTGCAAAAACAGGCCAACCAATATCTGGAAAACAAGCTGGCGGGCGTGAAGCGCGTGCCCTTCGCGCAGGCCTGCGCGAAGGCGAGCACGCATACGCATGACTATCTCGACGCTTACGTTTCCGACCTGGTGAACGTGGTCGATTTCGATGCCGTTCGCGGCTCGGGGCTGAAGCTTGCCGTCGATCCGCTGGGCGGCGCCGGGGTGCACTACTGGGCGCCAATCGCCGAGCGCTACAAGCTCGACCTGACCGTCGTCAGCGAGGAAGTCGATCCGCGCTTCGCCTTCATGACCGTGGATTGGGACGGCAAAATCAGAATGGATCCGTCGTCCGAATACGCGATGCAGCGGTTGCTGGCGTTGAAAGACAAATACGATGTCGCGTTTGCGTGCGACACCGACCACGACCGCCACGGCGTGGTCACGCGTTCGTCGGGGCTGCTCAACCCCAATCATTACCTCACGGTGATGATCGATTACCTGTTTCGCGAGCGGAAGCGCTGGTCGGCCGCGGCCGCCGTCGGAAAGACCGTGGTCAGCACGGCGCTCATCGACCGGGTGGTGAAGAAGGCCGGGCGCAAGCTCTACGAAGTGCCGGTCGGCTTCAAATGGTTCGCGCCTGGTTTATTCGACGGCTCGCTCGGCTTCGGCGGCGAGGAAAGCGCGGGGGCTTCGTTCCTGCGCGTGGACGGTTCGGTCTGGACCACCGACAAGGACGGTATCGTGCCGGCGCTGTTGTCGGCCGAGATCACGGCCAGGGCAGGGCGCGACCCCGGCGAGGTTTATGCCGCGCTGGCCGACGAGCTTGGGCGGCCGTTTGCCGACCGCGTCCAGGCTGCGGCCAATTCAACGCAAAAACAAAAGCTTGCCAATCTTTCCGCAAGTGAAATGAAACTGGATGCACTGGGTGGCGACAAGGTAGAAAAGGTGCTGGACAAGGCGCCCGGCAATAACGCGCCGATCGGCGGCGTCAAGGTGGTCGCTGAGCACGGCTGGTTCGCCGCGCGGCCGTCGGGCACCGAAGACATCTACAAGATCTACGCGGAAAGCTTCAAGGACGAAGAGCACCTGCAATCGATCCTCGCCGAGGCGCAGCACGTCGTGGACAAGGCGATTGCCTGAGCCCTTGGGAGCAAAGACGCAGTGCCCGCCAAAGAGACCGGCAAGGCCGCACCCACCAGGTTCAAGGTAGGCGACCACGTGGAGTGGAACTCCGAGGCTGGTCACGTCAGCGGCGTGATCATCGAGGTCCACACCCGCGACTTCGATTACAAGGGCCACACCCACCGCGCCAGCGCGGATGATCCGCAGTACGAAATCAAGAGTGACAAGACCGAACATGTCGCGGCCCACCGCGGCAAGGTGCTCACGAAACTGCCGCAGTAGGCGCGCTGCTGGACCGCAGACACCGAACAACTGAGCACAATTCGGCGCAAGCCTTGACGCTCAACAGACACGAATACCGAAGCTCCCGAAACCCTCAGGGTTGATGTGCCAGACCCGGCGAGAGGGGCAGACCCTGATCGTGGCGACCGCAAAGACGGCCGCCACGGCCGGACCTGAGTCCCCCTTTGATTGATGCAAATGCCTATTGTGTAAAATTATGGATCCCACCAAAGCCCTTCCGTCCTCATCAGGAGAATCCAATGCGCTACGAGGAATTCGGCTGGCCGCTCGGTGGCTGGACATACGACGAGCGCGGAACCATCTACACCACGTCAGGCTACCGGTGCAGCGCCCGAACGTTGGAATGTGCGCTCTGGCTGTTCCAATGCTACGGTTTCGAAGCGCGCCGTCATCTGATCCACAGCGACGAAGCGTTCGGGGCGCTGCGACCGCTGTACGAATTGTCAGACCTGTCTGACCGGACCGCGCCAACGCGATTGCGGCTTGTGACGGAAAGCGCGGGCCGCAGTCAGCACCCTTTCGATTGGCGTCGTTCGCGGAAGAAATCCCGCAGCAGCGTGGCGGATTCTTCGGCCAGCAATCCACCCTGCACCTCTACACGGTGATTGTGGCGATCGGACGTCAACGTATCGAATACGCTTCCGGCTGCACCGGTCTTGGGATCGCTGGCCGCGTAAACGACACGCGCCACGCGCGCGTGCACCAATGCCATCGCGCACATCGCGCAAGGTTCGAGGGTCACGTACAGCGTCGATCCGGGGAAGCGATGGTTCCCGAGCCGCTGCCCGGCATCACGCAGTGCCCCAATTTCGGCATGCGCGCTGGGGTCGCTCAGGGTGATGTTGCGGTTCCAGCCTTCGCCAACGGTTTCGCTCGCCATCGCCAGCACCGCGCCAACCGGCACTTCGCCGTCGGCGTCCCGGGCGTGCTCCGCCAGCTCGAGGGCGCGTTGCATGAAAGCAGCGTCCCCGGGTGAGAACGGGCTGGATGGCGGTAACGGCATGGCCATGCGCGGCTGGCTGCGAAAAGAAGCGGACGGCAAATTCTATCGTCACCGCGATTCCAGCGCCGCCGATTCGGGCGTGCAAATCTTTTTCGTCCGCGCGTGGCCGCGGGCTCGCAGCACGATCCATTGCCACCACGGTGCTGCGTGGAAGATCGCCATCAGCAGGTACATGAAGGTCATGCCGTCGAGCGACAGAGACCCGCGGCCCATCGCCTGGCAGAGCATGCTTGCCGGGTCATCACCCGTGATGGCCGTGACCAGCGCCATGGCCGCGAAGGTCGGCGAAGCTGTGAGGTGCAGCCAGCCACCGGCTTCCGTCCCATCGCGGGCTTTATTCCTGCGCGTATTCATCGTGCCGGCGCCACCAGATGCCGCCCGCTTCGTTGCGGCCGCGTGGCGCACGATCGAGCCACTGGTACGCGCCCCACAACCCATCGAGTCCGCGCGCATAGGTCGAGTAGGTGTGATACACGGCGCCGTCTTCCAGCACGAACGCGCTCATGCCGGGCAGCTCGCGCAGGTAGGTTCGTCCGTCGACCCCACTCGAGGCCGCAAATTGATTCGGTGCATCCGGGGTCGAGCGTGACATGGGCGGGTTCTTGCGAAAGTTGTATTCGTACCCTTCCTTTTGCTGCTGCTCGCTCAGGCCAACGCCGTAGTCGGCGTTGAAGTCGCTGCCCTGTGAAGACGCCCAGGGAAACGTCCAGCCCATGCGTTGCCTGTATGCCTGCAATTTCGCCAGCGGCGCACGCGAGATGGCCCACAGCATCACGTCGTGGTTGGCCAGGTGCTCCGTGAATCCATTGAAGCCATCCGCAATCATCGAGCAGGACGGACAACCGGCTTTGTAGTCCGGCCCGAACATGAAGTGATAGACGAGCAGTTGCGAGCGCCCGCGGAAAAGGTCCGCCAGCGAAGCGGTGCCCTGCTCCGTGTCGAATCGGTAGTCCTTGTCGATCCGCACCCACGGCAGCGCCTGCCGTTGCTGCGCCAATGCGTCGCTCTGGTGCGTTAAAGTCTTCTCCGCTTCCAGCAATTCAAGCCGTGCCTTCAGCCACTCATTGTGCGTACCGGTCGTGTGCGTTGCCATGGTCATCTCCTCCGGGTGTCCGCCGTTACGATGCGGCGGTTGGTTGATCGACGTGACCAGATTAGGCAGCAACGCCTCACGGATGGGAGTGACAAACGTGGCGCGATTCAGATGAGAATGCCGGGATGGACTCGCTGATCACCGCTGCGGCGCGTGCGCTGGCGGTGGGCGACCCGCTGGGCGCGCTGAAACGGGTCGCCTTGCGCGACGACCCGCCCGCGCTGGCGTTGCGCGGCATCGCGATGGCGCAACTCGGCGATTTCGATCGTGCAAAAGCGCTGGTGCGACGCGCCGCGCGTACATTCGGGCGCAGGGAAATCGTGGCGCGTGCGCGCTGCGCAATCGCCGAGGCGGAAATCGCGCTGGCGTCGCGCGAACTCGGTTGGCAGGAAAAGAGGCTCGATGCTGCGCGCGCAACGCTGGAGGCACACGGCGACCGGATCAACGCGGCGCATGCGCGTTATCTCGCGATCCGGCGCCTGCTGCTGATCGGTCGTCTCGATGAAGCCGAACGTGCGCTCGCCGAACTCGATGTCGCAACACTGCCGCCGGCATTGCGCGCCATCCACGAACTGAGCGTCGCCGGCATCGCGATGCGGCGCATCCAGGCGTCCGCAGCGCGAGCGGCACTGGATCGTGCCCGATCGGCTGCGGGTCAGGCCGGCGTCCCCGCCCTCGCGGCGGAGGTTGGAAGCCTGGTTCGTGCGCTCGATGCTCTGGCGGCGCGCCGCATCTCGCGCGGCCGACAACAACCGCTCACGCTGGAGCAGGTCGAGGTCTTGCTGGCATCGCCGTGTTTCCTCGTCGACGCTTGCCGCTTCGAAATACGGGATGCGGGTTCGGCCATTTCCCTGGCTTCGCGGCCGGTGTTGTTCGCACTTGTGCGTGCCTTGGCCGAAGCGTGGCCAGGCGATGTGCCGAGAAATGCCTTGATCGCGAATGTCTTCCGCACGCGCTACGCGGATGAAACACACCGCGCGCGCTTGCGGGTGGAAATGGGCCGGCTTCGGGCGGCCGTGCGCAACATCGCCGACATTCGCGCGACACCGGCAGGTTTCGAACTGGCACCGCGGTCATCGCACGAGGTGGTGGTGCTGGCGCGACCGGTGGAAGAAAAACACGCGGCGGTGCTGGCGGCGTTGTCCGATGGCGAAGCATGGTCCAGTTCGGCCCTGTCGTTGGCGTTGGCGATGAGCCAGCGCAACGTGCAGCGCGCGCTCGATGCGTTGGATGCATCGAACAAAGTGCAGTCGTTCGGCCGCGGCCGGTCGCGCCGCTGGCTGGTGTCGCCGGTGCCGGGATTCACGACGGCATTGTTGCTCCCTGCTCCGCTGCCGGGGGATTAGGATGGCGCCGTCCCCGAGCCACGAGAGTACAGCCATGAAACGGTCAACGGCTGAAATCGTTCATGAATATGGTCCGTTTCATGATGCCGATCGCGTGAACGGCGTGACCTTCGACGGCGAGCGCATATGGTTTGCATCCGGCGACAAATTGAACGCCCTGGACCCCGCGAGCGGCAAGGAGCAGCGCTCCATAAACGTCGCCTCGCACGCCGGCACCGCGTTCGACGGCCAGCACCTGTTCCAGATCGCCGAGGATCGCATCCAGAAGATCGATCCGCAAACCGGCCGTGTGCTGGCCACGATTCCAGCGCCCGGCGAAGGCGGCAATTCCGGCCTCGCATGGGCCGAGGGCAGTTTGTGGGTGGGCGAATACCGCGCGCGCAAGATCCATCAGATCGATCCCGGAACCGGCAAGGTCCTTCGCACCATTGAAACCACGCGTTTCGTCACCGGCGTTGCCTGGATCGACGACGAACTCTGGCACGGTACGTGGGAAGGCGACGAGAGCGACTTGCGCAGGATCGACCCGGAAACCGGCGAGGTCCTGGAACAACTGGACATGCCGGCCGACATGGCGGTCTCGGGACTCGAATCCGACGGCAAGGGGCAACTGCTGTGCGGCGGTGGCAACAGCGGCAGGATCAGGGTCGTTCGGCGCCCCGACCGCCACAGCTGATCTTCACTCCCATTCGATCGTGGCAGGTGGTTTACCGCTGATGTCGTAAACCACGCGCGAAATTCCGTGTAGCTCGTTGATGATCCGGTTGGAAACCCTGCCGAGGAATTCGTACGGCAGATGCGCCCAGTGTGCGGTCATGAAGTCGATGGTCTCGACCGCACGCAACGCGACCACCCATTCGTAGGCGCGTCCGTCGCCGACCACGCCGACCGACCTCACCGGCAGGAACACCGCGAAGGCCTGGCTCACCTTGTCGTACAGGTCCGCGGTGCGCAGTTCCTCGATGAAAATGCGGTCGGCTGCTTTGAGGATTTCCGCGTATTCCCGTTTCACTTCGCCGAGGATGCGCACGCCGAGGCCGGGCCCGGGGAAAGGATGCCGATAAACCATTTCGCGCGGCAGACCGAGTTCCACGCCGATGCGGCGGACTTCGTCCTTGAACAGTTCGCGCAGCGGTTCGAGCAGCTTGAGGTTCATCTTCTCGGGCAGGCCGCCGACGTTGTGGTGGCTTTTGATCACGTGCGCCTTGCCGGTGTTGCCGCCTGCCGATTCGATCACGTCGGGATAGATCGTGCCCTGCGCCAGCCACTTCACGCCTTCGAGTTTCTGCGCTTCCTCGTCGAACACTTCGACGAACAGCCTGCCGATGATCTTGCGCTTGGCTTCGGGATCGGCAACGCCGGCAAGGGCCGCGAAGAAGCGCTCCGAGGCGTCGACACGGATCACGCGCACGCCCATGTGGCGCGCCATCGTGTCCATCACCTGGTCGCCTTCGCCCGCGCGCAGCAGGCCGGTGTCGACGAATACGCAGGTCAACTGATCGCCGATGGCTTTTTCCAGCAATGCGGCGACCACGGACGAATCGACGCCGCCGGAAAGCCCGAGCAACACTTTGTCGTTGCCGACGGCCTCGCGCACCTGCGCCATGGCATCGTCGATGATGCGCGCGGGCGTCCACAACGTCGCGCAGC
>Ga0207707_10004807_pt1 | contig 11848 bp, 9 predicted proteins | sample KBSC83BmetaG_FD_184336 | JGI IMG/M metagenome (GOLD analysis project Ga0207707, IMG submission 184336) | Corn rhizosphere microbial communities from Kellogg Biological Station, Michigan, USA - KBS C8-3B metaG (SPAdes) (version 2) | ecosystem: Host-associated > Plants > Roots > Rhizosphere ... | reverse complement strand
CGGTCATGTCTTCGATCGCGTAGCGGATGCCTTCGCGGCCGAAGCCGGAGAACTTCACGCCGCCATAGGGCATGTTGTCCACCCGGAAGCTCGGGATGTCGCCGACCACCACGCCGCCCTCGACCAAGGTGTCCCACGCGCGCATCGCGTGCGTGAGGTTGTCGGTGAAGAGGCCGGCCTGCAGGCCATAGTCCGAGTTGTTGACGGTGGCGAGCGCGGCGTCGAAATCCTCGAACGGCTCCAGCAGTGCGACCGGCCCGAAGGCCTCCATGCGGTTGAGTTTCGCGGTGTGCGGAACATCCTCCAGCACCGTCGCGTCCAGCATGCTGCCCTTGCGCTTGCCGCCGCAGAGGATCTTGGCGCCGGCCTTTTTTGCCTCGGCGATCCAGCCTTCCAGCCGTTGCGCGGCGGCTTCGTCGATCATCGGCCCGAGGAACGTTTCAGGATCCTTGGGATCGCCGGCCTTCAACTTCTTCGTGGCCGCGACGAAACGCTTCTTCACCTCGTCGTACAGCGACGCGTGCACCAGGATGCGCTGCACGCCGATGCAGCTTTGTCCCGATTGGTAAAAACTGCCCGAGATCAGTCGCGATACCACGAAATCCAGCCGCGACTTCTGGTCCGCATCGACGATGCAGGCTGCGTTGCCGCCCAGTTCCAGTACCACCTTCTTTTTCCCGGCGCGCGCCTTGAGTTCCCAGCCGATCTGGCCGCCGGTGAACGACAGCAGCTTCAGGCGTTCGTCCGTGACGAACGGGTCGGCATCCTCGATGTGGCAGGGGAGGATCGAGAACGCGCCTTTCGGCAAATCGGTTTCCGCCAATACTTCGCCGATGATCAGTGCGCCGATCGGCGTGCGCTCGGACGGTTTCAACACGAACGGGCAGCCCGCCGCGATCGCGGGTGCGACCTTGTGGGCGACCAGGTTCAAGGGAAAGTTGAATGGCGTGATGAAGGAACACGGCCCCAGCGGCACGCGCTTGATGAAGCCGCGATAGCCTTTGGTACGCGCGGAAATCTCCAGGTTCACGATTTCGCCGTCGATGCGCGTGGATTCGTCGGCTGCGATGCGGAAGGTATCGATCAGGCGTTCGGCTTCGCCCTGCGCGTCCTTGATCGGCTTGCCCGCCTCGACGCACAGCGCGTAGGCAAGGTCGTCCTTGCGTTTGCGCATGCTCTCGACGCAATGCTCGAGCACGGCGCGGCGCTCGTAGGGTTTCATCGCGGCCATCGGTGCGGCAGCTTTGGCCGCGGCGCCGATCGCGGCATCGATGGCCTTGGTGTCCGCCATCGCCACGCGCGTCGCGACCTTGCCCGAATACTTGTCCAGCACCGCCAGGTCGGCGCCGGCTTCGATCGGCTGGTTGGCGAGGTAGTACGGGTAGCGGCTTTTCAGTTTCGACTTGCCGGGCATGCGGGTGTTCCTTGAGGCGTGAGCCGTTTACGCTACAGGCGCGTGCGTCAAGGTTGCGTATCGGGGGTGTCCACCTTGAGTTTGAGTTCGCCATCCGCGAGCCGCGCGCGCAGGGACTCACCCGCGCGTACAGCGTGCGCGGAACGCAGCACCCGGCCGGATTCGCCGAACAGGATCGCGTAGCCGCGCTTCAATACGTCGAGCGGGCTGACGGCATTCAATGCGCGCGCGAGTTCGGCGAGATGCAGACCGCGGCGTTCCGTGTCGCGCATCCATGCCGCCCGCAGGCGACGATGGAGTTCCATGTTGTTGCGCGCGAGTTGTTCCACGCGCGAGCGCGGATGCTGGTGCAGCAGGCGGACGTGCAGTTGCGCGATGCGCGAGGCTGCGCGCTCGTGCATCAGCGCGCGCGCGCGCAGCAGGCGTTCGCGCACGCCATCCATGCGTTCACGACCAGAGGCGAGGCGCTGCCGCGGGCTTTGCGTGTTCAGGCGGATCGCGAGGTGGTCGAGATGCTGCACGCTGTTGCGCGCGCGGCGTTGCCACGCATGGCGCAGGCGCGCTTCGCACTGGCCGAGCGTTCGCCGCAGCGCGTCGCCATCGGGCAGGATCAACTCCGCCGCGACGGACGGCGTGGGTGCGCGCAGGTCAGCAACGAAGTCGCTGATGGAAAAATCGATTTCGTGCCCGACCGCGGAAACCACCGGCACCGGGCTGGCCACGATCGCCCGTGCCACGCCTTCGTCGTTGAAGGCCGCGCGGTCTTCCAGCGAGCCCCCGCCGCGTGTCACCAGCAGCACGTCGTAGCGATCCGACTTGGCGGCCTTGCGCAACATTGCCGCGATCTGCGCCGGGGCCTCGGCGCCTTGCACCAGCACCGGCAACACATCGATTTCGGTCAGTGCGAAGCGCCTGTGCGCGACCGACAACACGTCCCGCACCGCCGCGCCGCTGGCGGAGGTGATCACGCCGATGCGGCGCGGAAATTCGGGCAACGCGCGCTTGCGCGCTTCATCGAACAAGCCTTCCGCCTGCAGCTTGGCTTTCAGTTGTTCGAACGCGCGGCGCAGGGCGCCTTCGCCGGCGTCTTCCAAGTGTTCGAGGATGAGTTGGAAGCTGCCGCGCGCCTCGTACAGGCTCACCCGTGCACGCGCCAGCACCCGCGCGCCATTGCCGGGACGGAACCCAAGCCGCGCGTTCTCGCGCGCGAACATCGCACAGCGCACCTCGGCGGCGGCGTCCTTGAGCGAGAAGTACCAATGCCCGGATGCCGCGCGCACGAAATTGGAAATTTCGCCCTCGATCCAGATCAACGGCAGCGCGCCTTCGATCAGCTCGCGCACGAGCCGGTTCAGCGCCGACGGCGTCAGCACCCGGCGTGAATCGGGCGGGGGCGTGTCAGTGGTCATCGCCGGACTCGCGCGTTGCAATGGATCCGGAAGTGTCGGAGGCGTCGGCATGCGGGGTTTGTCCCACATGTCGACGCATGCGCACCCAGCGCACCGCCAGGCTCACGGCGATCCACAGCGCAAGCGCGGCGAGTGGCCACGCCAGCACGCGCGGCCACCACGCACCGATGCCGGCGATTACCAGCAGCAGCGCGGCGCCGCCCAGCAGCGGCCGGGTTTCGGCATTGCTCAAAACGCGCCGGTTGCCGAGCGCGGCGCCCAGCGTGGTGGCCATGCGCATGGCACCGACCGCGCTGCGGCCTGCGCTGCCATGGCCATGCAGCCCGTGGCGTGGCGGCGGCGTCGCCGGGCGTGCGCGATGGCGGCGCGACAGCACGATTTCCGTGGCGTTTTCCAGATCGCGTTCGTATTGCTGCGCCAGTTGTCGCCCCAGATTCTCATTTTCGATCGCGACGTCGATTTCGACGTTGCCCATCCAACTGGCGATGTTGAGGTTGGTGGATCCGACGCGCGCCCAGCGGTCGTCGGCCACTGCGGTCTTGGCGTGCAGCATCGAACCCTTCCATTCGAAGACCCGAATGCCGGCTTCCAGCAATGCGCGGTAACCGGTGCGCGACAGCGCCGCGACCGCGGGAATGTCGGAGGCCCCCGGCACAAGCAGGCGCACGTCCACGCCATCGTGCGAAGCGCTGGTGAGCGCGCTGAGGTAGGGCGCAACGCCGATGAAATACGCGTCGGTCAGCCACAGCCGTTCGTGCGCCAGCGCGGCGATGAGTTGGTCCAATCGATAGGTGCCGGTGCTGGACGGCTGCGTGGCGATCACGCGCAGGGCCACATCGCCCGCGGGTTCGATCGAGGCGGCATCCGTGAGCACGGAGGCCGGCAGCGGTTCTCCCAGCGTCGCCCAGGTATCTGCGAAGGCACGCTCGAGATCCGCGATTGCCGGGCCGTGCATCGCCACGCCGGTATCGCGCCAGGGATCGCGCCCATGCGCGGGATCACCCAGCCACGCGCCGCTGACGCAAACGCCGGACACGAACCCGATGCGACCGTCCACCGTAAGGAGCTTGCGATGGTCGCGGTTGACCCAGCCGAACGGGCTCAGCGGGTCGAACGGATTGAAGGTGCGAACCTCGCCGCCGGCGTCCCGCAGCGGCTGCCAGAAGCGCGCACGCGATTGGCCGAGGCAGCCCAGCCAGTCGTGCAGGACACATACATGCACGCCCGCGCGCGCTCGTTCGGCGAGCGCCGCAACGAAGCCGCGACCGACGTCGTCGTCCTTGAAGATGTAGTTGCCAAACAATATGTTGGCGCGTGCATTTGCGATGGCGTCGAGCCACGCATCGAAGTTCGCCCGTGCGTCGATCAGCAAGTCGACACGGTTGCCCATCGACAGCGGCGCGCCGGCCGCGCGCGTCAATGCCTGCTCAGCCAGTGCGCGGAAGCTGGGATGGCGCGACTGGCCCGGGTCGTGCATGCGGGTTTTCATTGCGCCATGTTCGGCCAGCGAGGGTTTCGGTTCAAGGCTAGAATGCTATGAGAACACCTGACCATGAACTTCTGCGGGATCCGACAGGGGGAGATCCGCCGGGATGGACGCGTACCAACGCCTGACTGAAGACCTGCCCGCGCGCCTGCCGCTGGGCCGTTCGCAGCGCGCCAGTGAGAAGGCCACGCGCGAAGCGGTCGCGGGCTTGCCCTTGGCCAATCCAGCCCAGGCTTTGCATGAAGTGGGGCAGGTTCTCGATGGCATGCTGGCAGTGTCGTGGAGCGGCGGCGAGCGCATCGCCGCGCTGGCGCACTTGCGCGGCCCGGTAGAAAGTTTGTGCCGCGGGATCGAGCAGCAACTGGGCGCGGATTCGCACCCGCTGCCTGCCGCAAGCGCCGAGCGCGCCGCGGCGGCACAGCAGCTCGAATGGCACCTCGCTTGCGGATACGCGATCGGCCTGCAGGAGTTGTGCGCACCGGCGGGCAAGTTGCCGAGGTTCAAGGGCAAGGCGGCCGCGGCTGCAGTCGTGGCCGGGCTGCTGCATGCAAGCCGCGCCCTGGTCTGGGCATACCGCCAATATCGGACGCCGCCCGCCGGGGTTTGGCGACTCGTCCACGCCTTGTATGCGTTCTCGGGCGAGCTGGGCCTCGCGGATCAAATGGTCGAGGATGCCTTCGCCGAAGGCGGGCCGTTGTCCGCGCGCGGCGCGTACGCGCAAACCTTGTTGCTGGCGATCAGCAATCCCTACCGTTTTTCCGCGCGCGAATTGAAGGACGTATGCGCCGTGATCCGCTGCGTGGGCGGCCACTGCGGGCTGGCGCGCGCGGGCACCCATGGCGTGAGCGTCGATACCGATGCCGATGCAGGCCCGGGATATGTCGCGGAAGAACAGCTTGCCGCAGGCACGGGGGTATTGGCGCTCGACGTGCATCCGGTGGAGCGGATTTTCGACGAGCGCATCGCGCTGTTGCCGAAAGGAACCGCGGTGCTCGACCTGCCGCGGCCGGGGGGTGGCGTGCTGACTGCGCAGGTCGCACTGCTGCGCCGGCTGCAGGCGGGCTGGGTCACCGCGGTGCGCGGCCACACGCGGTTGCCGGCGTCGCACGTGCTCGATCTGATGGTCGGCATGCACGCGCTGCACTACGCGTTGGCCGGCAACCTGGATTTCGCGACGTTCATACGCCAGGTGCATGGCGAAGCGATTACCGTCGGCCGGCACGAACTCGCGTCCGCGTGGTTGGCGAGCAGCGATACGGCGCGTCCGCAGCGGCTGCGTGGCGAGGTGCTCGACCAGAGCGAAGGCGGCTACCGTTTGCGGCTGCAGGCATCGGATGGTGCGCGCCTGCGGATTGGCGAAGTCATCGGCCTTGCGCCCGCGTCCGATGAGGAGGACGAACGCGACTGGATGGTCGGCATCATCCGCTGGCTGCGACTGGAAGGCGATCGCGAGCTGCTTGGCATCGAAATGCTGCACCGCACCGCGCGCGCGGCGGGCGTGCGCCCCGTGACCGCGGGCGGCGAAACACTGGTGCCGCAACGCGCGGTGGAACTGCCGGGCTACGCCGCGCAGGATGGACTCGCCGTACTGGTGACCAACCATTTCCCCGGCGATGCCACGACCGCGGAAGTCGTGCTTCCGGCGCTGGCTTCCGACTGGAAGGCGAGTGCGGCGGTCGGGGTGTGGCTTTGCGAGGGTGCCGAGGTGCTGGGCAGCGCGTGTGTCCGCGTTAACCTCGTGCGCGACGATCCCGCGCAAGCGGAAGCAACGGAGGCCGCGGAATGACATTGGAGATGCGCGGTGCGTGCGAACGCTGCAGCGCGAAGCTGGCGCCGGAAGAGCCGGCCTGGATCTGCGTGCACGAGTGCACGTTCTGCACCGAATGCGCGGAATCCATGCAGCATGTCTGTCCGAATTGCGGTGGCGAACTGGTGAAGCGCCCGCGTCCACCGGCGAGGGACGCGTGAATAAGCTGCAGGGATTCATCGTCGCGATTCCGGCGCGTTACGGTTCGACACGCCTGCCGGGCAAGCCGTTGCGCCTGCTGGGCGGTGAACCGTTGATCGTGCATGTCGCGCGGCGTGCGCGTGCTGCGGGGGCTGCGCAGGTGGTGGTCGCGACCGACGACGCGCGCGTCGTCGCGGCGCTTGCCGATTCGAAAATCGAGGTATGCCTGACGCGCGCCGATCACGCCAGCGGCAGTGACCGGCTCGCCGAGTGCGCGGCCGTGCTCGGCTGGCCCGACGATGCGGTGGTGGTGAACCTGCAGGGCGACGAACCGTTCGCGCCGGCGGCCGGTATCAATGCGGTGGCAAGTGCGCTGGTTGAAGACGATGCCGACATGGCGACGCTGGCGGCGCCGGTCGAGTCCGCGCGCGAATGGTTCGATCCCAACTGCGTGAAGGTAGTGCGCGACTTGCGTGGGCGCGCGTTGTACTTCTCGCGCGCGGCGGTGCCGTGGGCACGCGATGCGCTGGCTCGCGACCGCACGGCCGTGCCGGAAGGAATAGAGGTGCTGCGCCACATCGGGATCTATGCGTACCGCGCGGACTTTCTCAAGATGTTCGCGCGCCTGCCGGCGACGCCGCTGGAGCGTGCCGAGTCGCTCGAGCAATTGCGCGCGCTGGAGCATGGCCACGCAATCGCAGTGCGGATCACGCCGGAGACATTTCCGCCGGGCGTGGATATCGAAGAAGATCTCGCGCGCGCCGAACGCACGCTTGCCGCGGGGGTGCCGAAGTGAGCCAGCCATCACCCGGCGTGTTGTTCGTGTGCCTCGGCAACATCTGCCGTTCGCCGACGGCGGAATATGTCGCGCGTGCGGAATTCGCAAAACTTGGCCTGCGCATACCGGTGGCGTCGTGCGGACTCGGCGACTGGCACGTGGGACAGGGCGCCGATCCGCGTGCGGTAGCCGCTGCGCGTGCGGAGGGATACGATCTTGCGCCGCATCGTGCGCGGCAGTTCGATGAAGATGATTTCGGCCGCTTTGCGATGGTGCTGGCAGTGGATCGCGCGACGCTGGCCGAATTGCGCCGGCGCGTGCCCGATGACATGCCCGCGCCCGAGCGCTTTCTGGTTGCAGCGGGGCTTGCGTCCGCCCGCGACGCAGACGCCGGCGACGTGCCCGATCCGTACACCGGCACCCGCGAAGATTTTCGCGAAGTGCTGGCATTGATCCGGCGTGGCGTCGAAGCACTGGCTTTGCGCCTGTCTACCCGGCAGGCCGGGAAGGGCACGAACCATGATGCCAGGTGACATCCCTTTCAAGGCCGACGGTCCCCGCGTTCCGCTTCCCGAAGTCCCCGAGGCACTGCATTGGGTGAACCGCCAAGGTCGTTTGCGACTGGCGGAACTGCGCGGACGCGTGGTGCTGTTGGTGTTCTGGAATGCGACCAGCACCAGCAGCATCAATCTGCTCGGCGAGCTCCGCCAGTTGGAACGGAAACACCCCGGCGAATTCGTGTTGTTGGGCGTGCACACCCCGCGTTACGCCTCGCAGCAGCCGGACGCGGTGGTTCTGAAGGCGTTGCAGCGTATTCGTCTGCGTGCGCCTGTTGCCAACGATCCCGATTGGCTCGCATGGATGCTGTATTCGATTCCCGCGTGGCCGACCACGCTGTTGATCGCTGCGAATGGCCAGCTCGCCGCGCGCTGGGTGGGCGAAGGCTGCGCTGCGGAAATCGAAGAGGCCGTCACGCGCCTGCAGGAGGGACTGCCGCCTGCGCATGTGCGATCGGCGCCCGACCTGCTGGAAAACGCACGCGCCGATGCGACGGGTCCGCTCGCATTTCCGGCGCACGTGCTGGCGACCGATTGGCGCTTGTTCATCAGCGACACGGGCCACCATCGCATCCTCGAATGCAGCCATGATGGCCGCGTGCTGCGGCAATTCGGTTCGGGTACGCCCGGGAATTGGGATGGACAATCCTCGGCATGCGGCTTCCAGTTGCCGCAGGGCCTCGCCCTGAGCCAGGGTTGCCTGTACGTCGCCGACACCGGCAATCATTGCGTACGCCGAATCCGGCTCGATTCGGGCGAAGTCGATACGGTGCTCGGTGCCGGCCGGCCAGCCTATGGTGATGTCGAGGCACAAGGTTCCGGGTTGCGCGTGTCGATCAATGCGCCGCACGCGGTCGCCGCCGATGGCGACGTTCTTTATGTTGCGGCGACGGGACAAAACCAGATCGTGCGTGTCGACCTGGGCGCGGAACGCGCGGCCACGCTTGCCGGCGACGGGCGCAGCGATGTTCGCGATGGCATCGGCAGCCAGGCTTCGCTGGCGCAACCCGGCGCGCTTGCGCTGATGCCCGGACAATTGCTGGTGGCAGATTCCGGCGGCAATGCGATCCGTCGCTTGCGCTTCGCCGATCTTGCATTGACCACGCTGGTGGGATCATCGCCCTGGGAGCCGGGGCAAACGGATGGCACCGGGCGCAAGGTCAGGTTGGCCTTTCCTTGCGGCTTGGCGGTCGCCGAAAACCGGGTTTACGTGGCCGACACCTGCAACGACCGGCTGTGCGTACTCGATCCTTACAGCGCCGAGTTGGCGACGCTGGAATTCGACCATCCGCTGCACGAACCGCAGGGGTTGTCGTTCGCGGCGGGTAGGTTGTGGGTAGCTGATCGCAATGATCACGCGATCCTGCGCATTGATCCCGAACACGGCACCTGCGAGCGGGTGGTGGTGGGCGAATAGAGCCTTGGGTTGCGCGGGGCTTGATCTCGCCGCGGATACAATACCGCCATGCCTTCCGATGCAACGGCCTTCGACGGCAAGGCCTTCGTTCGCAACCTCACCACTTCGCCCGGCGTGTACCGCATGTTCGATGCCGGCGACGCGCTGCTGTACGTGGGCAAGGCGCGCAACCTCAAGAAGCGCGTCGGCAATTATTTCCTCAAGCCGAACCTCGAGCCGCGCATTGCGTCGATGGTTTCGCAGATCGCGCGGATCGAGGTGACGCTGACGCGCACCGAGGGCGAGGCGCTGCTGCTGGAAGCGCAACTGATCAAGTCCCTGAAGCCGCGCTACAACATCATGTTGCGCGACGACAAGAGTTATCCGTACATCTTCGTTTCGGACGATCCGTTTCCGCGCATCGTGTTCCACCGCGGCGCCAAGCGCGAGAAGGGCCGCTACTTCGGGCCGTACCCGAGCGCCCACGCAGTGCGCGAAAGCCTGGCACTGATGCAGAAGTTGTTCAAGGTGCGCACTTGCGAGAACAGCTATTTTCGCAATCGTTCGCGTCCGTGCCTGCTTTACCAGATCGGCCGCTGCAGTGCGCCGTGCGTCGATTTCGTCGATCCGGAAGAGTACGCCGAGGATGTGCGGCATGCCGTGATGTTTCTGGAAGGCCGCAGCGATGCGGTGCTGGGCGAGCTTGCGACGCGGATGGATGCCGCGAGCGGAGGCCAGGATTACGAGCACGCGGCACGCCTGCGCGACCAGATCGCGACGTTGCGCGGCCTGCAGGCGCAGCATTTCGTGCACGGTGCCACCGCCGACATGGACGTGTTCGCATGCCGCGTCGAGGATGGCGTCGCCTGCGTGTCGGTGTTGTTTTTTCGCAACGGCATCAGCCTCGGGTCGCGCGCGCACTTTCCGAAGCTGGCGTTCGAATTCGCGCCGGAAGACGTATTGGGCCAGTTCCTCGCGCAGTATTACCTCGATCAGCCGGCGCCTGCGGAAGTGGTGTGCGAGCGCGAACCCGCCGACTCGCAGGCACTCTCGGAAATGCTGTGCGCGCAGCGCGGGCGCGAGGTTGCGCTGAAGTGGCGCGTGCGCGGCGAACGTGCGCGTTTCGTCGAAATGGCCGCGCGCAATGCCGAGGCCGCGCTGCTTGCTCGGCTCACCAGCCGGCAGACCCTGCACACGCGCTTCGAGGCGCTGCGCGAACTGCTGCAGCTCGACGAAACGCCGCAACGCGTCGAGTGCTTCGACATCAGCCACACCATGGGCGAAGAAACCGTGGCGTCGTGCGTGGTGTTCGGACCGGAAGGCCCGCAGAAGCAGCATTACCGGCGCTTCAACATCCGCGGCATCACGGGCGGCGACGATTACGCGGCGATGCGGCAGGCTCTGGAACGGCGCTTCAAGGCGTTGGCGCGTGGCGAGGGTGAAGCGCCCGACGTGTTGCTGATCGATGGCGGCGCGGGTCAGGTGGCGCAGGCGTTGTCGGTGCTGCAAGACCTGGGGCTCAACGGCATCGAAGTGGTCGGCGTGGCCAAGGGCCCGTCGCGCCGCGAAGGCGAGGAGACTCTGGTGCTGGGCGACAGCGGACGCGAACTCGAGCCCGGCCCCGATTCGCCGGCGCTGCATCTGATCGACGCGGTGCGTGACGAGGCGCATCGCTTCGCCATCACCGGTCATCGCAAGCGCCGCGAAAAAGCGCGCGAGCGTGGCGTGCTGGAAGATGTGCCCGGCATCGGCGCCGCCCGTCGTTCGGCATTGCTGAAAGCGTTCGGGGGTCACGCCGGCTTGATGGCGGCCGGCGTCGAGGAACTTTGCCGCATCCGCGGCATCAATCGCGAACTGGCCGAAAGGATCCACGCGTTCCTGCACTAGATCCCTCGATCCTGGCGATCTTGATCCATCATCATGCCTTTGGCCGGTTGCCGCGGGCGTAGGGCGGGTCTTGACCCGCCATCAAGCCTTCGGCGGGTTGAAATCCGCCCTCCAAGCCGGACCCCAGCGTTCGATCTTGCCTGACGGTTCGGCGTGTGTATGCGACACTGGTGCGGATCATTCGGAGCGAACGCGTGCGCATCAACCTGCCAACCTGGCTGACCTTGTTCCGCGTGCTGCTGCTGCCGGTGATGGTGCTGGTGTTCTACTCGCACGATGCGATCAACGCAGTCCCGCTGCGCTTCGCCAACATCGCTGCGGTGGCGGTGTTTGCATTGGCGTCGATCACCGATTGGCTGGACGGCTGGATCGCGCGGCGCTGGCACATGGAGTCCGCGTTCGGCGCGTTTCTCGATCCTGTCGCCGACAAATTGATGATGGCGGTCGCGCTGTTCCTGCTGGTGCAGAGTCATCCGACCTGGTTGCTGGCGGTGACCGGTGCCGTGATCGTCGGGCGTGAGATCGCGGTGTCCGCGCTGCGCGAATGGATGGCGTTCGTCGGTGAGCGCGGTCGCGTCAAGGTGCAGTGGATCGGCAAATTCAAGACGGTAATGCAGATCGTCGCGATCCTGATCCTGCTGTGGGAACGCGACAAGGACGCCACCGTGCTGCGTGCGTGGAAAGTGGGCGAGGGCCTGCTGGTGTTCGCGGCCATCCTGACCATCTGGTCCGGGCTGGCCTACATGCAAGCCGCATGGCCGGTGCTGAAAAGCGGGCGCATGCCGGGGGATGGGGGCGCTCCGCAGGCTTGATCCGCATCTCCGGCCCACGTATGATTGCCGGCTCTGCGGGAATAGCTCAGTTGGTAGAGCACGACCTTGCCAAGGTCGGGGTCGCGAGTTCGAGTCTCGTTTCCCGCTCCAGGTTTTCGGGACCCCGGCACGCCGGGGTCTGTTGTTTCCGGGCCGCGCAA
>Ga0207707_10004802_pt1 | contig 11853 bp, 9 predicted proteins | sample KBSC83BmetaG_FD_184336 | JGI IMG/M metagenome (GOLD analysis project Ga0207707, IMG submission 184336) | Corn rhizosphere microbial communities from Kellogg Biological Station, Michigan, USA - KBS C8-3B metaG (SPAdes) (version 2) | ecosystem: Host-associated > Plants > Roots > Rhizosphere ... | reverse complement strand
CCTCGGGGCCGCCTTCGACGGGCTCGCCCGCATCGACCCGCGGCATGGCTTCAATGGAGTGGGTGGCAAACAGGTCTCGGATCATCAAGCTCCCCTTCAAGTGGTCGTGCCTGTTTCCGCGCGGCAACAATGACCGCAATACAGATCCAGCAGCAGCGTGCCAACATAGCCTAGCGGTAAAATGAGTACAAGCTTCATCAAGGCTTTGTTGCGAACCAGCCGCGATGTTCCGTCACCCACTCTTCGGCACCCTTGTGCAACAGACTTTTGCCATCCTGATCGACGCACTTCGGCGCTACCGCAGTTTGTGGCCGGGGGAGGCGGCGACGGTGGCCCTGTTCGAACGTTTCCTGCGTGGCCATGGGGACGTGTTCGAGCGTCGGCACGCGGATGGCCACTGTACGGGCTCGGCCTGGCTGGTGAGCGCCGATGGCCAGCGCGTGTTGCTGATGCACCATCACAAGCTCGGCCGTTGGCTGCAACCAGGTGGGCACGCCGATGGCGATGCGGATCTGGCGCGGGTGGCATTGCGCGAAGCGGAAGAAGAGACGGGGGTGACCGGATTGCGCGTCGAAGGTGGGATTTTCGATATCGATCGGCATCGCATCCCCACACGCGGCGCGGAGCTGGAACACTGGCACTACGACGTGCGCTACGTGGTGCGCGCCGGTGCGGATGAGCGCTTCGTACGCAACGCGGAGTCGCGCGCGCTGGCGTGGCGATCCGTGGGTGAAGTGGCGGATGACATCGACCTCGACGGCTCACTGCGGCGCATGGCCCGCAAGTGGTTGTCACGCGATCCGTGACCGCAACCGCCGCGTGGCCGGCTGGATCATGGTGGCAGCATGGTTGCCGGTGGTCGGCACAGCTTGTGCCGTGTGCCTGGTCGAACCTGTCGTGCGATCCGACCAGCCATTGCGCTCTGGGCGCTCCTACCGGTATTTGTCGGGTGCGGGGTGCACCTGCCCGCAGGCGCTGCAAGTGCGGGCTTCACGTGAGCGGTAGAAGCGCTCGAATACCGGCGGAAAGTCGTGCTCGATGCTGTCGAGCACGAAGTACTCCTCGTACAGTTTCTGGTTGCAGTGCTGGCAAAACCACAGCAAGCCATCCTGTTCGCCAGCGACGCGGCGGCGTTCAATCACCAGTCCGATCGATCCCGCCTGGCGGTTTGGCGAGTGCGGCACGCGCGGCGGCAGATAGAAGATTTCGCCGGCACGCAACGGAATGTCCCGCGCCACGCCGGCGTCCTGCACCTTCAGCGTGATGTCGCCTTCGATCTGGTAGAAAAACTCCGGGCCTTCGTCGTAGTGGTAGTCGGTGCGCGCATTCGGGCCGCCGACAATCATGATGATGAAGTCGCCATCGACGATGCACTTGTTGCCCACGGGTGGCTTCAGCAAGTGTCGATGTTCATCGATCCAGCGTTGCAGGTTGAGCGGCGGCAGCAAGGCCATGACGGTCACTCGTGGGGGATCAATCAGACACATTAGCGCTCATGCCAACGTAAACAAAGCCGCATCGGCGCCTGCCCGGCCTGGCGCATGAAGTGTGCCTGCCGTGGCTCGCTGTATCCGCGTGCTGTCCATGACCAGATGCAGGATCGCGCACCGTGGGCCGCATCGCCCGAGTGGCCATGAATTACCGCGCGCGGGGTCAGCGGTACGTCGGGCACAACGCGGCGGCGCCAGTGATCGATGGCGAAATGCAGTGGCGTCAGCTGGCTCACACTTCCAGCGTGGCCAGATCGCCTTTCTCCTCCAGCCACACCTTGCGATCACCAGCGCGTTTCTTGGATAGCAGCATGTCCATCAGTTTTGCCGTGCTGGTATCGGTGAGGTCGTCGGTGGTGGTCAGTTGCACCAGGCGCCGGGTGTCGGGATGGATCGTCGACTCACGCAATTGCGGCGGGTTCATTTCGCCCAAGCCCTTGAAGCGGGTGGTGCTGACCGCGCCTTTCATTTTTTCGCGCTCGATCCGTTGCAGCATGGCCTGCTTCTCGCTTTCGTCCAGGCAGTAGAAAACCTGCTTGCCGACGTCGACCCGGAACAGCGGCGGCATGGCGATGAAGACGTGGCCTTCGCTGACCAGTTTGGGGAAGTGCCTGAGGAACAGCGCGGCCAGCAGGGTGGCGATGTGCAGGCCATCGGAGTCGGCATCGGCCAGCACGATGATCTTGCCGTAGCGCAGGCCGGACAGGTCGTTGGTGCCTGGATCGCAGCCGATGGCCACCGCCAGGTTGTGCACTTCCTCGGAGGCGAGCACCTGGGTGGATTCCACTTCCCACGTATTGAGGATCTTGCCGCGCAACGGCAGGATCGCCTGGAATTCGCGGTCGCGCGCCTGCTTGGCGCTGCCGCCGGCGGAGTCGCCTTCCACCAGGAACAGTTCCGTGCGGCTGAGGTCGGTGGCGGTGCAGTCGGCCAGCTTGCCGGGCAGGGCCGGGCCCTGGGTGATCTTCTTGCGCACGACTTGCCGGGAGGCCTTCAGCCGCACCGTGGCGCGTTCGATGGCAAGTTGGGCGATGCGCTCGCCAATTTCGACATGCTGATTGAGCCAGATGCTGAAGGCGTCGTGGATGATGTTTTCCACCATCCCGGCCGCGTTGCGCGAGGACAGGCGCTCCTTGATCTGGCCCGCAAACTGCGGGTCCCGCAAGCGTGCAGACAACACAAACGACAGGCGCTCCCAGACATCCTCGGGCGCGAGCTTCACGCCGCGTGGCAGCAGGTTGTGGATGTCGCAGAACTCGCGCACGGTGGTGGTGAGGCCGGTACGCAGGCCATTAACGTGGGTGCCGCCTTGCAAGGTTGGAATCAGGTTGACGTAGCTTTCCTGCACCAGTTCGCCTTCCGGCACCCATGCCAGCGCCACTTCCAGACCTTCGCTGTCACGCGCGGTCTGGTGGATGAACAAGTCGTTCGGCAGCGCTTCGAACCCATCCAGTTCGCCGCGCAGGTAATCGCGCAGACCGTCTTCGTAGTACCACTGGCAAGTTTCGCCGTCGGCGTGGTTGGTGAGCGTCACGGTCAGCCCGGCACACAACACGGCCTTGGCGCGCAGCAGGTGCTTGAGTTTGGGTACGGAAATTTTCGGCGAGTCGAAGTATTTCGCTTCCGGCCAGAAGTGCAGCGTGGTGCCGCTGCGTTTTTTCGGCACGCTGCCCAGTGTTTCCAGCTCGCCTTGCCGGTCGCCGTGCGCAAACACCATGCGGTATTCGGTGCCGTGCCGGCGCACGGTGACTTCGGCGCGCTCGGACAGTGCGTTGACCACGGACACGCCCACACCGTGCAGGCCGCCGGAGAAGTTGTAATTCTTGCCGTTGAATTTCCCGCCAGCGTGCAGCCGGGTCATGATCAGCTCGACCCCGGGGACGTGTTCCTCCGGATGGATGTCCACCGGCATGCCGCGACCATCGTCGCTGACTTCGATCGACCCGTCGGTGTGCAGCACCACGTCAATGGTTTTGGCGTAGCCGGACAGCGCCTCGTCCACCGAGTTGTCGACCACCTCTTGCACCAGGTGGTTCGGGCGGGTGGTGTCGGTGTACATGCCGGGGCGGCGTTTGACCGGGTCCAGGCCAGAGAGAACTTCAATATCGGCGGCGTCGTAACGACTGCTCATGCGTGGGTTTCGATCAAGACAAGACAGCGAAGGATGCGGCGCGCAAGCGTACAGGGTCAAGCTGGGTGGCGCGGATTCAACGGTAGCCTTGCGCCTGCAGCGCGAACAAGTGCGCGTAGTGCCCGCCCAGCGTCATCAGCTCGCCGTGGCTGCCACGTTCGATGATGCGCCCGTCCTGGATCACGATGATCTGGTCGGCCATGCGCACGGTGGAGAAGCGGTGCGAGATGAGGATCACGATGCGCTGGCCAGCGAGCTCGCGGAAGTGCTCGAAGATGGTGGCTTCCGCGGCAGCATCCATCGCGGCGGTGGGTTCGTCGAGCACCAGAATGTCGGCACCCGAGCGCATGAACGCGCGCGCCAGCGCAATCTTCTGCCATTGGCCACCAGACAGCTCACGCCCGGAACGAAACCACTTGCCGAGCTGCGTCTCGAACCCGCCGGGCAGCGCGTCGATGAATTCGCTGGCCATGCCCATGTCGCTGGCGATGCGCCAGCGTTCGGCGTCCGTGAAATGCGTGACGTCGCCGGCACCGATGTTTTCGCCCACGCGCATCTGGTAGCGCGCGAAATCCTGGAAGATCACGCCAACCCGCTGGCGCAAGGTGCTCTTGTCCCACTCGCGCAAATCGGTGCCGTCGAGCAGGATGCGCCCGCTGTCGGGTCGATACAGCTCAGTCAGCAGCTTGATCAGCGTGGTCTTGCCCGAGCCGTTCTGCCCGACCAGTGCCAGCGACTCACCCGGGCGAATATGCAGCGTGATGTCGTGCAGGGCCGGCGTGCCGGCGTCGGGATAGGTGAAGGTGACATGCTCGAACCGCACGCCATCACCCGGCTGTGCGCCACGGGTCGCGGTACCGGTGGGGGCGGCTACGGGCGTTTCCAGATATTCATACAAGGTGGACAGATACAGGTTGTCCTCGTACATGCCGCCAATGGCGGACAACATGGCCGACACGGCGGCCTGACCCTGGCGAAACAGCATCAGGTACATCGTCATCTGCCCCAGGGTGATGCGCCCGACCACGGTCGTCATTGCGATCCACGCGTACGCGCCATATAGCGTCAGCGTGCCGAGCAGGCCCAGCCCGAACCCCCAGCTGTCGCGGCGCACGGTCAGGTCGCGGTCGTCGCCATACAGCTTGTTGAAAATGTCCCGATAGCGTTGCAGCAACAGCGGCCCAAGGGCGTACAGCTTGACTTCCTTGGCGTGGTCCTCGCGCGCCAGCACGGTTTCCAGATACATCTGCATGCGGGTTTCCGGCGAGCGCCAGCGGAACAGGCGGAACGCATCCCCGGAGAATTTCGTTTCCGCAATGAACGCCGGTACCCCGGCCAGCAGCAGCACCACCACTGCCCACGGTGAAAACTGGTACAGCAACGTGCCGTAGCTCACCAGCGAGATCGCGTTTTGGCCCAACCCGAAGGTGCGCGTCACCAGCGACAGCGGGCGGCTGGAGGCCTCGCGTCGTGCGCGCGTCAGCTTGTCGTAAAACTCCGAGTCCTCGAACTGCGCCAACTCCAAGGTCAGCGCTTTTTCCAGGATCATCACGTTGACGCGTTGCCCGAGTTGCGCACGCAGCAACGACTGGCATAGCGACAGCCCACGCTGCGCGCCGGCCAATGCCGCCACCAGCACGCCTTCCGCCACCACCCATTCGAACACCGGACCGAGCGTGGCGTGGCCACTGCTGGCCCACAGGCGGTTGGCGGCGACCACCGCGTCGACGATCATCGCGCCCACGTAAGCAATGCCGGCCGGCAACAAACCGGCGGTGAGCGTGAGCAACGCCAGCGCGATCGTCAGTGCCTGGCTGGTGCTCCACACCAGCGTCAGCGCGCGCCCGCTGAAACGGAATACGCCGAGGAAGCTGCGCTTGAGCTCGACGGGTTCGGTGGCTGGTGCTGGTGCAGTCGGTGGCACGACGGTCCTTGAACGAGGCTGCGCCTGCGCAGCGACAAGGATAGTGACATGGAGACCGTATGCCGCCGAGGCAAGCGCGCCTGGCAGGGTGCCAACACGTGACTGGCTGCGCCGCCACTCGGGCGGATTTGGCGGTCCGCGATGCCGGTCCTGCATCGCGAAACCGTAACCATGCGCCCCTTGCCGGGTGGGCAGGGGCGCGGACCGAATGTTATCTTCCGGGCGTTATCCATGGACGCGATGCATGCCTCACTCCTTTGACCTGAAAGCGTATTTGCAGCGCATCGGCCACGACGCGCCGGTGGCGCCCGACCTGTCCACGCTGCGCGCGCTGGCGGTGGCGCATGCGGCGGCGATTCCGTTTGAGAACCTCAGCCCGCTGTTGGGCGAGGTGGTGGAACTGACGCCCGAGGCGGTGGAGCGCAAGCTGGTGCGGGCGCACCGTGGGGGTTACTGCTTCGAACAGAATTTGCTGTTTGCCGAGGCCTTGCGAGCCGTGGGCTTCGAGGTATCCGGCTTGATTGCGCGCGTGTTGTGGAAACGCGCCGAGGACGCGATCACGCCACATACGCACATGCTGTTGCGCATCGAGCTGGCGGGAGAAAGCTGGCTGGCTGATGTCGGCTTCAGTGGCCAGACATTGACTGGTGCGCTGCGTTTGCGCGCCGGCATCGAGCAGCCGACGACGCACGAACCCTTTCGCCTGATGATGATCGATGGCGACTGGCGCATGCAGTCGCTGGTGCATGGCCAATGGCTGTCGCTGTACCGGTTCGACCTGCGCCGCACCTGGCCGGTCGATTACGCCGTGGCCAATTACTACGTTTCCACCTGGCCGGAGTCATCGTTCGTCACCAACCTGGTGGTGTCGCGCACGGATGCGGAGCGCCGCCTGAGCTTGCGCAATCACGAGTTCACCGTGCGTCGCATGGATCGCGAACCGGAGCGCCGCACGTTGCGCGATGCGGCGCAGATTCGCCAGGTGCTGGAGCGCGAGTTCCTGCTGCGCCTGCCCGCACATCCGCGATTGGACACCGTGCTTGCCACGCTGCCGGATTGAGTGCGCGCAGCGCGCGGCGGAGACTGCGCACGGATGCATTCGCGCTGGCGGCACGCGGACAGGTCCGGTGCGTCACGCACCTCCGGCAGCGTGATCGTGGTGGCGCGAACCGGCTTGCCGCACCTGGTGGCACGGTCGGGCACGGGCGGATCGGCGGAAATGCGCGGTCTTGTCTGACTGTGGGGCAATCGCGGGATTTTGGCCGGGGAGCCGGCCCGTACTCGATATGGGCTGACCGGGCAGCCTGCTAGAATTACCGCTTTAGGGCTTGCCCAATCCGGTGCCCGCGGGTACCACATGCAGTTCAGGAGTGACCATGTCGCACGCAATCCTTTCCGCACTCGGCCTTGGTGCCGAACAGTCGGGTACTTACCTCGGCCAGGGTGAGTGGTCGAAAACCACCGATGCGGGTGTGTTGCAGCCGGTGAACCCGGCGACTGGCGAGGTAATCGCCACGGTGCACGCCTCCAGTGCCGCGGATTACGCCAAGCTGGTGGAGCGTGCGCAGGCAGCATTCAAGGTGTGGCGGGCCACGCCCGCGCCGCGCCGCGGCGAGGCCGTGCGGTTGTGCGGCGAGGCGCTGCGCAAGCACAAGGATGCGCTCGGTTCGCTGGTCGCGCTGGAGATGGGCAAGATCAAGCCCGAGGGTGACGGCGAAGTGCAGGAGATGATCGACATCGCCGATTTCGCGGTGGGCCAGAGCCGCATGCTGTACGGCTACACCATGCACTCGGAGCGTCCGGGGCATCGCATGTACGACCAGTACCATCCGCTGGGCCTGGTCGGCATCATCAGTGCGTTCAATTTTCCGGTGGCGGTGTGGGCGTGGAACGCCATGCTGGCGACCGTCTGCGGTGACATCTGCATCTGGAAGCCGTCGCCGAAGACCCCGTTGTCGGCGATTGCGGTGATGAGGATCTGCAATGACGCGTTGCACGCCGGCGGCTTTCCGGATCTGTTTTTCCTGTTCAACGATGCCGGCACTGACCTGGCGCAGGCGTTTGTCGATGACCGTCGCATCGCGCTGATCAGTTTCACCGGCTCGACCAAGGTGGGCAGGGCGGTTGGCGAGCGCGTGGCCAAGCGACTGGGTCGCTCGCTGCTGGAGATGGGCGGCAACAACGCCATCATTGTGGACGAAAGCGCCGAGCTGAAATTGGCGATCCCGGCGATTGTGTTCGGCGCGGTTGGCACGGCCGGCCAGCGCTGCACGACGACGCGACGTTTGTTGGTGCAGGAGTCCATTCATGATGACGTGGTCGCGACGCTGGTCAAGGCCTACGGCCAGGTGGAAAGCAGGATTGGTGATCCGACCCTGGCCACCACGCTGATGGGTCCACTCAACAGCCAGGACGCGGTAAAAGGTTACGTCGCCGCGATCGAGCGGGCCAAGGCGGCCGGCGGCACCGTGCGTACCGGCGGCAAGGTGCTGACCGAGCGCAAGGGCAACTTCGTGTTGCCGACCATCATCACCGGGCTGAAGAACTCCGATGAAGTGGTGCAAACCGAGACGTTTGCCCCAATCCTGTACGTGATGCCGTTCAAGACGCTGGACGAAGCGATCGAGCTGCAGAACAGCGTGCCGCAAGGCCTGTCGGCGGCGATCTTCACGCAGAACCTGAAATCGGCGGAAAAGTATCTGTCGGCGGCTGGTTCCGATTGCGGCATCGCCAACGTCAACATCGGCACCAGTGGCGCGGAAATTGGCGGTGCATTTGGTGGTGAGAAGGACACCGGCGGCGACCGGGAATCCGGTTCCGATGCATGGAAGGTGTACATGCGCCGGCAGACGAATACCATCAATTACTCCGATGCGTTGCCGCTGGCGCAGGGCATCAAATTCGATTTCTAGGTAGTCGGCGCGGCGGCGGACGATGCGCCGTCCGTGGGCGTTGGCAGTGCAAGTCGGTACCTCCAGGTTCCCACAACGAGTGCGGCGACGATGAGTTATCAACCTGCTTACCGACCCGCAGCACGGACCAGCTCGCTGGCAGTCGTCAGCCTGGTGTTTGGCATTCTCACCTGGTGTCTGCTGCCGTTTGTCGGCGCGCTGGTGGCCGTGGTTTGTGGTCACCTCGCGCGTGGCGACATCCGTCGTGCGCCGCCCGATGCGCCGCAGGAGGGTGATGGCATGGCCATTGCCGGCCTGGTGCTGGGTTACGTGCACTTGCTGTTGTGCGTGGCCGCGGTGCTGGTGATTCTTGGCGTGTTGTTCCTGGGCGCTGGTCTGCTCTGGTTTTGAGCGACATGTCCAGATTGCCACCTTTGCTACTGATTGATTTTCACGGGTACCGAACTGCCGTGGCACCGGACGGCAGTTCGGTGCCGGTCAACAACGACGCAAACCATGGTTGACGAGAACAAGTCCATGCAAGCCACGGAGCGTTTCAGCGACCGTGTTGGCGACTACGTGCGCTATCGCCCCGACTATCCACCGGCACTGCTGGACTGGTTGCAGCGCGAATACGCCGTGGCACCGCACTGGCATGTCGCCGACATCGGCGCCGGCACCGGCATTTCCTCGAAGATGTTTCTCGACGCCGGCTGCCGCGTCACCGCGGTGGAGCCGAATGCTGCGATGCGCAGTGCCGCCGAACGCTGGCTGCAGGCCTACCCGGATTTCCGTGCACTTGGCGGCAGCGCCGATGCCACCGGGCTGGCCGCCGCCAGCGTGGACCTGGTCAGCGTGGCACAAGCGTTCCATTGGTTTGACGCCGCAGCCGCGCGTCGCGAATTCAATCGCATCCTGCGCCCGCACGGGCTGATCGCCATCTGGTGGAATTCGCGCCGGCTTACCGGCACGCATTTCCTCGAAGGATACGAGGCGCTGCTACAGGCGTACGGCACCGACTACGCCAGCGTGGCCGAGCGTTATGCCGACGATACGCAGATGCACGACTGGTTCGGTGCCAGCTTCCGCGGCAGTGCCCGTTTCGCGCATCGCCAGCTACTGGATTTTGTGGCACTGCGTGGGCGATTGATGTCGTCCTCGTATGCACCACAGGCCGGCGACCCGCGCCACGAACCGATGCTGCACGCGCTGCGCCAACTGTTCGACAGCAGCGCGGCAGACGGCACGATAAGCTTCGACTACGACACTCGCATCTTCGTGGGCCAACCGGCTTGACCATGTACGACTACCTGCGCCCCTTGCTGTTCAAGCTTGATGCGGAGACCGCGCATCGCGCCACGCTGTATGCGTTGGGCGTCGCGCAACGCAGCAACATCGCGCACTGGATCGCCAGGCCGCCGGTCGACTTGCCGGTGACGGTGTTCGGCATCACGTTTCCCAACCCGGTCGGGCTTGGTGCCGGCCTGGACAAGAATGGCGAGCACCTCGATGCGCTGGATGCGCTGGGCTTCGGCTTCATCGAAGTCGGTACGGTGACGCCCAGGCCGCAGCCGGGCAACGCCAAACCGCGTCTGTTTCGCCTGCCGCAGCACGAGGCGATCATCAATCGCATGGGCTTCAACAATGCCGGCGTCGATGCACTGTTGAGCAACGTGCGCAAGTCGACTTACCACGGCGTGCTCGGCATCAACATCGGCAAGAACAAGGACACGCCCAACGAGAAGGCGGTCAATGACTACCTGTTTTGTCTGGGACGGGTGTACGAGCACGCCAGTTACATCACCATCAATATCTCGTCGCCGAACACCAAAGGCCTGCGTGATCTGCAGCAAGAGTCCACGTTGCGCCGGTTTGTCGCGGTCTTGCGCGAGGCGCAGGAGCGGCTCGGTTCGCAACACGGTGGGCGCAAGCCAATGTTGCTGAAGATTGCGCCGGATCTTGCCGAAGCGGAGCTCGACGCGATCGCCGAGGTGCTGCTGCGCACGGGGATGGATGGCCTGATCTGCACCAACACCACGATCGATCACGCGGCAGTGAGTGCCGACCCGCATGGTGCTGAAACGGGGGGACTGTCCGGCAAGCCGCTGTTTGCACGCTCCACGGCGGTGCTCAGCGGCATGCACACACGCTTGCAGGGGCGCATCCCGCTGATAGGTATCGGCGGCATACTGGATGGCAGCGATGCTGCCGAGAAACTCGATGCAGGCGCGTCGCTGGTGCAGCTTTACTCCGGCCTGATCTATCGCGGCCCGCAGCTGGTCAGTGAATGCGTCGATGAAATTCGCCGGCAGCGGGCGGATGCGGTGGAGGGGAGCCCGTATGCCGAGTGAACTGGACGACCAGCCAACAGCGCGCGCCGTGATACCGGCGGCGCGTACCGATATGGGCGGCTATACGCTGATCGAGCAGGCGTCGCTGGTGACCCGCAATACGTTACGCGTCGCCGCGCACGCAACGCTGCTGGCCGAAGTCCGCGATGCCACCAAATTGCCTGAACTGCTCGATTTTCCGGCCGTGCGCAAGGGCCCGGTGCTGGTGTTGGGTGAGGGCAGCAACGTCCTGTTCACCGGGGATTTCGCGGGCACCGTGCTGGTCATGGCCACGCGCGGTGTGCACGTGGAAAGCGATGGTAACGGCGAGCGCATCGATGTAGCGGCCGGCGAGCGCTGGGATGATTTCGTGCGTTGGTCACTCGGCCAGGGCTACGCCGGGTTGGAAAATCTGATCATGATTCCGGGCACCGTGGGTGCCGCCCCCATCCAGAACATTGGCGCGTACGGCTGCGAAGTGGCGGAATTTGTCGCTGCGGTCGAAGCGTGGGATGTGCACGACCAGCGGCTGGTGACGCTGGATCACGCAACGTGTGCCTTCGGCTACCGTGACTCGCTGTTCAAGCGTGAGCCGGGCCGTTATATCGTCACCGCGGTGCGTTTTGTCCTGCCGCGCAACCGTCCGCTGCGCACCGATTACGCCGGCATCGACGCGCAACTGGCGCGCATGGGTGTCGACAAACCCGCGCCGTTCCACGTCGCCGAGGCGGTCGTGCGTTTGCGCACGCAGAAGCTGCCTGATCCGGCGGTGATCGGCAACGCCGGCAGTTTTTTCAAGAACCCGCTGGTTGCCGCGGAGCTGGCCGAGTCGCTCCGGCATCAGTATCCGGAATTTCCTACTTGGCCGCAGGCCGATGGTCGCTGCAAGCTGTCTGCCGCGTGGATGATCGAGCGCTGCGGCTACAAGGGCCTGCGCGCGGGCGACGCGGGCATTTCCAATCGTCACGCACTGGTGCTGGTCAACCATGGCCACGCGACCGGCCCGCAATTGTGGGCGCTGGCGCAAAAGGTGATGCTCGGCGTGCAGCAGCGGTTCGGGGTGCAACTGGCACCGGAGCCGGTCATC
>Ga0207707_10004801_pt1 | contig 11853 bp, 11 predicted proteins | sample KBSC83BmetaG_FD_184336 | JGI IMG/M metagenome (GOLD analysis project Ga0207707, IMG submission 184336) | Corn rhizosphere microbial communities from Kellogg Biological Station, Michigan, USA - KBS C8-3B metaG (SPAdes) (version 2) | ecosystem: Host-associated > Plants > Roots > Rhizosphere ... | reverse complement strand
GGCAGCCATGGCCTCCAGCATGACCTGCGGGCGCCCCTCGGCATGTCGGCTCAGAGTGATCAGGCCGCTGGCGCCGGGAAACCATTCATTGGCCAGTTGATCGGGTGTGGCTGCGCCGTGGTAGTGAATCCATTCCGGTACGGAGATGCCTTCCTGCATCGGCCCGAACAGGTGCAATTCGCGCTGGCTATCGCAGAAAAAATCCTTGGACCACTCAAATAGAGGGCCAAGCTTGTCGGACGTCAGCCGGGTTACCACCAGCCATCGCCGGCGGGGCGGCGTACCGGCATTCTGCGCAATGGCGTACCAGCGTGGGTCGATGCCGAAGGACACGGGAATCACCTCGGCGATGTCGCCGAAAGCTTCCGACAGAGGCGCTTGCATCCACTCCGCGTTAGGGCATAGCGCGACCTTGCGTTGACGCATTGCTCGGCGCAACAGGTAACGCATGAACGGCAAGCGCAGCAACTTCAGGTCATTGCCCAATACCGTAATCAGCGCAGGCTTCCCATCTCGAGGGAGTGGCAACGCACACTGCAACCAGTTGACGTGGTAGACGTCCGTGGCGCGATTGCGACGGTAGGCGGCCGCAATCATGTGCAGCAGCTTCACTGGTGCCGGCAAGGTGCGCACGCCACCGCTGCGCATTAGATGGGAGATACCGCCAGCGGCCATCAACCGCTTCAGCCAGGCTGCTTCCAGTGGGGTTGTGATAGACGTGGCGGCAGCGGGCAATTCGCCAGGTGGCGCCCAGACCGCGAGCAGAAGATCATTGCGGCGAGCCAATGCCGCGATCAGATGTCGCATGAATACTCCGCGCCAATCCGCAGCGTTGGCGGGATACGACGTGCTGAGCAGCAGCACCCGCAAAACGTCGGAAGCGTGGTCGGAGACTCGCGCTGCACTCATTGCAAACCCGGCAAGTCGTGCAGTTCGCCCAATGTGTGATTCAAACGCCCGCCAATGTTCAAGGTTTGCAACTCGGCGAGCGCTGCGCGGGCCTCAACGGCACGCCCCTGCGCCGCCAGCATCCGCACCAGGGTGATCCGATAGGCGGGCTCGCCCGGGTCGGTCTTGACGGCTTCCTTAGTCATCCGTTCGCCGAGCTCACGGTCGCCAAGCACGTTCCAGGCGTAGTCACCATAGGTGGCGAGCAGGCGCGCGCTGGGATCTGGGTGCGCAAGCGCAACCGTGAACAGCTCGACCATCCGATCTGCCGGGAGGTCGCAGCGCCGTTCGCGCGCACATTGGGTCAGTGCGCCCAGCGAACTCTCGTCTTGTACACCAGGTTTATGCGCTTTCAGCTTGTCGACCATGCTGTCCCACCAGGCGTCTTTCAGTGGCAGATGCATACGTGCATTCATGAAGATCAGCGCCTGCTCGGCCAGGATGGACGAATCCGGCAGTGCAGCGGATCGCTCCAGCGGGGCATAGGCCAGTCGGGTGAACGGCGAGGCGGGATCGTAGTGCGAGTAGATGATGTAGGTGCGCCCCAGCTCGTACTGCGCACGCGGCGACGTGGGAGCGCGGGTGGCCAAGTCCTCGGCGAGTCGCAATGGATTTCCCCAAGCGTAGGCGGTGAATGCCGTCAGCGCGACCCAGCAGGTAATCAGGCCGGCCAGGAGGGCATACCGCGGGAGTGCCAGCGGCAAGCCATCGCTACCGGATCGTGCAGCGAGCAATGGCACGACTGCCAGCAGCAGCCCGAAACTGGCGAAGTAATTTCTATGCTCGTAGATCAGTTCCAGCGGCAGTACGGTGCCAGTAAGCAACTGGCAGCCGAGAAATAATGCGATACCAAGTGCCGCCAGCGGTTGGCGTTGACGCAGCGAGATCATCAGCGCGATCAACGCGCCAAGAAATATGATGCTGGCCAAGGTGGTCCATGGCGTCAGGAGGCCGCGCGAGATATGGAAATTGTCGTGATAGAACGACAACGCATCCGGGGTCGGCAGCAGCGTCCAGACGATATAGTCGACGACGATGCGCGCTTCGCTGAGCAGTCGGGTACCCATGGTGAAGTCCCGGGTGGCCCAGACCTCAGGGTTGAACAAGCCGGGTAGTAGCCATGCCAGCCCTACGGTCATTGGAAGCAACAACACTACGATGAACAAGCCGACTACGCTGTAGTCCCAGCGGTTGGCTGACGTACGAAAGCCGAATACCAACCACTCGATCAGCAAGGCGTACAGCGGTAGCATCACCGCGGTTTCCTTGGCCAGGAGGCCTGCGCCGGTACACGCGACAATGCTAGCCGCGCACAGCACGAAGCCGCGCATGCCGGACGACCAACTTGCTTGAAGCTTGCCTGGGTTGTCCCTGGTTACGTGAGGCATCGCGATCAACATACTGCGCCGGCCCGCTACATAGCCGAGCAGGCCGAGTAGCACGAACAGATTGGCCATACTCTCCATGCGCTGCACCACATAGAGCACACCGGTGAGGTTGATTGGCAGCAACATCCAACTTGTGGCTATCAGAGCAGCAACCATGCCGTACCTTGCCGAGTCCGATCCAGCGGCCGGGGTAGTTCGGTTTCGCGGCACAACTTCAATGAGCGTTCTTGCCAATAGAAATACCAACAGCCCGTTCAACAGGTGAATGATCAGATTGGTCAGCTTCATCCAGTAGGGATCGAGACCGGTGGCAAGGTAATTGGCGGCAAAACTCAGCGAGGCCAGCGGACGCTTGAATTCGCTGGAGGGAGACGAGAGCGCGGCGCGCACTAGCGAGGACATGCTCGCGTCATGTGGCTGTACGCCGTGGTTGTCGACGATGTTTGGGTAGTCGTCGAACAGAAAACCACCGGAGAGGCCCGGCCAGTACACGGCAACGGTCAGGACGCATGCGGCAAGTAGCCACCACCAGCCTCGGTGATTCATGCGTGTTGAGTACGGTGTCGGAGGCGTCTGGTTCATTCGGTGGTGCGGGCCTGGTGCTCGGCGTCGTCGCGCAGTGTAGCGCGCAGTCGTGCCAGCTCCTTCGGCCAATACTGCTGGTGTTGTAGTACCCAGGCATGGATGCGTGGCATGCCGAAACCGGGTTCGTACGCTTGCCGAGGCTCGGCAGCAAGATGATCGAGATGGGCCAAGCCTTGTTTCGGAAAGCCACGCGAACCCAGCAACGCGGCCTGCTTCAGCGCGGCCGAGATGCGTACTTGCTTGTCCAGCGCCAAATTGAATTCGGCCAGTGCCTTGTCTGCGTCACCTTGAGTCAGGGCGAGGCGACCCAGGAGGTAGTGGATATCCTGCTGTCGCCCCGGATTGGTGGCCAAGTCTGGGTTGGCCAGTGTCGCGTGCAGCAGGCTATCGAGCGTGGTGTAGCTCAATTGCGGACAAGGTGGATGCGCAGCCTGTTCTATTGCGCGTTCGAACCAGCTCACCAGCAGGGTGCCCGGGTCGCGCATCGAGCGCAGCGCTTCGCGCGACCTGGCTAGAGTGGACGCATTAACATCCCCAAGTTGGCATTGAGCACCGAATAGGTTGAGTGCCAGTTGCACTTGGTTGGGCGCCTTAGCCAAAGGGCCAAGTAATCGGTTCACCGCTCGCTCGGGCTGGCCGGTGCTCATTTCCACCTGCGCAGCATTGGCTTGGGCGCGCGGCGATTCCGGATTCAGTTGTGCCCATAGCAGTGCCTGGTCGTGGCTGTTGCCCCACAGGCTGGCGCGTGCGTGGGTCATCAGGCCCAGGCCGAGCAAGATCAAGGTTGCCAGTGCGAGTTTGGCCTTGTTTACGGAAAGCCACGGAGTCGTCGGCGTGACGTTTGGCGGGGCATCGTGCAGGATCGCCGGCTTTGTGCTGTCATGCAGATGTACATCGCACAGCCACAACGCGAGCGGCCAGAACATCAGCACAGCGGGCAGGTAATTGCGATGTTCGAAATACAGCTCCAGCGCAACCGTGCTGGATTCCAGCGACTGGCCTACGAAGTAGAACAGGATTGCCAGCGCCAACGCTGGCCAGCGGCGACGCAGCAACCAGGCACCCGCGATCAAACCGGCGATCGCCAGCAAGCTAGGTAACGTCGTTGCCGGTGACCACAACGAGGTCGACACCTGGATGTGGTCATTGAACAGCCCCGGTGTGAACGGCCGCGGCAGCCACAGCAGATCCAGGTAATCCATGAGCACTCGTGGCTCGGTCAGCAGACGCTGGCCCAGCGTCCACGGGCGTACTGAGGAAATGCCGTGGACTATGCCGCTCCAGCCTTGTTGCAGCAGATAGGCAGCGACCAGCGTCGTGGGTAGCCACGCCATAGGCAGCATCACGCGCCGATAGGCGCGCTCGTTAGACGAAAGCGTGTTCTTTGCAGTTTGCGGATGGTTGGCGCGAAGGAAGACATATTCCGCTACTAACGCCAGCGCTGGCAGCAGGATGCCGTTTGCTTTGCTCAGCACGCCGAGCAGTGTGCAGCCGCCCAACCCCAGCGCTACCCACGCCACGCCGCGCAGGCAATGGCCGTGTAGCATCGTTTGGCGACCATGCAGCCACGCCAGCAAACCAAGCAGAGTGAACGTGGCTGGCAGCATCGCCTCACGCTGCACTATATATAGCGTGGTGGAGACGAACAGCGGATGCAGCAGCCAGAACCCGGCACCGAGCATCGCGGCAAGATCAATGCGACGAGTTTCGATGCTCTTGAATGCTTCGCTGCCCAGGCGGCGCAACAGCAACCCCAGCAGCACGCCGTTGAGCAGGTGAAGGATCAGATTGGTGCGCTTGAAAGGATAAGGGTCAGCTGGCCAGTTGCGAGCGTCCAGCAGAAAAGTCAGCAGGGTCAACGGTCGGCCGGTCGGGTCGGCAGTGCCGGAGGTAATGTAGCGCCAGAAGGTGGACCAATTGTCGACCGGGCCGGAGGCGCCCAGTACGGGAAGATTGCCGAAATCATCGAACAGAAAGCTACCGTGTAAGCCGGGGGTGTAAGCCCAGATAGAAAGGGCAATCACGGCACCAATGGGCAGCAGGGTCAACAGTGGTGAGAAGCGAGGCAACATCATCGATGGGATCCAAAAAAAGAAGGGCCGCACGGGGCGGCCCTTCTGATCATCGCAGAAACGCTATGCTCAACTGCGGCACGAGGTCGGCAGGTATTTCGGATCGACAGTGGTGTAGGTGGCGTTTTTGCAGCTCCACTCAATCGATCCGGCGTGGGTGATCGCCGAGAGGGAGAAGAACTTGCCAGTGAGCGCCTTGTTTGCGGCGTTGCCAAAGGCCACTTGGATCACACCCGTCTTGACGCCGCCGGCATCGACGGAGGTGACGTACTTGCCCTTGATATCGGTTTTGACGGCCAAGCCAGCAGAGGCGTTGGTGCTCGGGAATTCGCCTGTGTTGGAGTAGAACTCGGAAATAGCCGTCTTGGAGCCGTCGGCCAAAGTCGATGCCTCTGACACCTGCGCGCGCACAAGGTAGTCCTGGTAAGCCGGGATGGCGATGGCGGCGAGGATCGCGATGATCGCAACCACGATCATCAGTTCGATCAAGGTAAAACCTTTCTGCATGTTCTTCATGGTGGTTCCTCTTTGCGTTTGGTTAGCTAACCGGTGATGCCCCCTGAGCCCCGGTCCCGGATCCCCCTAGGCGGGATCGGACCCCATCTCGTGGTCAGGAACGACCAGGAAGCTCGCGGCAGAGTGAAGCAGATTGCATGCCACATCTGCCGCTGGTGTATTCCCTCATATCATAGGCCTCGGGATTGTGCTTTTCGTCACGGAAGGCCGCAAGCACTGGTGTCGCTTGAATCGTGTGGATCTGCTTCCGACTGAAACATGAGTTCGGATGCTGGCGCGAAATGGCAGTTAGTGACGCATTTTGTCAGTTTGTGTGGTGCACGGCGAGGTGCTGATGTCCTATTTGCGGCAGTTGGACGGGAGGTATTTGCCGTCCAGCGTGCTTGGTGTGCATGACCAAGTGATGCTGCCGCCAACCGTGGTTGGCGAAAGCACGAACACCGCGTTGCGGATTGCCTGATTGGCTTTGGCGCCTTGGAACGCCACAGTAATTTTTCCGCCTTTGACGTCCACGCTCGAAACGTAGCTGCCCTTGATGTCCGTGTCGGTAGCTAGCCCGGCGGACGCGTTGCTTGACGGATATTCGCCGGTGTTGGAAACAAAGTCCCACACGGCAGACTTCGCACCCGAAGCCAAGCTCATACCCTCAGTCACTTGAGCTCGGATCAGATAGTCCTGGTAGGCCGGGATGGCGATGGCGGCAAGGATGGCAATGATCGCCACGACGATCATCAATTCGATCAAGGTAAAACCGGCGGACAGGCGCTGGCGTGACATGATGGATTCCCCCTGGAGTTCGCCCGGGGGCAAGCACGTTTTGTACCGACTTGAGCTACGCGATGTGCGCTGCATCTTTTTTTCGTGATGCAGTTGGCGTTGACCGCTCTATGTGGTTGCACCCGTTGAAGATCCGGCAGTACTGCTCTTTGCCTCACGTTTCCGCTTTTGCCACCATGTTGCGCTCCCACAGAGGGTCGTTGCGACCAGCAGTATCTCGAACGGGCGGAATGGAATGGAATAGCGCGGCTCTGCCTGCAATGTCGAGTAGACCAAGGTCACGAAGGCGGCAAGGGTTACCACCGACACCAACACGGCATGACTCGCTGGCCATGTTGGCGGAATCATGCGTTGGCCATGCGGCCGTACAAAAACCAAGCTCGTTAATGCCAGCAGCATGAGCATGGTGTTGAGGGAGTGACAGAGCGCAGCGAGCGCGATCCAAGCTGGTTGAACTTGGAAAGGTGCGTTTTTGGTCGGGAAGACGAAGATGTCGCCTTGACCGATTTCGATGCTCCAGCCCCATAACAGCGCGGGTTTGTCGACCAGGTACCAGCGGGCGTATAGCAATGGATCCTCCGAGAAACGCTGAAGGATGGATCTGGCTGCCTGCGCTGGTGCGGTTCTCGTCAGGAGGTAGTCTTCATCTACTGCCTCAGCCACCGTCTTTGCGCTGGCTTTTTCCGCATCTGTTCCAAGCACCGAGTCGCGCCATGCTGATTGAAAGCCTGGCCAGCTGCCCTGCACGAAATTCTGCAGAGCGCGATCCAGTGACGAGTTGCCGTCAGTTGATACAACAACAGTCGCATTTCGCACGGCCCATGCGCTTGGCAGGGCGAGCGCTCCAACGGCCAACATGAAGCAGAGCTTGGGCGGCGCCAACTTGCGCCACCCCAATAGAGCGGCCAGCAACACACCGAAGGGCAAAAGAATCGCGTTGGTCAGCGCCGCTGCACCAAGCGCCAAGCCTGCCATGAGGCCGCGGCTCGAACTTTGGCGCTGGATGGCGCTGGAGGTAGCGAGCATCCCCGCCACAACCAGGAAGCTGAACAAAGTTTCGCTGAGCAGGTAGCCATTGATGGTGATGCTATGTGGCCACAGTGCCATCGCCAAACCAGCAGTTGCAGCCCACCGCAAGGGTAACCAGTGGCGACCCAATTGGGTCGCGAGTGTGACGGTGAGGGCTCCGAGGAAAGCCTGGGACAGCAGCACGGCGGCATACCAGGCGTCACCATCGCCGAGTAGCTTCATCCATAGTGCCAAGAACATGGGGTAACCCGGATCTCGATAGTTATCCGCGTGGATGACGGTTGCACCTGGGAGGTCTTTCGAGAAGACGCCGTGGTTGTCCAGATTCAGGGCGTACGCGTAGTACTGGGTGGCGTCTCCACGCACCGGATTCAGCACGACTGCGGTGCTGACGTAGTACCAACGCAACCCGAACGCGATCAGGAAGATGGCGAGCAGCACAAGCCATCCGTGCCCGCGCTTGAGGTTCCCGTTTCCGCTCGTTGTCATCGATTGCGTGCACGTGTTGTGAGGAGGCTAGTATGCACGACGATGGCGAGATGGCGGAGGTTGACCGGTCCAGGCGCGATGCCGTTCCGAGAGTGTGTTCTCGACACGAGGCACGAAATCCTCCATTGCGGATGCGTGCCCGGCGTGGCCTGTGTTCTTTCAGTCGCGTAGCCGAGAATCGCCGCGCCGTGGCGAAGGATCTGCCCGAGCAGTGACCATCCATCATCCATGGTGTGCAGGTCATGGTGCGGCACTCGCCGCTCATGTCGATCCGCGGCTTGCCCGTTCGTCGCTGGTGTGAACGCTGGATCCGACGCTACCCATGGCGCTCGGTCGGCACCGATCCACCCACCTGCAGAGGCGAGGCGATGCGATTTCTTTCCATGATCCGGTTCAATGAAAACGGCAGTCGACGGCCGGACGAGCGGCTGATGAACGACATGGGCAAGTTGATCGAGGAGATGACGGCGGAGGGCATCCTGATCGATACCGCCGGGTTGAGGCCCACGGCCGAAGGCAAGCGGCTGCGGCTGTCCGGCGGCAGGATCAGCCAGGTCGACGGCCCGTTCACCGAGACCAAGGAAATGATCGGCGGTTTCGCGATATTCGAGGCGGCCTCGATGGACGAGGCGCTGCGGGCCACCCGGCGCTTCCTGGACGTGCACGGCGCCGGTTGGGAACTCGAGTGTGAGGTACGTCTGATGGAATGCGGCACGCCGGCGGATGCAGGTTGATTACGGCGCCGATTCCCCGGCATGAGCCCCCGACAGACAGGAATACCCACATGGCAGCAGAAGAAAAGGTCAAAGGGCCGGCGTCCTACTTTCCTTCCATCGAGAAGACCTACGGCAAACCGGTGCAACACTGGCTCGACCTGCTCGAATCGGTGCGCGACGGGAAGCACATGGAGCAGGTGGCCTTTCTGAAATCCGGGCACAAGATCGGTCACGGCCACGCCAACGCGCTGGTTGCCTGGCATCGCGTGCAGCGACAGGGCTGACCGCCAGCGGGGAACGGGCGCGCCGTGCCGGCCTGCTGACACGACGTTGTCAGCAGGCCGGCGTCATCCTTCGGGCTGCTTTCCCGTGCGAACCCGCCCATGTCGTCGACCAGCCTCACCCTGTATGCCACCCGCGCCGGCTTCGGCTTGCCGGACACCAGCCCGTTCGTGATGAAGACCGAGGTGCAGTTGCAGATGGCCGGCTTGGCGTACGAGCGGGCGTCGGCGATTCCGCCGCAGGCGCCGAACGGCAAGCTGCCCTACATCGACGACCACGGCGAGGTGGTCAGCGATTCCACCTTCATCTGCGCCCATCTGGAGCGTAAGCACGGCATCGATCTGGACGTGGGGCTGGATGCGTTGCAGCGGGCACAGGCCTGGACGATCGAGCGTCTGCTCGAAGATCACCTTTACTTCGCAATGGTCTGGTTTCGCTGGATCGATCCGGACAATTTCGCCAAGGGGCCGGCGCATTTCGCCGACGCCGCGCCCGAGCCGGAACGCGCGCGGATGCGTGAGGAAATGCAGGCGCGCAAGCTCGCCGAGCTGCACGCGCAGGGGCTGGGCCGGCACCCGCCGGCGCGCATCGCCGAGCTCGGTGAGCGCTCGATCAACGCGCTGGCGCAATGGCTGGGCGGCAAGCCGTACCTGATGGGCGAGTCGCCCAGCGCGGTGGATGCCACCGCGTTCGGCATGCTGGCCAGTGTGGCCACGCCGTTCTTCGACACGTCGTTGCGCCGGGCCGTACGGGCGCGGCCGAACCTCATGGCGTTTGTCGATCGGATGATGCGGCGCTACTACCCCGACCACGCGTGGAACAGCGTCTGAGCTGAATGGCGCTTGCTTGGGCGCAAAACCCCCGCCTTTCGCGGGAATGACGGCGATTGAAAAGTGCCATTCGTCTCTGACACGAATGGTACTTCCTTAAGCCCGTTCGTCCCCGGATCAAGTCCGAGGCAGGCTCTGAGCGTAGGCCGAAGGCCGCACGCGGGGAGTGGCCATGGATGGCCACAGCTTTGAGGAGCGAGGAAGTCGAAGGACACGCCAGCAACGGCTGAGCGCACCTGGCTGCGCTTCGACTCCGCCCGCTGCGCGGGCTACGCTCAGCGCGAACGGTTGGACGGAGCCGCCTTAAGTAAGTGCCGTTCGTCTTTGAACCGAATAGCGCCTGTTCGAAGAGTGAGAGAGTCGAAGGGCATGCTGGTGATGGCTTGCCCGCGCTTGGCGGCGCTTCGATTCCGCCCGCTGCGCGGGCTACGCTCGGCGCGAGCGATGGGTATTGCTCAGGCCAGCGCCTTCTGTGCCATCCGCATCACCGCGTCGAAGGCGCGGTCGCTGAGCACGCGGCGCAGGAACAGGATCGTGCGCGCGCTGCCGCTGGCGGCGCGGCGCGGCGCGGCGGGTGCGCGGGCGGCGGGCGCTCAGGGCGCGGGCGATGGCGCGGGCGATCACATCCGGCCTGGAGGCCATCGCCGAGCGGTCGCTGCCGGCACCCTGGGCAGCAACCGCTACCAGCAGTTCTGCACCGCCGACGTGGAACGCGCGGCACTGATCCGCAGCGCGCAGCAGCTCGGTTTTACCCTGAAGCAGATCGCCGCGCTCAACCGCGAATACACGGCCGGCGCGATGGATAGCGGCCGCAAGCTGGCGGTGATGCGCAGCCAGTCGCAGGTGGTCGAGGCGCAGGCCGGGCGCATCCGCACGATGCAGCGATACCTACGTGCCAAGATCGCCTGGCTGGAGGGCGGCCAGCGCGGTGCCGAACCGGGTTTCTGCGGCATGGGCGCGGCCGGGGACAAGCCGCGGCGAAACCGTGCGCGGCGGGCCTGATGGCCGGCAAGGCGGCACTGTGATTTTGGCACTGTGATTTTCTTCGCCGCCCCGCGAATCATGGGTGGAACCGCAGGGAAACCGAGTCGATGACCGCCAGACAACACCAGCAACGTTTCGAGACGCTGTTGCACGAGCACCGTCGCATCGTGTTCAAGGTGGCCGGCCTGTACAGCCGCAGCGCGGCCGATCGGGAGGATCTGGTGCAGGAGATCTGTGTGCAGTCGTGGCGATCGTTTGGCCGCTACGACGAGGGCCAGGCGAAGTTCTCCACTTGGCTGTACCGGATCGCATTGAACGTGGCGATCTCGCAGGCGCGGCGCTGGCCCGACGCCGACCGCTGCGAGCCGCTGGACACGCATCATCTGGAAACCATCGGCGGCGAGGCGATTGCCGAACCCGACGAACGACTGGCTGCCCTGCATGCCTTTATCGGCCAGCTCGACCGGCTCAACCGCGCGCTGATCCTGCTGTACCTGGAAGACCGCAGCTACGTCGAGATGGCCGAGATCCTCGGCATCAGCGAAACCAACGTGGCGACCAAGATCAGTCGCATCAAGCAGAAGTTGCGCGGGCAGATGACCGCCGCGAAAACCACCGGAGCATGAGCTATGGAACTCGACGAGATGAAACAGGTGTGGGCAAGCATGAATCTGCGTCAGGATGGCATGGAGGCGCTGCTGCGCCAGGATTTCCGCGATCGGCGGATGGACAAGGCGCGTTCGGCGATGCGCTGGGGTCTGCTGTGGCAGGCGGTCGAGATCGCCTGCTGGCTGGCCTTCGTGGTGTTCGTGGCTTCGTTCTGGGTGGCGCATCGGCACGTCACGCATCTGCTGGTGATAGGCCTGCTGTTGCATGTCTACGGCATCGCCGGCATCTGGTCGAGCGTCACCCAGTTGTTCCTGCTCAGCCGCATCTACCTGTTCGATGCACCGGTGCTGGTGCTGCAGCGTCGCCTGACGCAACTGCGCCGCTTCCGCATGGTCGGCACGCTGGCGCTGGGCCTGCCGTGGTGGTTCCTGTGGCTGCTGGTGCCGCTGGTCTTCCTGACCTGGTCGTCCGGGGTCGACATGTTTGCCGGGGCATCGGGATGGATCTGGGCGAGCATGGCGGTCGGCGCCGCCGGTATCGGTTTCAGCCTGTGGCTGGCGCGGCGCCTGGCCGGTCGCCCGATCAAGTCGCCGTGGCTGCAGCGCATGGTCGACGACATGTCCGGTTG
>Ga0207707_10004798_pt1 | contig 11857 bp, 9 predicted proteins | sample KBSC83BmetaG_FD_184336 | JGI IMG/M metagenome (GOLD analysis project Ga0207707, IMG submission 184336) | Corn rhizosphere microbial communities from Kellogg Biological Station, Michigan, USA - KBS C8-3B metaG (SPAdes) (version 2) | ecosystem: Host-associated > Plants > Roots > Rhizosphere ... | reverse complement strand
GAAAGAAGCTCGCGAAGATCGCGAAATGCACGACCGCTTTCGAAGTCTGGCCGTTATAAGCAGCGCCCAGTCCGGGAACGAACGAAAGCAGTGTAGCAATAAACGGCGAACTCTTTCTTCTCAAAATGTCTGTCGGACTGTTGCTTGAAGAATGGCGTAGCAATTCAACTCCCGCGACGATACAGTCCTGACAAAACGGAAATCCTCGCACACGATGATCGCAGGCCGGACACAACCAGCGCGCGCACTGATTGCACTGAACCACCGCCGGATTCTTCGCATGGTAGCTACAGTACGTCATCTGGCTAAAGCCTCAGTAAACGATCTCGACTGGGCGCTGGTGCGCTCAGCTAGTTGCAAGCCGGCATCGTAAACACCACCAATCGAACCATCCGCGGAAACAGTGTTCGTAAGCACCAGAATCGCTACCAGCAACATCATTGCGACGGTAACAAGTTGCGGCGAGATGATTGGATCCAGCCACAAGCGGAAACGCGACGCGGCGCGTGCTCTCCATGGAGCTTTTACTTCCTGCGGCGTCACTGTCCCCAGAGTCGCGTGCAAGATCCTCTCGTTCAAGCCCTCAGGTAAAGGTCGCTCTTCAGAAATGTACGTGTAGCAAGCTCCGATCGCGCGCACCACTTCGCCGGGAAGTTCGGTGCAACGATCACACAGCGCCGCATGTCGTTCCCAGCGATGATAGAGATGAGCCGGAAGGAAGCCGTCGAGGTAATCGGTGAGACATTCTTCAAACTCCTCACACCCCATCGCCGTCTCCGGCACTGTTTTCTGGAGAATACGAGCCTCAAGCTCTCTCGAAGGCGGAGGCACAGTCGCAACTCTACAAGCCTCGACTGCGCTGCGGACCGCCGACAGAGTTTCATGGCACACCGGGCACTTCATCGCGTGCTCGGCCATCAGCCGATTTGTTTCAGGACCGACTACGCCCTCAATGTAATCGGTCAAAAGATTTTCGAAATCCACACAAAGCATCGTTTTTTCGCTTCCCGCCGCTTTTTCTTAATTGCTCGTTTCCCCCCTGCCTGCCAGCATCTGTAAACGAGCAGCCTTTAGTTTAGGTCTCACTCATCGCAACGACTTTCATTCTCCTGAGGATCTTTGCCAGCTCGATACGCCCGCGATTGATGCGCGACTTCACTGTTCCCTCAGGAATCTTCAGCAGATCGACGATCTCCTGGTAACTGAGCTCTTCGATATCTCTCAAGATCACGCATGTTCTGAGATCGGGTGAAAGCTTGTCTATGCCTGCCTGCACCTGAGCGCCGAGCTCGCGGCGTTCCATCTCCTTCTGAACTGAGTTTGACCGCGTATGAAGGTGGTAGCTGTGGTCTGCGAGATCGTCAGCGAGGTTGTCGTGCGGAGTACGTTGGCGTTTGCGGTAATCGTCGATAATCAAGTTACGCGCGAGCCGCATCAACCAGTTCTGTAAATCACCCTGCTTGGGGTCGTATTGATCCAAAGAACGGTAAACCCTAACGAAAACTTCCTGAGTCAAATCTTCTGCCGTATCCGAACGCGAAGTGAAGCGGTACGCGAGGTTATAAATACGGCGCGAATAACTCTGCACAATCTCTTCCCACGCCGCGCCGTCGCCTGCACGACACCTGCGAACCAATTCGGCTCCTTCACTAACTGCCAAAGCCTTAACAGCTCCCACCGTATCTTCTCCAGGTACCTGTAGGTCTGGAATGCAAAGGCGGCAAACCCTTGTCCTGAGCCGATTACGACAGGTACGAAACTAAAGTTCTGCAAAGTTTGCCACAAATCGGTGCCGGAAGGATATCCTCTGCGTAATCTCGGCGATGTCTGCGTCTGAAAGGAGTTTTTACGCAGAGGACGCAGAGATTACGCAGAGAGCCGCAGAGGAACCATTCTTGCCCTCACTGCTGGCATGTAGTAGGCTGTGCGGCCGGCCCAATATCTTGTGGTGACTAAAGAATCAAGCTATCGGAAATACGTCGAATTCGGAGTTCTCTGTATCCTCGCCGCGCTTCTGCTGTGGTGGTTCGGTCGTAATCTGGACTGGGCACAAGTCGGACTAGCCCTCAGCAACGCCGATCCGCTCCGGCTCACGATTGCCATAATAATCGTCTGTTCCGCTTACCTGACTCGTGCTTTGCGCTGGGCAGCGTTGTTGAGGCCCCTTGGCTCCGCCCGTCTCTCAGACCTCTTTGCTGCGACGACGATCGGTTTTAGCGGCATCTTTCTGGCGGGACGCGCCGGAGAGTTCGTCAGGCCCGTCGTGCTTTCGATGCGTGACCCGCGCGTCAGACCCAGCGCTTCGTTCGTCACGATTCTCGTCGAACGCATCTACGACATGACAGCGGTCGCGCTCTTTTTCGCGCTCAACCTGCTTTGGTTCCGGCCGCAGTTCTCACTCGACATCTCCTTCGATCGCGTTCGTCTCGCGGGTTTGATAATGCTGATCGCGGTCGTGCTCGGAATCATTTTTCTCACCTGGTTCAGAAAACGCTCGTCATTCGTCATTAACCCTCTCGAACGATTATTCGCGCGCTGGCACTTCATTCCGCGACGACTCTCGCAACTCGTTTTGCGAATTCTCGAACAACTCGCCCAGGCGTTGCGCGTGCTCGTTGATTTTCGTGAGCTGGCGGAGACCTCCGGTTGGACCATCCTGCTCTGGTTCAGTATCGCCAGTGCCAACCTGCTCGTCATGCGAGCGTTTCATCTACCGGTGGGATTCACGGAAACGATCTTCGTGCTCGGGTGGTCTTTGGTCGGTTCACTCGTGCCGACACCCGGCGGCGCGGCCGGCGCTTTTCACGCTGCGACTGCCGCTGGACTGCTGTTTCTCGGCGTCCAGAAAAACATGGCCGCAGCGCTTTCCATCGTTTTGCACCTCGTCGATTTTGGTCCGGCACTCCTGTTTGGAATCTTTTATGCGATACGCGGTGACCTGAGCGTGGCTAAGCTGCGTGCGATGATTTCTCCCAATGAATTCCCGGAAAGGGTCTAACAAAGATGAAATGTCCATTCTGTGGATATCTCGAAGACAAAGTGGTTGACTCGCGCGAGTCACGTGAAGGCGATGCGATCCGGCGCAGAAGAGAATGTCTCCGGTGCGAACGAAGGTTTACCTCCTACGAGCGCATCGATGAGATACCGTACATGGTTGTTAAGAAGGACGGCCGCCGAGAAACTTTCGATCGCAACAAGGTGATGGCGGGATTGCTGCGTGCCTGTGAGAAACGTCCCGTTCCGTCAACCAAGCTCGACAGCATCGTGAACGCGATCGAGAAGTACGTGCAGGAATCGCCCGAACGCGAACGCCCGACGAGTAAAATCGGTGAGATGATCATGCGACGCTTGAAAGAACTGGATAAAGTCGCATATGTTCGCTTCGCCTCTGTGTATCTTGAATTTGAAGATGTGTCTGAGTTCATGACTGAGCTCAAGCATCTGGTTCGCACCAGGGCCAGCGGGCCGGCAGGTAAAAAGTAGTACTTTCGAACCGGGGAATTAGCAATGATCAAACCCATTCGTGCGACTGGATTGGAGCGGCTCGAAGTGCAGCGCCTGCGCGACCGCGTCGGACGACTCTACGCTGCTCTACAGGAAGCGACCGAAGCAGAGAACCCGCTCGTATCCGGAACGTGGGCGCCGCCCGTAGATCTTTGCGAAACGGAAAAGTTGATTTCGATTCGCGTCGAACTTCCGGGTGTGTCTGCGGATGAGATCAAGATCGGGATCTGCAACACCAAGCTGCGCATCTGGGGTGAAAAGAAGAGGCGACCCAGCCGCCGGCGCATCATCTCTTATCTGTGTTCCGAACGCAGTTTCGGAAAGTTTGGCCGCATCGTTCCGTTGCGTTGGACGTTCAGTATTCGTGATGCGACGGCCGAGCTTAGCAACGGAGTGCTTCATATTTACCTTCCAAAGATTGAGGATCGCAGGGGAGAGGAGGTCCTGATAGCAGTTAAGGACGCAAACGGCGAAGGATCAAAAAAGGAACAGGTTTAGACCATGGCAATAGTTAAAGAATCAGAATTTTCGGAAGCAATCGAAACAACTGACAGCGATCAACAATTGCAGATCCCGAGCGAGCTGCCGGTGCTGCCTTTGCGCGACATCGTGATCTACCCGTTCATGATCGTGCCGCTATTTGTGTCGCGGGAGAAGTCGATCAGGGCGGTGGACGAAGCGCTGGCGGAGAATCGCATGATCCTGCTCGCGTCGCAGAAGGATCTCGATAAGGAAGAGCCCACGGCGGAGGATCTCTATGCAGTCGGAACTGCCGCAGTGATCATGCGCATGTTGAAGTTGCCTGATGGTCGCATCCGTATCCTGGTCCAGGGACTCGCCCGGGCGCACGTTGAATCCGTAGACGCTACCGGTGAATACCTGCGTTCGAAGATCAAGGTGATGCAGGAGGTTCTACCTCCGGAACGATCGCTCGAAGTTGAAGCGCTGGTGCGCAACGTGCGCGCCTCGATGGAGAAAGCGATCAACCTCGGCAAAAACATCTCACCCGAAGTGATGGCCATCATCGCGAATCTCGACGACGCCGGACGTCTGGCGGATCTATCTGCGTCGAATCTCGAGTTGAAAGTCGAGGATGCACAGTCAGTCCTCGACATTGCGGACACGACCGCGCGTCTGCGCCGCGTCAACGATCTACTCAACAAAGAGATCGAAGTTCTGACAGTCCAGCAGGAGATCAACACTCAGGCACGCGCCGACATCGATCGCTCTCAGCGTGAGTTTTACCTGCGCCAGCAACTCAAAGCGATTCAGAGCGAACTCGGCGAAGGCAACGAACTGGCGGAAGAGATCGCGCAGTTTCGCGAAAAGATCGAAGCGTCGAAGATGCCGAAGCCCGCCGAAGACGAAGCGCTGCGGCAACTGAAGAAGCTCGAGCGCATGCATCCGGACGCGGCTGAAACGGCCACCCTGCGAAACTGGATGGAGATCATGACCGACCTGCCATGGTCCCGGTCTTCGGTTGACAATCTCGATCTGCAAAAGGCTGAGCGAGTGCTCAACGAAGATCACTACGGCCTCGAGAAAGTTAAGGATCGAATTCTCGAAGCACTCGCTGTTCGCAAGCTTAAGGAAAAACCAAAAGGTCCGATCCTGTGCCTGGTTGGCCCGCCAGGAGTCGGCAAGACTTCACTCGGTCGCTCGATCGCGCGAGCTCTGGATCGAAAGTTCGTTCGACTCTCACTCGGCGGTGTGCATGACGAAGCCGAGATTCGCGGACACCGGCGAACTTACGTCGGAGCGATGCCGGGCCGTTTGATTCAAGCAATCCAACAGGCAGGCACGAACAACCCGCTGATCATGCTCGACGAGATCGACAAAGTCGGCGCGGACTTCCGCGGTGATCCATCATCGGCGCTGCTCGAAGTGCTCGATCCCGAGCAGAACAATTCGTTCCGCGACAACTATCTCGGCGTCACGTTCGATCTGTCGAACGTGATCTTCATGACGACGGCCAACATCCTCGACACGATTCAACCGGCGCTTCGAGACCGCATGGAAGTGATCCGGCTCGCCGGCTACACCGAGGAAGAGAAACGCGAGATTGCCATTCGTCACCTGATCCCAAAACAGATGGACGAAAACGGTATCACTGCTAAAGATCTGCACATCTCGCGAACCGCACTTTCAACCATCGTTCAGCAGTACACGCAGGAAGCAGGTTTGCGACAGCTCGAGCGCGAGATCGGTCGCATCTGCCGTAAGGTAGCGCGCAAGATCGCCGAAGGTCACAAGGGCGCGATCCGAGTGTCCTTAAAGAACGTGCATGAATTTCTCGGCGCGCCGAAGATCATTCCTGAGGAAGCGTTGAAGAAGGATCAGATCGGAGTCGCGACCGGACTTGCGTGGACGGCGGTTGGCGGCGACGTGCTCTTCATTGAGGCTTTGCGAATGAAGGGCAAGGGCAACCTCGTCCTGACCGGACAACTCGGCGAAGTGATGCGGGAGTCCGCGCAGGCGGCCTATTCATACGCAAAATCTCGGGCGCGGGATTTGGATATCGCCGAAGAAGACTTCAACAACTACGACCTTCACATTCACATTCCCGAAGGCGCGATTCCCAAGGACGGTCCGTCGGCAGGTATCACGCTCGCGACTGCGATGGTATCGGCGTTGTCGAGCCGGCCAGTTCGCAAAGATGTCGCGATGACGGGCGAGATCACGCTGCGCGGGAACGTGCTACCGATTGGTGGTGTAAAAGAGAAGGTGCTGGCGGCACGTCGAGCGCGAGTGACTACAATCCTCCTGCCGGCGCAGAACCGGCGTGACCTGGACGAAGTGCCCAAAGAGCCTTTTAAGGACATTCGTTTTGTGTTCGTTGAGAATATGCGACAGGTATTTCGCGAGGCGCTGGGCGAGAAAGTTGTGCCTCCGGCGACGCCCGCACCGAGGCCGCAGCGGATACCGCAAGCGGCCAACGCGCCCCGGCCTGCCTGAAATTAATGCGGTCAAGTTTAATTACAACCATCAACTTTGGGAGTGAATCTCAGTCTCGGTTTTGGTAGGATTCTCCGCGAGCCCGGCAGTCGCATTAACCCAAAGTAAGGAGTTCTTGAGTGATTAAGTCGAATCGTAGTTATCTATCTGTACTGTTCGCGGCTGTCGCATTAGTGCTCACCTCTTCAGTAACCGCCTTTTCCCAGGATTCAAACAAAGCAGACACTTCCAAAGTAAGCATCAAGAACTTCGGCCAAATGGACGATCGGTTCTTTCGTGGTGGACAGCCTAAGCAGGATGAGTACCCGGAACTGGCCGCGCTCGGAATCCACACCGTGATCGACTTGCAGGACAACCCAACATCGTACGAGAAGCAAAAAGTCGAAGCGCTGGGAATGAAGTACGTCAACATTCCGATGAGCGACTCGAGTTATCCGGAGAGCGCGAAGATCGACCAGTTCCTGAAGCTCGTAAACGATTCTTCGACTGGCAAGTTTTTTGTACACTGCGCCGGCGGCCGCCATCGCACGGGCGTCATGGGCGCGGTTTACAGGTTCAATCACTACAACTGGAATTACGATCAGGTCTATGCGGAGATGAAGAAGTACGACTTCTATACTCGCTGGGGCCACGGCGACATGAAGAAATTCGTGCAGGACTACGCTGCCAGTTTCCAGAACAAGCAAGCCACTGTTATAGCTTCCGACCAAAAGTAAGTTTTAGCCGCAGATTTTCGCAGATGAACGCTGATTGAGCTGCGTTCGTCCGCGAAAATCTGCGGCTGGTTTTCCTAGTTTCCTCTTCCAATCTGAACACTGGGACGCAATCCGACGAGCTCATTCGTGCGCTCGCGCACCTCGCGCGTCAACAAATCAATCTGACCAGGCGTGTAATTTGCCGCGCGGAAAGCGTCACGGATCTGCTGGTCGCTGAGTTGCGACAACAAACGCGCGACCCACTGCGCATCATTCACTCGAATGTCGTTCATCAGCCCACGGTTCTTGCCGCCATAGTGCAACACCACGCGATCGCCTTTCACCTTCTCGAAGAAGTTTGACTTCGCATACTTCTCCGGATTGTTTCTGCTCCGCGTGAAGCGCCAGATGAGCGGAGTGGTGCTCGCGTGTCCGAAGGTAGCGCCGAGATCGCTGATAACGTAGCGGAGCTCGTCGTCGCCGCGCTCCTTGATGATCACGTTGTTGGAATCTTTCAGGTCCCAGTTGTTGATCAGCGCCATCATAATCTTCAGACCCTGAAGCTGCGGTGTGCCTGTAAATGGATTTTGTTTCCACTTCCATTTGCCGAGCCGCTTCCAGTTATCGGGACGTGCTTCGAGTCTGACATTTGTGAAAGTTCCCTTGCCGGGAATCGTGATGCGCGGTACCAGATAGTTGACCTCGGTTAGATAGCCCATGCCCCACAGCAACCGGACGGCTGACGTCTCAGTTTGAGCTTCTTTGCCGATCTTTGCGACCCACTCGCGACCCGACCCATCGCGGATGCGATATTTTTTCGAGTAGCCGCCTTTCTCTTCCTTGATCAAAGTGATGCGTCGCAGATCCGGGCGCATGGCCGTGCCGCCCGGGCCAAGAAAAAGATCTCGCGATGAAATGTCCCGGGGTTGTTGCCAGAGAACCGGAGTTCCAGTTGGTACTTCTTTCTTTTTCTTTTTCGCGTTGACGAGGTTGGTATCAAGTGAGGCGAGGCTGAAGACCAAAGCGATAAGGATCAGCGCGCGCAGCTTTCTTGTGTAGTTCATTGCTTTCTCCGCGAATACGACGTGAACGCCAGGGGCTAAAGGGGAAGCAATGACCAAGGGGAAAGATCTACGTCCGCTAATCACTACCGGGTCGATCCATGAAATACGTCTGACTATTGAACGACTCGCCGCCGCGCGTTATCGGTGCGTATCTTCCATCCGGCTGTAGCTCACGAGCTTTCGTGTTGTCGCTCAAGTACGCTTCGACCAACACGTCTCGTAGATAACGTTTCGCTTTCGGATCAGTGACCGGAGCAACTACCTCGATACGATGTCTCAAGTTGCGCGACATCCAGTCTGCACTGCCGATAAAAAGCTGCTCGTCGCCGCCGTTTGAAAACCAGAACACGCGACTGTGCTCCAGAAAACGACCGACGACACTGCGCACGCGAATGTTTTCTGACAATCCCGGAATTCCCGGTCGCAACATGCAGATACCGCGCACGATCAGATCCACTTTCACATCCGTGCGCGAGACCTCGTAAAGCTTCTCGATAATCTCGAGATCGGCGAGACGATTGAACTTCGCGATGATGTGCGCCGGACGTCCCGCCTTTTTATGTTCGATCTCACGATCGAAAAGCGCAGTCAACTGCTCGCGCAGGTTTACCGGCGCGACCATGAGCTTTCGATACTCGCTTTGCTGCGAGAAGCCCGTCAGATAGTTGAACAACTCCGTCGCGTCGCGGCCAATTGCATCATCGACGGTGAACAGGCCCAGATCCGTGTAAGTACACGACGTGGTCGGATTGTAGTTACCAGACGCGATGTGGACGTAGCGTCGCAAGGTGTCGCCTTCACGCCTGACAACGAGCGTACACTTGCCGTGAGTCTTTAGGCCGAGAATGCCATAGACCACGTGTACGCCTGCCTGATCGAGCTTGCGAGCCCATTCGATGTTGTGCTCCTCATCGAAACGCGCCTTGAGTTCGATCAGCGCGGTCACCTGTTTTCCCTGTTCACTCGCTCGAATCAACGCCGGTGGAATCGGCGAATCCGGACCGGTTCGATACAGACAGATCTTGATCGCAAGAACATCCGGGTCATCTACGGCCTGATTGATGAAGCCCGTAACGCAGTCGTACGTATCGTAGGGATGATGAAGCAGTCGATCTCGCTCGCGAATCGCTTCGAAGATCGAGTCGTACTCTTCGTACCACGACGGAACAGCCGGCTCGAAAGGAGCATCTTTCAAGTCAGGCCGGTCGACGTCATAGAGCGCCATCAGATCCTGAAGATGAAGTGGACCATCAAAAACGTAAACATCGTCCGGTCCGAGATCCAGCGAAGCCGTCAGGTATTCGATCATTTCGTCAGGCATGTCCGGCGAAACTTCGAGACGAACCGGCGTGCCGAAACGTCTTTGGCGCAATTCTTCTTGAATCACGCTGAGTAAATCCTGTGCCTCTTCTTCCCTGATTTCGATGTCGGCATCACGCGTGACGCGGAACAGATGACATGGACCAGCATTCATGCCCGGGAAGAGCTCCTGAATGTGCGCTTCAATCAGATCTTCGAGCAGAACGTAGCGAGTTCCTGAAGTGCCCACCGGCACGAGGCGCGGTACGAGTGAAGGCACTTTGATTCTGACAAATCGCGAGTCCGCTCCTCTGCCACGTCCGATGAACTTCACTTCGCTCGGTTCGTGAACCATCAAACCGATGTTGACGCTGAGCGGCGAGATATACGGAAACGGATGGCTCGGATCGACGGCCAGCGGCGTCAGAATCGGAAAGACCTTCTCGACGAAGTAATCATGTAGATTCTCTTTTTCGTGGCGCGACAGCGATTCGTATGGAATCACCGACAGGCCTGCGTCTCTCAATTGCGGCAGGATCTCTTCACGCAGGCAATCCGCTTGTTCGTTAATGAGACCAAGAATCCGTTCTCGAGTTCTTGCCAACTGTTCTGCCGGTGTCATGCCATCAGCAGAAATCACGTTCGCGTCTCTCAATTCCTCTTTGAGTCCGGACACACGAATCATGAAAAACTCATCGAGGTTCGAAGAGAAAATTGAGAGAAATTTGAGCCGCTCCAGCAATGGATTACGGTCGTCGAGCGCCTCTTCCAGAACCCGCGCGTGGAACGCGAGCAGGCTCAGTTCGCGATTAAAGAAGAATTTCGGATTGACACGGACGGCTTCGATTTCAGCCGGCTGCGCCAGCTTTGGGAACTCATGTACTCCGGTTTCTCGTTTTACGACGGTAGACATAGTTTTTTCTTGGGAGTCTTTACTGTGGTACGGTGGCAAGCAGTGTTCCACCCGAAGGTACGAGGGTTTGAGTGGGCTAAGCGTTGCTCTTTTTGAGTAGTGGCTATTTTATTGCGAAACAGATTCGAATTGTTGTGTACTGAATCGGGCCACGCAGAGCATGGAACCAAATCCGGATTCATTCGTGTTATCTGAGGCACGCACCCGGTCTAAAAAGCCATGCATCAGTACTCATGTTTTAGTGGAAAAATTTACTGTTTGAGCGTGTGTTTCAGAGTGGGTGTGTAATTGACACCCCAAAAAATCGTGTGGTAACCTCCAGTGTGATTTTGGCTCCTTTGAGTGAGTCCTGTTGTATCCAAATCATAGAGGAGTCATTAGATACCGCACAATTAAACGAATGCTGCCGCTTGTGACTTGGAGTCGCTCGAAGGTTCGCATATACCTTGAAGGAGTACCACGAGTTTGATGTCCGCGAGCTTTCCTCGTTTGATCGCCGGTGTGGCTTTGTTAACTACTATCGCCGTTTCACCGGTGAGTAGTTTTGCTCAGATCCCTGTCGCTTCATCAGCGAGAACAATCCCAACTGAAGTCGAGCAGTCCGAAGGACGAATCACACAAATCATCGCACGCGCGGAAGATCACTTCCGCAAAGGCAAGCTCAACCTCGAGGACAACAAGCGCGAACAAGCGCGCGAGGAATTCGATCGCGCGGTCGATTCCATTCTCGAATCAGGCTTTGACGTCAGAGCCAGTCAACGGCTTCAGACTTACTACCTCGAGCTAGTCGAACGCATCTATCGAGAAGAGGTACCGCTTCAGCAACAGACCGCTCCGATCAGCACGCAATTAGTTGCACAGAACACGCAGACCCAGGATTCGACGCAAAAGCCGGCGCCACCATCACAGATCGGTTTTCGCGATCAGAAGTTTGAACCTTCGCCGCTCGATGAGTTGAGCAAACTCGTTCTTACTCCTGATGAGCAGAAAGTCGACGAAAAAGATCTACTCGCTTTGGAGCAGGCACAGAAGAACGTTAATTTCACGTTCACTCTTAATCCTTTAATTCAGCAATTCATCAATTACTATCAGGGCCGCAACCGCAGCACGATGGAAAATGGCCTGCGTCGTTCCGGACAGTACATGAAGCTCGCGCGCAAGATCTTCGCTGAGGAAGGCGTGCCGGTTGATATCACGTGGTTGGGCCAGGTCGAAAGCGCGTGGAAACCGAAGGCTATGTCATGGGCCGCAGCTTCGGGATTATGGCAGTTCATCCCGGCAACGGGCAGGACCTACGGTCTTCGTCAAAATGCATACATCGACGAGCGGAACAGTTATGAACAAGCGACTCGTGCTTCAGCTCGTCACCTGAAAGATCTTGCGAAGCGTTACAACGGCAACTGGGAACTCGCGATGGCCGCGTACAA
>Ga0207707_10004797_pt1 | contig 11861 bp, 10 predicted proteins | sample KBSC83BmetaG_FD_184336 | JGI IMG/M metagenome (GOLD analysis project Ga0207707, IMG submission 184336) | Corn rhizosphere microbial communities from Kellogg Biological Station, Michigan, USA - KBS C8-3B metaG (SPAdes) (version 2) | ecosystem: Host-associated > Plants > Roots > Rhizosphere ... | reverse complement strand
CCCTCCCGGTGGAGGGTTCGAGCATCTGCCGGTAGAACTGAGAGTGCAGGCACACAAGGCGGGCGCCCACCGAATTGGACATCGGAATGTCTACGGCCGGCTCGCTGCCGATGAACCAGCTGTGACGATCACGGCAAGGTTCGACAGCTTCACCCGGGGCAAGTTCGCGCACCCCATTGAGGACCGGAATATCACTCTGCGGGAGGGAGCCCGCCTGCAGACCTTTCCGGACCGACACGCATTCGTCGGAAGCCAGGAGGAGGTAGCGGCGCTGATCGGAAATGCGGTCCCAGTGTTGCTCGCAGAGGTGATAGGGCGCGCCGTCGTCGATCACCTCTCGAATCGGGGGGATGCGACCGATGATTTCAGTGTTCAGCCCCACCTGGGTCCGTTTGGAAGTGAGTCTCCCTGATGCCGACCGCCACACCGCGCACAACTTGGGGCGGATCTCTTCATTCCTCCTGGAGGATCCTGCCTGAGCCAGCCGGCCACTTGACCGCCTTGCTTGACTCAGATGGTCTCCGCGAAGACGAAGTTCTTCAGACATTGCCCTACGATAAATCGAGAGTTGCAGAGCCGCGTGAAGTGCCGGACCGGAAGAGGTACCGGGATGCACGCCAAGTATATCAGCTCGCCGGCCTTCTCTATGAGACGGACGACGGACGTGTGCATCTGACCGCGCTGGGCCACGCCACGCGGCGCTGGCTGCTTCTCATCAACGAGAAGAACGCGCGAGTTCTCGGTCGACATGCTGCATTCGCACTCGCCGCTGCCCAGCTTTGCAACCCCACCGGAGGCGGGAGCAAGTATGCGATAGGGATGAAGGTCTTTCCTTTCTCGTTCATCTGGCGCGCCATGCTTGCCTTGGACGACAGGATCAGTTCTGACGAACTCAATCGCGCCCTATTCCGCGTCCACAACGAGGGCGATCTCACCAAGGCGATAACGCGCATTCGACTCGCGCGTGATAGCGGCAACCTCGACGACATGGGGGCTGAGACAGAGACCGGCCCCAAGAAAAACGACCGGATCATTCCTTGGATGGCGACGGCCTCGTTCGGCTGGACTCTCATCTATAGCAAGAGTGCAGACCCGATCGGCGTGCACTATACCGTGCCGGCCTCGACCCGGTCGATCCTCCAGGAGGCTGCACGGGTCCGACACCGCCATCGCGATTTTGATTCCGTAGTCGAATACGTTGAGCACCTCGCCGCAGCTGCTGCTCTCCCAAAGGATTTGCGATGACGGACTATGGCCCTAGCACGGAGAAGAAGGTCAAGGAGGTGGTGCAGGCGTGCGAGCTATACGGCGCACGCGCGATCGTCGCATTGGCGGGCGTGCCGGGCACGGGCAAGTCGTTCATCGCGTCGATTGCGGCGCAGCGGTTTGCGTCAGATCCGCTTATGGTGAAGGAAATCCAGTTTCACCAGTCGTTCACCTACGAGGAGTTCGTAGAGGGGATGCGGATCGGCGCCAGCGGCGGGGTGGATGTGGAACCCGGCATCTTTCTCGACTGGAACGAGCGCGCACTGGATGACCCCGACCATCGATACGTGCTTCTGATCGAGGAGCTCACTCGCGCCAACCTCTCAGCCGTGCTCGGCGAGCTGATGACGTATCTTGAGCACCGGGAGCGTCCGTTCACCACCGTCTATAGCCGTCGCCCTGTGAGGATAGCGAATAATCTTACCATCCTGGCTACCTACAACCCGACCGACCGCTCCGCGATCGACATTGACGCCGCTCTCCTTCGGCGACTCCGGATTATTCAATGCCCGCCATCGACCGAGCAGCTGGGAGAGATGCTGAAGGACGCTCTGCCGGCGCACGTGACCGCTCGATTGAAGAAGATCTTCACGCAATGCGCTGAGAAGCGGAAGAAGGAGTTCGAGTATCTGATGCCGTTCGGCCACGGCATTTTCGCAGACATCGGGACGGAAGCACCGGACCTCTATCGCCTCTGGGACGAGCGCATCAGGCATATCTTGTATCGACCTTTAGTCGAGCCGGCACCGTTCGCAGACATCATTGAGAAGCACTATCCTTGGAGCGCGGCAGACTACAGGGAGCCGTCGGCCCCTGGCGATGCCGCATCAGCTGCGCCTACCCCGTCTGATGTCCTTGACTCTACCGCCTGATACCGTGAAGCACCCGCCGCTTCGTGTTCCGGAGCGCGGCGAGCTTACGCTTGACCCGGCGGCCTGGAAGGCGCTCGAGCGAGACCCGTCGTTCTGGAGACTAGTGGAACGGAAGGTTGTGAAAGTTGGGCAGGACGGGCAGGACTCAGTGAAACTCATCGGCAACGGCTACGTCGGGCAGGCTCGGGCCGGAGATCGCGACCTGTTGCTGGTGGAAAAGGCGCCCGGTGCCCTCGCGGCGCTCCTCGCCCATGCCACTTCCGCCGCGTTTAGGGTGGAGCACGCAAAGGGCCCCAAGACGGAACTGGGGCCGCTCGCAGAGCTGCTTCTTCAGGAGCTCGCGGCTGCTGTGCGGCGTTACGCCTCGGCGGGGCGTCAGTGGTCCTATGTCCGTCGGCGCGAAACCGGGTCCCTTGTTGGCGGGCGGATCGACGTCACGGCATCCGTGCGCCTCCGGGCCCGAGGACTGCGGCATCGCATAGCATTCGACCGGTCAGTCGCGTCGCCCGCCAACGATACGAACCGAATGATCGCTGCTGCCCTTACCGAGACCGAGCGCATCGCGAGCGCGCTCTCGCTTCCGGTCGAAGCGCTGGAAGAGTCGAGGGCGATGTCCATACTGTTCGCGGACTGCCGGGACGCCGAGGTACTCTTCGGAGATCGAGGATATCTGGCTGGTTTGGCAGAGCGGCTCGCGCAGCGTGCCAGTGCGCTCGCGGCCGACGTGCTCATGCTCGCCGCCGTGGTCTTGGCTCACGAGAGCTTTGAGCCGCATCAGTTGGCTCGGGGCGAGCTCCCCAGGTCGTGGTTCCTCAACTTGGCCTCGCTGTACGAGGCGGCAGTTCGTCGCACACTTGCGTCAGTGATGGGTCCGGGCGTCGACGTGCGCAATGGTAAGATCTTGCCTCCCGCGATCTTCTCTGCCGTCTGGGATGAGTTCACTGCCAACCCGGACCTCGTGGTCAACGGCGAGCAGGTCTGGATCGGCGACGTAAAGTACAAAGCATGGGACGGAGAGGTGGATGCGGCAGACCTATACCAACTGCTGGCGCACACCAACGCGCATGAGGCCAAGGTAGCGTTTCTCGTCCACGCGGACGACCGATTTCGAGTGCGCGATCTTGGCCAGACGCGTGATGGCATTCGCACCGTAGTGTTCGGCGCTGATCCTCGTAACCTTGTCGCGCACCTACAGGCCGCGGTCGGCCTTCTCCGTGGCGACGTGCTATCTTAGAACGGCTGATCTGGATGGAGGAGGCATGCAGCAAACGAAGGCGGGGCGACCTCGGCACCGGCTTACTAAGTCCGAGCAAATGGCACGCGTGCGGAGCCGGAACACCGAAGCTGAGTTCATTCTGCGACGAGCCCTGTGGCGGCATGGGCTACGCTACCGTCTCCACGTAAAGCTCCCGGGCTCACCCGATCTCGCCTTCGTCAGGGCGAAGGTGGCGGTCTTCGTCGACGGTTGCTTCTGGCACGCCTGTCCTGGACACTACCGGGCTCCTGTGCAGAATGCCGATTTTTGGCGGCACAAGATACAGCAGAATATCGCTCGGGACCGACGCGTCGATGGTGAACTCGCGACCCTCGGCTGGATCGTGGTGCGGGTCTGGGAGCATGAGCTGCGGGGCGACCTCGAGGGTGCTGTTCGCATTATCAGTGACGCTATCGGGCGATATGGGGGTGACTGATTTCGTCCAGCCTGAGATTCAATGGGTTAAGTCAGCCGCTCTGGATCAGGAGATTCCTGGTTCGAGCCCAGGAGGGGCAATGCCCGGGAAGAGATTCCCGGGCATTTTTTTGGGGGCTCGTCCGAGTATGAGGGAGGCTCAGTCACGCCTCACCCGATCTGGATGATCCTGGCCACGCTGGGCACGCCGTGGCTGTCAATGAGAAAGAGCATGTAATGCCCCGGTGGCGCGAGGTTCGGCCCCGATGGCGCGCTCACCATGACGCTCGACGGCCCGGTCACCGTCACGCTGAGGCGGTTCATGCGCTGGTTCTGGTTGAACGCATGGGTCACCGACGAGAGCCGGATCCAGGTGGCCCGAACGATCGTTGCTGCCTCCGGGGTTGCCACCGGGAAACCGGATCCATACGACACGCTGCTTGGTGCTGACGTGATGGTCGGCCGCGAGGCCAGGGTGCCGTCCGCGTTGTACAGGTACGGCGGCGTGAAGATTTCCGCGGTGTAATCGTCCGACAATCCGGTGGCTGCCGGCTGACCGCTGCCCATGGACAGCACCCGCCCGTCCGGCAGCAGCAATGCCGTCGAGTGATAGAGCCGGTTGTGGGCCATGCCGGCAAGACTGGTCCACTGCTCGGTGGCAGGATCCCAGCGTTCCGCCGCCAGTACCCTGCTGTCAGTCGGCGCGGTGTTGAAGCCGGGGGAATTGGTCCCGCCGGTAGCCAGTACGGTGCCATCGGCCAGCAGCGTGGCATTGAGCTGGCGCCGGGCAACCGACATCGGGCCCACGCTGCGCCAGGCGCCCCCGGTGTTCAAGTCAATCACTTCGGCCGAGGCCGTTGGAGATCCGCCGCCCACCAGCAGAATCTTTCCTCCGTCATACATCACCGCGGAACCGTAATCGCGGCTGCCGAACAGGCTCGACGGCCCTGCGGCCCAGCCTCCTGCTCCCGATGTTGTGAGGTAGGCGGTGGCCCGATCGGGCCCAGCCATGAAGACCCGCCCGTCAGGTGCAGCGAACATCATCGGGTAGTACGGCACCGATCGCGACGCCGAGGTGAGCGCGCGCCAGCTGCCGGCCTGCCAGACTTCGGGAATCACATTGCGGACGCCGGCGGTGTCCCCGCCCGAGATGGCCAGCATTTCTCCGCTCGGCAGCGCGGTATTGGTCGGATACCAGCGACCATTCTGCATGTCCGCGCTTCGAGTCCAGCCATTGGTCGCGGCATCAAAGAGATAGACGGTCCGGATGCCGAAGTTGTCCGTGCCGCTGTGCCCGCCGGCCACCAGTACCCGGCCGTCGGCAAGAATCGCATTGCCACTGCAGAAGAAGTCGGCCGGCTCCCCCACGGTGAGGAAGCTCGCAGGAGCCGTCGGGTCCCAGACCACTGGAGCGTGACCCATGCGGCCATAACTGAGCACCGTGCCATTGGGGAGGAGCGATGCGTGAATGGCCACCACGGGCCAGGAGAAGGGTGATGCCCACCGGCCGATGCGGGCTTCATCCGCCTCGGCCTCGAAGGAGACAACCACCGACTGCGCCTGGCTCATGGACAGCACACAACTGCCGTTCCCGCTGCCGCTCCCGGTGCCCGCCTGATCGCAGCCCCCTCCCGACCATGCCTTGACGAAGCTCCCGGGTGCCGCGGTTGCGGTCAGGGTCACGGACGTACCGGAGACAAAGACCTCGCCGCAATCCGAGCCCGCAGTGCCGCCGCTGATGCTGCACGCGATGCCAGCGGGGCTCGAGGTGACCGTCCCGCTCCCGTTCGCACCGCCCAGCACGGTCAGCTGGAAGCTGTTGGCCGGCGGGGCGAATGCCGCGGTGACGCTCCGGCTGGACGTCATCGTGACCTGGCAGGAGAGGGGGCTGTCCGTGACCGGCGAGTCACAACCACTCCACGCCACGGTACCACCGGCCGGGGGCGTCGCCACGATGGTCAGTACCCACCCATCATTGAACTCTTTGGAGCACTTGCCAGTGGTGGTGACCTTGCCGGCACTGTAGGTCACGTTGCATGTGAGGCCGCCGCGATCGGACACCAGAGTTCCGCTGGCCGTGCTGCCAGTTCCGGAAACGGTCAGAATGCGTTTGGCAGATTTTGCGGCGCTGGACATGCCATCCTTGGCGGCCGCCTCTCCCGGGCCGGTGGGTTGGTCGCCACAGGCGTGAAGGAGCATCACCGCCACCAGCGACGCAACGATCGCTGAGGCGATGACGTGGCGTGAACGACGTCTGGTCATGGAACCCTCACCTATGCGAGCACCACCATCAGGCGTGGCGCCCCGCTCCAGGGGGAGAACGAAATGCTTGGATTGGGTGCACGAACTTGCGTCCGGATTTCAGAGACCGCAAGCGGGCGCAAGTCGAACAGGAGCCCGATGCGGTACGGCGGGCGTTTCTTTTTGCTACCGGGGTGGTCTGGCCAGGCGCACCTCGATTATGCCGCCGGGCCATGGAAAATTGGCGTAGCGAAGGTGAGCTTGTGGGCTAGGCCCAGAGCGGCTTCGCGACCAGGACGCCGGTAGATCCCTTGATGGCTGCGACGTATTCGGGAAGCTCGCGACTCGCGACTTCCACGACGCCGCCAGAGAGCGGCGCGTGCAACACGCCGAGCCGGCCGTCGGGGTGCCGGTACGCAAATGCTGCGTGGGTGACGTCGAGGCCTGGAATGCTGGTGGCAAAGGCGAGCACATCACCGGTCTCGATCTGATCAGCAATCACCGGGATGTGCGCCGTGGGAATCACGTGACGCACCTGCGAATCGAGCGATCGCTCCATGTCACCGATCTCGCGGAACGTCGCGTCACTCGTGAGCGCGGGATAGCTCTTGCGATGCCCGGTCATGAAACGGAGCGGGCGCGTGTCGTCAATGCCACCAAGCAGTGGCCCCATGTCACGCACGAGACCTCGCCGCTGGCCATCGCTTATCCATTCACTGAAATAGTGAAGCCGTGAGCTGTATGTCCTGCGGATACCGTCACGATAACGCACTCGCTCGATCTCTCGCCCGAAGCGCTCCCAGCTGGGCGCCCCATCCACGGCTGCACTTCGGGCAACAGCCAGGCATGATTCCACAAGGGTGACACAATCGAAATGGCTGAGTGAGATGGTGAGCGGCTCCGTTTCCAGCGGGCTGCCGCCCGACTTGAGATAGGCCTCGAGCGTGTACGGCTCATATGGCGTTCCCTCGGCAAGCTGACCCACCTGAACGGCGGCGCGGCCGAGTGGCACGGTGCAGTCGGCGAGGCCGGCGGTACGAAGCATCGTGGCCCACGCGGCCAGACGCTCCTCGTCGGGGCCAAGGGAGAGCAGGCTCGTGGCGCGCCGCCGGAAGGCGGCGAGTGGCGCGGGCAGAGCGAGCGCGGCAAGGCTCAGTGCCGCCTGGCGGATGATGTCGCGTCGGGAGTGGGATCTTGGCATTTCCAAAGATACCAAGGCGGGCATTCGGGCTCGAGCGGAGGTCGGGGTGAGGGCTCCCAGCACGGCTGCGTACAAATGCCGCCGCGACACGCGATGATTCGGAATGCGCACCACGGAGACTCCCTGCGCCTCGATGTAGGCCGTGCGCACCCGATCATGGCGGATCTGTTCCGGCGTGCCATGAATGCTGCCGTCAATCTCGAGCACCAATCGATGCTGATGACAGTAGAAGTCAGCGATATAGGGACCGATTGGATGCTGCCGGCGAAACTTGAGGCCGGCCAGGCGCCGGTTCCGCAACAGCTTCCACGCCTTCGCTTCGGCGCGGGTCGGTTTGCCGCGGAATTCACGGGCACGAGGGATCTTCTTCGGATAGCGGCAAGTGAAGAAATCGGAAGCCATGCGATGAGATAGCCATCATCCGCGGCTGCCGTGTCACCGATTCATCGCGCTCCTGCGCACCGAAATGCGTTGCCGCCTCGCTTACATCTCGTGCTTCCCACCCGCATGATGGTCCTGCCGCTGGAAGGCCAGAAAGTCGTGGATGGCCCGGATCGCGATGGTATCCGTGGTGGTGATGCGGACGGCGCCGCCTCGGGGCAGATCCATCGCCTCATAGGAAATGGCTGACCGCCTGGCGGCCATCACATCAGTGCCTGGCACCGCCTGGTCGTGGACAAAGCCCGGGAGCGAGAAGTCGCCCTTGCGGAACGCATCCGCGATCTGCCGCATGTGCATCCGGATCTGCTCGATACCGGCGTTGTCCACCGTGTCGCGCTGCAGCTCGATGCGCCCGCCATCAGCCAGGGGCACGAACTGATGGGTGGATGTGAACTGGTCCACGCCCATCGCGGCCCGGCCACGCTCCTGCACGGCGGCAAAGCCGCTGTCCGCCGCGGCCTCCGCCCGGCGTGCTGACGCACTGTCGGGCGAGGGGGCGCGACCACACCCTGATCCGAGGATCAGGGCAGCCATACCCAGCAGCTCGAAGCGCGTCATGCTGCCCCGATCGCCGCGCGGATGCGGGCAATCTGCTTGCGGTGCACCAGGTCGTGCCCGGCATACAGCTTCATCAAGTAGGCCAGGCTCTCGTCGCCCCGCTCCGCGTGGCGGATGACGCGCGCGCGCTCATCCGGCGTGGTGCGGGTGAGGAGCCGGAGGTTGCTCTGGCGGAGGCGGCTGAAGTCACCGATCGCATCCTCCACCGCGGAGTGTTCGTACCGCAGCGCACGGGCCCACGCGTCCTGGTCATACCCGGGCACGGCGGGCGCGTCATGCGCCAGCGCCATGCGGAAGCGGAAGGCACCCACCAGTTCGGAGTCGGCCAGATGCTGCGCCACCTGGCGTACCGACCATTTGCCGGGCGCCTCGGCCGCCGAGAGCTGTGCCTCGGACAGCCCGCGCACCGCGACACGCAGGGCATCCGGCGTCTGGCGCAGGACGTCAAACGGGTCGCGGTCGCCGAGGGTGTCGAGGAGATGGGTGGTGTAGGCCTGGAAAGGGCTGGTCATGAGTCGTGGGCCATGAGTCATGGGCGGCCGCAGGCCGCCCGTACAGAATCAGAGGCGATCGAGCAATGCCTTGAAGCGGGGGCGGTCATGCAGTTCCTTGAGATCCGGGTCGTGCTCGATCCACTCACGATGGCCGAACCCGTTCTCAACTGCCTTTTCCAGCAGGTCAATGGCGCGCTCGGCCTTGCCCTGCACGCCGAAGCAGCAGGCCACGTTGTAGAGCACACCGGCATCGTTCGGGTCCACCGTCAGTGCACGCTCAGCCCACGATTCAGCACGCTCCGGGTCGCCGAGCTTGAAGAGGGCGTTCGATCCAAGATAGAGTGCGCGGGCGTCCTCGGGGTTGAGCTCGAGGTGCCGCTCCATGATGGCTAGTGCCACTCGATACGCCTCGACTTCGCCCGGGTCACCAAGCGCCGCCAGTGACAGTGCGCCGAGGGCCGCCGCCTGGAAGTCTTCCGGACGCACCGCCGAGGCCTGCAGAAAGAGGCGATGGGCTTCGCGATAATTGCCTTCGCCGAACCGGGCGAGCGCGTAGTAGTAGTGTCCTTCGTAGAGCTTCGGGTCCAGGCGAATGGCCGTCTCGAACTCCGAGGCCGCCGATTCGTACTTCTTGCTCAGGCTCAGTGCAAGCCCGCGCGATGCATGCGCTTCCGCCAGGTCGGGAGAGAGCTCGAGCGCCTTCTGGCTCGCGGTGCTGGCCTGCTCCAGGTTGGCATCGCTCGCATCCCAGTAGTGATACAGCATGGAGCTGCAGTCGGCGATGCCGGCGTGCGCGCGGGCATAACCGGGATCAATCTCGATGGCGCGGGTGAACATCCGGCGGGCAAACTGCAGCGCCTTTTCGCGGAACTGGTGGAAATACTGCCGTCCCCGCAGGTAAAACTCGTAGGCCTCGACGTTCTCGCTTCGGGAGCGCTCGATTTTCTTCTTCTCGTCTTCGTTCAGCACCACGCTCAGCGCTTTCGTGATGCTCGCCGCGATCTCGTCCTGGATGGCGAAGACGTCCTCGAGTTCCCGATCGAAGCGGCCGGACCAGAGCTGGTATCCGTCAGTCACGTCCACCAGCTGTGAGGTGACTCGCAGCCGGTTGCCGGCCTTCCGCACGCTCCCCTCCAACACGGTCGCCACCTTGAGCTTCCTGCCGATGTCGCCGATGTCCTCGCTCTTGCCCTTGAAGGCAAACGAGGACGTACGGGACGCGACGCGGAGTGCCTGCAGCTTGCTCAGCGCGTTGATGATCTCCTCGGCGATGCCATCCGCGAAATATTCCTGGTCCCGTTCCGGGCTCATGTCCACGAACGGCAGCACCGCGATGGAACGGGTCGCCGTGACAGCGTGGACCGAGGTGGTGGCCATGCCCGAAGGAGTCACCACCCGGATCGAGTCCACCAGCGCCTGCGCCAGCTCGGTGGCGGTGGAATAGCGGTCGGCCGGGTTGCGGGCGAGCGCTCGCATGACGGCTGAGTCGGTGGCGTCGGGAATGCCGGCGCGAGTGGTGCGGAGCGCGGCAGGAGTTTCGGTGAAACGCCTGACGATGATCGACTGCACCGTGCCGCCGGCAAAGGGCGGATCGCCAGCCAGCATTTCATAGAGCACGCAGCCCAGCGAATAGATGTCGCTGCGGCCATCGAGATCGGCATCGCCTGAAGCCTGTTCCGGGCTCATGTAGGCCGGTGTCCCGATGGACGTGCCGGCCTGGGTGAGGGTATCGCTGCCCGTGCTCACGGCCTTGGCAATGCCGAAATCGGTGACGATCGCCTCGCCGCCGCTGAGCATGACATTTTCGGGCTTGATGTCCCGGTGGACCACGCCGCGCCCGTGGGCGTAGGCGAGGGCGCTGGCTACCTGGCGGCCGATGCCCATGGTTTCCTCCAGCGGAAGCTGCTTCTGCCGGTTGAGCCGCTGGCGGAGGGATTCGCCCTCGACGAAGGGCATGACGTAGTAGAGGAGGGTCGAGCCGCTGCGGTCGTCGGTCATCGGTCGTCGGTCGTCGGCAGGACCGATGACTGATGACTGACGACTGACGACCACACTTCCCGAGTCGATCAACGTCAAAATATGCGGATGGCTCAGTCGCGCCGCGATCTCGATCTCGCGCAGGAACCGGTCGGCGCCCACGTTGGCCGCGAGTTCGGCATGGAGGATCTTCACCGCCACAGGCCGGTGATGCTTGAGGTCCTGCGCCAGATAAACGGTGGCCATGCCGCCCCGGCCGATTTCGCGGTCCAGGCGGTAGCGATCGGCCAGGGTGGTGAACTCTGGTGGAGGAGCGGACAACGGCTGCTTCCCGGGTGAGAGAGCTGGGGAATTCTAGCCCCGTTGCGGGGTCGGGGCTAGCTGGACGAGGGACGAGGGACGAGGGCCTATGTTCTCCGCGCAAATCTGGGCCATTCCGCGCTTTCCGGATCCCTGCATCACCGCCTGACGCGACACATTAAGCCTCGAGGCGATGGCATGACAGACTTCAAGCAGCTCCGCGTCGGCAGGCTGGCCCGCGAACTCGTCATTCAGGCCTACCAGGCGACCGCCAACTTTCCGGCGCAGGAACGCTACGGCTTGGTGAGCCAGATGCGCCGTGCGGCAATCTCCGTCGGCTCCAACATCGCCGAAGGCGCGGGCCGGAATACCGATCGCGAATTCGCTCGCTTCCTGCGCCTGGCCCGCGGATCAGCGCACGAACTTGAATTCCAGGCACTGGCCGCGTCGGACCTCGGATTCCTGGGCGAAAAGGACGCAGCCGAACTTCGAGACCGAACCGGCCAGCTGAGCCGGATGCTGAACATGCTCATCCGGCACCTGACCCGGAACGACTAGCGATGCCCGCATGCTCGTCCCTCGTCCCTCGTCTCTCGTCTCTCGTCCCTCGTCCTACCTTCCCCCTGCCTCCAGGTGCGTCAGCAGATACCGCGTCAGCAGCGAGTACACATTGAGCGTGGTGCCCTGGCCCTCGCAGATGCAGTGGGTGCGGTTGGGGTACTCCATGAAGTCCACTTGCTTGTTGGCCGCGATCAGCGCGTTCAGCAGGCGCTGGCTGCCCTGGAAATGCACGTTGTCGTCGCCCGAGCCGTGCACCAGCAGCAGTTCGCCCTGGAGTCCCG
>Ga0207707_10004796_pt1 | contig 11864 bp, 16 predicted proteins | sample KBSC83BmetaG_FD_184336 | JGI IMG/M metagenome (GOLD analysis project Ga0207707, IMG submission 184336) | Corn rhizosphere microbial communities from Kellogg Biological Station, Michigan, USA - KBS C8-3B metaG (SPAdes) (version 2) | ecosystem: Host-associated > Plants > Roots > Rhizosphere ... | reverse complement strand
GACCAAGTCTAGAAGGATCATGCCGCCCATCGTCGCTATCCGCACTCTCTAGGGCGCTGCCGTCGGCAGCCGCCAATATGTCGACTGTTCAGGCCGGTCAGTAAGCGGGGTGCGCACATGCTCCTAGCTCCGACGTCATAATAACGGTTGGCCGGGATGCGGCGCGAGTTGCGGCGACGCCTCGACGTTGCCCGTCCGTTCCGTCGCGTGCAGTGCTGTCAATCTACGTAGACTGCGGCGCTGCGTAGCGCACCTGTTGGGATGCGTCGGTGCTCATCGGCCAAATGAGACGCCCCGTGCCCTCGGACCACGCCGCCATGCCCTTTGCGGGCGTGCCGGATGCACCTCCGCGTTGATGTCCAGGATCCTGAACACGCTGGCGGGCCGGCTGGTCTTGTTTCAGCTGCTCGCTTATCTGGCGTTGTTGCCGCTGCTGTTCGCGAGTCTCGAGCGTGCCAACCGTGCCAGTACGACTCAGACCTTTACCCGGAATGCGAGTTTGCCCAGGATCAGTTCCAGATTGTCCTCATCGCTCCAGCGACCATCCGTGCGGATCTTTTCGCACGGCACCGGTTGCTGGTCGTACACCTGCATTTCGGTGGTCGCTGTCTTACAGGCGGGCTCCATGACGACCTCCACAAACGCATCGCGCGTGCCATGTCCAGGCGAGGGGCCGATGATGCGGATGGGGCGATCGGGCAATTTTGGATCGATTTCGTGCCAGCTCCGGTAGGGATTGGTGATGAGGCTGCCTCCGACGGGAACCTGCTCGGCCGCCGCGAGCCACAGCTGTTTCAGGGTTACGTCAAACCCGGCTGCTCCCACTGAATGGGCCAGGATAAGGCTGTCGTAGCCGATGCGAATTCCTGCTGGAATTTGCCCGACATCTTCGCGAGCAGGGCGTCGCGTCGAATGCAACGGAACGGGCGGTTCGCGGGGAGAACAAGCCCCAAAAAACCGACGGAATCTACCGGGCGGCCGGCCGCGGCTGCTCGACGCACTGGCGGCAACGGGCCGAATCCGTCGCGCGCGAGCCCTTAAAGCCAGAGTCGTAGAGGAGCTGGCGAGTGCTCGGTTACAGCAGACACGGCGCGAAATGGTGCGCGGATGGAATGAAGTTGCGGACGATCTGGTCCTCCAGAACGAGGGGGAGCTCGCACTGGCCGTGAGGGGCTTTGTTAAACAGCTGCCCCCTATACGCACGGAACGCGAGTGGATCCGGGACAAGCTCCACGAGCGATCGAGGAAGCGGGAGGAGGTAGGACTGCATCGCTGACTGGCGCGACCAGAATCTCCCGCGCGGCCACGCCGGTCGGCAGGCAGGTCGTCGTGGGAGTCAGGTGACTCCGCGAATAGTACCGCTCAAGGGACGCAATACGCCTTTCATGTCCCAGAGAGCCAACCATCATTGCCGCGGAAGTCAGTCCTCACTTATCGGCGTCGGAACGACTGGGCGTCATGGCGTGGTAGAGGGTGACAAGGGCAACGGCGCCCAGCAACGCAGGCAACAGACTATTCAGCGTGAGATGAAATGGATCAATTCCATGAAAGGAATTGAAGAGCCAGCCGGCTGATGCGGCCCCGACGATGCCGAGCGCGGCGTCAAAAGCAATGGAAATCGCGGCGCGCCGGATCGGCCTGTGCGCCACGGCTCCGGTCGTAATCCCCACCAAAATCCAAACGAGGAACGACATTGAGATCTCCTGGGACACCGGAATGGTTCAGATCAAGCCTAGACCATCGGATGCACCGGGCAAGTTAGCTTCGCAGACGCGAGGGCAGGGCGTGTCAATCTATATCATTGCCGATGTGGCAAACATCCGCATCCTGGCATTGCGAACTCCAGGGTCATATGCGAGCGAGTCGTGCGGCGTCAGGCCGTCCCCAGTGCGCCCCGGGGTACGCAGCCACCGTGGCGGCATCTCCTGGGTGCACGTTCGAGCCTGACCAATCGGTGAGAGTTGTCTCAAGGCACTCGCGCCTTCGAACGGAGCACGCTCGCACGCATCAGGAGCATGGCGGTCATGGGGCGAATCATCGCGATGAAGACGGCGATCAGCTCAAAATTACATGCACTATCGGGCGGTGAGCGAGAGAGGAGCAGATGAGCATCGACACGGTCAGCACACAGCCCATGCCGATCGTAATGCCCATGGACGGCCCGTGCACGCGCACGTAGGAGGGCGCCAGCCTCAGACGTCCTAGCGACCCCGCGCAGGAGCCTGATCGTGGCAACGGTCATCGGGGGCGCAAAGCAAAGCAGCGCGAACGTAACCGCGAGCTCGAGCACGCTCATTCGAAGATATCCATCAGCGCCCATCCTGGCGTTGTCCGATCGTGTGCACCCACTGCTCCTGATCCGAGGACGTGAAGGTGACCGTGCGCCCGTCGCGAGCAAAGGCCATCTCATTCTCATGCATGTCGGGCGCTGAGTCGTGAACCCGCCATTGATCGATGAGGCTTAGGGGAATTCGCACCTTACCGAAGAATATTTCGAATGGTCCAAACTACTAATGTGCCGTAGAACTGCCGACGTGAAGGACACTCACGCATGCGCACAAATTACCATTCGACACTGTCCTTTATTGAATGCGGAACCTAGCTCGTACTCCCGTCGATGACGGAAGTTTACGTGGCGGATCGGGACTGGTCGAGAGTTAAGAAGCATGGCGCGCGCCGGGACGTGATGGATCCAGAGTACCCGCTCGAGGCTCTGTTGACATCGCTTCGCACCGTTTCAACTGACCTTCGCGCGATATGTGGCGTAAGTGCTTCGAGACGCGGACGAAGTCGATGTCGAAGCGACTCACCGCATCTTCACCTGCTGGCACTGCGGCGTGACGAAGTTGTAGCGCCAAGTCGCCAGCAGGGATAGCACCCGGCGCTGGTCGTTGACGGAGGCTTTTCGGAACATACCTAGAAGTCTGGAGAACGGCAGATGAGCGTGCAGAGCACTGGAAGAATCGAGTCGGAGAGAATCGAGCCGATTGTGGGCATGACGAGAGATTCGGCAACCCAAGTGCGTGTCCTGTGCGCAACCGACCTGTCGCCTCCCTCGCAGCGTGCCGTGGCCCGGGCGATGCGTCTGGGCAGCCAGCTCGATGCTCAGCTCATTATGCTGCATGTTATCGATCCAGCTGAGTACGCTTCGGACTCAATGCATGCACGTGACGAAATTGCCCGGCAACTTAGTGCGGTCGGTGTGGATACCCGCCGCGAGCCGGAGATCCGAGTCCGGACTGGGAATTATGTGGAAGGCATCGCCGCTGTCGCCAGGGAAGCCGATGCGGACATCATCATACTCGGTGCGCAAGGCCGGAGGTCATTGGCGCCTCTGGTCGGAACGAGCGCGGAGCGCATCACGGCCCTGGCGGGGCGGCCGGCCCTGATTGTGAACCAGGAGTCCCACCGGCGATACGACGCCGTTGTGATTGCCGCCGAGCTGTCTGATGCCTTCGTTCAAGTGGTTCGGGTAGCCTCGTCGCTGATGTTATTGGATGCCGAGAGAGTCTCAATCGTCCATCGCCTCGAGTTCCCTCGGGGGCCGCTCTTTGCTTTCGACGCGCTCGCTGCGGGTCGCAACCTGGACGCGTGGGAAAAGGCAGCCAAAGCCCGAGTGCTGCGGCATCTCGATGCCGCCGGCGTAGAAAGCTCCCGCGCTCGTATTATCTTCCAGCAAGCGCCTCCGATTCGGGCGATGCGTCGGGTCATCCGCAGCGTCAAGGCGGGACTACTGATTGTCGGAGCGAAGGATCGCTCGATCTTCAGTCAAGCAATGTGGGGCAATCTCGCCAATGATGCACTGCGAAAACTCGAGTGCGACATTCTCGTCGCTGCGCCCAAGGTCGAGTCCGTGGCGGGAACTGTGAAGCAAGACATGGCTTCCCAGAGGATAGACCTGAGGCCCCGCGAGCTGCGCCTGTCGTGAGAAAGCTTTCTTTGTGCGTCCGGTCTGAAGGGAACCAGTGAGGTGAGGCACTCATCCACGCGGCACCCGACGTCGCGTGTGGCACAATGAATTGCTCATTCAAAACCCGAGGAGGCTGAGGTTATGCGCCTTAGTGAGTTGATGCACACCCGTGTTGTAACCATCGATTCCGGGGAAGGTGCGGACTCTGCTTGGTCCAAGATGCGCAAGAATCGCATCCGTCACCTCGTCGTGACGGAAAGCGGCTCTTTGGCGGGGGTGATTTCGGAGCGCGATCTCGGCGGTCGCAGCGGCGATGAAATACGCACGGGCCGTACCGTGGGAGCCCTCATGAGCTCACGTGTCGTGAGCGCCGAACCCACTACGACGCTGCGCGAGGCAGCTAATCTGATGCGCGGCCGGCTCATTGGAAGCCTCCCGGTACTCGACGGCCATCGCCTAGTGGGGATCGTGACTGCGACCGATGTGCTTGATGCTCTCGGTCGTGGGTCCAGCCGCCCGACACGCCGGCTAGAGTCTCGAGCCTTGCGTGTGACTAAGGATCGTCGACGGGCCGCCCGACACCCGGTCGTTCTGCGCCGAGCGCCTGACAGCGGCTTCGGGCGGGCGCGTCGTCGAAAACCTGACAGTGCAAGACGATCGCCCTTTGCGGGATCGCTGCCAAGGACGTCCAAGCGGGCGGCTGCCGCGGAGCCTCGGCACGTTGCTGCACATATTCGCTCGGTGGGGGACGAACTCGGGCCTCACGATCAGTCCTATATCCGGCGCAAGCTGGGGACACGGCTCGGTAAGTTCGCGAGCGCGATTGAGCGCGTCAGCGTCCGCACGCAGGATGAGAACGGCCCGCGGGGCGGGATCGATCGCAAATGCCGAATTAAGGTGGTTTTGAGGGGGCTGCCGAGCATTGTGTTCGAGAGTCGCGGAGCCACGGTGAACGCTGCGCTCGACGGGGCGCTAGTGGGAGCGGAGCGGGCGGTCCGACGCGCCGTGCAGAGGCGGCGCATGAAACCGGTCAAGAGAGCGGTCTGAGCGTCCGGAAACGACACCTGCGTCTCGAGCATGATGGCATCGTCAGTTGCGACGCTCGCGCCCACGGAGGGCACCGATGATCTCGAACTGGGGGCTCCCGGTCGCGAACCACACGAGGCCGTGGCAGCGGGCACCGACTCCTGTCCACATGCGCTGACGCTCCCGTGTCTGACGTTGATGCGGGCCGCCTATTTGGTCGTGGGTTAGAACACGACCTCCGATCGCCCTGGGCACCATCCCACTGAGCATTGACCAGAGAGGAGCTGCTGCACTTCCTCAGTTACTCCAGATGCACGCCAGTCTCGGCCGCTTGAGGCGCATCGAACCCCGGTGCGGCTGTACCGGGTGACTACGACCACTTGCAGCTCCTGACAATTTTTTCGCGGCGACGGGTGGACGCGCTCCGATCACGAAGGGCAAATACCCCGGGGGCCTTACCAAAAAGGCGGCCAGAGCTCTCAATACAAGGACTTGGGTTGTGCTCGGTGGCCAGCCGACTCCGGTCCGGCACGACGAGAATGTCGCAATCGATGCCCGCCAAGGCCCGGTGCGCCACGCTGCCGAGCAGGACACGTCGCACCTTACCGTGACCGCGCGTTCCAAGGATCAGCAGATCTGCGTCCTGACGGCCGACGACATTCTGGATTGCCTCGAGCGGCGATGAATTCTCAACTTCGATCGCGTAACGAGTAATGTCGCGACTCGCATTCGATAAGAGCGTCCGCAGCGAGAAGACGGCAGCTTCTCGACCCCAGTCCCCCGGAAGTGGAATACCTGGAGCAGGGCGCGGCACCATAGCTCTCGGAGTGACAATTTTCTGCTCAGGGACCAGGCACGCGTGAACAATCGACGCTTGTACCCCCTCCGTGAGGATCATCGCTTCGGCCGCTCGCACGACTCGCGCGGAGGCCTGCCCGCCGTCGAGGGCCAAGACGATTCGGCGGTAGTTCTGCAAAGGCATTCGATTCACTATCAGAACCGGACAAATGCCCTCCGTCAGCACGCGCGTAGCCAGGGTTCGTGCAAAATAAGCCCGAATTCGGCTGCGACGTTGTCTACCCAGCACGAGGAGATCCGGCGTCAGCTTCCGCAGGGTCTGGAGGAGAATCCGAGGCGGACTCCCGGCGCGTACAAGAACGCGTGGCTGGGTCCCGTACCTCCACACTGGCGATTCTGTTCGCCTCGTAAGCAAGAGCTTGGTGTGCTCCAGGTCCTCTTCGAGCATTCGTGCTGACTCCGGCGGCATGACAACGTGCAGCAGTGATAGATCCGCATTGAGGAGATCTGAGAGCATTCCTGCCCGGTCGATCGCAGACTCGCTCTTGGGCACCAGATCGGTCGCGCATAGTATTTTCATCGCAGGCTCCTGCTTGATGGCATGAATCTGGAGTCCGGTCGCGCGCAGCGGATTGCGGCGGTCATGGGCTTGCCGGCGCGAGCGCTCCGGCGCGGAACCGCATTCGGGCCGCGCCCTGCCCGCCGTCCATTGAGGGCTGACGGACACGTTCTATGCTCAGCCGACGCGCCCCTCCGGGCATCAGCCACTCGACACAGTCCCCCTGCTGAAACCCCAGAAGCGCCGTCCCGAGAGGCGCTAGTACGGAGATACGCTTGGACTCGACGTCGGCCTCGTTTGGAAAGACCAGTGTGAACTCGGTGCGCTGACCTCGCTCCAGATCCAGCACGCGTACCTTGCTGTGCATCGTGATGACTTTGCCAGGAACATCCTGCGCACTGAGTATGACTGCGCGCTCAAGTTCGGACTGCAGTTCCTTCAGATGCGCCTGATCGTGGAGCGAAGCGCGTTCTAATAGTCTGCGCAATCGGCGCTCGTCCGTGTCTGTCACGACAATGGGTCGCTTTCGCATCGCTCAATCTCCTCTTGGTGTCACGGCGTCCACGTGGCGCACTCGAATCGCTACGACCCTCGCCAGCGTTGGCGACCGTAGTGCTCCGTCGGAGAAGAGTTTTACAGAGGAAGGCGGGCTTAGACAATTTGAAATACCCAGGACTATTAGTTCTAATAGAACGAACGAATACTGACGCGGATCAATGTGCTCCGAGATTTCAGAAACCCGTTAGTCGCGAACTAGAGAGATAGCCGGCGGCTACCTAGCACAGACAAGGCGTCCAATAGCCAACGCGCGCTGGCCTGGTGACCTGAGCACCACCCAGAGATAGACGCCGTTCAGCAGGTTTCGCACGGTAATGTGCTCGCCAAGCGACGCTCCACTATTGTGAGAATACCTGCCGACCGTGCTCGATGATCGCTGTCACCGCAGGGTGCTTGATCTGCCGCTCGAGTGAAATCGCGAAGAACTGCGCCTCTACACCTTGGGCTGGGCCTATGTGCGAGAATCCATACTCTCGCCGGAACTGTTCCCGCAGAACGGCAGGCACCGGGGCGAATCCCGTGCTGGCGCGCGCGAACTCTCGCAGCAGCCCATAGTCCTCGAACTCCGCGAGGAGGAGTGGGCGCACCTTCTGCTTGTCTAGCCACTGATCTAATGCCCGACGTATAGCGGTATCGTCTGTCGGGAGTAGGACCGGCGCGCCATCGAGGGACCCAGGGAAACCGCGCCGAAGAGTCTTCGCAAGTGCTGGCGCAGCCATCCACGATTCTTCGCACGTACCCAACTTGTGACTGTAGGCGCGAACATTCAGGCTTGGCGTGACCGGCGAGTCCGACAGTACAAGATCGATCTCGTGCGCCGCGAGATCCGCAACGAGCCGTTCAAGCGTGCCTTCGCGGCATACCAGGCGCACCGGTCGACCCAGGCCCAGCGTCGGCTTGAGCAGGCGATGGGCAATCTCCTTGGGGACTACGTCGTCAACGCCCACCACGAAGCGCAGCGGGCGTCGCGTGGGGCGGTGTTCGAGTGCGTCCACAAGATCGCGGCCGAGTCCAAAGATTTCGTCCGCGTATCCGTATACGAGGCGGCCAACCTCAGTTGGAGCCAGGGTGCGACCTGATTTCGTGAGCAACTTCTCTCCAAGACGTGCTTCGAGTGTGCGCAGCTGTGCACTAATTGTGGGCGCGGAAAGTGCCAATTCGTCGCAGGCGCGTGTGAGGCTTCCAGTCCTGACTACCGACCAGAAATAGAGCAGGTGCTGGTAGTTCAGTTTGCGAATGACTGCCATCATTGTTTCGCTCCTCTGGAAGATTCGGCACGAATAATTCTAATGGATCTCAGTCCGAATCCAGTCTAAAACGGTTGCTCAGACTCGAACCGGTGCCCGGTTCGTGAGCGGTTACGGCCAAGTCCCGGCCAGAGGAGGTTTGAGGTGAGAGCAACATCTGCGCTTTTCGGTTGGAATGATCGAGAGCGTCTGCGGCGCTTCCTGACTGCCTGGGAGAGTAGACTGGCACTGGATGGCGAGCACGTCGCGCGAGTACGGGCTCGGCTGGAGGACGGAGCAGGCGTTAGCGCCGACGAAGTGCCCGCCGAGTTCGTGACGTTGCACAGCCAGGTCCGGGTCCGCGACATCAAAACCGGGCGGGTGTTTGAGTGGACGGTGTACCTGCCGTCGATTGAGGAGGTGGCAGAGACGGCTCGGTCGCCACTGTCCTGGACAGGCGCAACATTGTTGGGAAGGCGCGTGGGCGAGGAGTTTGAGTGGCGATCGCGCAGTGGCAGCCGGCGAGTACGAATCGAATCAGTGATGTCCCAGCCCAAGGCGGCGCCGGAAAGTAACCGACGGTCAGTGAAACATGCCTGCCTCGCGACTAGGCGGAGCAACGTTCGACCGAATGCGAGCAATCAGTGCGCAAACACTGCGGAGGCCCTGCAAACATGACGAATTCCCAGCGCGACTCCCAATCCTCGATGGGAGGAATGCCCGAATGCGCCGGGTGTGGTATGCAAAGGTCGGCCTGCTGCGCAGCTCGATGGCGAGAATCAGGGATCGACTGGATTAGCTCGTGTTCCAGCTATGCCTGAGTTCAGTGCCAGGGAGGCACTGGCAATCTCACGCGACGACGAGGGCTACGACGAGATCGATCGCAGATTGCTGAATACCTTTCCGGCAAGCGACGCAGTCGCGCGCTATTGAGGTAGCTACAGAAGGCCGGCCCCCCGCCGTGATGGCTTCCGCGCCTAGTCTCATTCGTCCCCGCATCGACGCACGTTCAGGACAGCGGCCACGCTCTCGCTGAGGTAAGTCGAGCTATCTCATGGTGGCGTTCAGACAACCGCAGTACTCTACGGAGAGGAAGAACGGTTCTACGGAACACGCCGTGGCCGAAACGACTTGTGAGTATGTCAGGCGCCACAGCAGGCTGATCGACGGCGGCAGGGTGAAAGGAGCGACTCATGAGAGGAAGAGATCTGGTAGTCGGTATCATTGCGTTATCGACGGCCATGACGGCGCTGGCCACCCTCGGCTGGGCGTCGGCCGAGGACGCCCAAGCAACGACGATCGACTACACCAAGGTCTCGCCCGCAGAGTTAGTAAAAAACACGCCGAAAGGCAAGCTGGTGAATCCGTACAAGGACACTCAAGCTGACATCGTCGCGCAGGGCGGAAAGCTGTATCAGAGTTATTCTTGCAGTGGTTGCCACGGTGGTGGTGGCGGCGGCGGCATGGGTCCCGCGCTGACCAACGACACCTGGATCTACGGCGGTGACGACGACGCGCTGTTTAGATTGATCGCCCTTGGCAGCGACGACCTTCAGAAGCGGGGCTATAGCCGTATGGGGCGTGAAAATGTCGTCGGGCCAATGGCCCCATTTGGCACGCTTATCAAGAGTTCCGACGACCTTTGGAAGATCCTGGTGTTCATTCGCTCCAAATACAGGGGTGATCCCGCCCACAAGTTCGGCGCCCCTGCCGAAACGAAATAAGCGATTTCTACGTCGGATAGTTGGCGCTTCACTATCCTGCCTTCGCGTTTGCTAGCCTAGCCACCGCTTTTCGTAGAAGTCTCCCGCTCTCTCGAGGCCGAGGGCGGGGAGGTGTTCGTGAACCGCATTCGAGCATCTCGGGTAGTTCATCGTGGGTGCTGATCACCCGCGAAACGCCGAGCCCGAACCTACGACCGCATCAAAGGCCGAACATATGAGCGCGTCGGACCACCTTCGTGCTTCACAGCGAGCTACCGCAAAATGCGCGCCTGATAGGGCGTCGCGATGATCTGCACCGTGCCCATCGTGACAAACCGCGCGCTGAATGAGCGTTGATTTACCATGAAACCGCCCAAAAGTATCGCTACGGCCAAGATAAGTCGCTGCTCGCCGGCAACCAAGCCCCATGTATAGCCTGCCTTTTTCTCGCCAGGAGAATAGCGCGCGTAGAACGCCGACCATGCGGAGCTTGAAAAGGCCGGAAAACTCTAATGCCCTACGCTACTGAAGGCGGGGGGACGTCGCCTGGACACCGCGAGACGTGGGGTGACCAATGGCCCGTACGCGCAGGCCGGCGTGATCAGTGAATCGGAGAGGCCGGATCTGGGCCTACGTGCCGACCCGGTGGCCACGCCAGCAGCGACACTACCGGATCTGATCATCCTTCGCGCACTGATCTTGTGGTGCTTCTGGGAGTGGCCAGGCGGGACGCCCGATGCCGTATCGTGCGTCCTTGGCACTCATTGGGTCTTGTGGACTTCAATGTCGACGTTTTTGAATTGCTGCTTCATACGTCGGTCGTTCAGCAAATCGGCGAGCGTTGCTTCGTTCAAGGCCACGATGAACGCACGCCCGGCGCGGTCCAACATCGTTTTTAGCGAGCAGCCGGACCGCAGCCTGCACTCAAGAGCATCGCAGTCGATGATGCTAAAGTTGCCTTCGAATTCCAAAACCAGATTCCCAATCCGTATCCCTTCCGGGTCGCGCCCCAGGGTGAGGCCGCCGCCCCTGCCGCGCGAGGAGTTGAGGTAGCCGAGCTTCGCCATCTTGTGGACCACCTTGCGCAAGTGCTCCTGCGATATGCGGTAATATGTCGCGATCTCGCGCATGGTGCAGACACGCCCGCCCTGCCTGCCGACAAAGAGCAGAACGCGCAACGCGTAGTCGGTAAACCGGGTTAGCTGCATAATAGTGACAACTCTGCGGACCCTTCGGTGACGAGCATGGACGCTCGAATCAGATCCCCGCACAGCCCGGCAGCCTAGCGGGTTTAACGCTCTGACGGGGCATTTGCCTGGCGTATCTCCGGAAGCAAGTCAAAGCGTCCCCAGAGGAGCGTGCTAACAACCAACGCGCAGACCAACCCGCCGATCAACACTAGGTACTCGCCGAGTCGTTGCTGATCGTCGAGCAGGTAGCGGTTGCAGAGTCGGTCGGGCCAGATCAGATACAGCCAGCCCATGCGGAACAGCGTGGCCGTGAGTTCCAGCAGAACCACACCTCTCACGATGAAGCTCATCCGTGGCCAGCTTACCGAGAACGGCAGACCGATCAGCAGCGGCACGGACAGGTATTTGGCCGCAGCGATCGCAGGTTCCGTTACGGAGGCATCGAGCAAGCGGGGCAGCAGCCAAAAGGCGGCGGCGATGCTCGCGAGCACCAGTCCGGTGATCCCGCGGTAGTCCCAGCTTGCGGTGAACCCCAGCGTGCCTGCGGGCAGAGCCTCGCGCAGCAGTGCTCCCACGCATGCCAGCAAGGGAATCTGCACCAACATCTGCGTCGTCATAGTCGCTTCAAGTGCGTGTTTCACTGGCGGCAACACCAGCAATAGGAACAGCAACACCGCGCCCCAGAGGGAATGCTGCCGTAGCCGGGCCGTCATCGATTGAGCCTTCGCTGCAGACTCTGCGCGACGAGCTCGGGATGCCCCGTGTCGAGGATTTCGACGAGTCGCCCTCGCGGATCGACAACATGGATGGCAGCGTTGTGCGTATAGCCACCGAACCGGTCCGGGATTACTGTGAGGCCGAACACCCGCTCAAGCGTTTCAAGTCCGTCTACTG
>Ga0207707_10004795_pt1 | contig 11864 bp, 9 predicted proteins | sample KBSC83BmetaG_FD_184336 | JGI IMG/M metagenome (GOLD analysis project Ga0207707, IMG submission 184336) | Corn rhizosphere microbial communities from Kellogg Biological Station, Michigan, USA - KBS C8-3B metaG (SPAdes) (version 2) | ecosystem: Host-associated > Plants > Roots > Rhizosphere ... | reverse complement strand
GGAATCTTGCTTACCGAAGGCGCGCGCGGCGATGGCGGGTTATTGAAGGACGTCGACGGCCACCGCTTCATGCCTGACTACGAGCCGGAGAAAAAAGAACTCGCATCGCGCGACGTCGTCTCGCGGCGCATGGAAGAGCACATCGCCAAGGGCAAGGGTGTGAAGTCGCGCTTCGGTGAACACCTCTGGCTCGATATCACGCTGCTCGGCGAGCATCACATCAAGCACAACCTGCGCGAGGTTTATGAGATCTGTCATTACTTTATGGGCGTCGATCCGGTGAAGGATTGGGTGCCGGTGCGGCCGGCGCAGCACTACACCATGGGCGGCGTGCGCACCAACCACACCGGCGAAAGCCCGACGTTGAAGGGACTTTTTTCCGCCGGCGAAGCGGCGTGCTGGGACATGCATGGCTTCAACCGGCTGGGCGGAAATTCGGTGGCGGAAACAGTGGCGGCCGGCATGATCGTCGGCGAATTCATCGCCGATTTTTGCGACCGCTCCGAAAATTCCAAGCATATTCCTACCGGCGTGATCGAAGAAGCGCTACGCCGCGAGCAGGCCAAGATCGACGTCCTGGTCGACGGCCGCGGCACGGAAAACGCCGCCGCGATCATGGGTCAGATGCAGGACATCATGACGAAGAAAGTGGCAATCTTTCGCACCGGCAAAGTGCTGGAAGAGGCGGTGCATGAGTTGGAGGAACTTTTGCTGCTCAGCCGCAACATTGGTCTGCGCTACAAGGCGCGCGGCGCCAACCCGGAACTCGTCACCGCCTACCGCGTGCAAAAAATGCTCAAGATGGCGCTCTGCGTCGCCTACGGCGCGCACCAGCGAACCGAGAGCCGCGGTGCTCATTATCGCGAGGATTTCCCGCGCCGCAACGACGCCCAGTGGTTGAATCGCACTTTGGCGACGTGGAAGTCGGAAAACGACACCTTGCCGGCGCTCAGTTACGAACAACTCAATGTGATGAAGATGGAGCTGCCGCCCGGCTGGCGCGGTTACGGCGCCAAGGATCACATCGATCATCAAGACACGCCTAAGCGCCTTGCGGAGATCGAAGCGCTCAAGCAGGCGCGCGATGGCGCGGACCGCTTTGACGTACAGGGGAAGTTGATGCCCTACGAGCATCTGATGCCGAAGGCTCTGCGCGGCAGGAATGAACGGCTTGGCGAAAGACTATGAGGCGTGCTCGTGTTGTGTCCCGAAAGTTTCATCGCAATTAAATGGCGTGGGGGTTTACTGGCAGATAAATCCCCCTGAATCCCCCTTTTCAAAGGGGGGAAAACCCCCTCTTTGGAAAAGAGGGGTAGGGGAGATTTGTGATGGAAGGGAGGGGAGAACAAAACGTTAACGCCGAACTGCTCCGCAGTTTAAAACGTGAAGCGACAGAAAGGATCTGTCATGGCTGAGACTCGAATCGAAAAAGATACCATGGGCGAAATTGCCGTCCCGTCCGACCGGTATTGGGGCGCGCAGACACAACGGTCTCTCAAATATTTTCAGGCGGGAGCGGGGCGGGACACGATGCCGAGAGAACTGATCAAGGCCTTTGGCATTCTGAAAAAAGCCGCAGCGTTGGCCAACGTGGAGCTCAAACTTTTGGATAAGGAACGAGGCGATCTGATCGTGCAAGTCGCTGACGAAGTGATCGACGGCAAGCTTGACGATCATTTTCCGCTGGTCATCTGGCAGACCGGCTCGGGCACGCAGACCAACATGAACGTCAACGAAGTCATCAGCAACCGGGCGATCGAAATCGCCGGCGGTGTAATGGGGAGCAAAAAGCCCATCCATCCCAATGACGACGTCAACAAAGCGCAGAGCTCCAACGACACTTTTCCCACGGCGATGCATATCGCCGCCGTAGAGGTCTTGTCCGCTGTAGCGGATGCCGTGAGGCAACTCAAACAAACACTGGAAGAGAAGTCCCGCGCCAACGCCGACGTGATCAAGATCGGCCGCACTCACCTTATGGACGCCACGCCGCTCAGCCTGGGTCAAGAAATTTCAGGCTGGGCACAAATGCTCGAGAACGACCTCAAACGCATCGCCGCCGCTCTGCCACAACTCTACGAGTTGGCTCTCGGCGGCACGGCGGTGGGCACCGGCCTGAATACGCATCCGGAGTTCGCCGTTAAAGGGGCGGCAAAAACCGCCGCACTGACCAACCAACCGTTCGTCAGCGCGCCTAACAAGTTCGAGGCGCTCGCCGGCCACGACGCGCTTGTCTTCGCCCACGGCGCGCTCAAGACGCTCGCCTGTTCGCTGATGAAGATCGCCAACGACGTGCGTTGGCTCGCCTCCGGTCCCAGGGCAGGCTTGGGTGAAATCAACATTCCGGAGAACGAGCCGGGAAGTTCGATCATGCCGGGCAAAGTCAACCCGACCCAGAGCGAGGCCCTCACCATGATTTGCGCTCAAGTGTTTGGCAACGACGTGGCTATCAACGTCGGCGGGGCGAGCGGCAATTTCGAACTCAACGTTTTCAAGCCGCTGATGATCCACAACTTCATTCACTCGGCGAAACTTTTGTCCAAGGGTGTCGATGGCTTCCGACAGCATTGTATCGCGGGCCTCCAGCCCAACGCCGCACGCATCGACGAGCTGATGAAGAAAAGCTTGATGCTGGTGACCGCGCTCAATCCGCACATCGGTTACGACAACGCGGCCAAGATTGCCAAGAAGGCGCACGCCGAAGGCACGACGCTCAAGGAAGCGGCCGTGGCGCTGGGCCTGGTGAAGGCCGAGGACTTCGACAAGTGGATCAAGCCCGAAGACATGATCCATCCGGGGATGTGAGAACGGCTCGAACCTAACGCGAAGAGCGATTGGGCTAAGGAGATTGACGATGCCAACTGAATCCGTGAATCGCACACTGAAGATCAGCGTGCTTCGCTTCAATCCGCAGGACCCCGCGAGTGTGCCGCACATGCAAACCTACGAGATCGAAGAAGCGGAAGGCATGACTTTGTTCATCGCCCTCATGGAAATTCGCGAGAAGCAGGATCCTTCGCTGGAGTTCGATTTTGTCTGCCGCGCCGGCATCTGCGGCAGTTGCGGCATGATGATCAACGGCCGGCCGACCCTCGCCTGTCGCACTCTGACGAAAGATCTGGGCACCGAGATTTCGCTCGCGCCTCTGCCGGTTTTTGAGCTGATCGCTGATCTGTCGGTCAACACCGGCAAGTGGATGCGCGGCATGAGCGAGCGTTTGCAGACCTGGCTGCATATGAAGCAGCCGGATGTCGATCTGGCCAAGTTTGAGGAGAAGATGGAGCCCGAGCTGGCGGAAAAAATCTACGAGCTTGACCGCTGCATCGAGTGCGGCTGCTGCGTCGCCGCCTGCGGCACCGCGCGCATGCGCGAGGATTTCGTCGGCGCGGTGGGACTTAACAAGATCGCGCGCTTTCGTCTCGATCCGCGCGACCGGCGCAACGATGACGACTTCTATGAATTGATCGGCGATGACGAAGGAGTTTTCGGCTGCATGTCGCTGATGGCCTGTCATGACGTCTGCCCGAAGGAGCTGCCGCTGGCGACGCAGATCGCGTTTCTGAGACGGAAGATGGTCTCGGTGGGATGGAAATAGCTCCTGGAAAGCCCTTAGAAGCCCGGAAAAGGAGAGTTGTATGAGCAAGGTCGAGACAGCGCCGCTTACGCCCGCCGCCGGCGTCCAAAAACAGAGTGTTAGTAACATCACTTGGAAACACTTTGCCCCGATTGTGGTTGGCATCGTGATCGCGCTGATCCCGGCGCCGGCGGGGCTGCCGCAGTATGCCTGGTATTACTTCGCCATTTTTGCCGCAGTCATTGTCGGTCTCATGTTCGAGCCTTTGCCCGGCGGCGCTATCGGGTTGATCGCTGTGACTTTTGTGGCTCGGCTATCCGACTACGTCCTCTTTTCGCCGGAGCAACTCGCGAAGCCGGGCTTTAACTCGCTCAACGCTTCTTTGAGCTGGGCGCTTTCGGGTTTCGCTAATAGCACGGTCTGGCTGATCTTCGGCGCGTTCATGTTTGCGCTCGGTTATGAAAAGACCGGGCTCGGCCGGCGCATCGCGCTGATGCTGGTAAAGGCGATGGGGCGAAAGACGCTGACTCTCGGCTACGCGGTGGTGATCGCCGATGCGATTCTGGCGCCGTTCACTCCTTCGAGCACGGCGCGCAGCGGTGGGACGATCTATCCGGTCATCAAAAATCTCCCGCCCCTCTATGAATCGAATCCGGATGACCCATCCATGCGGCGTATGGGCTCCTACATTATGTGGGTGGCGATTGCGGCGACCAGCGTGACCAGCTCGATGTTTCTCACGGGTCTTGCGCCCAACTTGCTTGCAGTCGAACTCGTGCGAAAAACCACCCAGATCGAGATCGGTTGGGTTGATTGGTTTAAATACTTCGCGCCGGTCGGCATCCTTCTTCTGGTAACGCTGCCGCTGCTTGCCTATTGGATCTACCCGCCGCAGGTGAAGGAGGGGTCGGAAGTCCAGTCCTGGGCAACCAAGGAATTGGAGAAAATGGGGTCGCTGAGTGGAAAGGAAATTACTCTTGCGGTGCTGGTCCTGATCGCGCTGGTGATGTGGGTTTTTCGAGGGGACGAAGTCAACGCCACCACCGCCGCTCTGATCGTCATTTCATTGATGCTTGTGACCAATGTGGTGACCTGGGGCGACATCACGAAGAACGCCGCGGCCTGGAATACGCTGGCCTGGTTCGCGACGCTGGTCGCGCTTGCAGACGGCCTCACTCGTGTGGGTTTTGTGAAGTGGTTCGCGCAGACCGTCGCCAGTCAACTGAGTGGCACTTCCCCGGCCGTCGCAGTTGCGGTGCTGCTGCTGATCAACTTCTTCGGTCATTACCTGTTTGCGAGCGTGACGGCCCACGTTACGGCGATGATTCCGGTGTTAATAGCGGTGGCGTCGACGATTCCCGGGGTCAATATGCATACGCTTTCGCTCGGCTTGTGCCTGCAGCTCGGCACCATGGGCATTCTGACCCCTTACGCGAGCGGTCCGAGCCCGGTGTATTACGGCAGCGGCTATCTGCCTGCGGCCGACTACTGGCGACTGGGCGCGATTTTCGGCGCCATATTTTTTGTAGTGTTTCTGACGATCGGTGTGCCCTGGATGCTGTTCATTCGGTGAACGTCTTCGCAAGCGCTCACAGCGCTCCGGCGTGAAGCCGATCGCGGACGCAGTTGACGCGGTGATAACGTCGTGATGGGCCGAAACGTCAGCGATTTGATTTAAAGGCGACGGAGCGGCAGTTGCCTAGAGTTATTTTAAGGAATCCATCATGACCCAGGTTTCTTTCGTCACCAGATGTCCCAGAACAATTCTGGTATGGACAGCAGCCTTGTTCGTCGGCTGTACACCCTTGTACTTGTCGGATACGCACACCACGTCGACGCCGAGGTCACAGCTTTTCGATGTCGCCGAACTGGCGCGCGAGCCGGTAGCCACACTTGGTGTTGTCACCCCGGCCAGTCTCCAAGGCTTCAACGTACCACTGTCTCATGCCCTCAACGCCGCGCTCTCGGAAGCCTCCCCCCCGATCCAGGGAATCGCGGCCCATGAGACACTCAACATACTCAATCAAAAAGGGCTGACCGGGGAGTACGGTGCTCTGATCGCGGGCTTCGGTCGCGCCAGCGTTTTAGAGCGCGAGCCGCTACAACGGATTGGAGCGGCACTCTCTTCTCGCTATGTTCTGCTACCCGGGCTTGCGGAGTTCAATCAGGTCATCATAGATCGGCTTTCGATCTACGGCTGGAACTTTATTCAGAGCCGAGTCACGACCCTGAGGCTATGGCTGCAGCTCTGGGAGATACAGACTGGAAAGATTCTCTGGGAGTCATCTGGAGAAGTCACCGTGGCAACCAAGCTCCTCAGGTCGGAGCAGACCGTTGCCCTTGACGACATCGCGCGAAAGCTGTGCCTGCGCATGATCCAGGATAATCTGCTGGAAGGGAAAAGCAGATCGCGATTTATAGAGTGACTAAGCAAGGAGACTGAGTGAATATGCACGCTCTAGATTATTTGGTGCATTTCTCGAATATCCTGCTGCTGGTGGCATATTCGGTGAAGGACATTTTATGGCTGCGCTGGTTTGCAGTTGCGGCCGCCCTCACAAATGTTCCCTACTTCCTCTTTCAGAGCAGCGTGCTGTGGCCGCCGATTCTCTGGGCCCTCGTCTTTACTGCGATTAACCTGTTTCAGATCACCCGCCTCTATCTCGAGCGACGCCCGGTAGTGCTGTCCCAAGAGGAAAAAACGCTCTATGACCTGGCATTCCACGCGCTTCGTCCGCGTGAGTTCGTTGCCTTGTCGCTGGTAGGAGAATGGAAGAGCGCCAAACCGGGCGACACTCTGATGACCGAAGGCGAACCGGTGTCCTCCCTCAGCATTCCGATCATCGGCAGCGCCGACGTGCACAAGCAAGGTGAACGCATTGGCGCGGTCGGACCAGGCCACATGATTGGCACGGCGCTGGCGCTTACGGGCGAGCCATCTCCGATTAAAGTGACCTTCACCGAGACGGCGCGTTACATGCACTGGTCACTTGCGAATCTGCGCCGGTTCTTGGATGTACGGCCGGACCTGCGCGTCAGACTGCAAAGTTTAGTGAACCGGGACCTGGCAGAAAAACTCAACGTCATCGTGAAAGAACAGATGGCGCGCACGGATGCACGTGGCTGAGATCGCAAGGCTTTATCACGGCTGCTGGTAATCTGTGCGGCGTCATTGAATGGCTGAGAAGGGAGCAAAGCATGACATCGACCGAGTTTCGCATGGAGCATGATTTCCTCGGTGATCGCGAAGTTCCGGCGGACGCTTATTACGGCATTCAAACGCTTCGCGGCAAGGACAACTTCCATATCACGAGCATCCCGATTTCGCGGGAACCCTATTTCGTCAAGGCGTTCGGCTACGTCAAAAAAGCCGCGGCGATGGCGAATCGGGATCTGGGTGTGCTCGACCCTAAGATCGCCGACGCGATCATCCGCGCCTGCGATCGGCTGATCGCCGGCGAGATGCTCGACCAATTCGTGACCGACTTCATCCAGGGCGGCGCGGGCACATCGACCAACATGAACGCCAACGAAGTGATCGCCAATCTGGCCTTGGAAATCCTCGGTCACAAGAAAGGCGAGTATCAATACGTCGATCCCAACGATCACGTGAATTTCGGGCAGTCGACCAACGATGTCTATCCAACGGCCTTTCATCTCGGTCTGATTCTTCGGTTGGAGAGCTACATGGAAGCGCTGCGTCAGTTGCAGATGGCGTTCTTCGTCAAGGCAAAGGAGTTCGATCGAGTGCTCAAGATGGGCCGCACGCACCTGCAGGACGCGGTGCCGATGTCGCTCGGATCCGAGTTTCACGGCTGGGGCACGACGATCGGTGAGGAAGTAGAGCGGCTCGCGAGCGTGCAGCGGATTCTCCAGTGCGTGAACCTGGGCGCGACGGCGATCGGCACTACGGTGACGGCGGCGCCGGGCTATCCGGCGCTGGCGACGAAACATCTTGCCGATATTACCGGCATTAACTTCAGTCTCGCCGAAGACCTGATCGAGGCCACTTCCGATACCGGCGACTACGTCCTGTTGTCGGGGGTGATCAAACACACGGCGGCCAAGCTCACCAAGATCTGCAACGATCTGCGCATGCTCGCCTCCGGACCGCGTTGCGGACTGAATGAGATCAACCTGCCGCAGATGCAGCCGGGCTCATCGATCATGCCCGGAAAAGTCAACCCGGTGATCCCCGAAGTGGTGAATCAAACCAGCTTTCTGGTGATCGGGCTCGATGTAACGGTGACGCTGGCCGCTTCGGCCGGGCAACTCCAGCTCAACGTCATGGAGCCGGTGATCACGTTCGCGCTGTTCTCCTCGATCGCCACCATGGAGCGCGCCGTCAACAGCCTGCGCGTGAATTGCGTCGAGGGCATCACTGCGAACGCGGAGCGTACGCGCGACATGGTGCTCGATTCTCTTGGCATCGTGACTCTGCTCAAGCCGTCGCTCGGTTACAAACGGTGCTCCGAGATTGCCAGGGAAGGATTCGAGACAGGAAAAAGCCTTTACGACATCGTCGTGAAGGAGAAAAAATTTCTCACCCAGGAGAAGTGGAACGAAATTTTTTCGTTCGACAACCTGATCCATCCCGAGTTCGAGCAATAACAGCGCGCATTGGAGCGCGCCGTTCACATTGCCGCTTTACCCGAAGGTCACGTGCGTTGATATTCCACAATGTTTCTCTGGATGACATTTGCGATTGGCAAACGTATCGTCCTGAGTGACGGGCCGCTGCTGGGCCGGCGTTTTGTCTGTGGGCTTGCGGTCTTCGTGATCTGGACGGCTGGAGCGGCCCACGGCGCAGCGCCGATCCGGCCGGACCCTGGAGCCCTCGACCGCGCCACACCCAAGCTGATCGAGCGGCTGCGCGCCGACCCCTACGATTATTTTCGATTCGTCAATCGATCCTGGATCGCGCGGGTCTGCGGAGACTTCGCGAAAGACTTCGAAAGCCTGCCCATCGTGCGGTTGCACGGCGATGCGCATGTTGAACAGTTTGCGGTCGCGCAGGATGCATGGGGGCTCGACGATTTCGACGACTCGGCCCGGGGCCCGGCGGTCATCGATATCGTGCGTTTTCTAGGCTCGGTCGATCTGATTACCCGCCAGCGCTCCTGGCAAAAAAACCGTGACCGGGTGTTCGATCGCTTTGTCGACGGATACAAACGCGGTCTTTTGGAGCCCGAGTACTTGCCGGCGCCACCCGACATCGTGCATCGGCTACGCGCTCAGGCGCCCGCCAGCCGCGTGGCGTTTCTGGCGTGGAGCGAGACCAAGATGCAGCCGCTGGCCGATGCGTCGATGAAAGCTGTCGTCGCGGCGATGGAGGCGTTTGCGCGGATCATACTGCGTGAGCATCCCGAGCTTGGGCCGGAGTACTTTCGCGTGGTGCGCGCAGGCTCCGTTCAAAGCGGCGTCGGCAGCGGCGCGATTCCGAAAATCATGATCCGTGTGCGCGGACCGTCCGACGATCCGGCGGACGATGAACTTCTCGAGGCAAAAAAAATCGGCGATCTCGGCGACCTGAATTGCCTTAAAACGCCGGTGCCTCAACCAACGCTGCGGATCATCGACGGCAGCAAACAGCTCGGCCGGCTTAAGTACAACTTCCTGGCCGCCGGACCGGAACTGTTCATTCCCGAAGTGACAGCCCACGGAGGGCGGTTGCAGGACTGGTGGATCCGCAGCCTGGATCCCTCTTATCGACAGGTTAGTCTCACGGACCCGCAATCGGTCGGAGATCTCGCAGCTATCAGCTACGACGCCGGTGTGCAGCTCGGCGCGGGACGGCTTTATGATCGGACAATTCTTCTGAGCGCCTACGACCGCAAACGGCTACTCGGTGCGACCGGACGGCTCGAGCGGCGCTATCGGCAGGAAGCATCAAGTCTGGTCGATGATTTGTTCCGCGGGTGGAAGGAACTCTCCGGAGGATGAGCTTGCTATGATCAACGCGCTTTTCATTTTTATCCCAATTGCCTTGCTTCTCGAGCACGCTCGGCCGGAGGCGCACACCTGGATCTTCTTTGCATCTGCCGTGGCGATCATTCCCATCGCACGGCTCATCGTCGAAGCCACGGAACATATAGCGGCCCGGACCGGAGACGCGGTTGGCGGACTGCTGAACGCGACCTTCGGCAATACCCCCGAGTTGATCATCTCCGTGGTTGCGCTCAAAGTCGGGCTGTTCGACATGGTGCGTGCCTCGTTGATCGGGGCGATTTTGGCCAATCTTCTGTTGGCGCTGGGCATAGCCTTTTTCCTCGGCGGATTGCGTTACCACAATCAGGAATACAACGCCGGCGCCACCCGCGTGTATAGCTCGATGATGCTGATCGCAGTCATCAGTCTGATTGTGCCGAGCGCCTTCAATCGTTTTTTCTCGCCCGATGAGACGATACGACAGGAGCAACTTCTGAATCTGGGCATGGTGGTCGTTCTTTTGATCGCCTACGGCCTCTACCTCGTCTTTATGCTGAAGACCCACGCGGAGTTTTTCGCGGGTGCCAACAGTGAAGAGGAACACCAGAGCCACGGCGAACATTGGGGACTGCCACGGGCCATCGGCAGCCTGGTTGGCGCATCGGTCTTGGCGGCGTGGATGAGCGAGATCCTGGTGGGCGCCGCCGAAGGAACCGGCAAGGCGATGGGTATGTCGCAGACGTTCATCGGTATCGTCTTTCTCGCCATCGTTGGCGGCGCTGCCGAGAGCGGTTCGGCCATCGCCACGGCAAGAAAAAACAAGATGGATCTTTCCATGGGCATCGCGCTCGGAAGCTGCATCCAGATCGCGCTGTTTGTCGCGCCTGTACTGGTGCTTTTGAGTTACGCGGTTGCGCCCCATCCGCTCGAGCTTTCCTTTGGCCGAGCGGAGATCGGTTCCTTGTTTCTGGCGGTTTTGATCGGCGCGATCGTTTCCGGCGACGGGCGCGCGAATTGGTACAAGGGCGTACAACTGATGACTGTGTACACGATCATCGCTTTTCTCTTCTACTTTCTACCTGAGACTAGGACGCCGTGAGCGCAGTCATGAGTGATCGGACGTATGGGCGGGGCGCGCTCGCTCGTGCCTACTTCTGCCAACGCTACGCGATCTTGTTCTATACGCTCCTTTTTACCCTAGTGGCTTCGCCATTGGTCACCGTCTTTGCGATGAGCGGGACGCTGATCGATTTTTTTCTCGCAGCCAACCTGCTTGCGGCGGCGTTACCCACCAGTGCAGGGCTACACCGCCGGCTGCTCATCGCTGTGGTCATCCTTGCTTGGCTGGCGCAGTCGGCGATGGTCTGGTTCGATCTTCCCTCGGTCGCGGCGCTGATTCTCGGCTTTTGGACGCTGATTGGCTTCAGCGCCGCCGCGACTGCCTTGAGTTTTGCGATGCGTGCGCGACAGGTAGAGTCGGAGCACATCTATGCCGCGCTCAGCGCCTATCTTCTGGTCGGTGTATTTTTCGGTCTCTTCTACTGGGTGATTGAGGAAATCACTCCGGGCACCTTTAGCGCGGGCGCGGGATTTTCGCGCATGAGCGCGATTTACTTCAGCTTCGTTACGCTTGCAACGCTCGGCTACGGTGATATTGTCCCGCGCTCGGACGTAGCCCGCGGCCTTGCCATTCTGGAAGGCGTCGGAGGTCAATTATTCCTGGCCGTGTTAGTGGCCCGCTTACTCAGCCTCTATTCGAAAGGGTCGAAGGCCGGTTGATGATGCTTCGACGAGGACTGTGGCTGCTCTGGTTACATGCACGACAATTTCTGCTCTTCAAACGGTTGGTGGACAAGACAATCTCTGCGCGGGCTTCGAATCAGCTGATAAACCGACCGTGTCGAATTCGATAAACCGCGATCCCGTCAAAAGCTCGCAAACGGGTCAGGCTGAAGCGCGAGAGCATACGCGCATACCGTTTCGCGAGCAGTTGCCTCAGCCGACGCTTGAATACCGCTCCGCCATCGGCAAGTGGCTCCTGCGCGGCGAGTCCGTCGATGAACACGCGGGCGGGCAGCTCAAGACCCATCCCTGGTGGAAAGTCATCTGGCTGACCGGCGTCGACTACTTCTCCACCCTCGGTTACCAGCCAGGCATCGCCCTGCTGGCAGCGGGCGCTGTGGCGCCGATCGCCACGGTGATTCTTGTCGTCGTCACACTATTCGGCGCGTTACCCGTATACGTCCAGGTCGCGAAACGCAGCTATGCCGGGCAAGGCTCCATCGCCATGCTCGAAAATCTGCTCGACGGCTGGAAAAGCAAAATACTCGTGCTGGTTTTGCTCGGCTTTGCGACGACTGAT
>Ga0207707_10004793_pt1 | contig 11865 bp, 8 predicted proteins | sample KBSC83BmetaG_FD_184336 | JGI IMG/M metagenome (GOLD analysis project Ga0207707, IMG submission 184336) | Corn rhizosphere microbial communities from Kellogg Biological Station, Michigan, USA - KBS C8-3B metaG (SPAdes) (version 2) | ecosystem: Host-associated > Plants > Roots > Rhizosphere ... | reverse complement strand
AACCGTTGTCCTGGCCCCACTCGGCCCAACTGCCATCGTAGACGGCAGCGTTCGTTTGGCCCAGCACTGCAAGCGCCAATGCGAGCATTGAGGCGGTGACGCCCGAGCCGCACGTCGTCACGACCGACTTCGACACGTCGATGCCGACGCTCTTGAACAACGCGCTGAGTTCAGCCGGCGATTTGAACGTGCCGTCGGGATTCAATAGCTGCTGCGACGGGACGTTCTTGGCACCCGGAATATGACCCGAGCGCAGGCCCGGCCGAGGTTCGGCCTCGCGCCCCTCGAAACGGCCGGCGGGACGCGCATCGACGATTTGCGTGCCGGACTTCTTCAGAAGCGCCTTCATTTCTTCGAGGTCGCGAATGATTTCGGTGTTCTGCAACGGCGTGTAATGCCGTTCCGAGCGCTGGGCGGGACGGCCGTCTTCCAGCGGCCGGCCCTCGGCCTTCCATTTCCTTAGACCGCCATTCAATACGGCCACGTCCTGGTGCCCCATGGCGCGGAACGTCCACCACACGCGCGCTGCTGAAAAGATGCCATTGGTGTCGTAGACGACGATTCGCGCACCGTCGCCAATGCCCATTTTCTTCATGCGCGACGCGAACTTAACCGTCGACGGAAGCATATGGGGAAGCGACGATTTCTCGTCCGAAAGATCGTCGATATCGAAGAACAGGGCGCCTGGAATGTGCTCGGCGAGATATTCCTTCTTTGCGTCTCGGCCTGCTGTCGGAAGATGCCAGCTGCCGTCGAGCACGATAAGGTCGGGAGAGGATAGATGGCTCGCGAGCCAGTCCGTTTCGACGATCCAGTTCTTAGCGGTCTTTGGCAAGAGGTTCCCCACGCTCGAAGTCATTGCGGAAATTACGGCTGACAGCACATAGGCAAAACTCCCCTGCGTCGCAAGTTGGCGAAAGTGCCTTCTGACAGCGCCGATGTCGTTCTGCTGGCTGGTCCTTGAACAAAGTTTATCGTGCTCGTTCCATACGATCTGCAAGCTCCCGCGATGTCGGTTCCGCCGCGCCGATGAGGCCGCTCAGATCCACCACCGCAGCACATCTTTCGTTATTCATACATAATCGCATCCGTTGACGAGTTTCGCTTGTCGCGAGAAACTGTACCATTAGTGTATTTCACGTCGTCTCCGTTTCGCCGGGGGCGGGCCTAAAAGTGATTTTATCATGTTTTTCAAAGCCATTGCTTTGCTGATCGCCGCCATCGTCGGCTACTACTTATTCGATACCGGCTCTGAACAAGGCGCCATTTTCCTTGCGCTGCCGGTTTCGGCAATCGCGGTCGTACTGCTGCTTGGGTGGTCAAGCTGACGGTTCCGCCCGCTTTGGCCGTTTGGGCGGCCTAGGGCCGTTCCCGCGCTTGCGATTTGCGCATTGTTTTCGGAACCGCTCCCGCGTATGAAAGCGGCTCCCCAGCCTTGTGTGCCGGACGCCTCCTGATAATAGCAGGACGACTAGCGCCATTCGGTGCAGGAGTGAACGATTGCGCCGGATTTTGCCGGCCGATCGTGTTGAAGGTTAAGCGGCGGAAGGCAAAGACGGACTTCGGACGCGGGCGTGGCGGAACTGGTAGACGCACTTGGTTTAGGTCCAAGCGGCGAAAGTCGTGGGGGTTCAAATCCCTCCGCCCGCACCAGTGCGCCTTTGGGGGCCGCCGGGATAGAAGATTTGTAGACAGACAGACGACTTCCCAGACTATTGGTCGATCGATGAGACCAACGGGTCTCCAATCAGGAAACGGACGATGCAGGTTACGGAAACGGCACGAGACGGATTGAAGCGCACCCTGCAAGTGGTCGTCGCGCAGGCTGAGTTGAGCGAGCGCTTCACAGAGCGTCTCGATGAACTCAAGGACCGGGTACAAATCAAAGGCTTCCGTCGCGGCAAGGTCCCGCTGACGCATCTGAAAAAGCTCTACGGCAAATCGTTGATGCAGGAAGTGATGGAGCAGACGCTCAACGATACGAGCGCCAAGGTCATCAAGGATCGCAACGAACGTCCCGCGCAGCAGCCGAAAGTCGAGCTCGTCGAGGCTAACGAGGAAACATTCGAACGCATCGTCAATGGCGAGGCGGACCTCGCCTATAACATGTCGTTTGAGGTTTTGCCGCCGATTCCCGTCGCCGACCTCAAGACATTGAAGCTCGAGCGGCTCGTCGCCGACGTCGATGATGCGGCGATCGACAAGGCGCTGTCGGATCTTGCGGAGCGGAACACGTCATTTGAACCCGAGGACGGCCGCGCCGCAGGCGAAGGCGATCTCGTGACCATGAACTTTGTCGGCCGCGTCGATGGAGAAACGTTCGAGGGCGGCTCGGGAGAGGGCGCCAGTCTCGTCATCGGCAAAAAGCAGTTCATACCGGGCTTCGAAGAAGGCGTAACGGGCCTGAAGGCAGGAGACAAAAAGGTCGTTACTGCGACCTTCCCGGACGACTATCCGATGAAGCAGCTGGCCGGCAAGACGGCCGATTTCGACGTCGAGGTAACGGCCGTCGCCAAACCGAAAAAGCCCGAAATCGACGAAGATTTTGCCAAGGGCCTCGGCGCGGAAACCCTCGAAAAGCTTCGCGGCTTCGTTTCCGAGCAGATCAAGCGCGAGTACGACCAGGCGTCGCGCGCCAAGCTGAAGCGCGAGATTCTGGACGCGCTCGACGCCGAACACAAATTTGAGTTGCCGGCATCCCTTGTCGATTTCGAATTCAACAATATATGGACGCAACTCGAGAACAATCTCAAAGCCACGAACAAAAGCTTCGCCGACGAAGGCAAAACCGAGGATGAAGCGCGTGCCGAATATCGCGGCATCGCCGAGCGGCGGGTCCGGCTCGGGCTCGTGATCGGCGAGATCGGTGAGAAGAACAAGTTGCAGGTTTCACAGGAAGAAATGCGCCGCGCCCTCGTCGAGCAGGCCCGCCGCTATCCCGGCCACGAGAAGCAGGTTTACGAGTACTACGAAAAGACGCCGGGAGCGCTCACCGAGCTTCGCGCCCCGATTTTCGAAGACAAGGTCATCGATCACGTGATTGCGCAGGCAACTCCAACGGAAAAGAAAGTATCACGAGACGAACTCTTGAAAGCAGTGGAAGAAGCGACCGAGAGCTGAGCCGGCCGGGTTCTCAAGGCCATCCCGGCGGCGCAATCTCTGCGAGCTAGAATATGCGACTCTGACCGCCGGCCGAGACGGCCGTGCGGCTGAAACGAGGAAAGACGAAGCAATGCGCGATCCTGTCAACACCGTGACGAACACGTTCTGGCCTATGGTGGTCGAACAGACGACGCGCGGCGAGCGCGGATACGACCTGCCGTCGCGCCTGCTGAAAGAGCGCATCATCTTCGTGACCGGTCCGGTCGAGGACCACATGGCGGCATCGATCTGCATGCAGCTTCTTTTTCTCGAGTCCGAGAACCCGAAGAAAGAAATTTCGATGTACATCAATACGCCGGGCGGTGTCGTCACGGCGGGCATGGCGATCTACGACACCATGCAGTTCGTGAAGCCTGCGGTTGCGACGTTGTGCATCGGTCAGGCGGCGTCGATGGGGTCGTTGCTTCTTTGCGCTGGTGAGAAGGGCATGCGCTACGCGCTGCCGAACGCCCGCGTCATGGTGCATCAGCCCTCGGGCGGTTTCTCCGGTCAGGCTTCCGATATCGAACGCCACGCCGAGGACATCATCAAGATGAAGCGGCGGCTCAACGAAGCGTACGTCAAGCACACCGGCCAGACCTACGAGATGATCGAGAAGACGCTCGATCGCGACTACTTCCTCACGGCGGAGCAGGCGTGTGACTTCGGACTCATCGATAAGGTTCTGCAAAGCCGGGATGAAACCGAAGCGGGCGTGTTCGATATCAAGGCGGCGACTTGATAGGTGCAGCAGCAACGCAATTGTCGCACCGCGGCAGATTGCAACGCTGCGTCGCCGTCGATCAATAACGAGAACAAATGCCCAACACCCGCCGCCGCCGTTTGGTGAATTTTAAGCTTGAATTGCGGTGTTGCCTGCACGTCCGCCTGACTGTGGCAATACCGCCGCTTGCGAGGTGCGGCCGGGTGCGTTCCATTAATCCAATGTTGATCTGCTGAACGGTAGCGTGCTGATGTTCGTTCGGAGTTTTCTAGTCGCCGAACGTTGGCAGTGAACAGCGGGCCAAAGCAAGAACATCGAAGAAGCGATGGATCTTGCATTGAAGGTGAGAAGAAATGGCTCAAGAGAAGAACACTCTCTACTGCTCCTTTTGCGGCAAGAGCCAGCATGAGGTCCGCAAACTGATTGCCGGTCCGACCGTATTCATCTGCGATGAATGCGTCGAGCTCTGCATGGACATCATCCGCGAGGAGAACAAGAACACCCTCGTCAAATCGCGCGATGGCGTTCCGACACCACAGGAGATCTGTGGGGTCCTCGACAGCTATGTCATCGGCCAGTATCACGCCAAGCGCGTTCTGTCGGTCGCCGTTCACAATCACTACAAGCGGCTCAATCACGCATCGAAGAACAACGACGTCGAGCTGGCGAAGTCGAACATTCTGCTCGTCGGTCCGACCGGCTCGGGTAAAACGCTGCTGGCGCAAACGCTGGCGCGAATCCTCGACGTGCCGTTCACGATGGCTGATGCAACCACGCTGACCGAAGCCGGCTACGTCGGTGAAGATGTCGAGAACATCATTCTGAAACTTTTGCAGTCGGCCGATTACAACGTCGAGCGGGCTCAGCGCGGCATCGTCTATATCGACGAAGTCGACAAGATCAGCCGCAAATCAGACAATCCATCGATCACGCGCGATGTATCGGGCGAGGGCGTGCAGCAGGCGCTCTTGAAGATCATGGAAGGCACCGTCGCGTCCGTTCCGCCGCAAGGCGGTCGCAAGCACCCGCAGCAGGAATTCCTGCAGGTCGATACGACGAACATCCTGTTCATCTGCGGCGGCGCGTTTGCGGGTCTCGAAAAGATCATTTCACGGCGCGGCAAGGGTTCCTCGATCGGATTTTCCGCCAAGGTCACCGGACCCGATGAGCGGCGCACAGGCGAAATCCTGCGCCACGTCGAGCCGGAGGATTTGTTGAAGTTCGGCCTCATCCCCGAATTCATCGGCCGCTTGCCGGTAATCGCGACGCTCGAAGATCTCGACGAAGGTGCGCTTGTTCAAATCCTGACCGAGCCGAAGAATGCCATCGTCAAGCAGTACCAGCGCCTCTTCGAAATGGAGGACGTGAAGCTGGCCATCACGCTCGACGCGTTGAAGGCTATCTCGCGTAAGGCAATCGAGCGCAAGACCGGCGCCCGTGGTCTCAGATCCATCATGGAGGGCATCCTGCTCGACACGATGTATGATCTGCCGACCCTCAAGGGCGTAGAAGAAGTTGTGATCGGTCCCGAGGTCGTCGAAGGCTCGGCGAAGCCCCTCAGGATTTATTCCGATCGAGCTGAAGAAAAGGGCTCGGCGGGCTGATGCGGGAAGCGACTGCCGGCCCTTCCGGAGGGGCCGGTCCCGACACTTGCGAAGCGGGGCGATGGTCCCCATTTGTTCGAAGGGTGGCGTTAAGCGGCCGACCGGGGATTTATTCACAGTTCCGGAATTTGGCTCTTGAGTTCCCCCACGCTCGCGCTCACGAGCACGCCAACGTCGCCACAAAAGGGGCGGGAAGCGTGGCTCCTAAAGTGGAACGATGCGTGCAATGCGTTGGTAGGCTTTGAAAAGAGTTTCAGCGCTCGGCGATAGGTATTGAAATGAGCGAAGAGAAAAAGACCAAAGAAAAGGCCAGCGGCAAGGAGCTGTTCCCAGTCCTTCCGCTTCGGGACATCGTGGTCTTCCCTTACATGGTCGTGCCCCTGTTCGTGGGCCGCGAGAAATCGATCGCGGCACTCGAAGAGGTCATGCGCGCCGATAAGCAGATCCTGCTCGCGGCCCAGAAGAACGCCGGCGACGACGATCCGGCTCCGGATGCGATCTATGAGATCGGAACGCTCGCGTCCGTATTGCAGCTTCTGAAGCTGCCGGACGGAACCGTGAAGGTCCTGGTTGAAGGCAACGCGCGCGCCAGGATCACGCGCTACACCAGCAACACCAGCTATTTCGAAGCTGAGGTCGAACGTGTCGCCGAAGTGCCCGGCGCCAAGGACGAACTCGAAGCCCTCGCGCGTTCGGTCGTGACGCAATTTGAAAGCTACGTGAAGCTCAACAAGAAGGTCTCCCCCGAGGTCTTGAGCAACGTCGGCCAGATCGAGGACTACGCCAAACTCGCCGACACGATCGCGTCGCACCTCGCCGTGAAGATTTCCGACAAGCAGGACGTGCTGGAAACCGCCAGCATTTCCGAGCGGCTCGAGCGCGTCTATACGCTGATGGAAAGCGAAATCTCGGTCCTTCAGGTCGAGCGAAAGATCCGTTCGCGCGTCAAGCGCCAGATGGAGAAGACGCAGCGCGAGTACTATCTGAATGAGCAGATGAAGGCCATTCAGAAGGAACTTGGCGACTCCGACGAGCGCGACGACATCTCCGAGTTCGAGGAGAAAATCGAGAATACGAAGCTGTCGAAAGAGGCCAAGGACAAGGCGCTGGCGGAGCTGAAGAAGCTCAAGCAGATGTCGCCGATGTCGGCCGAAGCGACGGTCGTGCGCAACTATCTCGATTGGCTGCTCTCGATCCCATGGGGCATCAAGGGCAAGATCAAGAAGGACATCGCGGAAGCGCAAGCGATCCTCGATCAGGAGCACTATGGCCTCGACAAGGTCAAGGAGCGCATCCTCGAGTACCTCGCCGTACAGGCGCGTACGAATAAGCTGAAAGGGCCCATTCTGTGCCTCGTCGGTCCTCCCGGCGTCGGCAAGACTTCGCTTGGCAAATCGATTGCCAATGCGACGGGTCGCGAATTTGTGCGCATGTCGCTGGGCGGCGTCAGGGACGAAGCGGAAATCCGCGGTCATCGCCGTACCTACATTGGCTCGATGCCCGGCAAGGTCATCCAGTCGATGAAAAAGGCAAAGCGGACGAACCCGCTTTTCCTCTTGGACGAGATCGACAAGATGGGTCAGGACTTCCGCGGCGATCCGGCGGCGGCGCTGCTCGAAGTGCTGGACCCTGAGCAGAATGCGACGTTCAACGATCACTATCTTGAGGTCGATTACGACCTCTCGAACGTGATGTTCGTGACGACGGCGAATACGCTCAACATTCCGCCCGCCTTGATGGACCGCATGGAGATCATTCGCCTTGCGGGCTACACCGAGGATGAAAAGCTCGAAATCGCCAAACGCCACTTGATGCCGGAGCAGTATTCTGCGCACGGCCTCGATGCCGGCGAGTGGACGGTTGAAGACGGCGCACTGAAGGAAATCATTCGCCGCTACACGCGAGAAGCGGGCGTCCGTTCGCTCGAGCGTGAAATCGCGAAGCTGGCGCGTAAGGCCGTGAAGGAGATTCTGACGTCGTCGAAGACGTCGATCGTCATCACCGCCGAGAACGTCCACGACTTCCTCGGAGTGCCGAAGTACCGCTACGGCGAAGCCGAACTTGAAGATCAGGTCGGCATCGTGACTGGGCTTGCGTGGACCGAGGTAGGTGGCGAACTGTTGACGGTTGAAGGCGTCATGATGCCGGGCAAGGGCAGAATGACCGTCACCGGCAACCTGCGCGACGTGATGAAGGAGTCGATCCAGGCTGCAAACGCCTACGTGCGTTCGCACTCGATTGACTTCGGCATCCACCCTAGCCTGTTCGAGAAGCGCGACATCCACGTACACGTACCTGAAGGCGCCACGCCGAAGGATGGACCTTCTGCCGGCGTTGCGATGACGACGGCCATCATCTCGGTCCTGACCGGCATCCCGGTCCGCAAGGACGTGGCGATGACGGGCGAGATCACGCTGCGCGGTCGCGTGTTGCCGATCGGTGGCCTCAAGGAAAAGCTCCTTGCGGCGCTGCGCGGTGGCATCAAGACGGTCATCATCCCAGAGGAGAACGCCAAGGACTTGGCGGAAATTCCGACGGAAGTGCAGACGAAGATGGACATCATTCCGGTGGCGCGTGTCGAAGACGTGCTGAAGATCGCGTTGATCCGCATGCCGGAAGCCATCACGTATGATGAAGCTGCCGAAGCCGAAGCTCTCGAAGCTAAAGAAAGAGAGAAGAGCGGATCGCGCATTACGGCGCATTAACATAACGCCGATCTGAAATCGGTCACCGATTGGTGAACGGAAATTGCCCCTGCGCATGCTCTGCGCAGGGGTTTTTTGTTGTGGCGATTGCGAGCATTTTGACGCGCATTTATGCGGAAATACGGGCGATTTGCGCTTGACGGACGATGCGTTTGAGCGCTTTTAGCCGGTCATGCGCGGCCGGTGTTTCCCCCGATGTGGCCGCCTCGGGCTTCGCGCCCTGAGCTGAAGCCCACTCTCCCAAATTAGAGGACCGATTCACATGAGCAAAAAAGATTTGATTGATGCCGTCGCCAGGGAGTGCGAACTCACGAAGGAAAAGGCGAGCGTTGCCGTCGACGCTGTGCTTGCGCATATTCGCGCAGCAATGAAGGACGGCCACGAAGTACGCATTCCGGATTTTGGAACATTCAAGGTCGCCGACCGCAAGGCGCGCGAGGGGCGTAACCCGGCAACCGGTATGACGATCCAGATCCCGGCGTCGCGCGTGCCGAAGTTCACCCCTGCGAAGGGCCTGAAGGACGCGCTGAACTGATTGTTCTGCTTTGATGTCTAGCCGGACGCGCGCAGCGACAAGCCGCGCGCGTCTTTGTTTTGACAGTCTGCGATTGAGCGACTAGCAGAAAGTTGCTTCGGGCGGTTAGCTCAGCGGTAGAGCGCCTCGTTTACACCGAGGATGTCGGGGGTTCGATCCCCTCACCGCCCACCATCTCTGATTGGCGCTGGCGACTCCCCTGCGGGGAGCCGGCCGCCAGTGCCGAAGAATCGCGGTGGCCGCTCCGCTCGGCGCGGATATCCGCATCGCGTACGGTACCTAGCCGTCTCACCGACCGTCATCGCTCCACACATCATTCCGAGGGAAATAAAGATCATGGCCGTCTCGATGTATGCCATCGCCGTACCGACGTTTCAGAAGCAACTCACCTCGCTCGACGCGATTCTCGACAAGGCGACGGAATACGCCGCCGCGAAAAAGATCGATATCTCGGTGCTGCTCGCGGCCCGGCTTTACCCGGATATGTTCAATCTCACCCGTCAGGTGCAGTTGGCGACGGACTTTGCTAAGGCCGCTCCGGCGCGACTTGCCGGAACTCCGGTTCCGAGCTTCCCGGACACCGAGACGACAATGCCCGAGATCAAACAGCGTATCGCCAAGACACTCGCACTTCTTGCGGATGTGAAGCCGGAACAGCTGAATGGATCGGAGACGAAACAGCTGACGGTGAAGGTCGGAGGCACGGAGGTGACGCTTACCGGACAGGACTATCTGCTGCACGTGTCGTTCCCGAATTTTTATTTCCATTGCGCAACCGCTTACGACATCCTGCGGCACAACGGCCTTGAGATTGGCAAGCGCGACTTCGTTCGCGGGTAAAGCAGATAGGCTGGGCGTTCGCGCCTCAGCGGCCGATCTGCAGCTTGACGGACGGGCGGGCATCACGTATTCCGACGCCTGTGACAACGGGCGCTCCAAGTGGCGCCCGTCGCTTTCTGGATTGCGGGAGTAGCTCAGTTGGTTAGAGCGCCGCCCTGTCACGGCGGAGGCCGCGGGTTCAAGTCCCGTCTCTCGCGCCATTTTCCTCAGACAAAGTCAATCTGGCAGGAATTTGCTGCGCTCCCTCGCTTCCGGAAAGACGGCCGGCAGGGCTAGGGAAGCAAACGCGCGAACCGCGAAACCCTCACAAGGGTCCGCGACGCCACGCCGGCGGAGAAACAAGGAAAACGGTATACCGCTGCGCTACGGCCGGCTCTCAGGCGGTCGTCGCAATGGAGCGTATGCTTGGGAAAGCCGAGGGCGAATTCGTCCAGCTGGTGATGCTCGCGAAATCCAAATTCAGTGCCCGCAAGGCGGCGCACGATCGTCTCGGCCACGATATAGCTCGGAAGCCAGCCCGGCATCGCGAACATCCGTTATCGCGTGGTCGTCTGCTTTCAATTGTTGAGAATATTCCGGCCACCTTTGGTGCCCGGCCCCACTGGTGAACGAGGTGATCGCCGGTGCGCTGACCTTGTGCGGCGATCGTTGGGCGCCGGTGTCGATGATTCGTTGGGGCATTGTTTCCCAACGGCGGAGGACAGTTCGTTTCCGCTACATGATGCTTGTCGGTCGGCCTCCTAGAGGCCGACCGTACGAGCCATCAGATATCGAGCGTGTTGTCACGCTCCCACTGCGTCAGATGCGAACAATACGCGTTCCACTCGGTCCTCTTCATCTTCAGATAGGCGTTGGAAAATTCTTCGCCGAGCATCTCCTTCAGCTCTGCATCGTTGTCGAAGTTCCGAAGGGCATCGAGCAGATTGAGCGGTAGTTTCGGCGCATCCGTCACCGTATGACCGTGCTGGTACATATCGATATCGAGCCGCTTGCCGGGGTCGGCCTTTTTATGGATGCCGCTGAGGCCAGCAGCAATGATCACGGCTTGCAGAAGGTATGGATTCGCCGCGCCGTCAGGCAGCCGAAGTTCAAAGCGACCCTTGCCCGGCACGCGTACCATGTGTGTGCGATTGTTGCCCGTCCAGGTGACGGAGTTTGGCGCCCACGTCGCGCCCGAGATTGTGCGCGGCGCATTGATCCGCTTGTAGGAGTTGACGGTGGGGTTGGTGATGGCCGAGAGCGACTCGGCGTGCCTCATGATGCCGCCGAGGAAATGGTAGCCCTGCTGCGACAGGCCCATCTCATCGCTGGGATCGTAGAACATATTTGTCTTGCCGGTCTTGTCCCAGACCGAGATGTGCGCGTGGCAACCGTTGCCGGTTAGCCCCATGAACGGCTTGGGCATAAACGTCGCGCGCAAGCCGTGCTTCTCAGCAATTGCCTTCGCCATGAATTTGAAAAACGCATGACGATCTGCGGTGATGAGGCTGTCGTCGAAGTTCCAGTTCATCTCCCACTGGCCGTTGGCGTCCTCGTGGTCGTTCTGGTAGGGGCCCCATCCGAGCTCCAGCATGCAGTCGCAAATTTCGGAGATGACGTCGAAGCGGCGCATCAGTGCCTGCTGATCGTAGCAGGACTTCGTTGCGGTATCCGCGTCGTCCGAGATCATGGTTCCGCATGGTTTCGTCAGGAAGAACTCGCACTCCACGCCGGTCTTGATATAAAGACCTTCTTTGGCCGCATCGGCCATGAGCTTCTTGAGTACGACGCGCGGCGCCTGGTCGACGTACTTATCTTCCATCATGCAGTCGGCCGCGACCCAGGCGACTTCTTTTCTCCACGGAAGCTGGATGAAGGACGAAGGATCCGGCATGCCGAATAGATCCGGATGGGCTGGCGTCAGGTCGAGCCACGTCGCAAAACCTGCGAAACCAGCGCCATCCTTCTGCATATCGGCGATGGCCACAGCCGGAACGAGCTTTGCACGCTGACTGCCGAAGAGGTCCGTGTAGGAAATCATAAAATACTTGATGCCGCGCTCTTTCGCCAGCGTAGCGAGATCCTGAGACATGGGCGTCTCCCCGGGGGTTTTGAGATTTTTCGCTTTTTCGGCTTCCTTAAAGATCGTTGCGAGGTCCTGAGTCATGAGCATTTCCCTAGTTTTTTTGGAGAATTCTTGACTTCTTATTCAAAAAAAATCGGCGATTAAAAACCGCCGTTTCCTGGAATCCATGTTGTTCCTGCCAACGGCACCCGTGCCATTGCCGCCGCTTCAAGTGTCAGGGCGACAAGATCTTCCGGCTCGAGATTGTGGAC
>Ga0207707_10004791_pt1 | contig 11869 bp, 12 predicted proteins | sample KBSC83BmetaG_FD_184336 | JGI IMG/M metagenome (GOLD analysis project Ga0207707, IMG submission 184336) | Corn rhizosphere microbial communities from Kellogg Biological Station, Michigan, USA - KBS C8-3B metaG (SPAdes) (version 2) | ecosystem: Host-associated > Plants > Roots > Rhizosphere ... | reverse complement strand
CACCACCGTAAGCTCATGCATCCGGGTTCGTGCTCGGTGCCGCAGCCAGCAAGCCGCCCAACGCCGCGCCCAGCGCGAGATCGTCCAGCACGCCGAAGTGCTGCTCGCGCAGACGCCCCTGCGCGTCGATCAGGATCAGCGTCGGGGTGCCCTGCATGGCATAGGCGCGCATGGTCAGCGGCAGCGGATCGCCCTCGGCGTATTCGTCCACGCCGACGGGAAAGCTGTAGCGGTATTCGTGCAGGAACGCCTCCAGCGCCAGCAGCCCCTGTGCTTCATGGTGCTCGAACACGGTGTGCAGTCCGATCACCGCCAGCCGCTCGGGCGGAAACATCTGCTGCACGCGTTTCATCTGCGGCAGCGCCTGCATGGCACAGCCCGGGCACAGCATCTGGAAGGCGTGCGCAACCACGACCCGCCCGCGCAAATCGGCGAGGGTCAGCGGCGTGCTGTTGAACCAGCGCGAAACGCGCCACGGTGGCGCGGCATGTGCAGACGTCACGGGGTATCTCCGACCGGCGAACCGGCTTCAGTCTGTACGTTCCCTGCGCGCAGCACAAATGCGCTCACCCGGCGCCGATCACTACCGGCTCCGGCTCCAGTTGCACGCCGAACTTCGCCTGCACGCCGCGCATCACCTGCTGCGCCAGCGCCCACAGTTGCGGGCCGCTGGCGTGGCCGTGGTTGACCAGCACCAGCGCGTGGCGGTTGGAGATGCCGGCGTCGCCTTCGCGCAGGCCCTTGAAGCCGGCTGCCTCGATCATCCAGGCGGCGGAGATCTTGTGGCGGCCATCGGCTTGCGGCCATGCGGGCAGATCCGGATGGTCGCGCTTGAGCGCATCGGCGACGGCGGCGTCGACGATCGGGTTCTTGAAGAAGCTGCCGGCGTTGCCGATCACCGCCGGGTCGGGCAGCTTGCGGGTGCGCAGGTGCACCACCGCCTCGGCGACGTGGAACGGCGCCGGCTTGTCCACGCCCATCCGTGCCAGTTGCTCGTTGATGCCGGCGTAGTCGGTGCGCAGCGGGCGGCTGCGCGGCAGCACGAAGCGCACGGCGGTGACGACGTAGCGGCCCGGCTCGTGCTTGAACAGCGAGTCGCGATAGGCGAACGCGCAGGCGGCGTGATCCAGGGTCACCACGCGGCGTTCGCGGATGTCCCAGGCTTCGACGCTCTCGACGAACTCGGCCACCTCGCAGCCGTAGGCGCCGATGTTCTGGATCGGCGCGGCGCCCGCGGTGCCGGGGATCAGGATCAGGTTCTCCAACCCGGCGTAGCCCTGGCCCAGCGTCCAGCGCACAAAATCGTCCCAGCGCTCCCCGGCGGCTACCGCGATGCGCGCGCTGTCGCCATCGCTCTCCACCTGCACGCCGCGAGTCGACATGCGCAGCACGGTGCCGCCGAAGTCGCCGGTGAACAGCACGTTGCTGCCCTCGCCCAGCACCAGCAGGCGCCCATGGCGCACGGCGGGAAAATCCAGCAGTTCGGGCAGCTTCGTGGCGTCGCGGATATCGGCCAGCAGGCTCGCCTTCGCATCGACGCGCAAGGTGTTGAGCGTGGCCAGCGAAGCCTGCTCGGTGAGCGTGTAGCCGCCCATCTCGGTGCGCGCGGGTGGCAGGCCGACGGGTTCAGGCGACATGGATGCCATCATCCGGCGACGCCGCGCGCTGGCGGCGGATTTCGTTGACACATTCGGCGATCAGTTGCGGGCCGCGGTAGATCATGCCGGTGTACAGCTGTACCAGCGAGGCGCCGGCGTCCAGCTTCTCGGCGGCATCGCTGCCGTCGAGGATGCCGCCCACGCCGATCAGCGGAATGCGCCCCTGCAGGCGCTGGTGCATGCCGGCCAGCACCGCCGTGGAACGTTCGAACAGCGGCTTGCCGGACAGACCTCCGGTTTCGCCGCCGCGCGGATCATCGGCTACCGCGGAGTGGTCGATCGTGGTGTTGCTGCAGATCACGCCGTCGATGCCGGTGCGCAGCAGCACCTCGGCGATCGCGTCAAGCTGGGTTCCGCCCAGGTCGGGGGCGATCTTCAACAGCATCGGCTTGCGCCGGCCGTGCTGCGAGCCCAACTGCTCCTGCGCCGCGCGCAGGACAGAGATGAACTTGTACAGGGTCGCCTCTTCCTGCAGGTCGCGCAGACCCTTGGTGTTCGGCGAGGAAATGTTCACCGTGATGTAGCTGGCGTGTTCGTACACCTTGTTCAGGCAGGCCAGGTAGTCGTTGACCGCCTTCTCGTTGGGCGTGTCGCGGTTCTTGCCGATGTTGATGCCCAGCACGCCGTGGTAGCTCGACTGCCGCACGTTGCGCAGCAGCGCATCGACGCCCGCATTGTTGAAGCCGAGCCGGTTGATGATCGCCTCGTGCCGCGGCAGCCGGAACAGGCGCGGCTTGTCGTTGCCCGCCTGCGGCAACGGCGTGACCGTGCCCACCTCGATGAAGCCGAAGCCGAGCGCGTCCAGCGCGTCGAGATGCTCGGCGTTCTTGTCCAGGCCGGCGGCGAGGCCGACCGGGTTCGGGAAGGTGATGCCGAACACCCTGGTGGGCAGGTCGGCCGGCGGCCTGGCGATCCAGTGCGCGAAATTGCTGCGCTGGGCCACGCCCATGCCATACAGGGTGAGCCGATGCGCGGTCTCGGCATCCAGCGCGAACAGCAACGGGCGCAGGTACTCGTACATGGTCAGCTCAATGATCCAACGAAAATCCGGGTGTCGTAATCCAAGCTTGCGGTACCTTGCACGGTGCCGTTGTCGAACAGCTCACACAGCGCGCGCAGCATCGGTTCGTGCTGCGGGTGCCCGACCGGCGGTGCATACGACGACGACAGCAGGCGCCCGCGCAAGGCCTCGAAATCCAGCGTCTGGACATGCTCGAAGCGTGCGCTGCCGCGGAAGCCGGCGCCGAACCACCGGCGCATCGTCGCATCGTCGGCGTAGCGCGCGGCCACGCCGGCATAATCGGTACCGTACTTGCGCAACAGCGCCTCGTAAGCCTCAAGAAATGGCGTACCGGTCAGCCGTCGCGAGTTCCACCAGACCGCCACCAAACCGCGAGGACGCAGGATACGCGCGAATTCGCGCCGCGCCGCTTCCGCGTCGAACCAGTGGAAGGCCTGGGCCACCGTGACCAGATCCACGCTGGCATCGGGCAGGCCGGTGGCATCGGCGACGCCGTCGACCGCGTCGAACGCCGGGTACGCGCGTAGCCAGCGTTCCGCGGCGGCGCGCATCGGCGCGTTCGGTTCCACCGCGGTGACGCGATGACCGGCATCGAGAAACATCTTCGCCGAGATGCCGGTGCCGGCGCCGATATCGGCGACCCGCCAGGTGCTGTCCACGCCATGCTCGTGCCGCAGCCACTCGAGCAGCGCCGGCGGGTAGTCCGGCCGGTAGCGCACATAGTCGTCGACGCGGTTGCCGAAGCGCGCGGTCGAATCCAGCGGGTCGTGCAGATCAGCCATTGAGCGACTGGCCGCCATCGACCGCCAGGGTTTGCCCGGTGATCCAGCCGGCCCAGGGCGAGGCCAGGAACAGCGCAGCGTGCGCGATCTCCTCCGGCGTGCCGTAGCGACCGAACGGGATCTTCGCCAGCACGTCGGCGTAGCGCGACGGATCGTCCTTGCGGCACTGATCCCACAAGCCGCCCGGAAACTCGACCGAGCCGGGCGCCAGCGCGTTGACGCGGATGCGCTGCGCCGCCAGCGCGTGCGCCTGCGACATCGTGTAATGGCTCAGCGCCGCCTTCATCGCCGCATACGACGGCCCGCCCGGGCGCGGGTGCAATGCCGCGATCGAACTGGTGTGCAGGATGCTGGCGTGGGCCGATCGGGCCAGCTGCGGCAACGCCGCCCGCGAGGCACGCACCGCCGCCATCAGGTCGACGTTGAAACCGGCCAGCCAGGCCTCGTCGTCGTCGCGAAATCCGTAGCCGCTGGCATTGTTGACCAGCACGTCGATGCCGCCCAGCGTGCTTGCGGCATCCGTTATCCAAGCCTGGATGGCCTCCGGCTGCGCCAGGTCGCAGCGCTGCGCGTGGGCCACCACGTCGTGCGCGGCGAGCTGCCGTCGGGTTTCTTCCAGCGCCGCCGTGCCGCGTGCGCAGATCGACACCGCCGCGCCGGCCTGCGCAAAACCCAGCGCGATGCTGCGGCCGATGCCCCGGCTGCCGCCGGCCACCAGCACGCGATAGCCGTGAAAATCGAACGGCGTCGCCGGTTGCGCCGGAGCCATCGTCAATGCCAGCCGGCGAACGCAAAGCCGAAGAACAGCACCGCGACGGCCAGGAACGCCAACAGCACGAAGAAGACCAGTTGCACGTAGCCGAGCACCAGCCCGGCGACGGCCATGCCATCTCCTTCGGGGCGACGCTCCGGGTGGGTGCTGCGAATCTCGCTGCGCGCCAGATGGCCGCAGATGACGGCCACCACGGCGCCCACGAACGGCATCACGCACCAGGCCAGGATGCCGAACACCAGGCTCACCACGGCCAGCGTGCTGGTCGGGGCTGCGGCTCGATAGGAGACGGGATTGTTCATCGGCTTGCTCGCGGGTTGCGCCGGGGCGGCGTCGATGCGCATCGTAGCGTGATCGGTCGCGGCCGGCGAACCGGCCACGACCGACCTGCCCCACGATCGAGCCCGCGCCTACAGGTCGAACTTGATGCCCTGGGCCAGCGGCAGCGAGTCGGAGTAGTTGATGGTATTGGTCTGGCGGCGCATGTAGACCTTCCACGCATCGGAGCCGGATTCGCGCCCACCGCCGGTTTCCTTCTCGCCGCCGAACGCGCCGCCGATCTCGGCGCCGGAGGTGCCGATGTTGACGTTGGCGATGCCGCAATCCGAACCCGCCGCCGACAGGTACTTCTCGGCGGATTTCAGGTTCTGCGTGAAGATCGCCGAGGAGAGGCCCTGCGGCACGTCGTTCTGCAGCTCGATCGCCTCGTCTAGATCCTTGAATTTCATCACGTAGAGAATCGGCGCGAACGTTTCGGACTGCACCACATCATCGGAATTCTTCAGGCCGGTGATGATGGTCGGCAGCACGTAGTGCCCCTTCCGATCCGTGAGCGCCGCGCCGCCGGTGGCCACCGCGCCACCGGCCGCCTTGGCCTTCTCGATCGCGGCCAGGTAAGCCTGCACGGCATCGGCGCTGTTCAACGGGCCCATCAGGGTGGTGGCCAGCGTCGGGTCGCCGATCTTGCCCTCGACCTGCTTGTAGGCCTTGACCAGGGTTTCCAGCACGTTGTTGTAGATCGATTCGTGCACGAACAGTCGACGCGTGCTGGTGCAGCGCTGGCCGGCGGTGCCGACCGCGCCGAACACGATGCCCGGCACCGCCAGCTTCAGGTCGGCCGATTCATCGAGGATGATCGCGTTGTTGCCGCCCAGTTCCAGCAGCGAGCGGCCCATGCGCTGCGCCACGCGCTCGCCGACCATGCGGCCGACCTTGGTGGAGCCGGTGAAGCTGATCAGCGCGATGCGCCTGTCGTCGACGAAGGCCTGTGCCAGCTCGCTGCCGGCGTCGTTGAACAGGAAGAACAGGTCGGGGTAGCCGCCGTCCTTCAGCGCCTCGTTGCAGATCTTCATCGTGGCGATCGCCGACAGCGGCGTCTTCGGCGACGGCTTCCAGATGCAGATGTCGCCGCAGGCGGCGGCCAGCATCGCGTTCCAGGCCCACACCGCGACCGGGAAGTTGAACGCGCTGATGATGCCGACGATACCCAGCGGGTGGTACTGCTCGTACATGCGGTGGCCGGGGCGCTCCGAATGCATGGTGTAGCCGTACAGCATGCGGCTCTGGCCCACCGCGAAGTCGGCGATGTCGATCATCTCCTGCACTTCGCCGTCGCCCTCGGGCTTGATCTTGCCCATCTCCAGCGCCACCAGCGAGCCCAGCGCATCCTTGTGCCTGCGCAGCGCCTCGCCGCACAGCCGCACTGCCTCGCCGCGCTGCGGCGCCGGCGTGCCGCGCCAGGTCTTGAACGCTTCGCGGGCACGCTGGACGATCACCTCGTAGTCGGCGGCACCGGAGGCATGCACGGTGGCGATCACCTCGCCGGTGGCCGGGTTCACCGGCTGCAGGGTGCCGGCGTCGGTGGTCTTCGACCACTCGCCGCGGCCGAGATAGGTGCCGGAATGTTCGGCACCGATACCGAGCGACTTGAGGATGGCATGGGACATGGATGACTCCTGGGAATCGTGGCGTCGGTCGACGCCGTGAACGGTGGCACCTCATCAGTGATGTGGCTCAGGCAAAGAGTCCGTTCGCGCTGAGCGCAGCTTGCGCGAGCAAGCGAAGTCGAAGCGCCCCGCGGCGTTGGCCCTTCGACTTCGGTCCTTTGGGCCTACGCTCAAGGAGAACGGGTGAGGTTGTGCCCGAGTTTCGTCGCCAATGAGGAATGGCAATCCAGCATTCTAGCAGGGCACCTTGGCTGCCGCCGACCTCGCATCCGCCAAACCGTTGCGGCGCGAGCGTCGCGCCGCCCCACGATCCATGCGAAAATCGCCGCGCCGCCCTCGTAGCTCAGTTGGATAGAGCGGTCCCCTCCTAAGGGACAGGTCGTACGTTCGAATCGTATCGGGGGCACCAATCGCGACGAGCACAAGGGCCGGGCATGCCGGCCCTTGTGCTTTTCATGTGCTCACGAACTGCACGAGAGCATCGAGCAACCGGCCTTGTGGCGCGCCCAATCCGGGCGCTTGCCGGCGAAGGCCTCGCGCCCCGGCTGGTCGTCGTACGGACGGCGCAGCACGTCGAGCAATGCGTGGATGCCGGAAAGATCGCCCGCGCTCGCCTGGTCGATCGCCTGCTGCGCCAGGTAGTTGCGCAGCACGTAGCGCGGATTCGCCGCCTGCATGCGCGCGCGGCGTTGATCCGGCGACAACGGATCGTCGGCGAGGCGGCCGGCGTAGCGCACCAGCCACGCATGGAGCGCCGGTTCGGCCTCGCGCCGCTTCGCCTCGTCGTAGAAGGCCTCGCGCAGCGGCTCCAGGCTCGGCGCATCCGGGTTCACGTCGGCCAGCGCGCGGAACCACAGCGTCATGTCGATCTCGGCCGACGCCATCAACTGGTGCAGCTGCTGCATCAGCGCCACATCGTCGTCGCGGCACTCGGCCAGGCCCAGCTTGGCCGCGATGCTGGCGCGATCGGCAGCAGCGTAGACCGCGGCGTAGCGATCCAGCCCGGCCTGCAGCGGTGCCACGTCGGCAAACAACGGCGCCAAGGCGCCGGCCAGCCGGCTCAGGTTCCACCATGCCACGTTGGGCTGCTGGCCGAAGCGGTAGCGGCGGCGCTGTGCGTCGGTGGTGTTCGGCGTCCAGTCGGGATCGAAATTGTCGATCCAGCCGTAAGGGCCGTAGTCGATGGTGAGGCCGAGGATCGACATGTTGTCGGTGTTCATCACGCCATGCACGAATCCCACCCGCATCCAGTGCGCGATCATCGCGGCGGTGCGCTCGCAGACCTGGCCGAACCATTCGGCGTACAGCGCCTCGCCCTGCCCCGCCAGCTCGGAAAAGTCGCGGCGGATGGTGAAATCGACCAGCTGCCGCAGCAGCGCGACATCGCCGCGCGAGGCCGGCAACTCGAAGCTGCCGAAGCGGATGAACGAAGGCGCCGCACGGCAGACGATCGCGCCCGGCTCGGGCGCCGCATGGCCGTCGTAGAACATGTCGCGCAGCACCGGTTCGCCGGTTTCGACCAGGCAAAGCGCGCGCGTGGTGGGCACGCCCAGGTGGTGCATCGCCTCACTGCAGAGAAACTCGCGGATGGAGGAGCGCAGCACCGCGCGACCGTCCGCCCCGCGGGAATACGGCGTCATCCCGGCGCCCTTGAGCTGCAGCTCCCAGCGCCCGCCGGCCGCGTCGATCGCCTCGCCCAGCGAGATGGCGCGGCCGTCGCCCAGTTGACCCGCCCAGGTGCCGAACTGGTGGCCACCGTAGTTGGCGGCAAACGGCTGCATGCCATCGAGCACGGCATTGCCGCCGAACAGCCGGGCAAACTCGGCTGAAGCAACGTCCGCTTCGCTGAAGCCCAGCATGGCCGCCATCTCGGCCGAATGCGCCAGAACCCTCGGCGCCGCCACGGGCGTGGGGTCGACCCGCGAATACAACGCGCCTTCGACCTGGCGCAGGCGCGCACCGGACTCCGGATCGCCGGGCAGATCGCGCACGAAGGCGTTGTCGAAGCGGAGGCTGAACATGGCGGGCTGGCCGGGGCGACGTACTCCACTTCATATTCGGGCGCCGCCCATCGCATGCAAGGGCAGCGCAACCTGCTTGTGGGGAAATGGCACTTATTTGAGGCCGCCCGGCGCCCAGCCGTTCGCGCTGAGCGTAGCCCGCACAGCGGGCAGAGTCGAAGCGCAGCCGAGCGCGGCCGGCCCATCGCGAATATGTCCTTCGACTTCGGCTACGGCCTACGCTCAGGATGAACGGGCTTAAGTAAGCGCCATTCGCCTATGGGGCGCTATAGTCGCGCCGCCCACCTGCGCAGCGAAGCCGCGATGACCGCCAGCCTGCCCCACGGCCTCAACGCCGATGCCCTGCCCGAAGACGCCCCCTACCTGGACGCCACCGTGCGCTGGCTGGAGCGCGCGGTGATCGGCCTGAACCTGTGCCCGTTTGCGCGCGCACCGCATGTGCAGGGCAAGCTGCGCCTGCGGGTCAGCCAGGCGCGCGACACCGATGCGCTGCTCGACGACTTGTGCGGCGAGCTGCAATCGCTCAACGCGCTGCGCCCGGACGAGTGCGAGACCGGCCTGCTGATCCATCCGTTCGTGCTCGGCGATTTCCTCGATTACAACGATTTCCTCGATGTCGCCGACGCCGCCGTGCAGACCCTGGGACTGGAAGGCGAATGGCAGGTCGCCGGCTTCCATCCGCAGTACCAGTTTGCCGAAAGCGCGGCGGACGCGATCGAGAATTTCAGCAACCGCTCGCCCTTCCCCACCCTGCACCTGCTGCGCGAAGCCGGCGTCGAGCGGGCGATGGAACAGATGAGCGACACCGACGCGATCTACCGGCGCAACATCGAGACCCTGCAACGCCTCGGCCATGCCGGCTGGCAGGCGCTGTGGCGCGATCGGGGAGACTGATTCGGCACCTCCAACATCTCATTCATCGTGCCGGTGCCAAGCTGGCGCATGAATCACCTCTTCGATCCCTTCGCCGAAAGCATCGATCCCCGCGTGCAATGCACGACCTGCGAGGCCGTGTGCTGCCGCCTCACCGTGGTGCTGATGCCGGAGGATCATGTCCCCGCCTGGCTGGTCGACCATGACGAGCATGGCCTTGCCATTCTCGCCAAAGGCGAGGATGGCTGGTGCGCCGCGGTGGATCCGCACACGTTCGGTTGCACCATTTATGCGGATCGCCCCGGCATCTGCCGCAAATTCGCGATGGGCAGCCCGAGCTGCCGCGAGGAGCGGCACAAGTGGTTCGGCGCCAGCATTCCGACTGCAGTGCATATCCTGTAGGGGCCCACTGGCGGGCGATGCCTTTGCTCTTGCGAATCCCGAATCCCGAATCCCGAACCCCGATAAAAAGCCAGCGGGCTCCTACAGCCTGGGTGTGGCAAAAATCGAGGCGATTTCGACCGCGTCCAGCGCACGCCACTCGCCCGGCGGCAGGTCGCCGAGTTCGAGCGCTCCCACCGAAATTCGCCGCAATGTCTCGACATGATTGCCGACGGCGGCAAACATCCGACGCACTTGATGGTAGCGGCCCTCGGTGACGCCGAGGCGGGCATGGCGGGGCCCCAGCACCTCGAGCATCGCCGGTGCCAGCGGCTCTTTTTCCGATTCCAGCAGCAAGGTGCCGCCGGCAAACAGTGCGCCTTCGTCGCCTCGAAGATCCTGCGCGAGCGTGGCCTCGTACACCTTGGCCACCTGTGCCTTCGGCGAGATGATCCGGTGCAGCAAGGCGCCGTCGTCGGTAAACAGCAGCAGGCCCGAGGTGTCGCGATCCAGCCGGCCCACCGTGGACAGCGCCGGCGAGCGCACGCCATAGCGCGGCGGCAGCAAGTCGTACACCAGCCGGCCGGTGTCCTTGCGCGAGCAGGTGACGCCGAGCGGCTTGTGCATCATCAGCACCAGGCCCGGCGGCGGATCCAGCGGCTCGTCGTCGACGCGAACCGTCTCGTACGGCACCACGTCGTCGGCGTACAGCACCTCGCCATTCGCGTCGGTGATGCGGCCGCTGCGGAACAGTTGCGTCACGTCCTTGCGGCTGCCGTAACCGAGGTTGGCGATCAGCTTGACCAGTTTCATGCGCGCACTCCCGTCGCCTCGATCACCTTGAAACCATCCTGCGTCGCCAGCGCGCGTACCTCCCGAAAACGCGCCCCCAGGGTCGCTTCGTACGGCAGGTGCCGGTTCGCCACCAGCAACAGGCGCCCGTCCGGCACCAGCGCGTCGGCCGCGCTGGCGATGAAGGCGCGGCCCAGCTCGGGCAGATCCGCGCGGCCCTGGTGGAACGGCGGGTTGCTGACGATCGCGTTGCAGCGCTGCGGCAGGCCGCGGGTCACGTCGTGCCAATGCACGCTCACCGCCACCTCGCGACCCGACGCGCGTTGTGCCCGCGCCAGGTTGATCTGCGCCGGTTCCAGCGCGCGTGCCTCGGCCTCGTACAGATCGAGCGCGTCGACCTGCGGGCAACGCGCGATCACCTGGCAGGCGAGATAGCCGTAGCCGGCGCCCAGGTCCGCCACCCGGCCGCGCAGATCCGGCGGCAGGTGTTCGGCCAGCAGCGCCGAAGCACGATCGATGCGATCCCACGCGAACAGGCCGGGCCGGCTGACGTAGCCGTCGACGATCGCGCGCGGCGCATCCAGCACCCGCCATTGCGCCAGCAGTGCCCGGTCGACGGCATCTTCGCCCGGCGTGGCCCAGAACACCCGGCATTTGTGCTTGGACAGGTGCTGCACGGCACCGGCCAACTGCGCCAGATCCGCTTCGCCCGACTTCGCACCTTCCGCATTCGGCATGCTGGCCAGCACCGTGCCGCCCGGCGCGAGCAAGCTCACCGCGCGTGCAAACAAGGCGCGCGCCTCGTCGCGCTGACGCGGCGGCAGCACCAGCACCAGCGCAAAGCGCTCGCCCGCTTCGGGTTCGCCCACGCGCATGCCGTGGCGTGCCAGCTCTTCGGCGAAAGGCAGAAAACTCTGCTCGCACAACCAGCCGGGCCGGGCCCGGGCCATCTCGCGCAACCGTACACCGGCGCGCGCGCGCAGGAACAACACGCGCGCTTCCGCCGGCAGGGTCAGCTCGGCGGTTTCGAAAGGCACCCACAGCGCAGCCAGTGCCGCATCCGGTGCCGCCGCAAAAACCCCGCCCATGCTCACGTCATGTCCTGACCGATGAAACGAAGGCGGCAGTGTAATGGTGCGCAGTGCGACTCACACGCCGACCGCCGCACCCGTTCGCTCAGGGCGGGGCGACCGATGTCGCCGCGGCCGGCAGTTCCAGCAGCATCTGCCGGGTCAACAGCTGGTAGCCGCCCTCGAAGTGGTGGCCGCCCTTCTTGGCATGCGCGGTGACCCAGGCCGGCAGGCGCGGCTCGTCGCAGAGGCTGTCGGCGGCATCGTCCAGGCCGTAGTAGCACACCACCGGCGGCTGGCCACGCAGCGCCTGCAACGGCGGCAGCGGATCGTAGTGGCGGATCGGGTTGACCTGTTGCAGCGCATCCTTGAGGCGCTCCTTGAACCAGCCCTGCTCGATCATGTAGCCCTGCAGCTCGATCTCGAACGTGACGTCGCGGCTGGGCGAAAGCAGCACCAGCTGGGTGATCCGCGCGCGGTTCTCCGCGCTGAGCCTGTCGACGATGGTGGGCAGCACGTCGGCACCGAACGAGAAGCCGATCAGCCAGATCCG
>Ga0207707_10004789_pt1 | contig 11870 bp, 9 predicted proteins | sample KBSC83BmetaG_FD_184336 | JGI IMG/M metagenome (GOLD analysis project Ga0207707, IMG submission 184336) | Corn rhizosphere microbial communities from Kellogg Biological Station, Michigan, USA - KBS C8-3B metaG (SPAdes) (version 2) | ecosystem: Host-associated > Plants > Roots > Rhizosphere ... | reverse complement strand
GCGCTGGCGTTGGGCGGGGAACGGCAGCACCGGCGTCGCGGGCATCATCCCGCGCTGCGGCGCCTGCTCCACGATCCCGCCCGTGTGCAGCGCCCGGTCGAATCCGGTCGCGATCACCGTGACGCGGATCTCGCCCTGCATCGCGGGCTCGTTCACGGCGCCGAAGATGATCTCCGCGTCGTCGCCGACCGAGTCGTGCACGATCTCATTGATCTGGTGCACTTCGCCTAACGTCAGGTCGTTGCCGCCGGTGATGTTGATCAGGACGCCGGTCGCGCCGCCCACCGAGATGTTGTCGAGCAGCGGCGACGAGATCGCCTGCTGCGCCGCCTCGATCGCGCGGTTGTCGCCGCGGCCGATGCCGGTGCCCATGAGCGCCGAGCCGCCGCTCTGCATCACGGTGCGGACGTCGGCGAAGTCGACGTTCACCAGCCCCGTGACGCTGATGAGGCTCGAGATGCCCTGCGTCGCATGGAGCAGCACCTCGTCGGCCTTCTTGAGCGCGTCCCCGAACGGAATGTTCTTCGCCACCACGGCCAGCAGCCGTTCGTTAGGCACGACGATCATCGTGTCGACGTACTTGCGCATCTCGGCGATGCCGGAGTCCGCCTGCCGCATGCGCTTCCGTCCCTCGAACAAAAACGGCTTGGTCACGATGCCGACGGTGAGCGCGCCGGCCTCACGCGCCATCTCGCAGACGATGGGCGCCGCTCCGGTCCCCGTCCCGCCGCCCATGCCGCACGTCACGAACACGAGGTCGGCGTTGGTCATCGCGCGCCCGACCTCGTCCCGGTTCTCCTCAATGGCCTGCCGCCCGATCTCCGGCCTCGCCCCAGCGCCGAGTCCGCGCGTCAGCTTCTTTCCGATCTGGATCTTGACGTCCGACTTCGAGTTCAGCAGGGCCTGCGCATCCGTGTTGACGGAGATGAACTCGACCCCTTCGAGATGTTCCTCGATCATTCGATTGACGGCATTACCACCGCCACCTCCGACGCCGACGACCTTCATCCGGGCGTTCTGGGAGGTGCTCTCCTCGAACTCGAAGATCATTGCGGGGGGAACTCCTAATGAGTGGCGAGAGAGGGGACCTAAGTTCGGGCGGAATATAATGCTTTCCAGCGCAATGCGCCCGCACCCCTGGTCAGAAAAAGTCCTGCAACCACGTCTTCACTCTTTGCGCCAACCGGTCCACGCCCGGCGACGACACACCCCGTCGCCGTCCCGACGCTGCCCCCGGTACCCCGACCGCCAGACGCTGGCCGCCGTAGAGCGCGAGACCTACCACCGTCGCGAAACGCGGCGACTCGACGGCGTCGCTCAAGCCGCCGACACTCGCGGCCGGCGAGCCGACACGAACGCCGGTCCCGAAGACGTCGGCCGCCAACTCGGCCGCGCCGGGAATCGCGGACGCGCCACCCGTTAGCACTACGCCGGCGCTCAAGCGTCCCGCGAAGCCCGCACCCGTGATTTCGCGATTCACCATCTCGAAGATCTCATCCATGCGCTGATGGATGATGTGCGCAAGCAACTCGCGCGGAATCTGACGTTCGCCCTGCGCCACCGTGCTCGGGAGCTGAATCACCTCGTGCGAGTCCTTCATCATTGGCTCGTACGCGCAGCCGTAGCTTTCCTTGAGGCGCTCCGCATCCGCCTGCGTGACGCCGAGCCCGTGCACGATGTCGCTCGTCACGTTGTTGCCGCCGAACCCGACGGTGCCGAGGAACCGGATCTTGCCCTCGTGGAACACAGCGAGATCCGTAGTGCCCGCGCCCATCTCCACCAGCGCGACGCCAAGCTCCTTCTCGTCGTCCGTGAGCACACTGAACGCGCTGGCGAGCGGCTCGAGCACCAGCTCGCGCACGTGGTAGCCGGCCCGTTCGACCGCGCGGCGAAGATTCGTCGCCGGTGACGCACCGATCGTCACCAGGTACATCTCCGTCTCGAGACGCATGCCCACCATGCCGATCGGATCGCGAATGCCGTGGTTCTTGTCGACCCGGTATTCCTGCGGGATCGCGTGCAGCAGCTCGCGGTCGGCGGGAATCGCTTGCGTGCGCGCCACTTCGTTCGCGCGCTCGACGTCGGCGCGCGTCACGTCGTCGCCATTCACCGCTACGACGCCCGAGCTTGTCATCGCCTGAACGTGTTCGCCCGCGATGCCACCGTATACGTGATCGACCGTCACGCCTGCCATGCGTTCCGCGTCCTGCATGGCTTTGGTGATCGATCGCGTCGTCTCCTCGATGTCGGCAACCACGCCGCGCCTGAGGCCCGACGTGCGCGACTGACCGACGCCCAGCACCTTCAGGTTCGGATGCTTGGGGAGATCGCCAACCACCTCCGCGATGATCGCGGTGGTACGCGAGGTTCCGATATCGAGCCCGGCAACGAGACGTTCGGGGTTCATTGCAGCCTGGCGATGACCTGATCTCTGAATCGAAGATCGAGCTCCGCGACGCGCGCATGACGCCGCGCGAGGTCGGCCTCGACAGGAATCACATCCGCGAGCCGCTCTGCGCTCACGCCTACCAATGCTCGTACCATGATCGATGGAAGTACCACGTCCAACTCGTCTGCCGCGCTTCCCTTTCCCCCGCTGCCAGCGCCCGCAGGCCGGGAGCTGTGTCGCACCGAGCTGATCTGCGCGAAGAGCCGAGGCTCGCGTGTCTTGACGTCGGCCAGGAGCTTGAGCACCGGCGGATCCGCGGACTCGACAACGGGCAGATCAATGTTGGTCCGACTCGGGTCGATCGGCAACGCGTGACCCATTCCGTCGACGACGCGCATCGCGTTTGCTGATCCACCTTTGTCGGTCGTTCCCGAGCTCTCGACCAACGCGACGGGCGCGTTCTCCACCAATCGCACGACAAGAGTTCCGGGAAGCTTACGCTCGATCGCAACGCTTCGCACCTGTGGGTCCCGTGCTACACGCCGCTCGACCGGCGCGAGGTTCATCCAGATCGACATGGTCGTGTCGACATGCATCCGGCTGATGATGCGCGATGGCTGCGCGTACACAGCGCCGTAGATCTCGACTTGCCTGACGTGAAAATAGCCGAGCTGCGCGAGAAGGAGCGGTCCCCACCATGCTGACGAGACGAGCACCGCCAGCCCCAGCGCGCCGAGCGGAATCCGCCACCCGATATTGCGCAGGTGTTCGACGAATGCGGTCATGCGGCTCATGCGGCCGCCGCCAATTTATCGAGTAGCTCGCGTCCCGTGCGCGTGATGTCTCCGGCGCCGAGTGTGAGGACGACATCGCCCACGCCAACGTTGTCGGCGAGGGCCGCAGCGAGATCGGCGCGTGTGCCGTACCACGTGAGCGCGCCACCGGCGGCGCGAGCGGCGTCGGCGATGAGATTCGCGCTCACGCCGGGGATGGGCTGCTCGCGCGCCGGGTAGATGTCGGTGAGGAAAATCGCATCGGCGCCGGCTAACGCAGCGCCGAAATCAGCGGCGAAATCGCGCGTACGCGTGTAGAGGTGCGGCTGGAACGCAGCCACGAGGCGGCGGCCCGGGAATGCGTTGCGCGCGGCGGCGAGCGTCGCGCGAATCTCGGTGGGATGGTGCGCATAGTCGTCCACCACCGTCACGCCTCCGGCTTCGCCCAACCGCTGGAAGCGGCGCTCGACGCCGCCGAATGCGCGGAGACCGGGCGCCATGGCCGGCACGGTCGCGCCCACGGTGAGGCCGGACGCGAGCGCGGCGAGCGCGTTCAGCACGTTGTGCCGCCCGGGTACGCGCAACACGACCTCGCCTAACGTCCGGCCTTGGGCCACCACGGTGAACGACGAGCCGTCGGCCGCCAGACGCAGGTCGCGCACGGTCAGGTTTGCGTTAGGCGCCGAGATCCCGTACCGGACCACGGCCGCGCCGGGCGGCACGTCGAGCGCGTCCGCGCCCGGATCGTCCGCGCACAGCACGACGGTCTTGGCGCCGCGCACGAACGTGGCGAACGCCTCGCGGATGTCGGCGAGGTCGGCGTAGATGTCGAGGTGATCGGCCTCGAGGTTCGTGACGACCGCGACGGTCGGCGCGAGCGCCAGGAATGACCGGTCGTACTCGTCCGCCTCCACGACGAACACGCTGTCGCCGCCAAATCGCAGATTCCCACCCCACGCCGGCACGCGTCCACCGACAACGCCTGTGGGGTCCAGTCCGGCTGACGCGAGTGCTTCGGTGGTCATCACGCTCGTGGTCGTCTTGCCGTGCGTGCCGGCGATCGCGATGAGCTGTCCGTGCTCGCTCGTCACCGCCTGCGCCAGCGCTTCGGCGCGACGGATCACCGGGATGCCGAGCGCGCGCGCCGCCTCCACTTCGGGATGGGATGGGCGCACGGCCGACGTGACGACGAGCGCGCGCGCACCCTGTACGTGTGAGGGATCGTGTCCGGCAGCGACGGGGACGCCCAAGTGTGCGAGGTCCGGCGCGCCGGCGGGATTGGCGTCACATCCGGTGACTCGTGCGCCACGCCGAACGAGCAGCTCGGCGAGGGCGCTCATACCGGCGCCGGCGGCGCCCATGAAATGGACGGGACGGGGATCGGAAGGATCGATGAGGGGCATCGACGTGCGCCAATCTAGCGCCGCACGGCCCCCCCGCTCAAGTGCGATGATGGTTTACATCGATGCTGGTAAGTCGCGACCGCGTTGACAGTTTGGCGCACGGTATCCGATCGCGATGCCGCACCCTTTTTCGTTGATCGCATCAGGACGCCAGGCGGAGTTCGCTCCCCGTGATCGCTGTGACGATATCCTGTAGGGCGTTGTTGCGCCTGCCACGCAACGCCTTGCCGTGGCGACAGCGCCATGCCTGTCGAACCCGCCACGACTTCCCCGCGCCGAAGGTGTGGGCGGCGCGTGCAAGTCGTTATGGGGGATAATCGTAGCCACGAGCATTGAGCGCACCGGAGGCGCTGCCCCAGGCCCTCGCGAGGGCACGAATGCTGACGATGCCCCCCGCATGCTGCCAACCCCTATCGACTCGGCGATCTTCAGGCGTCTCGAGAGCGGCGCGGTCGTTTACGACAGCGCGGCCGAGGTCTATTACGGCCTGAACGACGTTGGCGCGGCCATCTGGGAGATGCTCGAGGACGCGACCGTGATGCCGGACCGCCTGGTCGAGTGTCTCGGCTCGAAATACCCGGATGCCGACGCCGACCGACTCCGCGCCGACGCAGACGCGCTCATCGCCTCGTTAGTCGGTTACGGACTGCTGCGCGTATCCGCGGAGAGGGCGTGAGCGCCATCCTCGGTATGGCCGGCCCGCTCGTTCGCTCCGCTGAGCGGCGAGTGGTCGGGTCGATGCTGGACGCGATGGCGCGACGCGGAGCCGATCGCGCCGCGTGGCGCGCCTTCGGCGGAGCGCTGTTAGGCACGTCGCGACACGCCTGGGAGCTCGCGACGGGGAGAAGCGCCCCGGTGCTCATTGCGCAGGATGGCGAGCTCGCCGTCGCCGCCGACGCGACGCTCTACTACACGGTCGATTTGGAGCGCGCGCTTCGCACACGCCGTGTAGAACCGGCCGGCACCGCAGCCAGCCATCTCATCCTGGCCGCCTATCGCGCATGGGGCACCGAGTGCGCGGCGCACCTCGAAGGCGATTTCGCGTTCGTGGTGTGGGACGCGCGGCGCCGGACCCTGTTCGCCGCCCGGGACTTCGGCGCCAAGCGGCCACTCCACTACGCTCAGTTAGGCGAGTCGATCGTTCTCGCGTCGAGCATCGACGCCCTGCGTGCGCACCCCGCTTGCCCCTCCGTGCTGGATGTCGCGGTGATCGCGGAAGAAGCAGCCGCGCTCTCCGGGTCGAGCGCCGATACAGCGTGGCGCGGAATCAAGCGTATTCCGCCGGGCCACAGCTTGGTCTGGCACGCGAGCGAGCCGTGTCGGACGCGCGTTGCGCCGCACTGGCACCCGCCGCACTTCGAGGATCGCGCGCGTGCTTCCGATGGCGCCGAGGAACTGCTCGCGTTGCTCGGTGACGCCGTGGCCGAGCGCGTCGCCGGCGACGGACCAACGGCGGTGGCCCTCAGCGGAGGGTGGGATTCGCCGGCCGTATTTGCAACCGGGTCGCGGATGCTGGAGCGTGCACCGGGCCGCGGCGCGCTCTATCCGATCTCCGTGAGTTTCCCGCCGGGGGATCCGGGACGCGAGGACGAGCTGATCGAGTCCATCGTTAGGCATTGGAACGTGGCGACGACGTGGCTCGCCTCCGGCGACATTCCGGCGCTGGATCGCATGATCCGCCGTGCGGCGGTTCGCGAAGAGCCCTTTCCGCATCCGTTCGAGCCGATGAACCGGGCTATCGCGCGCGCCGCCGTGCGGTGCGGCGCCGCCATCCTCCTCGACGGCAACGGCGGCGATCAGCTCTTCGAGACGTCGAGCATCTATCTCGCAGACCTCGCGCGAGGCGGCCGGTGGGCGGACCTGTCGCGCGAATGGCGCGCGCGCGGAGGCGGCGCGGCCGCCCTGGTACGCGACGCGATGCTCCCCGCGTTGCCGAACGCGTTCCTGCGCGCCGCCGACCGGATGAGCGGCTTTCGCACCACGTTAGGCGACCAGTTCTCGCGGCGGCCGCCGCGTTGGCTACGCACGGACTTCGTGCGCGCGAATGGTCTCGAGGCACGCGAGCGCGAGCGCGCACCCTCGCGCGCCGGCCGGAGTCTCGCCTCCACCGAGTCGGCATGGCAGCTCACACGTCCCGTGCTGGGTCGCATGGCATCATCGCTGGCGTCGTTCACTCTCGACGAAGGCGCGGAGCATCGGTCGCCGCTCTACGACGGTCGGATCATTCGATTCGCGGCAACCCGTCCGGTGTCCGAGCGTCGCAGCGGTCGCGAGACCAAGCGCCTGTTGCGCCGCGCGATGACGGGCCTCCTGCCTCCAGAGATCCTGGCACCGCGGCCCACACGCACCGGCGTTCCGATTCGGTACCTCACCTCCGCGATACGTGCCGCGCTTCCCTTCTGGCGCGAGCGTGTCCTCCACGGCTCGATGCTGGCCGAGCTCGGGATTGTCGACCCGATCCGGTTAGGCGAGGCGTACGAGCAGTGCATGGGCGGCGGCGGTGCGCATCAAACCGTGGCGCTGTACCTCGCGCTGGAAACGGAGGTGTGGCTGCAGGCGCACGCGAACGGCGCGCGCACTACCGATGGCAGTATCGACGCGGCCACGAGGGCCGCATCGCGAGCGGGTCACGACTGGCCCGACAACCTTGTCACACTGGAGGGAATGGATGTACGAGACTCCGAAGGTGGAGCGGTTCGGCACTCTGCGTGAGCTGACGCAGGGCAAGTCGGATCCGGGCTTCGATCTGGCCGCGGGACTGGGCCAGGACAACGTGGAGCCGGGCTGCACCGCGAATGCCCATCCCGGCTCGGCCGCCGCTTGCATCAGCGGCCGGTCCTGAGCCACGACGTCGGGAGACTCGGACCAGTGAGTCTTCCCGTCGTCGAGGCGGGTTCAATGAATCTGTATTCGATTTACGGCGGGTGCCTCCAGTCGGATGTACCGTTTCCCGCGCTCCCGGCGGGCGACGGACATCCGACCTGGCGGCTCCACCGCGCACAGGGTTCCGCGCCACCTGCTGCGCTGGTTCCGTTAGGCGAAGACCGTGTCGACCCCGGCGTGTCCGTCCGGCTGTTTCGGCATGCGCGAGGGCTGCGCCTGGCATACGATGACACGGGCGTGTTCGACGCGTACGACGGCGGTGCTCGTATCGACTGGTATCCGGGGACGGAGGCGCGCGTCGAGGCCATGCAGCTCGACGTGCTTGGACGCGTACTGCCCGCCGCGCTCCACGAGACCGGCTCGCTGTGTTTCCACGGGAGCGCCGTCGAAATCGACGGCACGTGCGTCGCGTTCGTCGCGCCGAAGCACCACGGCAAGTCGACGCTGGCACGAGCCGTCGCCCGCGCCGGAGGGCGGGTGCTGAGCGATGACGTGGTCGCCGTGGACGTCGCACCCACGCCGATCGTTAGGCCGGGAATCGCGAGCGTCCGGCTGTGGCGCGACGCGGCCGCACGCTTCGACGACGTGTCTCGTGCGCGGCCCGACGCGTACGGAAAGTTCGTGGTGGGCGACGCGGCAGGCGCGGCGTTGGCGCCGTCGCGGGTTCCACTTGGTGCCGTCTACGTGTTGACGCCGGTCACGGACGGCGCGAACGAAGCGGCGGCGCGCACCCTCCTCGACCCACTGCGCGCCACCATGGCTCTCCTTCCGCACAACCGTCTCGCGCCATTGCTTGGCGGTGCCGAGGCAGCCGTCACACTCGATCGCGTCGCGCGACTGCTCCGACACACGCCGGTGTACACGCTCGGCGTCGTGCGCGACTTCGACCGCCTCGAGGAGGCAGTTCGCATCATATGGGCGTGGCACGAGTCTCCCGCACGGCCGGCGCGGCGCACGGCGTGACCTCACTCGCGACGATCCACACGGAGCCGGCGGAATTCGAGCCGCCCGTCGTCCGACCAACGCCGGACGTCGTGGTGCGCGTCGACTCGCTCACCAAACGATTCGCCATCCGGCGCGGCTGGTCCGAGATCCTGCGGCATCCGCGCGGCGTCTCGTACGCGACGGCGCTCGACGGCGTGAGCCTCCAGGTGCGGCGCGGCGAGCTGTTCGGCCTGCTCGGGCCTAACGGAGCAGGCAAAACGACGCTGTTCAAGATTCTGTCCACGCTCATCACGCCCGACGGCGGCGTGGCCATGGTCGACGGATGCCACGTCGTGCGCGACGCCGCGCGCGTCCGGCGTCTGCTAGCCCCCGCGATTCCCGAAGAGCGAAGCTTGAGTTGGCGCCTCACGGCTCGGCAAAACCTGGACGTGTTCGCCGCCCTGCACGGCCTCGCCGGCACGGCCGCCAGCCATGCGGTGGATGAGGTGCTCGCCGCGACCGAGCTGACGGAGACCGGCACCAAGATGGTAGGTCAGTTCTCGTCGGGCATGCGCCAGCGCCTGCTCATCGCGCGCGCACTGCTCGGCCGCCCGTCCATTCTCCTGCTCGATGAGCCGACGCGAAGCCTGGATCCGATCTCGGCGCGACGCTTCCGCACCTTCCTTCGCGACGAGGTCGTCAGGCGCCGCGGATGCACCGTGCTGCTCGCGACGCACCGGGCGGAAGAAGCGCTCGAGCTGTGCGACCGCATCGCCGTCCTCGACCGCGGTCGCGTGTCGGCGATCGGTGCGCCGGACGCGCTCATGCGCGACATCGCCGGCGCTCGATACCAGGTCCGCGTCCAGGCCCGGGACCACGCCGCGATGTCCGCGGCAGCGAACGCGTCGCGCGGGACGGTGCGCGTCGTCGCCCATGGCGAGCCTGACGCAGAGGGCTGGGTCGCGGACGACGTTGAAATCGCGGGCGGCTCGACGGGGGCCGCGACGTTCCTCGGCGCGTTGGGTCAGCGCGGCGTGCCGGTCGCATCGTTCGAGCGCGTGACGCTGCCGTTAGACGAGCTGATCGAACGCCTCGTCGCTCGCAGCGCTGGAGCACCCGCCAATGCATGAGCTTCGCGCGCTCCTTCGCGCCAACTGGCAAGTCGGATCGAGCTACCGGCTCGGCATGGTGGCATCGCTCGTTGCCCTCGTGGTTACCGTCGTCCCGGTGTATTTCGTCGCGCACGCGTTGCAGCCGGTGATGGCGCGCTCGATCGCGTCGCAAGGCGGTCAGTATTTCGGGTTCGTCCTGGTCGGCATGGTCGCGTTCACGTTCCTGGGCGTCGCCGTGAGCGCGCTGCCGAAGGTGGTTGGGGCGGGGATCGGGTCCGGCACGCTCGAGGCGTATTTGGCCACGCCGGCGCGGCTCCCCACGATCCTCGCCGGCCTCGTGTCGTACGAGTTCCTGTGGTCGTTGGCGCGAGCGATCCTGATGCTCGGCGCGGGCACAGCGTTAGGCGCGCACGTCGCCTGGGACCGGTCGATCGCTGCGTTGGGCGTGCTCGCGCTCATCGTGCTGGCGCATCTGCCGTTCGGCATCCTCGGCGCGGCACTCGTGCTCTGGTTTCGTACTACCGGCCCGCTGCCGAAAGGCATTCTCGCGGTGTCCGGTCTGTTGGGCGGCGTGTACTACCCGACGCAGGTGATTCCCGCGTGGCTGCACACGGTGTCGGCGGGGCTGCCGCTCACGTACGGACTGCGATCGTTGCGGCGCGTGCTGTTGGAGGGCGCATCGTTCGGGGCTGTCGCCGGCGACATCGCTATTCTGGCGGCGTTTGCGACCGTGCTGCTCGCCGCGAGCGTGTGGGTGTTCGATCGGGCGCTGCAGGACGCGAGGCGTACCGGTACGCTCGCGCAGTACTAACGACCGACGTTTCGCCCGGCACTGGCTGGTGATGCGAGCATGGAGAATGATACGACAACGGCTTCAAAGGATAACTAAACGGATAGCTGCAGCGATAACTACAGGCATCGCCCGGCGGTAATGATAGGAACATTGTTGCGAGCGAGCTTTGGGCCTTTTTCAACAACTGCAATCGCTTTGGTGCGCGAGTCGCGAACGCGCTGTCCATTCGCGACTCGCGCACTTCCAAACAAAGAAATGGAAGTTCGCGGCGTGCGTCGATCTCGCCGCCGCCGAGGAGCGATGCCTGTAGTTATCCCTGCAGGTTATCGCTCTAGTGAAGCGCGTCTGAGCTTAGGATAGCACAATTGGCGGCAACGCCGAGACTCGTCCGTTGCTTGCGCGCCGCGGGGAGGGACAGTGACCTCGACAAAGGCTTGAAGGGATAACGAAAGTGAAACAAGGGATAACGAAAGTGATCGTTCTGCGCGGAGGGAAGTGCGTTGCCTAACGGTTGAGGGAATGTTTTTTTGTTAACAAACACCAGACTTCACCAACCCATTGGCGACCGTACTCCCCTCCGCGTCGAACGATCACTTTCGTTATCCCTGGTTTCACTTTTGTTATCCTTTTGAGCCGTTGCGTTTTCCTCCTGTATCCCCTGGGCGCGCGACTCTCACCGGGCGAAGACGCCAAGCACTGACACCTCTACCGCGGCCATTTCCTGCAATTCCTAACTCAGCGGCGGCCTACTTAGATCCTTGTCGTATCACTTTCCATCGCGCAAGAGATTCGCGATGCGGTGCGCGATCTCCTCGGCGGCGTGCGGCCGGCCGCGCGCCGCCGCCTTGGCCGAGATCGCCGCGAGCGCGGCCGCGTCGCCGGTTAGGCGCCTGACGTCGGCGTCGAGGCGCTGGGGCGAGAGCTCGGTCTGGGGCACGTACACCGCGGCGCCGGCGTTAGCCAACACCCGCGCGTTGGCCGCCTGGTGCCCCGCCGCCGACGTCGGCAGCGGTACCAGAATCGGCGGGATGCCCCACGCGCAGAGCTCGGCCAACGTCAGCGCGCCCGAGCGCGTGATCGCGAGGTCGGCCGCGGCATAGGCCCGCTCGATGGGCGAGAGGTAGGGCACGACGCGCACACGCGACGCGTCCAGGTGCGCGTACCGCTCGTGCGAGCCGCGGCCGGTGGCCCAGATGACATAAACACCGTCGGGCAGCCCGCTCTCGACCCATCCGGCGAGCGCATCGTTGATCGGCCGCGCACCCTGGCTGCCGCCGAACGCGAGCACCACCGCACCGCCGGCATCCGGGAAGCCCCACTCCCGCCGCGCCGCCGCCCGAGCCGGCCGCGGCTCGGGCGGCGGCGCGATGGGGTTTCCGGTCTCGCCTAACCACGCCCCCGGCCGCACGCCGAGGCGTGCGGCCGCCTCGCCGTAGCCCAGGTACACCTCGCGGGCCCGGCGTGCGAAGACGCGCGTCGTCATGCCCGGGTAGCTGTTCTGCTCCTGCAGCACGATGGGAACCCGCTCCCACACCCCCCGGGCCAGCGCCGCGCCCGATGCATACCCGCCGGTCCCTACCACCAGCCGCGGGC
>Ga0207707_10004785_pt1 | contig 11873 bp, 12 predicted proteins | sample KBSC83BmetaG_FD_184336 | JGI IMG/M metagenome (GOLD analysis project Ga0207707, IMG submission 184336) | Corn rhizosphere microbial communities from Kellogg Biological Station, Michigan, USA - KBS C8-3B metaG (SPAdes) (version 2) | ecosystem: Host-associated > Plants > Roots > Rhizosphere ... | reverse complement strand
GCCTGGGCGGCGCGCCTGGCGATGGGAGACGCCGGCTTGACGAAAAAAGATTTCGACGGCCAGGGCCTCGCGGCGATCTACACGACCAATCATTCGCAACCGTTCTGGCCCGAGGAAGTCGCGGCAATTCTCGGCATCACTCCGGGAGTCTCGCTCGCCGGCGGCAACGGTGGCGCCAGCTCGGTGTCGCTGCTCGGCCACGCGGCGGCGGCGATCAGTGCCGGGCTTTGCGATCTCGTTTTAGTAATCGCGGCCGCGGCGCCGTTCAGCGAGCGCGGCGGTCACCGCGGCGCCCACGCCGACACCCGCGACTATGAAATGCCCTTCGGCGTCATGGGGCCCAATTGCAAAATTTCATTCGTGATGAGCCGTTACATGCACGAGTCGGGCATGACCGAAGACCATTTCGGCAAGGTCGCCGTCACCGGCCGCTATCACGCCTCACTCAACCCCAACGCATATCTCAGAAAGCCGATCACCATCGACGATTACAAGAAATCGCGCATGATTTCCGACCCGATTCGTCTGTTCGACTGCGTCATGCCGGCCAACGGCGGCAAGGCGTACATCATGACATCGGCGGAGCGCGCCAAATCGATGCGCAAGCCACCGGTGTATCTGCTCGGTTGGGGCGAGTGCAACAATGCGAGCTTCGGCCCGCGCTATCGCGCCAACCCGTTGATCACTGGCATCACCCAGGCTGGCAAGCGCGCCTTCGAAATGTCCGGCGTGGCGCACAAAGACATCCGCTGTCTGAATCTTTACGACGACTACATTCCGGTCGTGATGATTCAAATCGAAGATCTCGGCTTCTGCGGGCGCAACGATAAAGCGTTCTTCGAGAAGACCGATTTCACGTTTAAAGGCGATCTGCCGATCCAGACCAGCGGCGGCATGATCAACTGCGGCCAGCCTTCGACCACCGGCGGCATGCTGCACGTGATCGAGACCGTGCGGCAGATCCGCGGCGAAGGCGGCGACCGGCAGGTGCCGAAGATCAAATTCGGCATCAGCACCGGAGTGGGCGCAGTTAACTACGGCAAAAACTTCGGCTGCACCGCCGCGGCAATCTTAGGCAGCGAAGCATAATTTCAAGCGAGCATGAAAACGTTGTTTCCACCACGAAGGACACGAAGAGCACGAAGTTCGGAAATGTGATTATCCAAACCCCTTCGTGTGCTTCGTGATCTTCGTGGTGAATAATTCTTTCTCGCATCACGTAGGAGATCCACATGGCAGAAGAAAAGGTAGCCAAGAAACCTCTCCCCGAAATCACGCCGGTCAACCAGCCGTTTTGGGACGGCGCCAAGACCGGCAAACTGGTCATGCAGAAATGCGGTAATTGCAACACCTGGGTCTTTCCACCGCGCCCGGTGTGCGGCGACTGCGCCAGCGAGAAACTCAACTGGGTTCAGGTGAGCGGCAAAGGCAAAATCTTTTGTTTCACGATCATTCGCGAAGTGGTCGGCACCGCGCTGCGCGGTTTCGGCCCGGACATTCCCTACGTTACGGCGTGGGTGGATCTCGACGACGGTCCGCGCTTTTGCAGCAACGTGATCGGCTGCCCGATCGATCAGGTGAAGATCGACATGGCCGTCGAAACCATTTTCGAAGACAGCGGCGACGGCGTCACCTTACCGAAGTTCAAGCCCGCAGCGTAATGCATCGGTCTGGAAGGGTCGAATTTCGATGAAAAAACTCATCGGCCTTTTGGTCATGAGCGGCGCTGTGCTCGGCGCGCTCTTTTTTCTTAGCAATCTCGCGCGCACCAGCGTGACTGAGGCTACGCCGGCGTTCACTTTGAAATCCGCCGGAGTGATTCAGGAAGGCTCGATCGTTGCCATCGAATACACGCTCACCGACGACGCCGGCAATGTGCTCGACACCAACGTCGGCAAGGAGCCGCTTACCTTCATCGAAGGCGCGGGACAGATCGTGAGAGGTCTAGAGAAAGAGCTCATCGGTTTGAAAACCGGCGATCAGAAAAAAATTCAGGTGAAACCCGAAGACGGCTATGGCATGCCCGATCCCAAGGCGTTCCAGGAGATCCCGCGCGACAAGATTCCGCCGGAGGGACAAAAACCGGGCGCCATGCTGATGACGAAAGCTCCCGATGGCAGCGCCATGCCGATACGGGTGCACGAAGTCAAAGAGAAAACGGTCGTCGTTGATCTGAATCACCCTCTGGCCGGTAAAACCTTGAACTTCGACGTAAAGATCAAAGACATCAAAGCCGCTGAAGCCCGGTAGCGCTGCGGCGGATTTGCGGCAGTTATGCTTTAGCGGAATAGCAACATTCCACAATTCCACCACTCCATCACTCCAACCCATCATCCCATGCGCCGTCGCTTCTTCTACGGCTACGTGATCCTTGGGCTCTGCTTCGCCAACATGACCGTGATGCGCGGCGTCAACGGCGCGTTCGGCGTTTACTATCTGGCGCTCCTCGAGGAATTCGGCTGGTCGCGCAGCGACGGCGCGTCGATCGCGTCGATCAACTTTATCGTTTACGCCTTCGCGGCGCCGGTGGTCGGTTTGACTTTCGACCGGCTCGGACCGCGGTTGCTGATGCCGCTGGGCGCGGCGCTGGTGGGCATCGGCTTTCTTCTCTCTTCGTTCTCCGCTTCGCTGGTCCATCTTTACTTTTCCTACGGCGTCGTCACGGCCTTGGGTCAAGGCGCGCTTGGTTTCGTCGGTCACAACGCGCTGATCTCCTTCTGGTTCGTGCGTCAGCGCGCCACGGCGATCGGCATCGCGTCCATGGGCCAGGGCCTGGGCGCGCTCGTGATGGTTCCGGCGACGCAAATCCTGATCAGCTCCTTCGGTTGGCGCTGGACTTACATCGCGACGGGCAGTCTCCTGCTGCTCGTCTTGGTGCCGCTGAACGCATTTTTCCAGCGGCGCACGCCGGCGGATGTCGGTCAATTCCCCGACGGAGCCGCTGAACCGGCGGCGCAAGCTGCCGCGTCGCGCGGAACAAGCCGACCCGCGACGCGCGATTGGACCCTCGGCGAAGCACTGCGCTCGTTGCCATTCTGGTGTATTGCCTTCGGGCACCTGGCGCTCGGCACGGCGCTCTTCATGATCAACACTCATGCGATCGCTCACTTTGTCGCCGTCGGTTACGAAAAGCTCGTCGCGTCCTTTTATTTCGGCTTGATTGGCTTCATCCGCATCGGCGCGACGATTCTCTGGGGCTCGGTGTCGGATCGTCTGGGACGAAGCACCGCGTACAGCATTGCCGTGTTTGTCACGGGCATGGGTCTGGTGGGAATGATCGCGATGACGCTCAGCGCGCCGCTCTGGCTCGTTTATCTCACGATCGCGCTCTACGGCGTCGGCCACAGCGCCGGCAACCCGACCTACGGCGCGGTCATCGGCGATATTTTTGCCGGCCGCAAGATCGGCCTTATCTTCGGTTTCCTGGAGATCAGCTTCGGCCTCGGCAGCGCCTTCGGCTCCTGGATCGGCGGCTACCTCTTCGATACGACCGGCTCCTACGCCTGGCCGTTTGCGCTCTGTGTGCTCTGCTTCATCGTCTCGGGCCTGGCGATTCACACCTGCACGCGCTGGCAAACAATGAATAAATTGATAATGGATAATTGAAAATGGAAAACGACTTCCCCTAATTTTTCATTGTCCATTCTCGATTTTCAATTTATTCATTATCCATTTGAGCGACACTCGATGAACTTTTGCCTGCACAGTTCCGCGCGCGCGATCCGCGAAGCGGTGGAGCGCGCCCAGCGCGCCGAAGCGCTTGGCTTCGAAGCGATCTTTTTCGCCGACAGCCAGATGAACAACGTCGATCCCTACCAGGTCATGGCGATGTGCTCGATGAAGACCCGGCGCATTCGCTTCGGCACCGCGGTCACCAACATGGTTTATCGCGATCCGTCCGTCACGGCGAATTCCTTCGCCACCCTCAACGAGATTTCCGACGGCCGGGCCATCGTCGGCATGGGCAGCGGCGACGGCCCGGTTTACAGCCTGGGGCGTACTGCGACCAAGCTCGCCGAATTCGAAAAGGGTCTGCGCGTCATTCGCGATCTATTGCACGATCGCGGCATCGACGTGCCGAAGAGCAGCGAGCGCGCCGGCGGCAACGTTCGGCTCAAGATCGGCCGACGGCCGGTGCCGATTTACATTTCCGCCGAAGGACCCAAGACCCTGCGCGTGGCCGGGCGCGTCTGCGACGGCGTCATTCTCGGCACCGGCTTCGATAAAGAAGTCACGGACTGGGCGCGCCGGCGCATCGCCGAAGGCGCGACGGACGCGGCGCGCAATCCTGACGAGATCGAGGTCATGCCCGCCGGCATGATCGCCGTCGACAACGACGGCGATTTGGCGCGGCGGCGCGTGCGCTCGCGCATGGCCAACCGGGCGCACCATAATTTCCGCTTCACGATGGAGACCGTGCCCGAAGGCGAAGTCGCGGGCGTGCAGCGTTTCATGGACAATTTCGACATCTCGAAACCCATCGAGGAGCGAGTCAATCCTGAATTTGTCACCGAATATCTGCTCGAGCGTTTCACCATCGCCGGCACGCCGAAAGAATGCATCGCCAAAGTCAAACGGCTGGAAGCCGACGGCATTCAGCGCATCCTGCTCACGCCGCCCAATGCGATCTACGATCAGGTGATGAACGCCTGGGGCGCGCGGGTCATTCAGAAACTTTGATAGCCTGTCCTCTCGATCTTGCCGCTTATTCGTTGTGTTCGTCTGGCTCGCCAGCTAAGCTAATCGAATAACGAATCGTTTGAAGGGGATTTGGAATGCGCATCCGCTATTTCGTTTCAGTGCTGTTCGCGATTTGTGCGCTCAGTGGACCGGTTTGGGGCGCCGCGCCTGAAAAGGCCAAAGACGATCGCGTCGTTAAAGACGGCATGTTGGTCAGCATCGACTTCACGGTGAAAAGTCCAGATGGAAAAGTGATCGAAAGCAGTAAAGGCACCAAACCGGTCGCCTATATTCACGGCAAAAATATGCTGCCTCCCGGTCTGGAAAAAGAATTGACCGGCATGAAAGTCGGCGCTGAAAAGCACGTCACTCTCCCAAACGCCTACGGAAAGGTCGACCCGAAAGCAGTTGTGGAACTACCCAAGGAAAAAGTACCACCCAACGCGCTCAAGGTGGGAGCGGTCTTGCTCGGTCGAAGCCCGGACGGCGTATCCATGCCGATGACAGTCAGGGAAATCAAAGAGAAGTCGGTCGTTTTTGATTTGAATCACCCAATGGCGGGAAAGACTCTGGTGTTCGACGTCAAGGTCGTCGACATCAAACCCGCGCCGCCCATTCCAACCCAACCGGCGAAACCGGCCGCGCCGGCCAAGCCCAATACGCCGGCACAACCTGCAACCCCGGCGGCGCCAACCAAACCCAATCCGCCTGCGCAGCCGGCCAAGCCCGCCGACCCGGCGCAGAACAAATAGTCGACACTTACAACCAATGACGATGAAACGAGAAGAGTTCACGGCCCGGTTGCAGCGATCCCGATCCTTGGTATTTTTCACCGGCGCCGGCATCAGCACGGAATCCGGCGTGCCCGACTTTCGCAGTCCGGGCGGCGTCTGGACGAAGTATCAACCGGTGCTGTTTCAGGACTTTCTCGCGAGCGAGCCGGCGCGGGTGCAACACTGGCAGCTCAAGAAGGCGACTTACGAGCTTTTCAAGACAGTCAAGCCGAACCCCGCTCATTACGCGATTTGCGATTTCGAGAAGCGCGGCCAGCTCCTCGGCCTGATCACCCAGAACATCGACGGCCTGCACAAGCTCGCCGGCGCGTCGGACGAAAAACTCGTAGAGCTGCACGGCACCGATCGTCTGGTCACCTGCCTCGAGTGCGGCGCTGGCTATCAACCCGTAGACGTCTATGAAGCCTGGCATGAGAAGCTACCCACACCGACCTGCGGCGCGTGCGGTGGATTTCTAAAGTCCGCGAACATTTCTTTCGGCCAATCCATGCCCGTCGAAACCATGCGCCGCGCCCAGGCCTGGAGCGAACAGGCGGATGTCTTCGTCGTCGTCGGTTCGTCGCTGCAGGTCCAACCCGCAGCGAGCTTTCCGGTGATCGCCAAACGAAGCGGCGCGCTGCTCGCGATCGTCAACCGCGACCCGACGCCGCTCGACGACTTGGCCGACTTCGTTCACAACGGCACCATCGGCGAATTTTTCAAACAACTCGGATCGGACACGATGCACGGATAGCATCTTCGGTCGATGAAGCTATGCTGCGAAGTTTTCGCTATAGCGGTTTGTCATCCATAAAAAACAGAGCTTATGAATTAGTTTCACCATGCAGCTTCTGCGCTTGAACGACGTATCCGCGAGTCCACGCGACCTTGTGTTTGCCTACTCCCGCCTGAGCGCTATCAGTGGCGCCCTGTTGCTGTTTGTGGCCGCCACCGGCTTGATTGTCTTTGCGCGTCTCAAGGGCGCTTGGCCGGCTTATTGGGTTGCGGCCTTCACGCTTCTTCTTCCCCTGCTCTACCAGAAAGTCATCACCGCGCGTTTTCACCCTGCCAATTGGCTGGTGCGTATGACCGACAACGGCCTGTTCGTTAAATTTCGCTCCTACTTGAATGATCACTTCGATGCGCAGGATTTTGTCGTCCTGTTCCTGCCCTTCTCGGAGCTGCGCTCGGCGCGCATGGTGAAAGAACGGCAAGAAATCCCTGCTCAAAACACACGATCACGCACGACAACCGCGACAAGGCGAATCCTGGAGCTGGAGTTGGCCGGCAAAACTGTCGAGCTTGCCGTGGCACTCGGCGCCGAACGAGAGCGAGTCTTCGGCAAGATGCCGCGCACCAACGGAAGAATGTCCACACGTTACCAGCATTTTCCGGTGCAGTTGGCCTCGCCGGCGCTTTTGCGCATCGAGTGGGGCGTCGTGCCGAAGCTTCAGACGCTTTTAAATGCTCTTACGCGCCACACGCTTGTCTTGGCCGGCGGTGAAGAGAAGAAAGACTTCACGCATCTTGAAGGTCTCGACCGAAAAGAGCAGGAAGCCCGGCTGCTCGAGTTGGCGGAGTCCGGCGACATGATCGGCGCCATCGCGATAGCGCGCAAATTATATTCGTACGACCTGACTACCGCCAAACAGTTCGTGGAGTCGCTCACTCGGAAATAGGATGGTGCTCTGAATCTTCTTGTCCGCAATCAACCTTCGGCTCGAAGCAAAATCTTGCGCGCGCCGCGCGCGGCTGCATGCGCCACCGCCGCCATGCTGTCGTCGAGCGAATAGACCTTTTCGATCAGCGGTGTCACAGCGACCTGCCGGGCCGCCAGCGCATCCAGCGCATCCGGGAACGGACCGCAGCGCGAGCCGATCACGTTGATCTCGTGGATGACAATGGGCGCGAGCGAAACTTGGTGATTGCCGGCGATGGTGCTTTTGAGAATCAGCGTGCCGCGCGGCCGCACGGCGCTAAGCGCGAGTTCCAATCCTGAAGCGGAACCCGTCGCCTCGACGACGACATCGAAGTAACGCGGCTGCCAATCCTCGAGAGAAATCGTCCGTACGCCCGTTTTCTTAATGAGGGCGAGCTTGTCCGCGTGTTTGCCGAGCGCGGTGATTTTCGCGCCGGTCAGCCGCAGCGTCTGGGCACAAAGATTGCCAAGCTTGCCGTCGCCTAGAACCAGGACCTCGTCGCCGGGATCGAGCTGGATTTGCGTCAGGATCTCGAAAGCCGCGGCCAGAGGCTCGACGAAAACCGCTTCCTCATCGGCGATGCCGTCGGGAACGACGTGCAGATTTTCCACGGGGGTCACCAGATATTCCGCGAACGCACCGTCGGCATTGAGAATGCCCATGACCTTGCGGTTGGGGCAGTGCCGCGCCAGGTCGCGCCGGCAAGCTTCACATTGGCCGCAGCCAAAATTGATTTCGCCCACAACCCGCTTACCGGTGAGGTCACGCGGCCCTTCGATAACCGAGCCGACGAATTCGTGGCCCGGGACGCCGGTGAATCCCATGTAGCCTTTGAAGATCTGCAAATCGGTGGAGCAGATGCCGGCAAGATGAACTTTGATCAAAGCGAGAGGTTTGTCGCCTTCCGAAGGGTGAGCGCCGGTCGTCCCTACGATCCTCGATCCTCCATCGTCAATCCTCGACCCCGGCGTTGGGTAGGTCGAACGAACGCTCAGCTCACGTCCATCCCAATACAACGCGCGCATGGCGGCGTTCGTCAGGCGCGCAGCGGCTTGGCCCACTTGGTGTTCGGCGTGGGCAGCAGCTCGCCGTCCACGTAGATCTCACAGCCGCGCTCGTGAAAAAAGCAGACGAGCCCGCGGATCTTCGGGCACTCGGAGATTGGCGCCATGTAGCCCCACACCATATCCGGGAATATCTCGTCGCCGAGTGTCACCGACCAGTAGGACGCCAGTCCTTTGTAGGGGCAGCGCGAAGTCGTCGCGCTCGGCGCCAGCATGTCCATGCGCACGTCTTCCTGCGGAATGTAATAGCGCACCGGATGGTTGGTCTCGAAAAGCAAATGCGGACGGCGCGTCTCCGCCACCGTGCGCCCGTCGATCACCACGCGCACGTGGCGCTTGCTCGGCATCGTGTCGACCCGCTTGTAGGGATCGCGCGCGTGCTTGAAGATTTCCTCGTCTTCCTCCATCCACTTGTCCATCTTCGGCCAATCGAAAGCAAAATGATCTTTCAGCTCGACCGCCTCCGGCGCCGGCGCCGTATAGCACCAGGCCGCATTTTCAGCGCGGCGATCGCCGATTTGAATGGACCAGTACGAAGCTTCGCCTTTGATCGGACATTGAGTCTTCGACGAGCTGGATACAAACAGGTCGGTGCGCACATCGTCTTTTGGAAAATAATAGGCGGGCAGGATCTCCGCCTCGCGCAAGAGCTTGGCATGCTTGCTGTCGGCAATCGTCTCGCCGCCGAACATTACGCGCACGTGGCGCGGGCTCTCGCTCACATGAATCCAATGGCCGGGGTCACCATGAACCGGCACACGCTGCTGAGTGACGTTGCTTTGCATGAGTAAAATTCCTTCTCACCGCGAAGACATGAAGGCTCTTTTATGAGATTCCGACCTTCGTGTACTTCGTGTCCTTCGTGGTGAATAATATTCAGCTCAGCTTTTTCAGCTTTTGCAGACAGCGCAGCTCCCGCGGCGGTTTCAAGTGCTGTCCCATGATCGTCCACGACACTTCGCCGACGTAGATATCGCCGTGCGAGTCCATCGCGAGGCCGTGGGGCGCGATAAATTGCCCGGGCTTTTCGCCCGGTAAAATGTCGCCGAGCCGCGCCAGCCGCTTGCCGGTCTTGTCGTAGATGTCGAGACGGTTGCCCAAATTCGGCGCGTCCTTGTTGACGCCCAAACCTGGACCGAGTTCACCCACATAGCAGATCGGATCTTTTTGGGTCACGTCCATGTAGAGCGCGCAGGGCCGATGCATGTTGTTCCACTGAGTTTCATACTTGCCGTTGCCGTCGAAAACTTGCACCCGGTTATTTTCCCGGTCGGCGACGTAAACCCAACCGTCTTTGTCGGTCACGATATTGTGCACGATGTTGAACTGTCCCGGATCGGAACCCGACTCGCCCCAGGAGAGAAGCAGTTTTCCGTCCGGCGAATACTTGTGCACCCGCGAATTGCCGTAGCCATCGGAAACATAGATATCACCCTGCGGCGAGAAGGCCACGTGAGTGCAGCGATTGAACGGCTCACCGCCTTGATAGGGCGCCGCTTTGCCGGGCACGCCGATGGTCATTAGAATTTTCCCGTCGAGCGTGCACTTGCGCGCAGTATGGTCGCCGTCGTCAGTGAGAAAAAGCGTGTCGTCCGGACCGATGGTGGCGCCGTGGGCTCGCTTGAACACGCCGTCGCCCCAGGAGCGCACAAAATTGCCGTCGCGGTCGAAGACGATGACGGGATGCTTGCCGCGAGTAAAGCAATAAACCTGATCTTTATTGTCCACCGCCACGGCCGCTACTTCATGGAAGATCCAATCGCCCGGCAACTTGCCCCAGTTCTCGATCACTTCGTACTTGTATTCGCCGCTTCCGAGAATGACGCCCATGGAAACCTCCACTTGTTTTTAGTTTCTGGTCTCTGGTTTCTAGTTCTAAGTTTCTGCGTTTCCGCCCGATCAACTAGAAACTTGAAACCAGGAACAAACAACTATTCTCCGGTTTCGTGCTCGAACACCTGCCGCCAGGCTTCGAAGCCGCCGCTCATGCTGGCGACGTTCTTGAATCCATTCTCGATGAGAAACGCGGTAGCGCCCAAGCTGCTGTTGCCGTGATAGCAATAAACCACCACGCCTTTATTTTTGTCGGCGTTCTGCAGAAACTCCTGCACGTTACCGTCGTGCAGGTGCAGCGCGCCGGGAACGTGCGCCTGCTGGTAAGAGCCCGGATCGCGAATGTCGACAAAGATACATTCTCCGCCATCGAGTTTCTGCTTGGCATCTTGAATCTGAATCTGCGGAATTTCCATGTTTCGCTCCTCATCGCGGTTCTATCAAGACCGCATCGGCCTGTCCATATCGAAAATCTTCACCCGGTTCGTAGGCGCGAAAGCAAGCTGCTATAATCGCGCGATGAATTTTTCTCCTCTCACCTTGTACGTTCTCGCGGCGATTTTTCAGACCGCCGGCTCCTCCGGCGCGGCGATGCTCGCGCCGTTTTTCATGAAAGCCCACGGCTACTCGGTGGCGGCCGCCGGCGTACCGCTGGTCGCCAACGGCGTCGGGCGCGTCTGCTCCGATGTTCTCTCCGGCGTGATGGCGACTTACTTCAGCGCCGGGGCGATTCTTTTCGCTGCGATGATCATCGGCATCGCCACCAGCATCGCCGGTTATCTATTCATGGGCGCCATGCCGATTTTCGTCGCGGCGTGGATCATCTTCGGTCTGACCGAAGCGATGTTCGCGCTCTCGCTCCGAAAGATTGGCTTCGACCAGTCTCCGCCCGATCGACAGGGCAGAGTGCAGGGGCAAATGGCCTCGGCGCTGGGCATCGGCTTCAGCATCGGCCCTCTCTTCGGCGGGCTGGTCGGCAAGTGGTTCGGCCCGGATGGATTGTTTATTCTTTACGCTGCGCCGCAGTTGGTCGGTCTGATCATCGTGTTTATCGCCGGCGCACACCGCTATCGGCAGAAGGATCGCAGCGCCAGGCCGAACATCTGGCGCGAAGGACGGCGGCTGCTCGGAAAAATTCCTTTTCTCGCATCGTGCCTGGCGATCTGCCAGTCGTTTCTATTTCTGGTCGGCGTGACCCGCGTGGCGTTTCCATTTCTTGTTGTCAATCTCCGCGGCCTCGGCCTGGAAAGCGTCGGCTTGATGGTTTCGATCTCGCGCTTGACCGACACCGCCGGTCGCTACATCGGCGGGCGCCTGTGCGATCGCATCCGGCCGGCGATGGTCATCCTGCTCGGGGTCGCCATCGGCGTGCCGATGTTCTTGCTGCAACCGCTCGGCTCGAGCTGGATTGCGCTCCTGCTTCCTCTGGCGATCATGACCATGGGTTTCGGGTTCACGAACGTCGGCGCGACCACGTTTGCGCTGCAATCCGCCGATCCGGGCGCGAAAGAGCTGAGCCTGGGCATTTCGCGCGCTTCGACCTCGGTCGGCCAAGCGATCGGCCCCTTAATCTGCGGCGCTTTGGTTGAACAGATGGGCTACAAAGGCGGGTTTCAGGCGATGGCGATCATCTCGGCGGTGGCGCTGGTCGTCACCTGGATCGGTTTAAAAAAATGGCGGTAGGGGCGCAGCATGCTGCGCCCCTACAATAGCGATCAGCGCAGCCCTTTGTACTCTTCGCCGATACCGAGGTCTTTCAAATATTCGATGGCATTGTTGGCGTAGCCGACCTGTCCGGCCTTTTCCGCGCGCCAGGCGTCGAG
>Ga0207707_10004784_pt1 | contig 11874 bp, 14 predicted proteins | sample KBSC83BmetaG_FD_184336 | JGI IMG/M metagenome (GOLD analysis project Ga0207707, IMG submission 184336) | Corn rhizosphere microbial communities from Kellogg Biological Station, Michigan, USA - KBS C8-3B metaG (SPAdes) (version 2) | ecosystem: Host-associated > Plants > Roots > Rhizosphere ... | reverse complement strand
GTACTGGCCCTGCGAGAGCCGCCCGATCGATTCGCCGCCTTCGCGCAGCTCGTTCGTCTCGTGGTCGGAGTCGAAGGACAGCGCCACCGCGCAGCGCGCGCCGTTCGGCCAGCGCTCGGGCCGCAGCGGCCGGCCGGCGCGGACGCGCGACACGATGGCGCGCCAATGCTCCTCCGGCCATTGCCACGGTTCGAGCTTCATTTGCGGATCTTCCGGGCGAGGTCGTTGATGAAGGCCGATTCGCGCGCCACGAAGCGCGCGAACTCCGCCGGCGGCATGCCGACGCCTTCCAGCCCCTGCTGGTCGAACTGGCTCTTCACGTCCGCATCGGCGAGCGCCTTCACCACTTCGGCATGGATGGCGTTCGAGATCTCCGCCGGCGCGCCGGCCGGCAGCCACAGTCCGAACCAGTTGATGATGTTGTAGTCCTTGAAGCCGGCTTCCTGCATGGTCGGCACGTCGGGCAAGCCCTTCCAGCGCTTCGCGCCGGTGAGCGCGAGGACGCGCGCCTTGCCGCTCTTGGCGTGCTGCGCGGCGAGCTGCGTGCCGACGAAGAACATGTCCATGCGACCGGCGAGCACGTCGGTGACCGCCTCGGCCACGCCCTTGTAGGGCACCATGACGATGTCGACCCCGGCCATCGACTTCATCAGCTCGGCCGGGATGTGGCTCGCGGTGCCGATGCCGGCCGAGGCGTAGTTCAGCTTCCCGGGATTCTCGCGAGCAGCAGCAATGAGCTCGGCGACGTTTTTTGCCGGCAAATCGGGGCGCACCATGAGCGCCTGACCGTAGTTCTGCGCGGCGAGCGTGACGTGGGTGAAGTCCTTCACCGGATCGAACGGCACGTTCTCGTTGAACGGCGGCGTGTTGACGTGGGAGGCCGTCGTGAAAAGCCACGTATAGCCGTCGGCCGGCTGCTTCGCCACATAGGCGGTGCCGACCACGCCGCCCGCGCCGGCGCGGTTCTCGATCACGAGCGGCTGCCCCAGGCTCATCTTCGGCGCGAGCATGCGGATGATCAGGTCCGGCGGCCCGCCGGGCGGCGAGGGCACGACGACGTGGATCGGCCGGGAGGGCCAGCGCTGCGCGTGCGCAGATGTCACGACGATGAACGACAGGAAAATCGCTCGGATCATTGCGGTAACGGTGGCATGTAGAGCTCGACGGCGACGGCGATGGTCATGGAGGGGGCGATGGTCGCATAGGCGGCGGCGCGATTGCTCTGCCGCCGTTTCCGGCCCCATGCGACCTTGGGCGGCAGGCTGGCGCCGAGGCGGTAGACCGCCACGGGCGTCAGCGCGTCGACGACGCCCGGAAAAAGCCAGGAGATGCTTTCGATCGGCAGCACGATCTTCCACCGTGAGAAGAGGATCGCGAGCCGGGTGCTAGGCAACGGCGGTGCGCGTGCCGTCCCGCGCCGAGCGCAGGATGGCTTCGAGCACCGCCACGTTGTGGACTTCGTCGCCGCCGGGCAGCGCGACGGGCTTGCGGGCGGCGGCGGCCTGTGCGAAGTGCTCGAGCTCGGCGCGCTCGGTGCTCGTCTTCGGGAAGTGACGCAGCTCGGGCCTTCGCTTGCGGTGCGGGTCGGCGGGGTCGAAGAAGCACACCTTCATGTCCCAGGTGTGCAGGTGCTCGACGTCGCCGACCTCGACCCAGCCCTTGGAGCCGAAGACCTGCATGCGCCAGGTCTCGGCCGTGGCGATCACCGTGCCGAGGTAGCCGGTCGCCCCGGATTTGAAGCGGAACAGCATGGAGGTCGTGTCGTCCATGCCGTAGTCGTGCACGAGGCGATCGCTCTGGGCAAACACCGAGCCGATGTGCCCGGCGAGATACAGCATGGCGTCGACGACGTGGACGCCGCGCCCGGTCATGCCGCCGGCCGGGACTTCGTCGCGGTCGTGGCGCCAGTGCTCCCGGGAGAACCGGTAGGCGCTTGGCCCGCAGAAGTTGCCTTCGATGTGCAGGAGCTTGCCGAGCGTGCCGTCTTCCAGCATGGCTTTCACCGCGCGCAGCGCGGGCTGGAAGCGCCAGTTGTAGCCGATGGCGAGCGTCACCTTGTGCTCGGCGGCGGCGCGCACCGCCGCCTCCGCCTCGCGCGCCTCGAGGCCGAGCGGCTTCTCGACGAAGACGTGCTTGCCCGCCTTCGCCGCGGCGACGATCTGCTCGCAGTGCATGGAATGCGGCGTGGCGAGCACCACCGCATCGATGGCCCGGTCGCCCAGCAACGCCTCGAAGCGATCGACGAGGCGGATACCGTTCTGCTCGCACCATTGCCGCGCCTTTTCCGGCGTGCGCGTGGCGCCGGCGACGAAGCGGATGTGCTCGCTCGTGCCCTGCACGCTCGACACCAGATTGCGTCCCCACGTCCCGATACCGACGATCGCCGCGCGAATCATGATTACCTTGTGAGTGTGACAGGCTTTCCGGCGCGGACGCCAGCCTGCGTGAGAACCTCCGGCGTCAGGCGCGCGGACGGTGGGCAGGTCGCGCCTGGCGCGGAGAAGAGCACGCGGATCTCACTTCCTGCAGCGTTGTGTAGCAGCGCGGCGAAGCCCATCTACGTGGCCGCGCTGAACTTGCTCGCCGCGCAGCGACCTTCCTTCTCGAACCAGTAGACGATGTTGCCGGTGACGACGATGCTGCCCGAGACGACCGCGCTTGCCGCGGCGACGGCGCCGGCCGCCACGAGCAGCTCCGCGCAGCCCTTTCCCTGGCAGCTGGTGAAGTTGCCGAGCTGCGCCATCTCGAGCTTCATCTGCCGCGCGCCGATGTGGCAGGCGCTGTCGTACACCTCCGTGGTGCGCGGCACGTAGATGCAGCCGGCAATCGGCAGCAGGAATGCAAGCGTGGCGGCGGCGCGCATGGCCGCCGGAGCTTATCTCACTCGGCGTCGAGGCGCGCGAAGGCGACGGGCGTGAGGACCACGATGAGGAGCAGCGTCGCGGCGACCTTGATGGAGACCAGCGCGAGGACGAGGAACGGCGCGACGAGGAAAGCACCGGCCAGTGCCCACGGGATCTGCGGCAGCTGCTCCTTGAACGTGCGCGGGCCGCGGCGCGAGACCTGGTCGAGCGCGCGCTGCTCGAGCCAGGAGAAGAAGATGAAGGCCTGCACGAAGAGGCTGCCGGCGAGGAGGAACGGCGCGAGCACCAGGCAGGCGAGGACGAGCAGGCTGTGCGTGCCGCCGAAGAAGACCACCAGCGCGGCGGTCGTCGCCATGCCGACGGCGAGGAAGACGACGAGCGCGGCCGCGACCAGCGGCCGGCGGCGCTGCACATACTGGCGGAACACGTCGCCGTGGCGGTAGCGCTGCAGCAGGTTGGGCGCTTCGTGCAGGATGTCCATGCCGGGAGGATACGAAACGCGCCCGCGACGGCGCAGGCAGTAGTTCCGTCAGAGGCCCAGATAGGCCTGGCGCACGCGATCGTTGTGCAGCAGCTCGGCCCCCGAGCCCGACATCACGACGCGGCCGTTCTCCAGCACATAGGCGCGCTGCGAAATTTTTAACGACACCGCGACATTCTGCTCCACGAGCAGGATGGTCATGCCGCGCCGGTTGAGGAGGTGGATGGTGTGCAGCACTTCCTGCACCACGAGCGGGGCGAGGCCGAGCGAGGGCTCGTCGAACATGATGAGCTCCGGCGCGCCCATCAGGCAGCGGCCGATGGCGAGCATCTGCTGCTCGCCGCCCGACATCGTCCCCGCGAGCTGGTCCTTGCGCTCGCCGAGGCGCGGAAACAGGCCGAACACCTCGTCCAGCCGCCGCTTGGCCTCGCGCCGCGCGCGCGGGATCATCGCGCCCATCTCCAGGTTCTCGAGCACGGTGAGCGTCGGAAAGACCTGCCGGCCTTCGGCCACCTGGCCGATGCCGAGGTCGCAGATGCGGTGCGAGGGGAGGCCGCTGATCCGGCGGTCCTTGAAGCGGATCTCGCCCGCGCGCGGCGTCTCGATGCCGGCGATGGCGCGGATGAGCGACGACTTGCCGGCGCCGTTCGCGCCGACGATGGCCACGATCTCGCCCTGCGGCACGTCGAGCGACACGCCGTCGAGCGCCTGCGCGTCGCCGTAGTAGAGATCGAGGTCTCGAACGGAGAGCATCAGACCTGCGTCTCCTCGCCGAGGTAACACTCGAGCACGGCGGGATCGCGCACCACCTGCTCCGGCGTGCCGCGCGCGATCACTTCGCCGTGATGCAGGACGCCGATGTGCTTGGCGAGCGCCATCACGGCGCGCATCACGTGCTCGATGAGGAGGATCGTCGTGCCGTACTTGCGGTTGAGGTCGCGGAACACCTCCACCATCTGGTCGGTCTCCGTCGGGCGCAGGCCCGCCATGACTTCATCCAGCAGGAGGAGCTTCGGCCGCGTCGCCAGGGCACGCGCGACTTCCAGCCGCTTGCGATCGGGCAGCGTCAGCGACGAAGCGGGCAGGTCGCGCTTCGGCCCGAGGCCGAGGCGATCGAGGATGTCGGCGGCGAGCTTGCGCGCGCCTGCGGCGTGCCTTTCGCGCAGGAAGGCGCCGACCATCACGTTGTCGAGCACGGAGAGTCCGGCGAAGGGCTTCACGATCTGGAAAGTGCGGCCGATGCCGGCAGCGCACACCTGGTCGGGGCGCAGGCCGTGGATCGGCTGTCCCTGGAACACGATCTCGCCGGTGTCGGGCGCGTAGACGCCGGCCACCATGTTGAAGATGGTCGTCTTTCCGGCGCCGTTCGGGCCGATGAGGCCGTTGATGTCGCCCTCGGGCACCTGGAACGAGGCGGCGTTCACGGCGCGCAGGCCGCGGAACGACTTCGAGATCGCGCGCACCTCAAGCAGCGCCACGAGGCCTCCGGCCCGTGCAAAGGGCGACGACAGCGGCGATCGACACGATCCACAACGCGGGATAGATGACCAGCAGGTCGACGCGGATGTTGCATTCGCCGCTGCAGGTGATGCGCGCCTTGTTCAGCGTCTCGAGCGTCGCGTAGAGCGCCCAGGCGAGCGACGCGGCGAGCGTCAGGGCACGGCGGCTCCAGGCGAAAGCGGCGGCGAATGCGGCGGCCGGAATGAAGGCGCCAAGCGGCCACTGGATGAACGGCGCGAACGTCTGGAAGACGAGCGTCTCGAGCGTCACAGCCGCAGCCGCCTGGCGATCGGTGGCCAGATGCCGTTCGGCAGGAACATCACCACCGCGAGCAGCACGATGCCGTAGAAGACCTGCTTGATGCCGGGGATCTCCCAGCCGAGCGCGCCGAGCGTGTCCGTGATGCTGTCGGAAAGGAGCGTCAGGATCGCCGCGCCGAGCACCGGGCCGAAGAGCGTGCCGATGCCACCGATGATCGGGCCGAGGATGATCTCGATCGAGCGGCTGATGTGGAAGATCTGCTCGGGAAAGAGGTTGTTGTAGTAGAAGGCGAAGAACACGCCCGAGACCGCGGTCATCGCCGAGCTGATCGCCACCGCGAGCATCTTCCAGCGGAAGGTATTGATGCCGAGCGCCTGCGCCGCCTCCTCGTTCTCGCGGATGGCCTGCCAGTAGTAGCCGGCCTTGCTGCGCAGCAGGAAGAAGCACGCGACGAACGCGAGGGCAGTCAGCGCCAGCATGGCGTAGTAGTACATGAGCGGCGGCCCGCGAAAGTTGGCGAGGTCCCAGGTGTCGCGCTGCGCTACGCGCAGGAACATGCCGCCCGGGCCGCCGCTCCAGGCGAAGTGGTCGAAGCCGATGCGCGTGAACTCGGCGAAGGCGATGGTGAGGAGCGCGAAGTACACGCCCGAGATGCCGAAGCGGAAGGCGAGGAAGCCGATGACGAGGCCCATCGCCACGCACACCAGCATCGCCGCCCACACGCCGGCCCACGGGCCGATGCCGAAGTGGAAGAAGAGGCCGCCCGCCGTATAGGCGCCGAGGCCGACGTAGATCGCGTGGCCGAGCGAAAGCTGCCCGGCGAATCCCATCATCACGTTCCACGCCTGGCCGGTGTACGCGAAGTAGAGGATCAGCGTCGCGACCGAGAGCGCGTAGTTGCCGGCGAAGGCGGGCAGCGCGATAAGGAGCGCGGCGAGCACGGCCAGCGCGACGGTGCGCCGATTCACGTGCGCCTGCCTAGCAAGCCTTGCGGACGGAAGAGGAGCACGAGGATCAAAAGCCCGAAGCTGAACATGCTCTTCGCCGACGGCACGATGAACAGGCCGGCGAGCGCCTCCGAGACGCCGATCAGCACGCCGCCGAGGAGCGCGCCGCCCATGGAGCCGAGGCCGCCGACGATCACGATGACGAAGGCGAGCAGCGTGTACGCCGGCCCGAGCGGTGGCGTGACGTCGACGAGGACGACGAGCGCGCAGCCGGCGATGGCGAGACAGGCCGCGCCGAGGCCGAAGGTGAGCGAATAAAGGTGCTTCACGTTCAGCCCGACGACTTTCGCGCCGAGATAGTTGTCGGCGCAGGCGCGGATCGCCTTGCCGGTCAGCGTGAAGCGGAAGAAGGCGAAGAGGGCGGCCGCGGCCACGAGGGCGGCGAGCGCGGCGTAGAGGCGCGCCTTGTCGACGAGCACCGGGCCGAGCTCGAACGATTCGAGCTGATAGTCGACCTGCACGTTGCGCGCGTCGGGCCCGAAGATCATCAGCAGCCCGTTCGTCAGGATGATGGCGACCGCGACGAGCAGCATGAACTGCGAGTGCTCGGGGCGCGTGATGAACGGGTTGATGAATCCCGCCTGCAGCGCGTAGCCGAAGACGAAGAACACCGCCGCGACGGGCAGCATGGCGAGGAACGGATCGAGCTTGAACGCGGCGAAGAGCACCGTGGCCGCGTACATCGCGATGGTCATCATCTCGCCGTGGGCGAAGTTGACCACGCGCACCACGCCGAAGATCACCGACAGGCCGAGCGCCATCAACCCGTAGACGAGGCCGGTCAGCAGCCCCGAGACGACGACGTTGGCGACGAGATCGAGCGCGGGCATCAGCGGGAATTCGGGGTCAGGGCGCTAATTGTTCGGATTGCCGCATGGCGTGCGGCCCATCGAATCAATTATGCCTTCATGGCCAAGGTGCAGGTTTTCGATCCGGCCCGGCGCCGCGGCGCCGGCAAGCGGTGGCGCTGATATATTCGCGACCATATTCGCGGAGGAGCCAAGGAGGGGCGATGTCACCTGCAGACCAACAGCTTTTTACGGGAGTTGCTCGCGGCACGCCGGCCGGCGACTGGCTGCGCTGCTATTGGCAAGCGATTGCCATATCGGATCGCTGCGAGGATGTGCGCAACGAGCTGAAGCTCGAGGAGAAGGTGGTCTTCGACAACCGCACCGCCACCGCGACGCAGTGGGGCCGGGAGGTCGGCGTCTTCAAGGGCAAGCCGATGCACGTGCGCATCCTCGGCGAGGACCTGGTCCTCTTCCGGGACGGGAGCGGCAAGCTCGGGCTGCTGGATCTTTACTGCGCCCACCGGCGCGCGTCGCTGGCATACGGACGCGTGCGCGACGACGGCATCGCGTGCTGCTACCACGGCTGGGCGTACGACTCGAGCGGCCGGTGCATCGACATGCCGGCCGAGCCGCCGCAGAGCAGGCAGAAAGAAAATGTGGCGATCGCCGCCTATCCGGTGCGCGAGCTCGGCGGGATGATCTTCGCCTACCTTGGAAAGGGCGAGCCGCCGGTGCTGCCGATGCTCGATATCCTTGCCCGGAAGGATGGCGTGCGCGCGGTCGAGAACTTCGGCCTGTGGGGTGCGCACTGGCTGCAGATCGTGGAGAACTCCGTCGATCCGGTGCACACCGGCATCCTGCATGGCACGGGCACGCTGCGCAGCGACCTCTGGAATCGCATTCCCACCGTCGATTTCACGCCGGACGAGTTCGGCATCCAGACGAGGCAGACGCGCGGCGAGTACGACCGCACCGGGTACCTCCGCTTTCCGAGCACCATGCTCATCAATCACCCGTGGCCCGGCGGCAAGATCAACCATCCGCGGTACACGGCCATCTTCCGCACCCCGGTGGACGATACGCACACGCTGCTCTTCCATGTCACCTTTACGCCGCACGTGAACGGCAGGCTGCCAGCCGAGATCTCGGGACAGCCGTTGCACCTCGCCGACTTCGTGCAGACGATCTTCCAGCAGGACTACGAGGCGATCATCAGCCAGGGCCCGGTCTACGATCGGACGCTGGAGCGCCTCGGCACGACCGACCGCGGCGTTTTGCTGCTGCGGCGCCTGATACGCGAGCAGATCGCCGCCGTGCAGCGCGGCGAAGATCCGTCGGGGGTGATGCGCGGCGCGCAGTGGGAGCGCGTGCTCGACTCCAGCGAGAAGGTGACCGACGGATTCATGAAAGCGCCGGCAGTGGCGGAGGCCGTGAAATGAGGCTGTGGGTCCTCGCGCTCGCGCTGTTCTCTGCGGCGTGCCTCGCGCAGCCGTATCCGAGCCGCCCGATCACGCTGCTCGTTCCGGCCACGCCCGGGTCGGGGCCGGATGTCGTCGCGCGCACGTTTGGCCAGAAGCTGTCGCAGCGCATCGGCCAGCCGGTCGTGGTCGACAACAAGCCCGGCGCCAGCGGCAACATCGGCGCCGCGCTGGCGGCCAAGGCACCGCCCGATGGCTACACGCTCATGGTGACGATCAACAACTTCGTCATCACGCCGGCGCTTTACAAGGACATGCCGTACGACCCGGTCGAGGACTTCCGTACCATCAGCCGGCTCGCAGTCGGCAACCTCGCGCTGGTGGTCAATCCTCGCGTATTGCCCGTCCGTACGCTGGACGAGCTGACCGCCCAGGCGCGCGCCAACCCCGGAAAGTTGAACTACGGCTCTCCCGGCAATGGCTCGCCCATTCACCTGGCCGTGGAGCTGCTGAAGCAGAAGCAAGGGCTCGACATCGTCCATGTTCCCTACAAGAGCATGGGCGGCTTCATGAACGACCTGCTCGGCGGCCAGGTGCAGCTTTCCATCATCCCGGTGCATACGGCCCTGCCTCATGCGAAGGCGGGGCGACTGAACGTCATCGCCGTTTCGGGCGACAACCGGTCGGCGCTCGCGCCTGATCTACCGAGCTTCGGCGAGCTCGGCCTCAAGGACGTCGATATCGAGCTCTACTACTGGATTGCCGGACCGGCCGGCTTGCCGCGCGCGCTGGTCGACCAGCTCAACCAGCAGGCGGTCTACATACTTGCCATGCCGGATGTGCGAGAGGGATTGCTCAAGCAGGGGTTGATCCCGAGCAGCAGCACGCCGGAGGAGATCGCCGCGACGGTGAAGAAGGACGTTCAGCGCTGGAAGAAGTTCGTGGCCGAGGCGAACATCACCGCGGACTGAAGCACTTCATCCGCGCATCTTGAACGTTCGCCCCGGGGTCGCCTGCGGAGCTATTGCGACCCTGACCCCGAATTAGGCCTTCTTGTATCCCGGCACCGGGAACACCGGCTTCGCCGTCGCCGCTTCCTTCGGCAGCACCACCGTCGGCCGCAGGTTCAGGTTCTGCACGCAGGCGGAGCCGATGCCTTCGACCTGGCCCTTGGCGTTGAACTTGATCGGACCGCCGAGCGACATCTTCTCGGTGATGTTGGTCTGGCGGATGGCGTCGGCGAGCGTCTTCGGGTCGGTGCTCCTCGAGCGCTTGAAGGCGTCGGCCGCGATCAGGATCGCCTCGAACGTGAAGCCCACGTTCAGCCCGTGGAACACGAGGTCGTCCTTCGGATTCATCTTCTTGAAGGCCGCCTCGACCCGCTTGGTCACCGGCGAGCGCGGGTTGTACCACGGCACGTTGGAGATCGAGTACTCCGAGAGCTTGCCGAGGGTCTTGAAGTACTGCTCCTCGTACATGCCGGGCGAGCCGGGGCTCACGATGCCCATCGGCTGCCAGCGCTGCTTCACCATCTCGCGCCGCAGGATGATCGAGTCCTGCAGCCGGCAGACGAGCAGCAGGAAGTCGGCATTGGCCGCCTTCGCCTTCGATACCTCGACGGAGAGGTCCTTCGCCGCCGGGTCGTAGCCGATGGTGTCGACGATCTTGAACGGCAGCTGCGTGCGGCTCGGCAGGATCGCGCCGATGCCCTTGGTCATCGCCTGGCCGAAGGTGTCGTTGACATGCATGTACACCGCGGTGCGCGGGATGGTGTTGGTCGCCTGGAAGAGCTCGCCGATCAGGTCCAGGCCGTTGCGCACGATGTCGCCCGCGGTCTGGAAGTTGCGGAACACGAACTTGTAGCCCTGCTCGGTGATCTGCGGCGCGGCGGCGATGTTGATGACGAACGGCACGCCGCGCTGCTCGGCGACCTGCGCGATGGCGGAGGCGGCGCCGGAGTCGAAGGGCCCGACCAGCACGTTGGCGCCTTCCTGGATCAGCCGCTCGGCGCGCGTTCGCGCCGTGTCGACGTTGGATTCGAAGTCGGCGTTCATCAGCTCGACGTCCACGCCGAGCATGTCCTTGATCACGCCGGGCGCGAGGTCGGCGCCCTTCTGGCACGACTGGCCGATGAAGCCGAGATAGCCGGAGCGCGGCAGGATCACGCCCACCTTCAGCTTCTGCGCCTGCGCGCGGACCAGCGGGGGAAACGCGGACAGCGCGAGCGAGGCGGCGATCGCCTTATTGAATTGACGACGTTGCATTGAACCCCTCCTTTGGGCGGGGTAATTCTAACTGCCTGCGCCCTCAGTCAACTGCTGAGCCAGCGCTCGGCTTCGGCCTCGGAGTCGAAGCGTTGCGCCTCGAGGCCGAGGCGCAAGGCCTCCTGGACTGCGTCGTCGTAGATGCGGACGAGGTTGGGCGACAGCGCGACGAGCGCTAGGCGGAAACCCTCGGGCATGCCGGCGAGGGCGAGCGAGCGCAACGCGTCCCGTCCGGCGAGGTGCGCCATGGGATCGAACTTCGCCAGGCCCGCCACCAGCACGCGCTGGCAATGGCCGCGCAGGCACTCCATCGCGGCGGCGCGGTAGCACTGCTGCACCTCGTCCGCCAGCGACGGACCGAGGTTCACGTAAAGCCAGCCCGGCTTGCGGACGATTTCGCAGGTCACGGCACAGAGCGCTCAGCAACGTCGATGCCGCCCGCAGGCGACGTCGACGGCTGTCGTGGAACCGTTACCATCCGACGTCATGAAGCGAGCGATGCGTCCCGTGCGGCTGGGCTCGAGCGACGTGCAGGTCGAGCGCAAGCCCGGCGGCGCGATCCATTTGCGCTCGCCGCACGCGCTCGAGCCCTATCCGCGCCATCTGCTGGAGCGCCTGCGATTCTGGGCGGAGCGGGCGCCGGAGCGCACGCTGTTCGCGCAGCGCGCCGGTTCAGGCTGGCGCAAGCTCACCTATGGCGAGGCGCTCGAGCGGGCGCGGCGCATCGGCCAGGCGCTGCTCGAGCGCGAGCTGTCGGCAGAGCGGCCGCTCGTCGTGCTTTCGGGCAACGACATCGAGCACGGTCTCCTTCACCTCGGCGGCATGTACGCCGGCATTCCCTACGCGCCGATTTCGCCGGCGTATTCGCTCCTCTCCAGCGATTTCGCCAAGCTGCGCTCGGCCCTCGAGCTCTTGACGCCCGGGCTCGTGTTCGCGTCGGACCGCAAGACCTACGCGCGCGCCATCGACGCCCTCGGCCTCCCGGCCATCCACGAAGTGCCGGAGTCGCAGCCTGGCCAGGAAGTCGAGGAAGCCCATGAGCGTCTCGGGCCGGACACCATCGCCAAGTTCCTCTTCACCTCCGGCTCGACCGGCCGGCCGAAGGCGGTGATCAATACCCAGCGCATGTGGTGCGCCAACCAGGTGATGGCGAGGACTGCGCTCGCCTTCGTGCAGGACGAGCCGCCGGTGCTGGTGGAATGGGCGCCGTGGCACCACACCGCGGGCGGCAACAAGGACCTCGGCCTGTGCATCTACAACGGCGCCCATTCCACCAGCACCGGCGGCT
>Ga0207707_10004783_pt1 | contig 11877 bp, 10 predicted proteins | sample KBSC83BmetaG_FD_184336 | JGI IMG/M metagenome (GOLD analysis project Ga0207707, IMG submission 184336) | Corn rhizosphere microbial communities from Kellogg Biological Station, Michigan, USA - KBS C8-3B metaG (SPAdes) (version 2) | ecosystem: Host-associated > Plants > Roots > Rhizosphere ... | reverse complement strand
CGCCGACGTGACCCCGCGCGGCACGACGACGGTGAGAATCGAGATTCGAAAGTTGACGACGCTCGAGGCGGTGCGCGTCATCGGCTCCGCAAAGGAACGCTTCGTGATTCAGGGCTTCGCGGATCGCAAACGACAAGGCCTTGGACATTTCGCGGACTCGACGGTCATCAGCCGCGCACCAACGATCGCGGCCGCGCTCACGAGTTTTCCGAGCGTCACGATGCAGCGTGCGCCGCGGACGAATTCGTTCGTGCTGTTGCTGCCCCAGGGCGTCCGGTTGTGCCAGGCAAATCTCTTCGTCGACGGCGTCCGTCAGGTCTCGTACGACATACTCGACGATCTGCATCCGGACCAGATCGCGGCGGTAGAGATCTACAGAGACGGCAGCCTCACTCCGAACGAATTCCAAGTCGCGTGGTCGTCATGCGGCGCGGTGGCCGTCTGGACGAAAATGGCATTCAATCGCTAACGGCGCAAAAACTGAGAGAAGCCGTGTTCGGCGCCTTAGCACTGCTCTTGCCCGCTTACGTGGCCAATGGCTCGCCGAATTGAATGGACCGAGCTCGGCTTTGGGATAATCGCCACCGTGGCCGTCGCCACGTTGGCTGTACTCATCCTCGTCTTCGGCCGCGTCGGTCAACTCCACGGGAAAAAGTTCACCCTGTACATCACGACCACTGCCGCGCGTGGACTCATCCGCGGCAGTGAGGTCTGGTTGGATGGGCAGCGCGTGGGCGAAGTGATTGGCATCGACTTCATTCCGCCAGACAAGGACGGCAAGGATCGCCTTGTCCTGACGCTTCACGTCCTCGAGCACACTCGGCCGAACATTCGTCTCAACTCCAAAGTCCAGGTCCGCGCCGGAGGTACACTGCTCGGAGATCAAGTCGTGGATCTCGCGAGTGGCACGCTGGACAAGCGGGCCGTGACTGAGCACGACACGCTTCGCGCGATCGACCAGAAGGACATGGAAGGCCTCACGTCGGATGCCGCGCTGGCCGCCAAACAATTCCCCGGCATCATCGAGAACGTGAAGCTCCTCGGCGCCGAGCTGCGGAGTGCCGAAGGCACGCTCGGGGCGCTCGGCTTGGATCACGGGCGCACGACCAATTTTCGTCCGATCCGCGCACGAACCAAACGACTCATCGATGGACTCATGGACGCGGGCGGTACGCTGGACCTGATGCTCCACGATTCCACCACCTGGCGACTGGCGGCGAAGGAAGCCCTGGGATCAGCGGACTCGATTCGCGCGCTCGTGTTCTCGAATGATCATTCGCTCGGCCGCTTTCGGCGCGATTCCACGTTGCTGAGGGATGTGAAGCGCGTGCGGGACGAGCTGGCAAAGATGCAAGCCGTTGCCGATACCGGCACCGGAGCAGTCGGCCGCTTTCGCTCGGACTCCGCCATCATCCTGGCGATCGGCCGCAGCCGCATGTCGCTGGACTCGTTGTTCGCCGACATGAAGCGCCACCCATTCCGTTATATCGCATTCTGACCCAGCCTTGAGGGCATGGCGATTGCACCCGCACGCTTGCCGGGCAACACCGGATGACCTCGCGCGCGACCGGCCAACTCGGTGCCCTTGACCCCCCTCCGTCGCATCGGTAGCTTCGCATGAAATCGGGCCCTCCCCCCTCAGTTCGCTCGGCGAAAGCACAGAGACGCTTTCGCACCAAGGCCGCAGGTCGAGACAGCGCAGTGCCGCGCGTCGAGACTCCGCCCCCACCGGCCACCAGCGCACCAGCTGACGATACCGTTCCCACCCAAAGTTCCGATCCTTTCTCCCACCACCCCTTGCCAGCCGCCACTGTCTGGCCGCCGACCGCACCTGCCGCGTCTCGCGCAGCAACGCCGAAACACGCCGCGGTCGCGGAAACTTCTGTGAACATCGCCGAGCTGAAGCGCAAATCGTCGCAAGAGCTGCACGACATGGCGGAAGGTTACGCTATCGAAGACGCAGTCGGCCTGCGCAAGCAAGACCTCATCTTCCGCATCGAGCAGAAGCTGCTCGACGAACACGTCACGCTCATCGGCGAAGGCGTTCTGGAGATCCTGCCGGAAGGCTACGGCTTTTTGCGCAGTCAGGATTGGAACTACTTGTACGGTCCGGACGACATCTACGTCTCGCCCTCGCAGATCAAGCGCTTCGATCTACGAACCGGCGACACCGTCTCGGGTCAGGTGCGCCCACCGAAAGAGTGGGAGCGCTATCTCGCGCTGCTCAAAGTCGAACGCGTCAACGGCGACGAGCCCGAAGTCGCGAAAGCACGAACAGCGTTCGACAACCTGCGGTCCCGGTATCCGGACACGCGCCTTCGCCTCGAGACGAAGGACGGCGACTTGAGCATGCGCATCATGGATCTCATCGCGCCGATCGGGAAAGGCCAGCGCGGTCTGATCGTTTCGCCGCCGCGTGCAGGCAAGACGATTCTTCTGCAGAAAATCGCGAACGCGATCCGCGAGAACCATCCGGAAGTCACGCTCATCATCCTGCTCATCGACGAGCGCCCGGAAGAAGTCACCGACACCATCGCGAACGTCGACGCCGAGGTCATCGCATCGACGTTCGACGAGGAGGCGACACGCCATGTGCAGGTCGCCGAGATGGTGATCGAGAAGGCACGGCGGCTCGTCGAGCACAAGAAGGACGTCGTCATTCTCCTCGACTCCATCACGCGACTCGCACGCGCGCACAACGCGGTCGCGCCGCAGTCGGGCAAGATTCTCTCGGGTGGCGTCGACGCCAAGGGCCTCGAAAAGCCGAAGCGCTTCTTCGGCGCGGCGCGCAACATCGAGGGCGGCGGCTCACTCACGATCATCGCCACCGCGCTCATCGAGACGGGCTCGCGCATGGACGAAGTGATCTTCGAGGAATTCAAGGGCACGGGCAATATGGAGCTCGTGCTCGATCGAAAGATCGCGGAGCGTCGCGTCTATCCGGCGATCGACATCAACAAGTCGGGCACGCGCAAGGAAGAGCTGCTGCTCACGCAGTCGGAGCTCAACCGCGTGTACCTGCTCAGAAATTTCCTCGCCGACATGCCCGAAGCCGAAGCGATGGAATTCCTGATCAAGCAGATGTCGCGCTCGCAGAACAACAAGGAGTTCTTCCAGCAAATGGTGCAGGGGTAGACCTGTCGATTCTCGCGTGACGACCGATCGCGGCAGACTGCTCGCGGTGGATTACGGCGAGCGGCGCATCGGCCTCGCCATCAGCGATCCGAGCGGCACGATCGCGTCGCCGGCTGGAGCGATCGTCCGCCGAGCCGGCAAGCGTCCCCCCGTCGCCGAAATCATTCGCCGAGCCGAGGCGCTGGAAGCGCGCGGCTTCGTCGTTGGGCTCCCGCTCGACGGCGAAGGCAACGAGACGCCTCGGTCACAGGAAGTGCGGGTGGTGGCCGATACTTTGAACAAGCGCACAGGGTTGCCCGTCGAGCTGATCGACGAGCGCTACACTACGGCCGCGGCGCTGCGCGCCGTGCGCGAGATGGGCGGATCGACACGCGGCCGAAAGGGCGATGTCGATGCGCTCGCCGCAACAGTACTCCTTCAGCATGCGCTTGCTCGCGTCGGTTAGAAACGTTGCTCGCACAGCGGCCGTGGCCGCGCTGGTCCTCGGAGCGGCGTGCAGCCGCAATGGTGGCCAGCCCGTGCGCGTGATCATTCCGCCGGGCGCGAGCATGCGCGTGGCCGCCGAGTCGCTATCGAAAGCCGGCGTGATCCGCTCGCCGAGGATGTTTCGATTCTACGCAATGGTGCGCGGCAAGGATCGCGAGATCAAAGCGGGAACGTATCAGCTCCGTCGCGGCTCAAAATGGGGCGCCGTGCTCGAGGATCTGCGCGCGGGAAAAGGCATCGTATACGTCGTCACGATTCCCGAAGGGTTTTCGCTCAGCCAGATCGTACCGCTCGTCTCGTCGAAGCTCAGCGTTCCTGTCGACTCAGTGGACGCCGCCGTGAGAGACACCGCGCTGCTTCATCAGCTCGATATTCCAACGCCGACGCTCGAAGGCTATCTGTATCCGGACACGTACATCTTTTCGCCGGGCACCACGGCGCGCGGCGCCGTGAACATGATGGTGCGCCGGTTCCAGGCAATCTGGAAGCCGGAGTGGACTGCTCGTCTCGACACGATCAAGATGTCGCGCAACGAGGTGATGACGCTCGCGTCAATCGTCGAGAAGGAAGCGAAGGTGGCGCAGGAGCGTCCGGTCATCGCGGCGGTATATCTCAATCGGTTGAAGCACGGCGCGCTGTTACAGGCCGACCCGACGGTTCAGTACGCACTCGGCAAGCATGTCGCGCGCGTGTACTACAAGGATCTGGAAGCTGAGTCGCCGTACAATACGTATAAGCACAAGGGACTTCCGCCGGGACCGATCGCGTCACCTGGAAAGCCCAGCATCGAGGCAGCGCTCTATCCGGCGAACGTGTCGTACGAGTATTTCGTCGCGTTTCCTGACGGGCACCACGAGTTTCGTGTCGACCTCAACGCGCACGAAAAGGCAAGGCTCGAGGCGCGCAAAGCGTGGGACTCAGTCGACGCGACCCATCGCGGGGATCCCACGCGGGCTAAGTGACGGAGCTCGCCATCGAAAGCTGATGTCGGGAACCTCTTCGTGCTCGTGCGAGCGGCGGCGGCCGTGCAGCATGCGACGGGACAGCCGAATGTTCGCGATACGATTCGCAACTGGAGGCAGGAGCACCAGGTCGACGAGCTCCGGGTCGAACTGCGTGCCGCGGCCCTGCTCGATCACCTCGAGGGCCACGTCGGGGCCTCTGCCGCGACGATAGCTGCGGGTCTGCGCCACGGCATCGAACGTGTCCGCGATGGCTGTGATCCGCGCCTCGATGGGAATGCGACTTCCGCGAAGGCGGCGCGGATAGCCGCTGCCATCCCAGCACTCGTGGTGCGACAACACGCCCTGCGGCAGTTGCGGATAGAACGTGGCGAGCGGTGCGAGCACGTTCGCGCCGACAGCGGGATGCGTGAGCACCGTTTTCCGCTGCGTTTCGGTGAGCTTGGATTTGCCGTGGATGATGTCGAACAGCGCGCCGTAGATCTTGCCGATGTCGTGAAACAGTGCGACGCGTTCAACGGCCGCTTGGCCCGCGGCGTCCAGTCCCGCCGCGTCGGCAATGACGAGCGCGCGCGCCGCGGTTCGTCGCAGATGCATGCCCGTGGCGGGATCGTTCGCTTCGATCGCGTTGAGCAGTGTCTCGAGCACGGCGGCCGCGAGCCGTTCGACGTTCTTCGCCTTTCGATAAGTTCGAACGAGGAGCGCGCCGGTGGCGGCGAGACTCAACACGAGCGGCAGTCGTCTGCTCATGGGTCGGACTAACGCAAGAAGCCGGCTAGACGGTGTCATCCCGAGCCGCAGGCGAGGGATCTGCACCTCGCGCCTGTTGACGAACCCGTGTGCACGGAGCGATTCTCGCACCCATGTTCATCCGCCACTTGAAGGACGCGACGCCGCAGGCGAATGGCCAGTCGGACCTGCGGCATCTCTTTGCCTACGCCCCGGACCGAACTCAACACCTGCTCCAGTTCACGGAGGCGGTCATGCGGGCGCCTGGGCCGTTGTCGCCCGGCGAACGCGAGCTCCTCGCGGCGATGACGTCGCGCGAGAATCAATGCCTCTTCTGAATCGGCTGCCACGCGGCGGTCGCCGCGAAGTTCATCACGCAGGCGGAAGTGGATCGCGTGTTCGAGCGCCGGGACCTGACGCCACGCGAGGTCGGCTTCTGGTTTCTCGTCGACGCGACCCATGAGCGCGACGAGGCCTGCCGGCGCGAGCTGGTCACTCGCGCGGCGGAGCATCTGACGCCGGACGAGATCTATCTCGCGAGCTCGGTGATCGCGCTATTCAACTTCTATAATACCTGGGTCGATCTGAACGGCGTCGACCAGCTGTCGCGGGACGGGTACGACGCGACAGGTGTGCGATTGTCGACGGTTGGCTACGCGCCGCCGCCACGCTGACGGCTGAATCCCTCCGGCGGCCGCCCGCGGCGGCCGCCACCCTCGCCGCGCTCGCCGCGTGAGTTGAGCTTCTTGTCCAGCGTCTGGTCGGCCTCGTCATTGAGCTGCTGAACGAGCTCCGCCGCCTTCTGTTTCTGGCCTTCATCGAGCAGCTCGGTCGCCCGCTTCAGCGTTTCGTTGTAGCTCAAACGAATGTTGGCGACCACGTCCACGACCGCCTGATGGTCGTTTTCGATCTTGGCGCGCTCATCGTCCGAGGCGCGACCCGAGAAGGTCATGTCCTTTCGCAGCGAGTCGAGCTGCTTGAACAGGCGCTCGTTGCGCGCCTTCATCTCGGTTTCCAGTTCTTTGAACTTCCTGGTCTGCTCATCGCTGAGCTTGAGCTCCCTGCGCTTGTCGATGAGCCGCTTGATCGGGCTCATCTCCTCCACGTCGCCGTTCGACAGCTGCAGCATCGAGCTGCCGCCGCCGTGGCCTCCTTCCTGGCCGCCGGAACGGCCGCCGCCGCCACGCATGCCTCCGCCGCCCATGCCTCCGCCGCCCATGCCGCGCTGGGCGGTCAGGGTCGCAGGAACGAGAGCAAGAACGAGTGCGGCGGTTCGAGAGCTCATCATTGGTGGATCCTCAGGTTGTCATCGTCATCCCGAGCGTAGGGAGGGATCTGCACCTCCCCGCCGTCGGTTCCGTGAGGAGTGGGTGGGGGCCCAATGCGAACTGGACACGCGAGTCCGCTTGGTCCCGGTCCTTTATCCCTTCGACACAGATTTCCTAGCGGGGTCGCGAAGCCGATCATAGGTTGATAGGACCCGGTCGACCGCCCACCCACGGCACTCGCCCATGCGCACGTTTCCACTGGCTGTTCGTCGCTTTGTCTCCGCCACGCTGCTGGCGTCGGGGATATTCAGCGCGCGGTGGGCCGGCGCGCAGACCGGAGCCGCGCGCGGCGTGATCCTGGATTCGACACGCGCGCCAATTCCCGAAGTCGCCGTGGCGGTCGTTTCCGCGCATCAAGCGACGCGCACTGACGCGCAGGGACGTTTCTCGCTCGCGAAGCTGCCGCTCGGCGAGGTCGAATTCTCCATCCGCCGGATCGGGTTCGAGCCCGTGACGCTCAAACGAACCATCCCTCAAACGGGCGTCGATTCATTCACGGTGATGCTCGCCGAGCTGCCAACCTCGATTGACGCGATGTCCGTCACCGACCGCCACCGGCGGCAGGGGATCGAAGAGTTCTACTTCCGGCGCGCACAGGGAGTGTCGGGCGTGTTTTTCACGCGCGACGACATTCAGAATCAACGCGCAAGCACGCCGAGCGACTTGATGCGAACGACGCCGAGTGTGCGCCTGGTGAATGTTCCCAGCGGAAAGGGCATTCGATTTCCCGGCATCACCAGCATCAGCCGCCGTGGCGATTGCCAGCCCGTGATGTGGCTCGACGGTCAGAGTGCGCCGGGTATGGAGCTCGACGATATCCCGCTGAACGACATCGAGGGCATCGAGCTGTACCGCGGCACTTCGAATACGCCTGCGCAGTTCTGGCGCGCGGGCCAGTCACAGTGCGGTGCCATCGTCATCTGGACGCGAATTCCCGGAACGCCCTGAAACCGAGAGAAGTTAGGTGTTCGCAGGCTGAATGCTGTCGCTCTTGGCTGCGCAGCTCTTGGCTGGACTCGTTCAGCGACGTCGAGATCTCAGTCGGGCGACCGGCATCGCAGTGTCTGAAATCTCGACGCTGACAGCGAGTCCAGCCAAGAGCGACGCAGCTAGGAGCTACAGCGATCAGACAACACGAGGCCGCGACGTTACTGCGGTTTCACCACAACTTCGGTCGCGTTCGCCGGAACAGGCGTGCGCGTTTCCGCACCGCCGGGCCAGCGAGCCCAAACAGCCGTCGGCATACCGGACATGCCGAGCACCTGGACCGCACCGTTCTGCGACCAGTAACCCGCGCCCGCCTGAAGCTCTCGCACCGGGCCCATACGATCGCCGTAGACCAACCGCAGCTGAACGCCAACGCCATCAGGATTCTCTGATGGACCCTGCACGCGAACCCGGAGCCCCGGTTTCGCGCCACGGTTGTGAAACAGCCGCGTCGTGTCGCCGTTCTGCGAGACCGCGAGATCGAGCCTGCCGTCGCCATCATAGTCGGCATACGCCGCGCCACGCTGGTCGCCGTACACCACGATCCCAGACTTCGTGCCGGGCATTGGCGTGAATCCGCCCTTCCCGTCGCCGATGAGCAGCAGCCCTCGGCCCGCATCGTATCGCGACGTGCCGACCGCCGTCGGCGAGAAGTTCTGGCTCAGGAAAATGTCCTCGAGCCCATCGCCGTTGAAATCGGCGACGCCCGCGTAGAACGCCGGCGCCAGCTGCGCCTCGGCCGGCAGCGGCACGGCCTCGAAACGATTGCCGCGATTCAGGAACGCCATGTGGTTCATGGTCACGACGTTCGCGCGAGCCACGCTACCCGCCGCAGGGCCGAGCACCTGATCGACATTGGCGTCCGCAAACGCGGCGAACGTGCGAATGCGATTCGTCAAACTCGGCATCGCGACGCGGAGGCGCGCGTAGCTCGTGAGCGGCGCGAGCGCACCGATTCGCGGATCCTGACGCGCGAGCAACATCTCCTCTTCGCCCGCGGCGCCGAACGTGCCCGACATCATGTACAACGGTCGCGCGCTGTCGGCCGGCGTTTCCGTGTTTGCGCCCCAACTCGTCGCGACGAGATCGAGACGGCCGTCGCCATCGAGATCGCCGACCGCGACGCCGTTCCAGCGGCTCGTCCATCTGGCCAATCCCCACGAATCAGGCGCGCGAGAGAAATGGCCTTTGCCGTCGTTGAGCAACAGGACGATCGATCCCCAGTCGCACGCAAGCACGAGATCGGGATGTCCATCGCCGTTGATGTCGGCGAACGTCGCCGACGAGACGAGGCCGATGTCGTGCAGCACCGCGGCGTTCGTCGTATCGAACACGAACTTGCCGGCGCCCTCGTTCTTGAAGAGGCCGGACGATGCAGGCAGCGGGTACTTCATCGGGATCGCGCGTGATCCGACGAACAGATCCAGCTTGCCATCGCCGTCGTAATCGCCGAGCGCGATCGGTCCGGTCGCCGACTCGTGCGAGCCGACGAGGGCCTTCACCGCACTCGAAACCGAGCCGCGCGACACAGGAAGCTCGATCGCAGCGGGCGTTCCCGTGCGCTCCGCTTCGGTGCGCGCTTCCCACGTCGACACCCCAGCAATGAGTGACACGTTGCCGCCCTCGGCGAGACCGAGTACGGCGGTGTAGTCCGCAGGTGCAACAGGTCCTTGATTCGGCGCCGGAACGAGACGGCCTTTAGAGTTGTGGAATACCCCAATTCGCCCGCCCTTCCCGGTTCCGACGATGAGATCTTCGGCGCCGTCGCGGTCGAGATCGAACCAGGAGATGCCAGGGCCGAGTTGCGACAGCGCAGTCGGAAGCAGGTACTGGCGATCCCAATCGTCGAACGCGTTCTCCGTGTGCGCGTGTCCCCCGAGCTGCGCGGTCGCGTCCTCGAAGAGCGCGGGCGCTGCCGCGGTATCCTCGGGCGGGCGAATTCCGGCGGTCGACTGTGAGATCTCGTACTCGCGGTTGGGACGTACATCCTTGATGGTCGTGCGACGGCCGTCGCGCCAATCGACGACGAGCGTCGCGCTCTCGGACTTGCCCATCGCGAACGACGCCTCGTAGTCGCTGTGCGACATATACAGCCCGCCCACGACGACTTCCTTTTCTTCCTGCGGCACTGCTCCGCCGAGGAGTCGAATCTTGGAACCAACGGCGCGCGTGTTCGGCGCGTCGCCAACGAGTCGCACCGCGACGCGCGGCGCCGCTGCATCGTTTCGCAGCACGAGCGCCGGCGAACCAAGCCGATTCACGATGACGTCGAGATCACCGTCGCCGTCGAGATCCGCCGCGGCGAGCGTGTGCGAGATGTCGTCGTCGAGACCGAAATGCCACGCGGCGCTCACATCCTCGAACGTCATGTCGCCGCGGTTGCGGAACGCGACGTTCTTGAGCACGAGCTTCGGAAATTCCCATCGCGTACGCTGCCACGGAATCGAGTTCAATCGGTTCTGGAGACCTTCCTGAACGTCGGCGTCCATGATGTCCCACAGATGCCCGTTCGCGACGAGAATGTCCTGCCATCCGTCGAGATCGACGTCCATGAACATCGTGCCCCACGACCATCCGCTCGCATCGACGCCCGAGAACGATGCAGTTTCCTCGAACGTGCCGTCGCCGCGATTGATGAAGAGCGAGTTCCGCTGCTGCTGGAGCTGGAGATTCTTCTCGCCCGGCTTCTTCGGGAACGCGGTGGTGGTCGGGATCTCCGTCTTGAATCGACGCGAGTCGTTCGCCCGCATGTCCGTGGTGAACAGATCGGGTAACCCATCGCCATTCACGTCGGCGACATCGGCACCCATGGTCGAATTGCTCAACTGTCGCTGCGACCGCCAGTCGGCGAGGCGGAAGTTCCCGTGTCCGTCGTTCCACCAGAGCTGATCCGTATCCTCGAAATCGTTCGCGACGTAGAGATCGGGCGCGCCGTCGCCATTCAGATCCACGAACTTCGCGCCGAGCGAGAATGATTCGGCTTCCTCGGGGAGCCGCTTCCCCGACGTGTCGTGAAAACGCGACGACGTCATCGGCTCGCGCGTGAACTTGTGCCCGTCGAAGCGATAGAAGTCGTTCCGCGCGCCGCGCATCGTGAGTCGCAGACCGCCGAGGTCTGGGCGCATGACGAGCTTGTATTCGCTGCGGAACTCGGGGACGACCTCGAACTTTCCAGGCGAAACTTGGCGCACCATCTGATTGAAGGTGTGCCGCTGCGGCGGAATGCTGTCGTCGATGTCGTACGCCTTGTAGTTCGCGACGAACATGTCGAGCCAGCCGTGTCCGTCGACGTCGGCCATCGTGATGGTCGTGCCGCCGTTGCCGACCGAGTCGAGACCGAGATCGCGGCGCTCGGTGAAGTGGCCCTTGCCGTCGTTGATGAAGATCGCGTTCGGACCTCTCGTCGCGAGCAGAATGAGGTCCAAGTGGCCGTCGCCGTTGATATCGGCGAACGCGGCGCCGGTCGAATGCCGATCGCACGCGCCGACGCCGGCTGACTTCGTGATATCCTCGAACTTCCAGCTGCCGAGGTTTCGATAGAGCGCACTGCAGCCCTGCGTCTTGGCGAGAAAGACGTCGACCTTGCCGTCGCCATCCACGTCGCCGAGCGCGACGCCGGCGCCCTGCCCGAGCATGCGATTGCCGAGCAGCACGGAGTCGCTGACGTCGTTCTGGAAGCGGATGCCGGTTTTGCTCGCGTCGAGTGGCGTGAAGCCGGGCTTTCCGCCGCTGACTCGAAGATCGCGCCACCGATAGCCCTGTTCCTGATGCCACTGCGTGGGCTGCGTATCGGTGCACGCGACGGCCAACATCGCGAACCCGACGAACAAGGGGAGACGTCTCAAAGGCATGAAGTCGCGGGAGGGAGGGCGCTGGAAAATCTACGCTGCGGTCACGCCGTCCGCCCTACTCCGCGACGCCACCCAACGAGCGCGAACGTCAAATACCCGGTCCCCCGGCGAGTTTTTCGCGGATCGTGTCCTGCGCGTCGTTGCGTTGCTTCTCGAGCAGTTCTTTCGCGCGGCCGCGCTGTGTCTCGTCGAGGGTGGGAAGCGCCTCGGTCAACGCGCTGTCGTAGTTCCCGCGAATCGTTGCGACGACCGCACCCGCGGTCCGTCGCGCCTCCATCATGCGCGACTTGTCTTCGTCCGTTGCATCGTGCAGTGGTGGCTGCGCCGCGCGACGCAGCGAGTCGAGCGCGTGGAACGACGGGTCGTTTTTTTCCTTGAGCTTCGACTCGATGTCTTTCA